>ERZ808240.1272-NODE-1272-length-31701-cov-3.962270_pt1 | contig 31701 bp, 31 predicted proteins | sample MGYA00521084_ERZ808240 | MGnify/ENA primary metagenome ERZ808240 (study PRJEB31516, sample SAMN03275571) | gut metagenome | biome: mammalia-associated habitat; material: feces | host: Papio cynocephalus | place: Kenya | collected 2012-08-06 ... | reverse complement strand
ACTAAAAAAGGACTGCACCGCTACAGTCCTTTTAAAAATAGATTTAAGATTTAAGATTTAAGATTTCTAATATATTTAATTTTTACATTTTTATCACCTTCTTTCGGTAAAATAAAGTTCGCAATATTTTTATTTTATTTACGGTATCCATTTACCCCTCTATACAAGTATTTACAAGGGTTTAGAGGGGTATACACATCTTTATACACATTATTGCGAACTAAATTACTTCATATTTAAAATTTTAATTCTTTCATTCACTGATTTTTTTAGTTCTTCTGTTGGTAGAAGTGAATCAAAATTATCATGAGTATCTTGACATACCTCTTTAGCTAAATCTATAGTCATTTGGTTTTCTGGTTTTACATCGCTCAATCTAATTTTCCCGTCTTTATCTATCTTTTGTAATCCAACAGAAGAACCCCATATATAAGGTATAATCCAACCTGCATTTATTATTTTATAATCATATCCTTTTTTAAGGAGTTGTATTTTATTTTCAACCTTTTTTAATAAATCTGGATGCCTTTCATAAAAATCTTTATTATTAGCTATTAAATTTTCAAATCTAGATATAATTTTATTTCTTTCGGTCATAATACTCTCCTTAATAAAAAATAGACACCTATTTAGTGTCTATTAAACCGTCTAATTTACCTTCTTCTTTAAGCTTTTTAAATTGTTCGAACTCTTTTTCTTCGTCTATAAATTCTTGCATCTTTACTTGTAAAAATGGTGAAAGGGTTATTCCTTTCCTACAAGCATATTTATAAAATTCTTCGTATAATTCTTCTTGCATTGTTACATTTATTCTCTTTAAAGCCATATACTTACACCCCTTTATTTGAAGTGTAAGTTATTTATGACTTTTTCGCAACACACACAAATGTGTGTAAGTGTGTATAAAGGTGTATAAGTGTGTGTATGTGTGTGTAAGTGTACATAATCTTTTTATATTGCGAACTAACTGGATATTAAAAAAGACTAGAAATAAATCTAGTCTGATATTACTTTTGTTTTTTTGCCTAGCATAAAAGGTAAATATTTATTAATAACATATATAATTGGAATTTCAATTAATATAATTAATATACATAATATTAAACCTGAAATATATCCATATAAACTTAAACCTGTTACTTTTTCAAACAAATACATTATATTTTGATGTAATGCCATTATTATAAGCGAGTTTTGACCTAAATATTTTATAAATTTTATATTAATTTTTTTACATGCTAATATCACTATAAAAGAACCAAATATCGCATTTAAAACATATAAAAATACATTATTAAATACTAAATTATTTAAATCTACATATCCATTATATTTTGCTATAAAAATATTAATTATAAACAATATTAATAAATATATTACATTTATATTTGCATCATTAATTATATTAAATAAATAATATCCCATACTAATAAATCCTAGTGATATAAAAGCTCGTGATGATATAAGCAAAATCATATTATAATCTATGCCTCTTATAAAAATTGCAAGTGAAAATAAACCGATAACTAACAATATATTTACTGTTTTATTTTTTATAAATTTCAGCATAGAAATAAATATGATTTCTCCTATAAAAAGAGCCGGTAAAAACCATAAAGCCTCTATACCATATAAAACAAATAAGTAAATAGCATCCCAAAGTATATTACTTATTGATGTATCTCTTAAAAAACATCTAAGGATAATACTAACCATACCAAATAAAAAATATGGAATCATTAAATGCTTAAACTTTGATTTGAAAATTTGCCAAAAACTTTTCTTAATCCACTTGCCTTCAGTAAATTTAACTAAAATACCACTTATTATAAAAAATAATGGCATATGAAAAGAATATATCCATACTGTCGGTATACTACGATTAATTCCTTGTCTCATAGTATATACATACCCTAATACTACTAATAAAATTCCTACTCCCTTTGATATGTCTAAATAATCTAACCTTCTTGTATTTTCCATATAACCCCTCCCAAGAGAGATTATACAATATTTGTTTTAAAAAGTATATAATATATAATTTTTAGATTTTATTATATTTATGAGTTAATTATTAGGGGTAGTTAATTGTATTGCCTCTTCTTCTAATAATGTCTTATTAAATATTTGAATCTCTTTTAATCTAAAATTACCTATATTATTAGGGAAATTTTTATAGGAAGATGCACCTAATACTAAATCATAATTTCCATTACAATCAAAAGTACCTCTGTCATATTGACCTTTAAACTCACCATTGACATATACCTTAATTTTATTATTAATAGAATATATAATTACTATCTTATATGATACATTAGGTTGTATACTTATATCCGTTAAGGTGTCTCCAGAATAACCATTTAGTTTAAGTTTTAAACTTGTTGCTAGATTATCACAATATTTCGTTTCATTATTAATATTGTAACTACAAAATGCACTTGTATCTGATACTGGGTTTGCTTGGAAATTAAAATATTCTGTGAATGCTCCATTTAATGTTATAGATTTAGTACCTCTTACTTTAACAGAAGTCATCAATAAACCATTTTCATTTACATCTGGAGTTCCATCTGATAGAGTAAAATTAACATCATTTCCACTTAAATCATTCCATAAAGTAGAACTATTTGTTAATGAAGAACTATCTAATTTAACCAATATAGTATTTTCAAAACATCTTACACTTACATTACAAGTTACGGATTGGTTTCCACAAGTAGCTGTAATAATACAATCTCCATTGCCTACACAAGTCACAATACCATTATTTACACTAGCTACATTTTCATTTGAAGATGACCAAGTAAGTGTATCTGTTGTATCTGTTGGTATTAATGTAGCAATTAATGTTTGATTATTTTTGTCGCTAAATATTAAATTAGTATTATTTAATTCAATATTTGTACAAGATTTATTTTCTGTATGTTCTATAACAGCTTTTATATTTTTTTCTAAATCTACAATTTTTCCTTCCCATTCAAAATCAATTTGTGAACTTAAATTTAATTTATATTGAGGAGTAACGCCTTTCCATTTAATCCAATGTTCTGTTTTAACTCCATCATTCCAATTTACATAACAATAAGACGGTAATTCCTTTAAAATACCTAGTGCATCATCTAATGTTCTAGTTGTATTTTTATCTATTTTTATTTCGTCTATATTATTTATGGATATTGAAGTCTCTTCTTTTGTAGCTCTTTTATATACTTTAAAATAATCTATTTTAAACTCCTTAGGATATGGGATTGAATTATCAAATGTTCCAGTCCAATTCCCATTTCTTGATTCATAACAAGATAATATTGTTATAAGAGGGTATGATAATGATACATTTCCTCTATGATATTCCTCTCCATCAAAATAAAATATCATTTCAGTATCAGTCCATTCAAAGCCATATATATGAAAATCATTACTAAGATTTATACCTGTATCATAAGTTTTAGCTGAAATTGCGGTTACATTATCAGACCAGTTATGTCCTACAGTTTGAATTGTTGTTGGGTTTTTTCCTAAATTTTCAAAAATGTCAATTTCATATCTCTGATTGTCTTTATCTTGCAATCCCACCATCCACCAAGCACAATGAGTTCCACTTCCTGGAAACATTTTTGCTTTTATCTCAAAATATCCATATTGAGCTATAAATCCTAAAAATTTATTTATATTTCTATATATCGGAGTAGACTTATGTAGACCGTCTAATTCTCCTGTTTGAATTCCACTTATTCTTAAATCATTATCATTCTTAGGATTCCAAGGATTGCTATCTTTATTAATAATTAAAGATAAGCATGAATTTTCAATTTTATAATTTGCTTCCGATAAATACTCTTTATCAGTCCATGTTGTTAAATACCTATTTGTCCAAATATTTTTATCTAAATTATTATTGAAATCTTCATTTAATATTTGTCTATACAAATTTCCATTTATAGTTTTATATATCGGTTGTTTATTTGTTCCACTTATATTACCTATATTAGTAGCCATAGTTTGAAAACTATCTGTATTATCTGTTGGAACACCTTTATTTGTTATAGCCTTTGCTATTACTTCTTTCCCATAACTTGCTAATTCCATACTTTCACTCTTCATTTGTTTCGCAATATCTTTATATTGTGTACTATTTTTTTCTATTCCTTCTTCTATTTTATTTAATCTTTCGACACTAATTTTATCCCCTTTTACCCATGTAGTTTTAACATATTTTCCGTCATCATCTACTACGATTAATTGTTCATTTTCTTGTGTTGCTATTGCCAAATCCACCACCGCCTGATTAACAACATTTACATTTCCTGATAATGTTCCGATTGAAGTTGTACAAGGTCTTTCTTGAACATGAAATTGGCCTTTTATCTTAGGTATTGTTACTGCTCCTTCATTGTCATCAAATAAGTCAAAAACTAAGTCGAAATCCCCTACTTCAACTTCTTCATCTATTAGATCTTCTGTTACTTTTAAATGAATTAAGCCATCTTCTACTGGAGCTATAGCATTTGCAACTTCAACTCCATTAGGTTTTATAACAGTAATTGCTGCATAAATTGCATCTGAACTTTCTATCAAATCTTCATTTCTTTTTTCAAAAACAAATCGAGCACCTTTTATGGAAAAATAATAATGTATATTTCTATTTCCCCTAAACAAATAAATGTCTTTATTTAATTTTGCTTTATTCTCGTTTACTGAGATTTCATAGTTGTATTTCAAGATAATCCCCTCCTTTAGTCTGTATAAGTTACTGTAGCTTTTATAACTCCTGTACATTTCATATAATGTTCTTTATCGAAAGTATGTTTAAGTCCAAATCCTTTCATTGTTCCGTTTTTTATTGCATTTAGCACTGCACTATCTGTTATTGTAACTGTTGTTGTTGCATTCATTGTAAGATTAGCAGTTTTGCTCCAACTTAAATAAGTAGGCTCACCATTTGGCCTACTTGAATGATTATGCATAACTATTTTAGCTTCATTGTTACTTGAACTACCTCCACTTGTACGTTCTATTTTTAGAACAACTTTCGTAATAGTTTTACCTTGCAATTTACTGAAATCACTACCAAAGAACCAACAGCCAACATTATTAGAGGTCCATTTTCCTTGTATGACTAGGTTATCTTGTGCCCAGCTATTCCAAGTGTAACGATAAGTATCTCCATAGTCAGAAGTAAATGTAACTGACTTGCTTGTTGTAGTTCCTGTATTAGTATTTTCTCCTACAGTTGTAGTAGTTCCATCTACTGTACATTTTGAAGAGTCATAAATTATTTGTGAAGAGTTATCGTGAACTAGCTGACCATTAGGTATAGAGCCATCTTGAATACATACTGTAGCTCCGTAGATTGCCCTAACTGCATTTTTATTAACTTTTCCAAAGTTTTTATACATAATAATTTTACTACCTCTAGCTTGTACTCCGTTCTGACTGCCTATTACTTTGCAGTTTTGCATTAACAATGTTGTTCCGTGTTCCGCTCCTATAGCATAGTAAGAATTTGATGTTGTTTGGCCATAGACATTAATACTTCTAAGTGTAACAAAACTGCAATTTGAGAAATACATTCCGTAATAATATGTGTTACTACCTACCATACTAGAAGGCATTATAGCAGGTCTTTCACTATCTACTCCGTCAACAATACCTGTAACTGTAGTAGATCCGTAGATAAACAGTTTTGATGTACAATTATATCCAGCTATATAGCCGTTATAATTTTTCATGTTCATGTATAGATATATATCTCCGTTAGAAAATCCTTTTAGATTAAGATTCTCATTGCATTCTTTGTCTAAAGTAATATAGATGCTATTACCATTTAAATTTCGTGGCAAAGCATCTAAAAAGCCTTGTGCAGTATAGAATTTTGTACTACTAATAACATCAGATGTATCATCACCATCACTTGCTATAGTTACAGATATATCATTTACAAGTGAATTTATAATATCTTTACTGATTATTTTTCTAATAATAAGAGTATCAGCAGTCATATTCCCCTGTGCATTAACTGCTCCATTGAAATTACCATTATTAGCGCTCATATTTCCTTTTTCATCTATAGAAAATCCACCATTCGCTGATACATAACCTTCTAACTTGATATTTTTAGCCTTAAACAAAATATCTGAATTTGCTATAGCCTGTAAAGCTGCATTAGTTAACGTTATACTTGACGAAGTAGAGCCATTCATTACAATCCATTCAAATTGCTCTTTTGTTTGTGTAGCAACTGATTTTGCACCTTGCGCCACACTAAGCGCTTCCCATTCAGAACAATATTGTGGGTCTGTAAAGCTTACTGTACCATCATCATAAAATATTTTGTAAGCACTCCATAAATATTTACCTTCTTGATATGTAGGTACATAGGTTAGCCAACCAGATACTGCAAATGTGGGAGCTGTAGTCTTAGAAGTTGATACAAAATATATAGTTGTTATTTTTTTTACACCTACTCCTGTATCTCCTTTTATTTTTGCCCATGTATAACTTCCTATTGTTGTAGGGTCATCTTTATTAAAGTCAGTGCATGTTCCTATATAAGCGCCTACATCTTCTCCGTTATTAGATGTAAATGTATTACCTCCATCATTAGAATATTTTATATGAAGATACGTTGTTCTTCCATCTCCATCTTTTCCTGGGATTCCTTGCTCACCTCGAGGTCCCTGCAAACCTTGAAATCTGTACCATTCATATTTTGAAGGATCAACACTATCTTGTTCAGTAAAATCTACATAAGTACCAATATAAATATCAGGAATTTCGGTCATTTGACTACTAGAAGTTGGGTTATCTACCGAAGAATATTTTATATGAAAGTAAGAAGTTTTGCCAGATTCTCCTGCTGGTCCTTGAATCCCTTGCTCACCTTTTTCTCCTTGAATCCCTTGCAAACCTCGTGGTCCTTGAACACCGGCCATACAAACTGCATCTCCAGTTGAACTGTCCCCGTTAGCTTTAGTATATACAGTTCTTATCCATAAGTAATTACCTTCTGGAACATTAGTAGGCACTGTTGTGGACCATGTTCCTCCAATTTGTTCAGTTTTACTTGTAGAGATATAATACTCATTGTAAACTTTAGTAACTCCTTGTTTGATTTTGTCACTATTATCAGCAACAGTAGTTTGTATTTCATCTACAGTCTGTTCTATTTGGGAATATTTATCTAATGCAGCCTGTGCCTTATCTTTTGCACTTGATGCTGCACCAGATATTTCTCCAACTTGTGATGTAAATCCATTTATATCCTGCTTAAGAGTTGAATATAACACTTTTAATTTAACTTTATTTCCATCAGCATCTTCTACAAATCCATCAGATACGAGGGATTCTATTTTGCCATTTTGTTCATCTACTGTCAATTTTACTTGTTTGATTTCTGGAATTTTTTCTCCGTCAATATACAAATTTCCGTCATCATCTAGATATAAAGTGTTTTTCTCTCCATTGTTTGTAAGAATATTTACTATACTATTTATATCTGCATCCAATTTATTATCATTTACAGCTTTAATTTGATTTCTTAAATCTGCTTCTTTTTCATTTTCTAGTATTCTTTTAATATCATTGTAATTTTCCACATATGCAGCATGTGCTTTTTCTAAGTCATACTTATCATCTTGTGTTATTTTTCTATTAGTGATTACTTTTTCAAGCAAATTTACAAGCACATCATAACTAGAGGAGAAATTATCATGTTCTCTAGTTATAGTTTCTATATTGATACTCAAAATAATTCCCCCTTTTTATAATTTCTTAGGTCTAGCACAGAATAATATTTTATCTGTTTTATTTGCTGTTATTTCTATTATTCTAACTGCATTTGTAACTGTTGTAGCCTCTATTATGTAAACGGAATTACCATCTTCAGTTGGTCCAACAACAATAGCTACATGTGAACAGTTCATATAACGTCCATTTTCTCCGTTATCTCTGTCATAAAAAACCATATCTCCAGGATCTAAGTTGGAATAATTAGTTGTATCAATATCATGTAGTACCCAGCCTTTTTTAACACAATATTCAGCCTGTTCTGCTGCTGTCCTTGGTAGCATAAATGCCCAGCTAGTATCTGAATTTTTAACTAATTTTTTTAATTTATGATTTGAATAAGGACTTTTATCATAGCTTATATCCGCATAAACAAATATGGCCAAAGAACTACAGTCTATATTTGCTTTTTTAGCATCAGCATCGTACCATTTATTTAAGTTTCCAGCCATGTCATTTGGGAAACTTGCAGGTTCAGATTTTATTGCATATGAATTATCCCCATATCGTAATTCGTTTTGATTTAGGTATGTTTTTGCAGTTTTTACAACTTTTTCGCCACCTACAAATTTATAAGGATTTGCAAATTCTCCAGTCTTATCAACTGATACAGAGCCATAATATTTATAATTAATTTTAGGATTTGCATTAGCCATTATTATAATTTTGTAACCTGTATTTGGTTTTGGAACTAGTTGACCAGCTATACAATCTACACCTTCAAGATAACAAATTTTACTTTGTGTATAACTAATTTCATCTGCAGTAGTAAATATCATTCTAGCATAAAAACTTTTATCAACTTTACTTTTAAGTCTGAATTTCAAAGATTTTATAGTTATTTGAGGATAATAATAATTTTTCGTAGATTTCAATAAAATATCTATGTCTTTGCCTTCTCTTTTTGGTACATTACCATCATCGTCTCCAGTATCTTCTCCACTAGTGTTTCCACTATCATCTTTTTTCTTATAACCTATTGGAGTAGCTAGTAATTTTTCTTTTATTGCATCATAAAAAACACTAATGCTGCTATCATCCTTGAAGGTATAACCATCATTAGTGTAATTAGGATTTAATATATTTGTATAAGTTTCTAATTTACTAGATATATCTAATAAAAATACATCGTCTTCATTTTCACAGAATGATTGTAATTCTGTATTAAATGAATCGATATCGCTATTTACATTTTCATAATCTGTATAGACAGTTCCAACATGTAATTCTTTTAAAATAAAGATTGGTGTGTTCCTATATTTCATTTTTAATATATTTGCAAGGGTTTTAATGCCAGATATACCTTTTTCTGTTAAGTTATTTATCCCAAAGTGTATTAATACATAAGGAGTTGTACTTGGATAAACTTTTTCATCATCTTCATATAAGCCTTCTACTGTAGTTACTAAATTATTATTATCATCATAAAAATCATATGCATTTGCTTTTCTAACTGCTTTTATGTACACCTCATTCATATCTGTTTTATCTATAACAGAACTTTCCTCTACATTATTGTCAGCTTCAACTAAATCGTAAGGTCTTAAACAGAATCCATATTTATATATATCTGAGTAAACAGCCATATAACGAATTGCATTTGGCCAATAATCCCATTTTCTAGCATGAGCTACCATATGCGTGCCATTTTCTTTACCGCAATAAATTAATGTATGGTGAGTAAAGTTCTTTGCCATAGCTTTCGCTCTAGTTAATGTTGTAGGGCATTCCTTATTGCACATCATTATAATATCTCCAGCCTTCATATTTTCAATGCTTGCTTTAGTTATCTTAAACATTGTATAACCACTTTTTCTCGTTGCATAGTCAACAAGTGAGCCATAAGCACAATATGAATCATCATGAAATATACTTTTTAATCCAGCTTCACCATAGCAAGAAGTAACAAGACTGGAACAGTCATAGCATATCGGATTTTGTAATCCATAAAACTTACCAGGATGTTTTCTAGGCTTTTTAAAATTCCATGTTCTATATTGTTGGTCATAAGTAGCTAATTTATCTGTATGTTGCTGTACTATAGCTTTTGCAGTATAAACTATAATCTGTCTTATATCAGATGCACTTGCTTGGCCTGTTCCTTTTGGAGTAGATGTGCCAACACCATAACCTAATTTATTACCCTGTGCATCCATATAATAAGGTAATTGGCCATTTACTACTTTATACCAACACAAATACAATTCTACGTTATTTGGTGTCCCTAACCCCTTTTGATCTTTTAATTTTTGTCTATAAGCTGCAAAGTCAAATTTTAAGCTATCTAATTCCTCGTAAACTTTTAGTTTTGTCTGATTAGATTGAGAACTTAAATAATAAGAATCAACGAATGTATATCCGTATTTATCGCACACATAATTACTCACTATCCAGTTTAATGAGCCTTGTCCCATATTATAAGCGATAAGTCCTGCGAATATATTTCCATGCGCATAATCAATAGCTTGACGTAGTTCCCAACAACCGAATCGTATCTGATTTAAGATATTTTTGTCGACTGTTATTCCATTAACTGTTGTATTTCCAGCTTTGTAAGGTGTCATCGTTGCATAAGAAGGTAGAAATTTATAAGTACTACCATCAAGATATTTTATAGTTTGTGTCTTGTTACCCCACTCCTTAAAATACGTAGAACGTTCACATTGCATTAGTCCGTAACCGCCATTACTACCTGTAGTGCTATAAGGGTCACCTCTAGATTCTCCCATTATAACCGCATATACTAATGCGGGGTCTATACCGAATTTCTTACAATAATGTTCAACTATAAGGTACAGTTTATATTTATTTCCTGTAGATGATAGATTACTAAGTTCTGCTTTATTTTGTTTTTTGCCTAAATCATATTTCTCATACAATGCTAATGCTTCTGCATACACGTCATTAGCTGGGTCAGCAGTTGATACAGTTTTAGAAGTTTTAACTTGATAAAATCTGTCATCACCAAGCCATACACCGTTTTTATAATCAGTAAGATAAATAGGGTCGCCATCTTCGCCTTCATCAGGAGGGTCTGGTTTAGGATTTATAATATCACTAATTTCATCGAATATTTTGTCTATCTCTTCTTTTTCTAGACCCATTTTTTCAAGATATTCTCTTATTTTAGCAATATCTTCATCTGTTAAAGAACCTACTCCTATATTACCTAAAAATTCTAGAACATCTTTTAGTAGATCATCTTTGTTTAGACTTTTTATTTTACTTTTTACTTCTTTATAATTTGCTAATGTACATTTACTTTTATTTTCCCAATCTGTAAAGGATAGTTCTAACTCTGTTACCCTAGCTTGTAAACGTAAAGAAGGTATATAATCATCGTCTATCACATATACAGTATCACCTATATCAACATTATCAGAAAGCAATAATATACTTGTCTCATAATCGAGTTGAGGTTCTTTTCTTCGTTGAAGTTCTTTCCATGTTTCATTAAGCAAGTCAGATGCATTACTAGCATCACATTCATACACTCCTGTTATATAACTTCCATCATCATTATGAAAATATATGTGTGCATCTTCATCTGCTATGAAATCTTGATTCAAAAACTTGTCAGTAGGATTTCCATTAGCTTTTAACCATTCTACATTTTTAAAATCAATTCCATTTTGGCCATATCCAACTAATGCACTACAAAACTCCGTTAAATCTTCATTTTTCTTAACATCATCTAAATTTCTTGAATACTCAAATCTTGCATTTGTGATTTGTCCTCGTTGCTTATATACGTTTATATATTGTTTATAAACTTTATTATTTTTTATATCTACAGTAAATTCAATCTCAATGTCATAAGTTTCTAAATTATCTTGTATTACTGTATAAATTGGAGTTGGTTTTTCAACTTTAACACTTTTAAAAGTTGTAATAGAAGTGTCTACATAACCTAATTCAAATGTAGAATCCTGTAAAAGTAAATTAAAGAATGTAGTAACATCACCCTGTAATGTACTTTCTCTTACAATTTTATTTAAAAGTTCTAATCCCACTGTTTCGCAGTAGCATTTTTTTATAACTGCACCATTTGTATGTTGACTAGATGTATTCATTATTTGAAATAATTTATATTTATTTCTATATGAAAAAACAACAAAATTTCCCTTTTGTATACCTGTAGTCCTTTCATTTGCTATTGTAGAAAATTCAAAGCTTTCAGCTCCAGTATTTAAATAAAGTTTAAAAGTATCATCAAAAAAAGGACTACTTGGATTAGTCCCGTTATTTGATAATACATCTATTATTTTTTTTCTTCTGTTTAAAATGTATATCTCAGTTACTAATTCTTGCAACTAATCCAACCACCTTTCATTATAAATAATTGAACTTGTAATATTGGCATCACTAGATATTCTTAAATCAAAATCACCAGGAGGTATTTCGAAAAACTTACTCCCTATATCAACATGTTCCATATTTTTTACATTATTTATATAAACTTCATTATTGGCAAAATCAACTTTCAATTCGTCACCTTCTTTGAAAATTATTATATCTTGCTCTTCTTCTTGTTCAATTTCATTTAATTTAGTTATTACTAATCTATTAAAGGTCATTGTATCAACAACATCTTTATCAGCATATTTTCCAAAGTAAACAACCATATGATTTAGATCGCCAGTAGGAAATTTATCACTTTTCATAACTTCACTTGGTAAAGTTTTTTCAATTTCGCCTTCAGAATTATATTTTATTACCTCTGCATACCATTCATTTTTTTCTCTTTTTATGGTAAAATGACCTTTAAATTCGTTCCAATTACCATATTTACCACTTCTTAATGTTTTTGTACTCACTGTTAAACTATCATCTGAAACATTTGTAACTGTTGTTGTTTTAGCTTCAGGTACACTAAAATCTTTATCTTTTAAAAACTCTGTATTTCCAATTTGCACAAGTGGATATGTAGCTTCATACCATTCATTTTCATCGCATAACATAACTTTAAATAATTTGTTACCAGCTTGATCTAATCCATAACATTCAACTATACCGATTTTATCTTCTGCAGTATCAACTTCTTGGTCTGTATCAATTTGTACTTTATCACCTTCAATAATGTAGTCTGTATAAACATAACCAGTTTTTCCTTTATATGTTGCTTTAGTCCATTTACCTTTACTAGTTGTAATTTTAGGATATACAATTATAGCAGTTCCTTTAGGAATTGTAGCTAAAAGTTTTGATTTTTTACTTCCAGATGCCCTTAAAGATGCTGCTTGCTTTGTATAATATGTTGCTGTTGTAGTAGTTATTTTACTCAATCCAGTTGAAATTTTAACCCAGCCCGTTTTACTATCATATGTAGTTTTTATCCAACCATTAGTAACTTCTTGTCCGTCTACTTCTAAAGAAGTTAAATATACACCTTTTTTAATACTTAATAAAGTTTTGCTTTTAGATAGCCTCTTTTCTTTTAATTTCACAGTTGTGGCAGTTACTTTATATCTAGTTGTTTTTGTTTTATCTGTAGATCCAATTTCATTATATTTTAACTTACCTTTACTATCATGATAAAAATACATACTGCATTCAAAATCAGTAACATTAGAAGGTAAATTATATCTTAGTGCAGGTCCATGCCAGTTATCTCCACTGCCATAATCAGCTGCTTGTATACACCAACTAGTTCCACCATCATTAGGTTGAATAGTACCAGTTATAGTTCTCTTTGCATCAACTTCACCTGTAACTGAAACAAAATTTTCAGTAGTTTCACAAGGCTCATAAACAATAGTTGTACTCTCTTCTTGTTTTGTTTTAATTAGCGAAGGATATTGGCCAATTAATATTGATTTTCCATCTTGGCCATCAATTTGACAATAAGTAGCATTTCCGTTAAAATCAACATTTATAATTGCTGGAGTACTTGTATTTCCTTCGTTAGAAACTGATAAAGTTTTTTCGCCATTGAAAATTTTAGCATCTGGATTATAAGAAAAAGGTATAGGGCATATAAAAGACATTTTTATTCTTCTTATACCTTTCGTGATTTTTTCTTTTGAAAATTTGCCGTCTGGAATAGCTAAATAAATTCTTCCGTTATCATCTATAATCAATTCTTTTTCTTCTGTAACATCAAATACAGATGATATTGTATCAATAATATCTTTACAATCTTCTTCTGTATCTGCTTTTATATCAAAAGTAACTGTTATTTCTTTATAGTCATATTTGAAATCTTGATAATATCTACCAGATTGTGAAGGAGGGTCTATAAAATCATTTTTTCTTTCTGACATAAGAGTTGTATCTATAGAAATTACATTTACAAACATTTCTAAATCGATGCCATCAAATTTAAACACTTGTTATCCCCTCCAATCTATTTTTTCTTTTTTCAATCTTTTTATTTTTTTGTTGAACAGGTTGAGCTATTATATCAACAACTTTTGTTTTATCCATATTAGCTTCAACTTGAATAGGTCTATCTTTTATATCTCCTATAGTTTCTTTCAATGTTTCTCCTAGTGAATTAGCAATTTCTTTTACTGTGTTATTACTTACACTATTTACAATTCGAAGATTACTATTACTGCTAGCTTCTAAAGAAAATTTAGTTGTTTCAGATTGAACAGCCATTTTCATTGCATTCTGCATTTCTGTAGTGACATTTCTAGCTGCAGCATACACTTGTTCAGCTTTATTTTTCATACCAACAATTAAACCTTCGTCCATATATTCTCCATAATCAGTAGTAACTTTTGAAGGCGAATTTATTTTAGCAGTCTTTTTCATTTCTGCATTAACTTGATTAACAAGACTTCTTGCCGCACTAACTGCTCTTGCTGTACCGCTTTGAATACCTTGAGTAACACCGTTAGCCATTTGTTGACCGATTTCTCTTGATTGAGTTCTAGCAACATTTTTCATACTTATCATTTGTCTTGTAAAGTTATTTCTTGCTTCTCTTGATTGAGTAGTTATAACTCTTTTCATTGATATCATTTGAGATGTAACCGCATTTCTAGCAAGTGTTATTTGTGTTTTAGATACATTTCTAATTGATATCATTTGAGATGTTAGTTTATTCCTAGCCTCTGAAACTTGAGTCGATATAACATTCTTCATACTTATCATTTGAGATGTAACAACATTTCTAGCATTTGTAATTTGATTACGTATTATATTACTAATAGATAGAAATTGGTTTCTTACTATATTAGACACATTTAAGCATTGATTTCTAGCTACGTTTGATATACTTACAAATTGATTTCTTGCTATATTTGCACATCCAACTAAACTCGTTCTTAAATTATTTTGTAATGATGTAAATGCTTGAGAAATTGAATTTGAAACATTTTGTGTTGTTGTCTGTAAAGCTATTAATTGTGTTTGTAATGCTTTTATTTCATTAGTATCCATACTAGAAAGTTTAGTATTTATTTTATTGCTATTAGAATCTTTATTAGTGTTAAGAGGTTTTTCATTTCCAGTCTTTTCATCTGCATAAGATTCACCAGTAAACCATCCCACTATACTTTTTATTAGTCCAGTTCCACCTTTGCTAAAATCAGGTTTAGAATTAGTAAGCCAACTTGTTACTGCTTGCCAAAGTTCAGATGCTCTACCAGTAAATCTATCAGTTAGATTTTCAATAAAACTATCAATAAAAATATCTGCAAAACTACCAGTTAAAGATTTTATTTGTTCGCTTCCTTCTACCCATGAATTCATAGCTGAAGCAATTGCATCTAAAGCATCATGTATATTATCTGAATTGTTTTTTATTCCGTCTCTTAATGCATCTAAAATAACTCTACCGGCTTCTTCTACCTCTGGAGCAACATCTTTTACAAATTGAGAAATTTGTTTAATAGCACTTGAAATACCTTCTCTTATATCACCTTTACTTTTTATAATTCCTTGACAAATTTGATGTATAATTTCTTTGCCGATAGCTAATACTCTACTTAATCCGCCTTGAGTTATAAAAGTGTTAATTCCACTAAAAGCTTGTTGAATTGCTCCTGATATATCTGCATTTCTTATATATCCAAGCATATTGTCTAATGCTTTTTTAAAATTATCAAATGTATATAAAACTTGGCCATCCTCTGTAGTACCTTCTTTATTTCCACTTCTCCAAACACTGAAAAACTCAGCTAATTTTTCAGAAGTAGATTGAATAGCAGGTTTTAAGAATTCAAATCCTTGTATAGCGACATCTTGCAAAGCAGATGACAAAATTAACAATTTATTTTTAGTTGTTTCATCCATGGCTTGCGCCATTTTCTCAGATAATCCAGTTACTAAATTTAAATTGTCACAATATAATTTGAATTGCTCATCAGATAAACCACATATTTCATTTATTTCATCTAGAGAATCAGATAAACCTAAATTAGTTAAAGTTTGTTCTCTAGTTGATTTATCCATGTCACCAAATTTTTCCCTTAATTGAGTTAAATTTGCTATTAAATCTATTTGACCAGTAGATGCACTTTTGGCAGATAGCCCGTATTCTTTTAATACTTTATTAGCTTCTTTGAGCGACATATCTGGATTTAATTTATCTATTATCTCTTGTTTAGATACAACATCTTTTAAACCTTTAGCATTGTCTACTATTCCTTTTGTGTTTTCATTGATCATATCGCAAGTAGCACTATAATCAAAAGCATCATCATTGATTTCTTTATAGCTTAGTCCTAATTCTTTAAATTGTTTTTTCTGGGACTTTGTAGGATTTCTCATTGCATCTAGAACTCCAAATAAATCTTCAACGTTCTTTGATGTTACTTTTGCATCAGATCCTAAAACTTGTAAAGCTAAAGCCATATCTTGAGTTGTCATATTGAATGCAGCACCTAAATATTCTGTTTGACTTAAAACTTCTTTTAAGTTGTTTATTCTTTTACTACATTCTTTTCCAGAAACTCCTGCTTCTCCTAAATTTTGATTCCAATAAGACACTGTTTGAGTAGAGTTTTGTACACTATCTGTTAAACTATCATATGCATCATCCGTAGCATTAACAATTGATAGTAAACCTGTCATACCTGTTTTACCAGCTAAATCTTTACATGCAGCTGCTTGTTCAACTAAAGGTAATGATTTTAAACTACTTCTTAAATTTCTTAATGTTTTATCTAAATCAACAGAACCATCTTTTGCAGTAATAAGTTCTATTCCGTATTTTTCCATAGCCTTTGCTACGGTTTCAGTAGGTGCACTTAAATTTGCTAAAAGTGTTCTCATTGCAGTTCCTGCACGACTACCTTTTACTGATGAATTCGCCATTAGACCGATAGCAACTGATAAATCATCCATAGAAACGCCCAATGTTCCAGCTACTGAACCGGCGTACTTCATTGTTTCCAATTTTTGTGATTAACCATAGGCTCTTTATCCTATGCTCTATATGTTTCCATATAGTTTAGACTATATCTTTCATTATTCAATTAAGAATAAATCACTCCTGTTCGTGGGTATTTTTCCATAAAAAAAGAACCTACATAGGTTCTTTTTTCTTAGGTTACTTTACCTAGTCGTTACACCTTCTAGTAGTTTCCTAACTAGCTTGGCTCGGTATTGACATATTGACATATTATTTCTTCAATTTTATTAAAATTATAATAAGGTATTCTTAATAGGCTTATATTTTTATTGAGACAATATTTTGTTTTTATATTATCCCTTTCTAGCGTTTCTTTATGTAATTTAAGGGCTTTTTTATCATTTATACCTCTAAATTGTATAGGTTTAAAGTGTTGTTCTCCGTCATATTCAATTAAAAAATCTATTTTATCATCTTTTATAACAGCAAAATCAAAAGGTAATGGATATTTTTTCCCTCTACAATCTTTAAATCTATATTGTTTTTTAAATTGTAAATTTAATTTTTTTAAAACCCTTTTGACTTCCCTCTCCCCTTTACTTTCTTTACAATGAGAACAACCACAACCTCTTAGAAGGCTTTTAGGGTATGCCATAAAAACTTGATTACATTCTGTATGTAATACTTCTATTAATGTATTTTTGTTTGTATAATCACCTATTACTATTAATTCTCCATCTGTTAACTCTAAAATTTCTTGTTTAAATTGTTCTTTTGTCTTTTTTATATTTCCACCAAAACATAATGGGCATCTACTTTTCTTGCTTATAAAATTATTTGGTGTGACTTCAAATTTATGCCCACAAACATTATGTTTTATAATTACTTTTTTATTAGATTTTTCGTAATCTGTTAAAAGTGTATATTCTCCTTTCGCTAATTCATTAAATTCTTCAAGAAATTTTTCTTTTGGTTTTCGAGTTAATTCACTTATTTTTTTCTTAATACATACAGGGCAATGTTTCTTCCCATACAATACATCCATTGGATAAGAATAAAATTTCTTTCCGCATTTATGTTTAAATAAAATTTTAGTTCTTTTATTTATGTATGGTTCTACATTTTTATATTCTCCATTATTATAATTTAATAATCTTTCTTTAAATTCTTCATCAGTTAATCTTCTCACCAACTTAACACTCTCCTTTAAATTTATGGGGGAAACTGTTAAATATTATTATAAAGTTCTTAACTAATCTTGTCAACTTAGTGTTTCACCGAATTAAAGAGTTTTTACATGGGCAAAACATCTACCCATTAATTCAACAGTTGTATTACTACGAGTAATAGTTGCAGCCATATAATCGACGAAATTTGATGCTTGAGATGCAGACATGTTCATTGCTGTTAAACCATCAGTCACGATATCACTGGCAGTGCCGAGTTCAGTGGCACCGATGGTAGTTAAGTTTAAAACATCTTGTATTGATGCAAGAGACTCTTGTAATGAAAATCCTGCCATACCCATATAACTAAAAGCTTCACTCACTTGTACACTGGTGTACCTAGTGGTTGCTCCGTATTGCCTAGTTGTTTCTGTTAGAACTTCAATATCTTTTCCAGTAACACCCATAATTGCTGACACACGAGCCATTGAGCTTTCAAATTCAATGGCATCTGCCATTAAAGAACTGAAATCAAAATTAAAATCTGTAACTTGACTAAAACAATCTAAAATAGTACTTGTTGCATTTTGAACAATATCAACAACTGGTTGTAGTTTTTCAGATATATTCTGCAAGTTTTCAAAGAAATTTTGTTTACTAGCATCATATAATTTTGAAAAAGCAGTTACCATTGTAGTTACTGCTGCAACAACTCCTGCTGCAACTGGTCCAACAATTCCACTTAAAGTTTTAAAAGTAGTTGAAAATGTATTTACTAGAGAACTCATTTCTCCAAAAACTTTGCCAACATCACCTAAATCAGCAAAAGCATTTTTAAGTTCATTTAACTGACCTTCAAGTTTATCAGTTTCTAATGAAACTTCTATAACAACTTTTCCATCTGTTGCCATACTCTCACCTCCTTTTAGGCATAAAAAAAGAACACCGAAGTGTTCTATAAATCAATTAATCTATTAAATCATAATAAGATTCAGACTTTTTAAGATAAGTATTATATTCATCTAAACAATGGCGATAACTTGTATCAAATTTATCTACTCTTTTACTTTGAAAATAAACATAATCGTTATATGCTTTCATAGATTTATTTAAATAATCAAAAGTTATAGCAAGATTATTTTGTTCATCTTTATAACTTTCTTTTAGATTAAGGTCCCTTATTTCAGTACTTAATTCTTTTGTATTATTAAATATTTTTTTTGATATTTTTCCACTTATGCCACTGTCAATTAACACTATACTATCATCATAAAGTTTACGATATCTTGAAAAAAGTTTTACTGTTTCACTATCACTTAATACTTGTTTTTCTTCAATATTAGAATTTTCTATAGCAATACTGCTTTTTTTATTAGTTATTGCACTAATTGCAGCTATTATTATAGCAATACTAAAAAAAACTATTATTACAATAAAAATATTTTTTAGATTAGACCCCGAGTTTCTTCTCATACTATACTCCCCCCTATAATAATATTATAGTACAAAACCTAACTATTGTCTTAATAATTCTCTAGGATCTTCACCTTTCAATAGCATTTCTGTTATTAATGCTTGTTTTTTCTTTTCCTCTAATGATTGAGGTAAAGCATAAAGTTTTTTCATTTTTCTATAAAAATTCTTTTGTTGTTTATCTTGTATCTCAGATAAATCAATACTTCTATATTCTAATATTTTTATGAATTTACAATCACTTGATAAAGAATTAAATAATGCTTTAAATTTCCACCAGTGTAATCCCTCAATATCTTGTAAATCAATGTGATAATCATGCATAAATGCACTATAAATATAAAAATCATCATGTTCAAAGCTATAGATAGTTTCATTTTTACTAGAGTTTCTACTCTCTTCTGAATCTTCGTTAGTACTAATAATTTCTTTCCCACACTTATAAAATAATAACATTTCTTCAACAAATTGATTAATATTATTATTATTAATATATTTAATTGTATCTATTTCATAACCATAATATAGTTGTAGAGCTTCATCTGATTTTTCTTTTTCACTAATATTATTATTTAACATTAGTTGTTCAAATAAAATAGAAGTGCGAAAATCCCAGTTAATTGGATATCGCACTCCTTCTATTTCAACTTCAATAGGTAAAAAATCGGTTAAAATATTTATACTCATTAGTTATATTTTTTCTTATTTCTTTCAATAGCTCTACGTTGTTGTCTATTAAGAGAAATTTCTTCCTCTCCGAATACTTCTTCAGAAATGGTAGTAACAGATTTTAATTCTGTTGCAAATGCTTTATCTTGTTCTAATTTAGCTTTTGTTAATTCTTTTATAGCTGTGGTACATTTCATTAAATTGCATTTACCTGAAAAAATATCATAGGTTTTTTCCTCTCCGAACAATTCTTCAAATAAGCTAATTATGCTTTCACAATATTTTCTAGCACTTTCAATAGGAAAATCTTTATCATCTTTAGATATTTCTGATATTTTCTTGTTTGTTTCTGAAAAAACTGATTCAAAAAATTCTTTTTCATCTAAATCTAAAAAATCAAATTCTAATTCCACACCTAATATATTAAATTTTGTATAATCGTTCATATTTTAACCTCCCTAATTTTAATTAACTTAATGGATTTTCTTCAACGGGTTCATTAACAACACTTTGAGCATTGTTAGTATTACTTTGAGTTGATGCTTGAGCTTCTGTAAAAGTTTTTGTTGAAACATTAAAAGTACCTTGAACTACTTTTCCTATAGCATTTAAGCTTCCTTCAACTTTTATTTTTTCACCACCATCACCACTAAATTTAGAAACTTCATTTGAAACTCTAAATTTTCTTGCTTGATAAGTCCCTTCACTTCCTGATACAGGATCATACATATCTACACGAACAAAATCTCTTTCTGCAGCTGTTCCAACTTCATGATTTCTACCAGTTGACCATAAATTTTTTATTCCTTTTTCATCTGGTATCATTTCAGAAACATATGGAAATTTTGTTTCATATTTTGTTACAGAAGTAGAAGATGTTTCATCATTTATATAACAAGTTGTATCAGTTTGTGCTCCAGGTTCTTCATCTAAACTTTCAAACCCATATCCTAGTAAAACATATTCTTCTGCTTCACTAGTACCTACATTTAAGTAGTCTGCAACATCTTTTCTCATTAATGCCATAATATTAACCTCCTTCTATACAATCCTTTTTTTATATACTAGTTTCATTTGAATAACATAAATCGCTTTATTCGCGCTCATTTGCTCGACATATCCATGTGTTAATACTTTTATTTCTTCAGCTATAAGCGGGTAATTTAACTCCGGTAAAATTCCTTCGTTATTTTGAGTCTCTACCCACTCTGCTAATTTTTCATAAAAACTAATATTTTTCTCATTGTTATATGCTTCAACACTTTCTCTGCTAGTAAAATCAAAAATTAATTGCCTTTCTGTAGAACCATCAACATAAGTTTTTAAAATGGTTTCTGAAGGCGAACCATCTACTGAGTAAGTGCCTATTTCATCACCTATGTAATCAGCAGAAATAGGAGATTTATCGTCTATTAGAGGGCATTTTAAGAAAAAATCTATTATTTTATCTGTAATAGTTCTATTTTCTATTTTATCTAAACTAATTGTCATTTACTTACTTTCCCTCCTATTGTATTTGCAATTTCATTTACTATTGCATCTCCTTCATTAACCCACATACGATTTATCCATTGTTTACCTCTTTTTCCACCACGGTTTAAACCCTCTCTACCCATACCTCTGTTAGTATAAAAGTTAATAGCGGCATATGATTTTGTTCCACCATGATAAGCAGCATATACAATGCTTTTTCTATTTTCTCGAGCAGTATTTTTTAAATCTCCTGATAAATAAGGTACGTATGGGTCAGCTTTTGTTCTTACTAGGTTTACGAGTTGTTTTTGTGCTCTATCTAATTTACTTTTGTCATAGTCTATATTAACAGTAACTTTTGCTTTTAAAGTTGCCATTTTACTCACATCCTAGTTCAAAGTGTTTTGTTAATTCACACTTAGTAACATTGATGATTTTAACTACATCATCATAGTTTTTTTGAATATCATTAAACTCTTGAGAATTTGTAATTTCAATGTCATGTATTCCTTTTAAGAGAATATCTTCTCCTTCGTTGAATGTATAATAATTACTTTTATCTTCAAGTTGACTAAATTTTTTAGGACCTATGTAAGTTTTACCTTCATAAGTACCATAATTTACAAAAACTAATATTTTATTATCTATATCCGCAGATGAACCGGTTGTCTTTAAAAATTTAACTCCTGTAGCTTGTTGCCAATCGATACCCGTTAAATAAGTTCGGTGATAAATGGGTTTTCGATTTTCATCTAAAGATATATTGAATAAAGTTGCACTGTCTCCGTTATATCCGAACACATTTACCACCTAACCTCTCAATTTAACTACTGCTACAGGTAAAAGTTCCTTGATCTCGTTAGTTATATCATAAGCACCGCTAGAACTAACACTTTCATCAAATGTAGTTTTCTTATTTCCTTGAGAAATTGATTTAACACCTCTCACACTTGAATAATTAACTGCATTAGAAATTAAAATAAACAGAGCAGGTTGATACTCTGTTTCTAATTGTTCAGCTGTTATAGTTCTATTAAGTCTATTCTTAAAATAAAGTAATAGCTTTTGAGTAGCAAGTTGTTTATGAATGACTAAACTTGATTCGCTTTCGTTAGGAAACTTTTCTTGTAATATTAAATCCAAGTTAGCCATTTAAAACAACTCCTTTAAAATTTTAACTAAATCTGATTTTGCTAGTGTTGTATAGCCTTTAACTTTTTTTTCTTTAGCTAAATTTTTTAACTCATTATATTTTAAAGAATCTAAATCTATTTTTTTAGATTTTTCTTCTGAGTTGTCGATATTTTGAACTAATTCATAACCTTCAGCAATATATTTTTTTGCCTGTTCTATAGTTTCTACTGTTCTATGAACGTTTTCTTTTTTTATTTCAAACAATTAATGACCTCCAGATGCAGTAGGTTTTGCATCTTTTATATTTGCATATACTCCTTCTTTTTTACTTTCTAATACCCATAAATCATGATATCTTCTGTAGTCCATAGCCCATGCATTTGCACTTTGGTTAGTTTCAGGGTCAAATATTCTCATGATATCTTGTTTAGTTACTGCTAAAGGTAAATCTAAAGGCATTATTAAAAAGTTAACATCTAATCCAGAAGTTGCTTTAATGTATCCGCCAGTAGTTTGACCACTAGTCGAACCATCATATAATTGTATTGCACTGTATAGTCTATTTTGTGGAACTGGTATAATTGGGCATCCATCAATAGATGGAACTTTAGTGTTTATTCCACCTTGAGAAAAAGATACAGATGCTAATTTACCTAATGCAGCTTCTTCTATAGCTAGTTGTGTATCATAGTTGCACATAATAACTAGTGTTCCATTATGGCATTTTTCTCTTAATGTTTTTATACCTTTTTTAATTTTAGCTATAACAGTTGAATTTGCTACAGTATATCCATATTCTACGTTTTCATCATTAGCTACACCCATAGCAGTTGTTGCTAATTTACTTAATCTATAAGCATCTACTTCAGGTATAACTTTAGTTCTTTGAAATTCACCCATGATTGTTGTTGCTGTTAATACAAAGTTAGTTTCATCAACATCTTGAGAATCTATTTGGAATTTACGTCCTCTATCTTGTGTCATTGTGTAAGTTTTGTATTCGTATTTGATAGAGCCTTTAGTATATCCACTATCAGCTTGTCTGTCATAGTTAGCAAGTCCGTCCATTGATAATTGAGGTATTTTAACTTCTTTACCACCGTTATATTTAACTTGACCTGCATTAGCATCCATCCAGCCTGTCAATGATTCATGTACCATTTGTTTGTCTAATGCATTTTGTAAAATTTGAGCATATGATATTGTGTTAGCCATGCTAAACACCTCCTAATTAATTTATTTTTATGACAAGCCTAAAATTTGATTTACTTGAGCTTGAACAGGATCAACAGAATCTCCATTTCCACCACCACTAGGATTAAACGGATTATTTGTCATATCAGTTTTAAGGACTTCTTGTCCGTATTCACTAAATGCATTAGCTAATTTATCAATATTTTGTTTACTGATATCCATATCTTCACCAACTACAAACTCTAAGAAATTTTCGACTTGTTTTGGATATTTCATTTCTGCTAGATAAGTACGACTTTCTTTGATTCTGCCTTCATGAGCTAACTTAGCTTCATTCTCTGCATTTTTCTTTTCTGTTGCAGCGTTTTTTTCTTCCATTTCTTTAAGTCTTGTTTCCATAGCTTCCATTTGTTCTCTTTGAGCCTTTTGTTCAGGAGTTTCGTGTTTTGGAGCAGTTGCCTTTTTTATTTCACTTTCTATAATTCCTGGCATCTTTTTAGTTTTAAAACTTTCAACTCCTTTAGATACTGCACTGTCTAATTGAGATTGGTTATATCCTTGTATTGCTTTATTTGTTTCAAGGATATTTTTATAATCTTCAACAGTTAATTTGTTAACATCAAAAGGTATTTCTTTAACTTCTGCTATTCCATCAATCCCTTTTAAAATTTCAGTAACATCGGCAGTTTCATCTATATCGTTTAATTTTTCTAACAAATCTTTTTTGATTATCATTGTTTACCTCTTTCCCCATGAAGTACTAGCCCTCATAGTATTTAAATAAGAATTTAGTCCCTCGGAGTACTAGCCCCCAAAGTACTTAGTTTACCCTCGTTTCGGAGCATAAAAATAAGCCCTCTCGGGCTTTTATTATCTTGTTAATTTATATATTTCAGTCAATATTGTATCTGTGATATATTGATCATGCACATAAGATTTTCGATTATACTCATTTATCTTATCATTATATAATTGAGCTAACTCAAACCAATCTGCATTTTTACACTTTTCTTTATTAAATATACTTGCTATTACTTGACCTTTTACTTTTTCCTTAGCAAAACTCTTATACACAAAAGTATAATAATTTTCATCATCTTCGGATAAATAATAAGTATTTCCATAAAATTTTAATTTCTTTAAAGGTTTCTGTTTTGGTCTTTTTATTACTTTAACTTCTATAGCATCACTAGGTAATGATACAAAATCAAATAATTTTTCCATTTAATCATCCTTTATATAATTTCTATTTATTTCCAAAGGCGTAAACTATCAAGGAACTTTTTGCAAGCACCTTAGATTTGATTTTAGAAGGTCGAATTATGTAAACCTATCTTCTATTTCTTTTCCATTTAGTCTTTTTACTTATTCCTTGCATTCTTCTTACATAATCACTAAAACTTTCTACATTCCAATAGCATGGTAACATATAATTCACCTCCCCTGCTTTAGATAGTCCTAATAACTGTTTTATATCAAACATGCTATCCCTTCTTTCTTTCTATCAATTCTGCTCTTTTTATATTCAATCTTACTACATAAACAATACTAAGTATTGATAGAACAATACTTGCTATCCAGTCTATAGCATTTGATAGATGTATATGAAGTATTGCTAATACTATTGAAAATATTGTCTGTGCTAGAGCGTATACTCCTACAAAGGCATATATGCCTAAAAGGAAATCATAATCTTCTTTTCCATACTTATTTTTGCTCAACTTTGTAATTCTCCCATTTCTTATAAGCATCTATGTACATTTCTTTTTTATCTCCATTGTATGTACATTCATAATACATTCCATCAAATAAAGTTGTGCTTAATAATGCTTTGTTATTTTGTAAAACCTTAGCACACCAAACCATAAAAACATCATCTTTTGTTATTTGCTTATTTTCTGATTTATCTAAGTGATTATTAGTGTATTTTACAATTTCATCTTTGCACCAACTTAAAAACTCTTTTTCGCTCATATTATCCTCCTAACAACCTATTATATTTATTCCGTATGCTTTTGCTATTTCATATTCTATTTTACATCCTCTTGCCTTATCCCAACCTTCTCCGAGATATATCATATCTGCTTGAGATAATAATTGTATTGATTTACCTAAGTACCAAACTGGTATATGTTTATTAATTTCTCCAGGATAATCTTGTAAAAACGAATCTATAAATTCTATTTCTTCGTTTATTTTGGTTTCTATATCTTTTTTTATTTCACTTCTTTTTTCTAATATTTCTTCATCAGTTAATCCTCTCATTGGTTGAGATATAAATACTTTTTTCATTAACATTCTCCTATCATCTTATAACTATAAAGTAACATTTACAAAAGTTGTGCTGTGGTATTAAATCATAAGCTTCTTCAGCACTTAAAATAACACCATGCATACTTTCACAATCACTACATGTTCTTTCTTCTAAAACTGAGCAATACATAAATTTTTTATTTTTATTACAATGGATAAAGATATCATTTGCTATTCTACTAAGTTCAGATATCAATATTCCCCTTGCCCTTTTCCTACTCATCTTTTGCCTTGGTGTTAACCATGATGAGATATTGTATAAATTTTTCTTGTTATATGCTATTTTTAATCTTTTTTTAGTTCGATTATTTATTTTAGCCATATTGCTTTGTATTCTTTGCTTATACGTTTTACCTTCGTATTTTCTATTTAATATTTTCTGTTTTTCTTCATTGTCTACAAAATATCCAAAATACTCTACAATTTCTTCAAACATTTCATCAAAGAAGTTATCTATTAAATCTTCAAGCCATTCATCTTCGTTATTAAGCATTGATAGAACTGCTATAACAAGAAATCTTTCAGCACTTTTGTAATCTTTTGATGTCTTTTCTATTTGGTAAGCAAAATTAGCAGTTTCCATTAACTCTCTAATCTGCTTATCTGTTTTATTCATCTTTTTAAGATATTTTTCAAGTTCCTGTTCGGCCTGATTATATGCTTTTTCCATGAAACTTTTAGTTTCTTCAGCACTTCTATTCTTCGAATTTTGTTTCTGTGTGTTGGTGTTTATCGCCATACAATTCACCTAAACTTTCATCTTCCCTTTTCATTTCTTCCTCATATTCTCTTGCAATTTGTCTTTGTTCAGCATCTAAATCTACTATAAATCCAAATCTACTTGATGCCGTTCTCTTGGAAATAACTCCAGGAGGAACTTGACTAAGCATTTGAGCTGTAGCTAAATCATCTTGAGGGATATTTGCAGTATAAATAATTTTTATTTTTTTCCAATCAAAATTCTTTGCTTTAAAGTAATTTATATAATTGCACCAAAATTTCAATCTATTTGTAACTATATTTGAGTGAGCATTTATTTGAAGTGCACATTTATTTTCCAGTGCTATTAATCTACTTCTAAGTGTAATTCCGCTTAAATTTGATTGTAATCTTTCGTTGTGATTTATATGACAACTTATTTGATACATATCATCTTTATATCTGTCTAGCGTATTTTGTACAAAAGTATCATTAATTTGCTTAATTAACCATTGAATTTTACCTTCTTTTCCTACCATTAAGATGCCTTTTTTCTTCATTTCTAAAATTGGATCTATTTTCGTTTCTTTTCCAGTTTCTTCATCAACAACTATTTTTTCTTTTTCAAATTCACAATCTGTCATAACCATATATGCATTTCTAAAGTCTGAAATTTCATTTCCTAGGTCAGATAAATTAGTTTCATAAGCATCTTGTAATCCTTTTAAGTCTTTATATAAACTATCTTCTGTTAGTTCTTCAGTTAATTTTCCTACTGAAACAGGTATTCTACCAAATCTATGGTTTGTTGGAGGCTCTATTTGATTGAACTCTCTGTTTAAATGATAAATACATTTTTTTGTATAAACATCTATATGATAAACATCTACATCTAAATGTTCTATTTTTACATCCATATAAAATAAAACATTATCGTATTCATCTTGATATACATATCCTGTTAAAGGAGTTGAAATAATACTTTTAAAACCTTCTTCATCATATCGATAAATTTCAAATACTTTTGAAAATATAATCATGTATTTCATTAAATCACTATCATGATTTTTATTCCATAGAATCATAGTTGACATTAATTCATCTAATAAACCAGGTTGCTCTTTACTTTCATAAGTAATAGGGTTTCCTACGGTATAAGAAACTTCTTCTTTTACAAATTTTTTAAAGAAATTAGTATTTACTTTTAAATTAGACCTTTGTGTAATTGTTTTATAGTCGGCCATAGCATCTGTATTACCTTTATAATAGTCATACATTTTTTGATATTTATGTGAATCAGCTTCGAAACGTTGATACATATATCTTACAAAGTTCATATGATCAGGAATATTTAAATCCAAGTCCATACCTTTTTTTAGTCCATCTATAATTTCAGATATAGTCTGCATTATTTTTTGCCTCCTCTCTTATTTATTTTATTTATATAATTATTTTTAGTTTTACTTTTTTTAACTTTTATTAAATCTTCAATAAATTTTATGTATTTTTCATCATTTGAAACTCTTGCATGACTTTTAAGTATATATAAATTATTCGTTTTAGGTTTTCTTTTATAAATTACATTTTTTATTACTATTTCTGCAATAGTTCTAGAATTTAAATGAGAATGACCATTTTCCCATTCTTTTTTCGTATTATATACAATAAATCCAATCTTTTTATTACTTTTAACTTTCAGTATAATAAATTCCTTATTTTGGTATATTTTTTCCGACTCGGTATAATTTGTTTTATTCCAGTTCGGTTTTTCTTTCATTAAACTTTCAGATTCCCATAATTCTTTAGGAACATCATAAACACTTATAACTTCATCGATAGGCTTATATTTTTTCATTTACACACCCAATCTCCTTCTATCCATGAACCTAATTATATTTTTTGTTTTTATTTTTAGTATTTTATTTGCAAAATCAGAAACAACATCTGCAGCATCATCATGTAGTGTATATGCTGTTCCTTGAAAGTCTAATATCTGATCTGTAAATGCTTTATTATTATCTGCAAATATTATTTGGCCATTATTAACTGAATCTTGTATAGTTGCAATACGATTATCTTTATTTTTATTATTCATATCATTAATAAATATTAAATTTCTTTTCTTTAGTTCAGGTATCTTTTCAATCATTTGTTGTATAGTAGTTACATCTGAACCTAAGTAGGTATTTCTTTCTATAGATATATGAGTTATATCTGTAAATTCTAATAAAATATCAATAATTGTATTACAATACTCTGTGAAACTCATTTTTTCAAGTACCATTTTTCTGATATATTTAAAGTCATTTTCTCCTAATGAACCTACTATCATTGCAAATGAGTCAGTTTTCTTTTTCTTATTAGAAGAATTGTCTCCCGCTGGGTCAACACAAAGCATTGTTTTTAAAAAAATATGGTCCTCTATTTCCTCTACTGATTGAGTTCTTATAGATTTAAACCATTTTTCACCTATACTACTAGCATCATTCATTTTTTCTGACATAAATGATTTTCTATTACTCCAGTATTTAACTGCTATATCTATAAAAAAATCCCATTTTTCTTCCCATAAAACAGGATATTTCATTTCTTCTTTATGTTTTTCATAAAATTTTCTAGCTTGTATTTGAGGATCTTCTATTTTATCGTCAAAATAAATCTTTTTACATTTAATCCATAAATCACTTTCAAATATATCATCTATTGTTTGGCCATCTTCTAATAAAACAGCTCTATTCATAATAGTATGATAATCTCTATTTCTGCTAAGTTTACTTATTAAGCAATCAATATGTAAAACAGTTCCTATACTTACAAACTTAGTTGCTGATTTAACTTTTTTACCTTTTCTAAATACTGCAGTATCTCCAACTTCCTCTACTTCTTTGCACCATCTATTCCATTTCTTTTCTCTAGCATCTTCAGTTATAACATCAACTTCTGATTGATAATCATCGGCAATAACTACTGTAGGTCTTACACCTCCCCAGTTAGCACCACGAACAGAAGTAGTTGAACCTACTGCTCTTATATATGTATCGTTGGTAAATTCAATTTCACCTGAATTGACCTTATAATAATCCTTCGAATTAGGCTTTTTGCCTTTTAAATCTATTAAGTTTCCGAATACATCTTTTATAAGCTCATTTTCCAAGAATTCTTTTTTTATAGAATTTAAGAATTGCTCGGCATCATCTGAAGTTTTTGCTCCTAATAGAGTAAACTTTGATTTTTTATAGCAATGTAACCATATTGCAAGTGTTTTATCACATATAGTTGACTTAGCAAGTCCCCTAGGCTCTACTATATTAAGTTTATCGTATAAATCCTGTACAAATGCCTCCGAAAGAACTCTCCATATCTTATAATGTTCTTCGCATAATTCCCTTGCACTGTTGTCATCACTTGGTACGAAAGTTGTTCTAAGAAAATATAAACTAAAAAAAGTTATATCCTTTTCTCCAATTACCTTTGCAACTTCATTAGGAAGATATTTTTTTCTGATATTATTTTGATTTTTAGGAAAATATTTCTTTAAATACTTATCAATCAGGTATATAGAGTATTTATTATCATCAGCAAACTCTATATCATCAAAATAAATCATATAATCACTCCCTTCTGAATTTATTTGCATTAAAAAAGAGTAGCCAATTAATAACTACTCTTTTGTATCTTTCTTTTTAACGTATTTTTTCTTTGATTTATTTTTCTTTTTAGGAAAAGTCTTTTCTAATTTGCTTTTAGTCATTGCTCTACCATTTAGGTAACAAACAACTTCTTCTTTTTCTTGTTTACTCTTTTTAACGATATTGTGAGAAGTTTTTCCATGAATAAATCTATCTATAACCTCAAAATTTCTAGAGTTTTTATCTTTTTCAACATTTAAATAAGCTAATTCATATAATTTCATAGACATTCTCCTTTTGGTTTAATGGCTGGCCTAGTGAGATTCGAACTCACAACAAACCATGGTCCGTAGCCATGTGCTCTATCCGTTGAGCTATAAGCCAATAAAAATAAATATATCTTTTTATAGCAAAAACCACTCTCAAAAGCCAATAAGAGTGGTTCTAAATAGATAGATAATTATTAATTAAGAAGAACTACCACTCAAAAGCCAATAGAATGTAGTTCTTTTTATATTTATATTCTAATCTCCCAACAATATTTTTTCAATCGGAACATATTCCTAATAAAAAAGCCAGATTTCTCTGACTTTTAAAATGTATTATTTATTTTCTTATTGATATTCTTTCATTCTTCTAATTAGTGTAGCTTTGCTTATTCCTGTTACTTCTGTAACTTGTTTATAGCTGTATCCTTCCTCTTTTAGTTTCATAGCATGTTTAATTTTCTTCTCGTCATAAACTCTTTTTCTACCGTCTTTGAATCCTGGTTTCTGTTTTGCTATTGCCTTACCTTCTTGAGTTCTTTCTACGATCATATCTCTTTCAAACTCTGCAAAACTAAAGAAGATATTTCTTG
>ERZ808240.1271-NODE-1271-length-31718-cov-13.363579_pt1 | contig 31718 bp, 26 predicted proteins | sample MGYA00521084_ERZ808240 | MGnify/ENA primary metagenome ERZ808240 (study PRJEB31516, sample SAMN03275571) | gut metagenome | biome: mammalia-associated habitat; material: feces | host: Papio cynocephalus | place: Kenya | collected 2012-08-06 ... | reverse complement strand
CCATCCTCTTTTGCAGCACCTTACTCACATGGAAATAAGCCGGAATAAGGAACGCGTCCGCCATGAGCCATGCAATAGGGCTGCCCAGACACACTCCGGTGAAGCCGATAATGGGAACCAGTCCGAAACCTGCTAATGATCTTGCTATCATCTCGAAAACACCTGCTAAGATTGCAAATTTCGGGAAGCCCATGCCCTGGATCAGGAAACGGACAATGTTCACCAGTGCCAGCGGAATATAGAATGCCGTATTCCACAGCAGGAAAGCACGCACGTTGGCAATGATCTGGGCTTCGCCGCTGTCCACGAACAATTGTGCCAGTGGACCGCCGAAAAATACCGCAATTAAGAAAGCAATGACGGAGTATCCCACGCCCAGCGTTACACAGGCTTTCAGTCCCTTGCCGAGGCGGTCTAATTTACCGGCACCCACATTCTGTCCGCCGTAGGTTGCCATGGTGGAGCCCATGGCATCAAAAGGACAGGCTAAGAAGTTACCGATCTTGCCGCCTGCGGTCATAGCTGCCACTGCCGCAGAGCCTAAGGTATTGGCTGCAGTCTGCAAGATTACACTGCCGATGGCGGTAATGGAATACTGCAATCCCATGGGAACGCCCATGCCGCACAGCACCATCATCATATGCCCGTCCACTTTCCATTCTTCCCTGCGGATCCGCAGGATCTCAAACTTTTTCACCATGTAGATCAGACAGGCTACGCCGGAAACTCCCTGGGAGATCACGGTAGCCCAGGCGGCTCCTGCCACACCCATGTGCAGGGAGATGATAAAATACAGATCCAGCACGATATTGATTACAGAAGATAGTACCAGGAATACCACGGGAGTCTTGCTGTCGCCGGTAGCACGGATTACACCTGCCACGATGTTGTACAGGTATACCGTGGGGATACCAATGAATATAATGAAAATATAGTTATAGGCACCGTCAATGATATTGGCAGGCGTCTTCATCCATACCAGAATGTTCCGGCACAGGATCGCTGTCACTACAGCCATGACCACAGAAAATGCCAGTCCCAGCCAGGCACAGTTAGCCACGTATTTCCGCATGCCTACATAATCTCCGGCACCGAATTTATGGGACACGGGGATGGCAAATCCATTGCATACGCCCATGCAGAAGCCAATCACCAGAAAGTTGATGGAACCGGTAGAGCCCACTGCCGCCAGATCATCCACGCCAAGAAAACGTCCTACGATCATAGTATCCACCAGATTGTAGAACTGCTGGAATAAAAATCCGAACAATAACGGCACAGCAAAGCTGATGATAAGTTTCATGGGGCTTCCCTTTGTCAGATCTTTTGTCATGATAATATCCTCTCCTAATTTTCCTATAAATACTGTATATATCAGTGTTTTCTGTTATTTTCTTTCTCTTGCTGTTTCTATCGTTGAGAGTATATACGCAGCGTTTCAAAATTGCAATATGTTTTTTTGCAGATTTTATAAATTTTTGCTATACTGTTTTTTGTTATTTTTTACAAGAGATTTTAAAGAAAGAGGAGACCTGTATTATGAAAGAATTTCTGAAATATCTGAAAATGATATCTGTGATTTTATACCCTTATATTTATGTGTTTATCCTTGCCGGATTTTTAATGTTCATGAGCAGTCTGCCGGAGGATTACAACGATGCCGCAATGCTGGGACTGTTGATCGTGGCCGTGATCTATAATCTGTATTCTCTGGTCATCGTGATCGTCAATGCGGTGCAGGGTGCCAGGGGCAAAGTAACCGCCCGACAGGCTGCCCGGATGAACCTGATCATCAAAGGTATCCAGATTCCCGCATATATCATGCATTTCATTCCGGGCTTCATCGGGCTTGCCTTAAGTGTCTGGGGCATCGGCTTTATCCTCTGGGCTATTCTCATCGACCTGCTGACCGGCATCAGTTCCATCGACTGCTGCATCCGCATGCGCAAGGGGGGGCTGCTCTCCACCGCCACTGTCGTAGGGTAAATTACTGTCTTGTCCCCGAATTTCTTTGTTATCTTCTGTAATTTGATCTCCATTCATTTACTCCTTGTTTTGTGTATTCATGCTATCCGCTTCCTTGCTTTGCTACAATCAAGTCCCCTAAATCCCATGTAAGGTTCATATAAAAATCCATATTTACTTACTTTTTACGCTTATTTGATGACGAAATTTACATGTTACTGCTTATAATTTTGGGAAAGGGAGCTTTTGTATGAATATCTATTTTTACGCAATTGTAATTATTGTTTTCCTCTATCTCATGATTAAAATAAGCGGACAAAAATGGCGTGGTTTTCTGATTTTTTCCTCTGTCTTCTGGTTCATTGGTCTGACCATGGTTGCGGGGGGATGTAAGAAACTGCTGGATTACAGAGAAGTTACGCGAACTTATAACCGGACGACCGCACGGATCACCGAGGTCCGGAAATATGAAGTATTTGATAGTGACGGCAACCGCAGTGATGAACAGGATGTGTCCCTGTCCTATACCGTGAATGGACAGACATATGAGACTGTTATTAAAAAAGCAAATATTTACAATTCTGTCGGTACTGAAATAGACATCTATTACTCCCCGGAGAACCCGGAAATCATCGTGTCCCCCGATCATGTGGAAAGCAAACTTTCCTTTATCCTTCCCACGGGAGTGATCCTGTGTATCATCCCTTTTGTGCTGGAAATTGGCGGACGCATTCTGTTGAAAAAGCAAAAAACTTCCGCCCCCTGATACAAAACGCCCCTGCCGGCTAAACCTGCAGAGGCGTTCTTTCTTCTGTCTCTTATATGTAATTTCGTTCCTTATGCGAAAGGATTCTCGGTAGGATACAGCATTCCCTTGGGCTGATTGAAGTTCAGATCCTCTACGGGCACTCCGATGTACTTAAATACTTCGTACAGAGCCTTGCCGAAGTGTCCGAATGCTACGGCACCGTGGTGAGGGAAGTTCTTCTCGATCAGTACGTGACGATAGAAACGTCCCATCTCGGGAATAGCGAAGATACCGATACCACCGAAGGATCTGGTAGCTACGGGAAGGACTTCGCCCTGTGCGATGTAAGCACGCAGCTTGTTGTCTGCGGTAGACTGTAAGCGGTAGAAGGTGATGTCTCCGGGAACAATATCTCCTTCCAAAGTACCCTGGGTTACCTCTTCGGGAAGGGTTCTTGCCATGATCATCTGGTACTTCATGTTGCAGGCGGTCAGCTTCTTGGAGTTGGTGTTGCCGCAATGGAAGCCCATGAAGGTATCATTGTGCGTATAGTTGAATTTACCCTTGATGGACTCTTCATACATATCATCGGGAACGGTGTTGTTGATATCCAGCAGAGTAACGGTATCTGCGCTGACACAGGTTCCGATGAACTCACTTAAGCAGCCGTAGATATCTACTTCACAGGATACGGGAATGCCCATACCGGTGAGACGGCTGTTCACATAGCAGGGTACGAAACCAAACTGTGTCTGGAATGCAGGCCAGCATTTTCCGGCGATGGCTACATACTTACGATACCCCTTGTGAGCCTCGATCCAGTCAAGCAATGTCAACTCATACTGTGCCAGCTTAGGCAGTACTTCGGGCTTATGGTTGCCTGCGCCCAGCTCTGCTTCCATCTCTTTTACCTTAGCAGGGATTCTCTCGTCTCCGTCATGCTTCTTGAAGGCTTCAAACAGATCCAGCTCGGAGTTCTCCTCGATCTCCACGCCCAGATTGTACAGCTGCTTGATGGGTGCGTTACATGCCAGGAAGTTCAAAGGTCTGGGACCGAAGGAAATGATCTTCAGATCGTTCAGTCCTACGATAGCTCTTGCAATAGGAATGAACTCGTGCAGCATGTCTGCGCACTCTGCTGCGGTTCCTACGGGGTTCTCAGGGATATAAGCCTTGATATTGCGGAGTTTTAAGTTGTAGCTGGCATTCAGCATACCGCAGTAAGCATCGCCTCTGCCGCCTACCAGATCGTTTTGGGTCTCTTCTGCTGCCGCAATGAACATAGCCGGTCCGTCGAAATGCTTTGCCAGCAAGGTCTCGGAGATCTCGGGACCGAAGTTGCCCAGATATACGCACAGTGCGTTACAACCTGCCTTCTTGATATCTTCCAGAGCCTGTACCATATGGATCTCGCTCTCTACGATACATACGGGGCACTCATAGACACTGTCGGTACCGTACTTCTCGGTATAAGCCTTCATCAGAGCTTTTCTTCTGTTTACGGAAAGGCTCTCGGGGAAACAGTCACGGCTTACAGCCACAACACCAATTTTTACTTCGGGTAAATTACTCATTTTGTAATCCTCCTGTTTTCGTTTTCTTTTTCTCTATGCCATTTATTTTACCGCCGTCCTGCATCCGCACAGGAAGCTTCCGGCGTTCAAATCTTTTTATTCTGCCACTGTTATTTGCTGACATCCAGATTCTCACCGGTCAGGCCGATAAAGCTTCCTTCGGGAAGTCCGCCCTCCGCATGACCGATCAGCCACTTGTTCGTAGCGGCAAGCAATGCATCCTCACTGGGTGCCTTGCCCTGCTCCACCTTCTGATGGGTTCCATCCAGCGGATAATTGGTACCCTGGGGCAATACGATTGCCACCTGGAATCCCTGCCCGTCCACTCCGCAGGGGGCATAATGCAGAGAAGTTGCAAAAATCTCCACACCGGTTCCCGCCGGTACTAAAAAGGCTTCCGTCTTAGAGGTATCGTAGGTAAAATCCTCTGCCACATCCGCTAACTGTCCGAGGATCAGGATGGCATCCGTCGCCGCCACATTAATCTCAGAGTTCCTATGATATTCCACCGCATTCAGTTTGGAATTATGACCGTTACAGTAACCGATCTGTATGGGCATCTCCCCGTAAGTAATGGTCTCCAGTTCCTTTTTCACAGGCAGTGCTTCCAGTGCATTGATCCCGGGCTCATATACCACGCCCTCGGGGATGGGAGTCTTCTTCATCTCCTCCACCAGCTCTGTGAAATCCACATTGGTGATTACCCTGCCATACTTACGAAATACAGGATCCTTTACCGATAAAATTTGCATTCTGCTCTACCATCCTTTCTCTATTTATATTATAGCGCAATCTGAAAATTACGAGGTTCATTTTATTATGCTGTTGTTTGATTATTTTACGGTGTTGTATTCCGTCTATTTAATGATCTCAAACAGCGGTCTGCATGCCGGATAGATCCGGCGGAACTTCTGATAATGTTCTTCGTATTTTGCCACCAGTTCCGGATCCGGTTCTACTGTTCCGGTGACTTTGACGAACTTCTCCGCGATCTCTTCCACACTGGCATATTCGCCGCAGGCTACCGCCGCCAGCATGGCACCACCCATTGCCGGTCCCTCTTCGCTCTCGATCACATCCACCTTCAGATTCAGAATGTTGGCGATCATTTTCTTCCAAAGAGGACTCTTGGCACCGCCGCCGCAGATTTTGGTCCGCTCCAGCTTGATTCCCAGAGATATCGCCACCTCCAGAGAATCTCTCAGTGCAAAAGCCACACCTTCCAACACTGCCTGGGTCATATCCGCTCTCGTGGTGTCCATGGTCATGCCGATAAAAGTACCTCTGGCATTAGGATCATTATGAGGAGAACGCTCACCCATCAAATACGGCAGGAAATAAACATGGTTCTCTCCAAGCTTACGGATCTGTGCCTGTTCCGCGGCATAATCCTTCGTTCCGATGATCTCATCCATCCACCATTTATTACAGGAAGCAGCACTCAGCATGCAGCCCATGAGGTGGTAATGTCCGTCCGCGTGGGCAAAAGAATGCAGGGCATTGTTCTGATCCACGCCGAAATGATTGGAAGAAATGAAGATCGTTCCGCTGGTTCCCAGGGAAATATTGCACATGTTGTCTCCAACGGTTCCGGTGCCCACGGCTGCTGCCGCATTGTCTCCGGCTCCCGCCGCTACCACTACATTGTGCGGAAGTCCCAGTTCGTCTGCCACCTTGGGCAATACGCAGCCCACCTTTTCGTAGCTTTCATAACAGGTCGCCAACTGATCTTCGCTCACACCGCAGATCTCACACATTTCCTTCGACCAGCAGCGGTTCTTCACATCGAACAGAAGCATACCGGAAGCATCCGATACATCCGTACAATGTACCCCGGTCAGACGATAGGCGATGTAATCTTTCGGAAGCATGATCTTTTTGATCCTTGCAAAGTTCTCCGGCTCGTTCTTTTTCACCCAGAGGATCTTCGGTGCGGTAAATCCGGTGAAAGAAATATTTGCAGTATACTCAGACAGTTTCTCCTTGCCGATCACATTATTCAGGTAATCGCATTCCTCCGTGGTTCTGCCGTCGTTCCAGAGGATCGCCGGGCGGATCACCTGATCCTTCTCATCCAGGATCACCAGTCCATGCATCTGTCCGCCGAAGCTGATGCCTGCTACCTGGCTCTTATCCGCATCTTTCAAAAGCTCCCGGATACCCTCCATGGTCTGCTCATACCAGTCTTCCGGCTTCTGTTCCGACCAGCCGGGGTGTGGGAAATACAAAGGATATTCCCGGGACACAATATTCCGGATCTTCCCTTCGCTGTCCATTAAAAGCAGTTTCACTGCCGAAGTGCCCAGATCAATTCCGATGTATAACATGAATCTTCCTCCCAATTTTACTGCAACCCATTTTCATTCCTTTGTGTGCTCGTGCACGCTATAACTATATCATAACTGTTGTGAGAAAGTTTTTCAAGTATAAGTTTTGTATTTCCTGTATTTTTCTGATAAAAATACCTTTTGATTATCTTTTGTAATGTCACCGTCCATTCCGCCGCTACGTGCCCGGACAAATTCAGTGCTTCCGTTGACTCCCCTCTAAAAATATGATACTTTTATAGCAAGATACATGGAACAATGTTACGGAAAGGCATGCATATTCTATGGCAACAATCAAAGAAATTGCGGCACTCGCCGGAGTATCCCGCGGCACTGTGGATCGTGTCTTAAATGACCGCGGCGCAGTAAATCCGGAGACCGCCGAAAAAATCAAAAAAATTGCAAAAGAGCTGGACTACAAACCTAACCGCGCCGGCTTGGTTCTGGCTGCACAGAAAAAGAGACTCAAATTAGGTGTCATTCTGTTTTCCACCGGGAATCCTTTCTTTCAGGATGTTCTGACGGGAATCGACGAAAAAGCAGAAGAACTTGCCGGTTATAACTGTACTGTGATCACAAAACAGATCTCTTTCGGCGTAGAGGCTCAGCTGCAGGCAATCGACGAACTGCTGGCAGAAGAGGTAAACGGCATTGCCCTGACTCCTTATAACGATGACCGGATCCGTAACCGTATCAATGCGTTATATGATCAGGGGATCCCTGTAGTCACACTGAACACAGACATTGAAAATTCCAGACGCATCGCTTATGTGGGCAGCAATTATACCCGCAGCGGTGCCACTGCCGCCGGACTTTTACAGCTGATGACTTCCGGCACAGTAAACATTGGCATCGTCACCGGTTCCTCCAATATTCTCTGTCATACGGAGCGTATTGCCGGATTTCTCAAGACATTAGCCCCTTACAGCGACCGGATCCACGTGATAGATACCGTGGAGATCCACGACGACGAAGTGGAAAGCTATGAGAAGACCACCGCACTGTTGTCAGAACACCCCGAGATCAATGCATTATTTTTTGCTGCCGGCGGTGTCTATGGCGGCTGCCGCAGTGTGGAAGCGCTGGAGAGAAAAGGATCCGTCCGTATCATTGCTTTCGATCTGGTCCCTACCACGAGACAGATGCTGGAAAATGACACGATTGCCGCTACTATCTGCCAGCAGCCCAAGATCCAGGGCAGCAAGCCACTTTCCCTGCTGTTTGCTTACCTGACTACCGGAGAGACTCCGGAAAAAGAATATAATTATACTGCGGTGGATATCCGGATCAAAGAAAATATCTAAAACTTTCTTAAGATTCTTCCGACACCCTTGTCATTCACAACATATAGTATTATAATATATACATTATCTACGAAATGTTGTTTGAGGGGTACAAAAGCGGGGAGTCTTTCATCTATGAACTTATCTGATCTGAAGAGAAATGCAAATATGTTGCGGGGTTCTGATGCAAAACGTGGCTACATGCGCTGGTGGCATTCTTTCCAGGGCGTTTGTCCCACGACGCTTAAGACCCGCACTTTTTTTGTGGAATACAGTATTTTGAACCCGGCGCTTGGCGCTGCCCAGCCGATTTTAGGACAACATCCTTATTACAAACGGCACGGTATGAAGCCCTCCTATCTCTGCATTAAGGCAGGTGTTTTCCCGGAGACCGGAGATGATGGGCTGCAGTTGCAGTCCTATTATCCCATGACCGCTCTTCAGGTAGCACAGGATCCTTTCTACATGCAGATGGAGGACTGTGTCTTAAGTGAAAATCGTATCAGTGGTGCCATCGAGATCTTCGAAGATATCGCAAGACATCGCTCTCTCATGACCGATGCCGGCAGCTTTGTGTGGGATCTGGAAATGCACAAGGCAGTAGCCTGCCATACCGGATATATTGCAAATGCCTTTTTCACTGCAATTCATGCTTTAGAAAGCTTTTGGCACGGCGAAGGGATCCGAACCTTTTTCCGCGGTACTGTTATTTTAAACGGTGTTACTTATGAAGTTATGCCTGAGACTTCCTACGGCTACGCGGACAAACATTGGGGACGCAGCTACAATCAGCCCTGGCTGCAGTTTGCTTCCGGTCATCTGATCAGCGAGCGGACCGGTCGGGAGCTGAAGCATTCTGCTCTTGCCATCGACGGCTGTTGTCCGAAATTTTTGTTTTTCCCCATGCGGCGAAGAATCCTGATGCAGCTGACCTATACCGGAGAGGATTTCGAATATCACTTCGGCAAGCCTCTTACGCTGCCCCGTTGCAAATGGAAAGTCAAAGAGACGAACAAGCGCTTCATCTGGCACTTCAAAGCCCAGAACCGTACTTCCGTCATCCGTATCTCCGGGAGCTGCAGTAAGGATCAGATGATGCCCCTGCTCTATGAGAATCCGGACGGTAAAGTCTCTCCCGCCCCCTTGTGGGAAGGCGGCAATGCAGTCGGAACCATTGAATTGTATCGCAGAAGCGGCGGTTCTCTGGAACTGATCGACCGACTGCAATTCGAGAATGGATTATGTGCTTATCAGCGATCCTGACTTTTAGAAATAAAAAGCTGTTGTCTCAGATTTCTCTCGAGACAACAGCTTTTATTTGTTGTTATTCTGTTCAGATGACTTCTTCCGGCTCATCCAAAGCCTTCTCGTAACTCTCCAGGATCACTCTCTGCAGGTTTTCTCTGGTGGAAGAATTGATGGGATGCGCAATATCCCGATACTCTCCATCCGTCGCCTTCTTGCTCGGCATTGCAATGAACAATCCCTTTTCGCCTTCGATCACCTTGATATCATGTACGACGAATTCATCGTCCAGTGTAATGGATACGATAGCTTTCATCTTGCCTTCCTTGGTGATCTTACGAACACGTACATCTGTAATCTGCATTTGCTAACCCCCTTGCCGCTGTTATCGTAATCCTTACGCATTTTTCACTCTTCGAACTCTCAAAATGCTACAGATATTCGTATTCCGGGCTATCGCCCTGCACACTCATATCTGTTGGATCCGCGATCACTTATATCACGTATCGTTCATTTCTCTCTACTACGATCTTGACTTCGCCTTCTCCCACAAAGTACGAATTTGCACGGATCGTGTCACGGCTCTCTACAATACAGTTTTCAATATGTGTGTTATCTCCAATGTATACGTCATTGAGGATAATGGAATTCTTGATCACACAGTTATTGCCGATATAACTCTTCTTGAAGATTACGGAGTTCTCTACCACACCATTGACAATACATCCGCTGGATACCAGACTGTTACGCACCTGGGAACCGGGATTGTATTTTGCGGGAGGCAGATCGTCCACCTTGGAATATACATCCGGATACTGCTTGAAGAAGTAATTTCTCACATCCGTTTTCAGGAAATCCATGTTGGTATTGTAATAGTCGTCTACAGATGCGATATTTCTCCAGTAATCCCTGATCTTATATCCGTAGATTCTCTTCAGATCCTTGTAACGGATCAGGATATCTCTTACGAAATCATAGCGGTCTTCCTCTGCGCACTTCTCGATCATCTCGATCAGCAGTCTGCGTCGAACCACATAAATACCGCAGGAGATGGTATTGGTCTTGGCCTGTAAGGGCTTCTCCTCAAACTCCTCGATACGGCTCTCCTCGTTCATACGGATCGTACCGAAACGTTCTACATTCGTACCGGCTTCCATCTCACGACAGACTACGGTAATATCTGCCTTTTTCTCAATGTGATATTCCAGTACCTTATTATAATCCAGCTTGTATACACAGTCACCGGAAGCGATGACTACATAAGGCTCATGGCTGTTCTTCAGGAAACTCAGATTCTGATAAATAGCATCTGCAGTTCCTCTGTACCAGTTGCTGTTCTCTGCTGTCACAGCTGGAGTGAATACATATAAACCTCCCTGCTTACGTCCGAAATCCCACCATTTGGAGGAATTCAGATGCTCGTTCAGACTTCTCGCATTGTACTGGGTAAATACTGCCACCTTCTGAATATGAGAGTTGGTCATATTACTCAGTGTAAAGTCAATACTGCGGTAGCTTCCGGCAATAGGCATTGCACATATTGCTCTCTTCTGGGAAAGTTCCCGCATCCTGTGATTGTTACCGCCTGCTAAAATAATTCCAATCGCTCTCACTGCTATTCACCTGCCTTAATTAATGTTTTGCCGCTTGCGAGCTGGGAATCCTCATAATCTGCAGCAGCTGTCACTCCGGATATCACTGAGTTTTTGCCTACGCTGATACCGTCAGGAATCACGCTCTTCTCACCGATGGTTACAAGTCCGTGGTTATAAATATGAGGTGCGGTATCGTTCTCTGCTTCTTCACCAACCCCTAATTTTACCTGATTACCTACCACAACATTTTCTGCAATAATTGCTTTATTGATTTCACAGCCTTCACCGATCTGCGTCTGGTTCATGATAATGGAATCGCGGATCACGGTTCCCTTACCGATCGTTACGCCACAGCCGATGACGGAATTATACACTTCTCCATAGACATCGGAACCTTCACCAATGATACTTCTCTCTACCACACTGTCCGCAGCGATGTAATCGGGGGGCTGGATCTCGCTCTTGGTATAAATCTTCCAGTACTCCTCATACAGGTTGAACTCGGGTACAATGTCAATCAGTTCCATGTTAGCTTCCCAATAGGAACTTAAGGTACCTACGTCCTTCCAGTATCCGGTGAACTCATAGGCGTACAGCGGAGCTCCCTTCTCGTGGCAGTAAGGAATGACATGCTTACCGAAATCCAGTGCCGGCTGGTCTGCCATGGCGATCAGAGCCTCTTTCAATGTTTTCCAGTTAAATATGTAAATACCCATACTTGCAAGATTGCTTCTGGGATGTTCCGGCTTCTCCTCAAACTCGGTGATCCGATGATTCTCATCTGCGATCATGATACCGAAACGGCTTGCCTCCTCCATGGGAACAGGCATTACCGCAATGGTGACTTCAGCATTATTGGCCTTATGGAAGTCCAGCATGACTTCATAATCCATTTTGTAAATATGATCTCCGGAAAGAATCAGCACATACTCCGGATTGTAGCTCTCCATATACTCCAGATTCTGATAGATCGCATTTGCAGTACCGGTATACCATTCACTGTTGGTACTCTTCTCATAAGGAGGAAGTACGGTAACTCCTCCGATGTTGCGATCCAAATCCCAGGGAATACCGATTCCGATATGGGTATTCAGTCTGAGGGGCTGGTACTGTGTCAGCACGCCTACCGTATCCACTCCCGAATTAATACAATTAGAAAGGGGAAAATCGATAATGCGGTACTTACCTCCGAATGCAACGGCAGGTTTGGCAACCTTGGATGTCAGCACACCAAGACGGCTTCCCTGTCCTCCAGCCAATAGCATGGCTATCATTTCTTTCTTAATCATATCCTCACCTCTATCTAGCCTTCCACCTGTTGTAATAAATAGTCGCTTGCGGCTATTATCCGATGTATCCATCTGTCTCGAAAAAGCGTATGCTCTTTCCTTCGGATGTGATAATGTGATTATAACACATCAGCAAGGGAAAGTGAATATTTATTACCAGGTTTTTTTGTTATTTTACGATTTTTATATCCATTTTTTACATAATTACCTTTTCTTTTGCAATCTTTTTGTCAATTTCTACCAGTCCAGCTGGAAATGTTTTTGCAAAAAGCTGTAAACTTACACATTTTTTCAAAATCGTACCTACGGATTGTTTTTTTCTTCTCCTGTGTATATAATGTTAATAAGTAATGCAACTACACTATATTAAGGAAGTGTCAACATGTATCAGATAGACTTTAATCACCCCTCATCCATTTATTTTGTAGGTATCGGCGGTATCAGCATGAGCGGTCTCGCAGAGATCCTTAAGGATGCCGGCTTCCGTGTATCCGGCTCCGACCGTTCCAAAAGCCCCCTCACCGAGACACTGGAGAGCAAGGGGATCAATGTATTTTATGGACAACGTGCCGGGAATATTACCGATGATATTGACTGTGTAGTATTTACCAGTGCGATCCATAAGGATAATCCCGAATATATCGCCACAATGGAAAAAGGAATTCCGTATCTGACCAGAGCCCAGCTCTTAGGCGAGATCATGCAGAATTACAAGACTCCAATCGCCATCAGCGGCACCCACGGCAAGACCACCACGACCTCCATGGTCAGTGAGATTCTCCTGCATGCCGGAACAGATCCCACCCTGTCCATCGGCGGAATGTTAAAAAGCATCGGTGGTAATATCCGCGTAGGCAGTACCGACCTGTTCGTTACGGAAGCCTGCGAATATACCAACAGCTTTTTAAGCTTTTATCCCAAGATCGGCATGATCTTAAATATCGAGGAGGATCATTTAGATTTTTTCAGGGATATTAACGATATCAGAAATTCTTTCCATAGGTTTGCGAAGCTCCTGCCCACAGACGGCTGTCTGATCATCAACGGTGCCATCGACAGATTGCAGGAGATCACAGGCGACCTCGGCTGTCGTGTGATCACTTTTAATAAGGGAGCAGTCAACAGTGACGGTTCTGCTGCAGATTATTATCCTTCGGATATTACTTATGATGAGTTGGGGCGTCCTTCCTTTACGCTTCATTGTCATGGGGAAGAATCCGGCAGTTTTTCCCTGCAGGTTCCCGGAGAACACAATGTCTGCAATGCCGTAGCTTCCATTGCGTTAGCCGACCTGTTGGCGATTGACCGTGGAATTACCGTTTCTGCACTGCACGGATTCACCGGTACGGATCGCAGATTCGAATACAAGGGCACCATCGGCGGCATCACCATTATTGATGACTACGCACATCACCCCACAGAGATTGCAGCCACCCTGCATGCCGCAGCCAATTACCCTCACAAGACTCTCTGGTGTGTCTTCCAGCCCCATACCTACACCAGAACCAAAGCATTTATGAAAGATTTCGCCAAAGCCTTAAGCCTGGCAGACAAGGTCATTCTGGCAGATATCTATGCTGCCCGCGAGACCGACACCCTGGGAATCAGTTCCGAGACCCTGCAGGCAGAGATTCAGGCACTGGGGCATGAATGCTACTATTTCCCTTCTTTTGATGAGATTGAAAACTTTTTATTAGAAAATTGCATAAACGGTGACCTGTTGATAACTATGGGTGCCGGAGATGTAGTAAAAATCGGTGAAAACCTGCTTGGCAAATAGTTGTCCACATTATCCACAGCGAAGGTTGGGGATTATCCCCTCTTTTCCTGTGGATATTTTATTGTTTTCCTGTGGATAATTCTGTGTCGAATTTTGACGCATATTTGCCGATATATAAGGTTTTTCCGATACACCGTCTGTAGGTATCCACAATATCCACCGTTTCCACATTTTGTTCTGTGTGTCCGCAAGCCCAGTATTTACAAGGTTTTCCGGCAAATTGACTATTTCTTTTTCACAGGTCTTATGCTATACTTGGTCTTACTTTGAAAAAGGAATGATTTGTGAAATTTGTGAAAGAAGGTATTGTGTGTTATGGCACGGATAGCGCTCTATAAGGATAATTATGCAGATTCGACGGTAGTGTCCAATCTGTTTATTGATGAATATATGAAGGATGCCAACGACGCACAGCTGAAGGTCTATTTTTATCTGCTGCGCATGCTGAATGCGGATCAGGCAATCAGCGTGTCCGGAATTGCGGACAAGTTCAACCACACGGAGAAGGATGTGATCCGCGCATTGAAATATTGGGAGAAGCAGCAGATTCTGGATCTGGACTTCGATGAGAATAAGACTCTGGTGGGAATCCATCTCCGCGATCTGAGCACCCAGGCCGCTCCGGCTCCCCAGCACAATGTACTGTTAACTTCCGGTCCCGCACAGGCACAGAATACTGCCGGGGTCTCCGTAATCAGTGCTGCTGTGACACAGCCCGGGCAGACCACACCGCAGGAGACCATTCCCGCCTATACCAAGCCTGCATATTCCCTGGATCAGTTGCGGGAATTTAAAGAGCGGGAAGAGACTTCCCAGCTCCTGTTCATTGCAGAAGCATATATCGGCAAGCCTCTGACCCCCTCCGAGATCAAGACGATCCTGTTCTTCACAGATGTGCTGCATTTTTCGGACGATCTGATCGATTATCTGCTGCAGTACTGTGTAGAACGTGGGAAGAAGGATTTCAAATACATAGAAAAAGTTGCTGTCAACTGGGCAGAGGAAGGAATCACCACGCCGAAGCAGGCGCAGAAATTCTCTACCCGTTACGATAAAAGTGTCTATTCCATCATGAACAGCTTAGGACGCAGTACCGCTCCCACGGCGAAGGAACTGGAATTCATCAACCGCTGGACCAGAGAGTACGGCTTCAGTACCGATATTATCTTAGAAGCCTGCGAGCGCAGTTCTCTCGCTACGGACAGACATCGCTTTGAGTATACCGAAGGGATCTTAAGCAGCTGGAAGGACGCGGGGATCCATCACAAGGCAGATATCCAGCAGGCGGATGCCACTTACCAGAAGAAAAAGGCTGCAAAGCCGGCTTCTGCCGCATCCTCAAACCGTTTCACGCAATTTACCCAGAACAGCTATGATTTTGCTGCTTTGGAAAAAGAGATCTTAAGTAATTAACCGAAATATTTGCAGGTAAAGGGGAGCATGTCGTGTCACTGACTAACGCACAATACAATTCCATTATGAAAGACTACGAACAGACCAGGGATCGCAACCGTCATCTGACGGAGCAGCGCCGCAGGGAGGTCTATGCAAAGCTTCCGGAATACGGCAGGCTGGACGAATCTGTCGGAGAGCTCTCCGTAGCCCAGGCGAAGCTTTTATTAAACGGCGACGGCGAGGCACTTAACAGACTTCGTGCCTCTCTGAAGGATATTTCCCGCCGGAAAAAGGAATTGCTCGTCTCCGCCGGGTATCCCGCCGATTATTTAGAACCGGTCTATACCTGTCCGGATTGTAAGGATACCGGTTATATCGAAGGCGAAAACGGTCTTCGGAAAAAATGTCACTGTTTTCATCAGCAGGAACTGGATATTCTCTATGAGCAGTCTCATATCCGGGACATGGTCGCTTCCGAGAATTTTTCCAGCCTGTCTTACGAATACTATCAGGGAGAAGACCTGGCGCATTTTCGAAAATGCGTCGATGTCTGTCACAATTTTGTACAAAACTTCAAACAAGACTACCACAATTTATTCTTTTATGGTACAGTAGGTACTGGCAAAAGCTTTTTGTCGGGATGCATCGCCAGCGAATTGTTGCAGAGTGGGCATTCCGTGATCTATTTCAGTGCTTCCGGGTTATTTGATACCCTTGCCCGTTATACTTTTGACACCAGGGCGAAGGAAGCCCTCTCCGGATTCTACGAGGATCTGTACAACTGTGATCTGCTGATCATTGATGACCTCGGTACGGAGATGACCAATACTTTTGTAGCCTCCCAGCTGTTCTCCTGTCTGAACGAGAGACACCTGCGAAAAAATGCTACGATCATCTCCACGAACTTAAGTCTGGAGGAATTGCGCGACCGATATTCCGACCGTGTATTTTCCCGCATTACCAGTCATTACGATCTGTGCAAACTCACCGGTCCCGATATCCGTATGTGTAAAAAGCGTATGCAGAATGCATCTGACAATTAATTATTTGTTTGTAACAAAGCAGTATACAGAATCAGAAAGTGAGGATCACCCCAATGGCGAATCGTGAAGAAAAAAGAAATCTGGAGACTATCCCTGTCGGCTCTCTGGGTATCATTTCCCTGCCCGGCTGCAAGTCCTTAGGCGAAAAGGTAGACCAGTATCTTGTAAAATGGAGAGCAGAGAGAGAAAGCGAGCATAAAGACTCTCTGGCATTTGCAGGTTATCAGAGAGATTCCTATCTCCTGGATGCCAAAGTACCCCGTTTCGGTTCCGGTGAAGCAAAAGGTCAGATCTTAGAATCCGTCCGCGGTACCGACCTCTATCTGTTAGTAGATGTATTGAACTATTCCATGACCTATTCCCTGTGCGGAAAAGAGAACCACATGTCTCCCGATGATCACTATCAGGATCTGAAACGTATCATCGCCGCCGTAGGTGGTAAAGCCCGCCGTATTACAGTCATTATGCCTTTCCTGTATGAGAGCCGTCAGCACAAGAGAACTTCCCGTGAGTCCTTAGACTGCGCACTGGCGCTGCAGGAGCTGGTAAGCATGGGCGTAGACAACATCATCACCTTCGATGCTCACGATCCCCGTGTACAGAATGCGATTCCTCTGCATGGTTTCGAGACTGTACAGCCCGCATACCAGTTCATCAAGGGTCTGCTTCGCAATGTGAAGGATCTGCAGTTAGATTCCAGCCACATGATGGTCATCAGCCCGGATGAAGGCGGTATGGGACGTGCTATCTACATTGCCAACGTTCTCGGTCTGGATATGGGCATGTTCTATAAGAGAAGAGATTACACCAAGATTGTCAACGGTCGCAACCCCATCGTAGCTCATGAGTTCCTGGGCACCAGCGTAGAGGGCAAGGATATGATCATCATCGATGACATGATCTCCTCCGGCGAAAGCATGCTGGAAGTTGCCGCTGCACTGAAGGAGCGCAAGGCCAACAAGATCTTCGTCTTCTCCACCTTCGGTCTCTTCACCAACGGTCTTGACAAGTTCGATAAGGCTTACGAGAACGGTATCATCGATAAGGTTCTGACCACCAATCTGATCTACCAGACTCCGGAACTGCTCCAGAGAGAATGGTACATCAACTGTGATATGAGTAAGTACATTGCTTACATCATTGATACTTTGAACCACGATTCTTCCATCAGCGATCTGCTGAATCCGAATGAAAGAATTCAGAATATCGTTTCCAAATACAAGAAGGGTGAGCTGTAAAGCTCACCTTTTTTGCATCGTGTAACACTTGAGAGTTAATTAAATAGTTGTTCTAAAATCCACGTAGAAAGGACTGCCCGCCCTAGGCTCGGATGCTAGCTACGCCCAAGGGAGCAGTCCTTTTCTGCTGAGTTACGAAAAATATCCCAATTATTCAGGCAGAATATTTGAGAATACATGTGCGGAAGTTAAAAACAAGAATCTAGTATGTGCGAAAAATCAAGAAATACATGTGGACAATTCAAAAACATGAATTAGGTATGTACAAAAAAATAGGAAACACATGCAAACAATTCAAAAGCATGAATTAGGTATGTATAACAAGCCCGAAAATACATACCTATATGCAAAAGATAATGATCCAGCATGTATGATAACCAGGAAAACACATGTATAAAATTTGAAAACAGGAATTAAGCATGTAAATGACTTGGAGGAATACAGAAATCAGTAACACGAGTTAGGCTTACTGGTTTTTCCAAAACACAGAACGCCCACGACAGGCGGAATGTCCTTCCGAGGATGTTTGTCGGAGGGTGTTGACATTTTCTTGAAAAGTGTTGAACATCAGGGGGAAAGCGGACACGATGTCCGCGTCAGCCGATTGACGCCATGGATGGCGTCTGTAGGCGGCTCCGTCATAATGAGAAAAACTTATTCACTTTTCGTAGAAAATTCATACCCGGAGACCTGACACCTCGGAAGGATGTTCCGTCCGCCGCGGGCGTTCGTGGGGATTACGACAACCCCACATTACAACATCCCCAGCGTCGTAACAAGTGCTCCGATGATAATGCAGAAATCCGAACAATTAAATACGATTTGACGGAATCGCTGCCATTTCACCGGGAAGCTCACATAATCCACCACATACCCCCTGCGGAGACGGTCATAGGTATTACTGAAAGCGCCTCCCAGTAACAGTGACAGTCCCAGACGCAGCAGATTGTTGCCGCGGTGTCCCAGGCTCACGATAAAGACAGCGGTCAATAGCAGTGTAAACACCAGGGAAACTGCAGCTACCAGCTTTCTCTTTTTTTGCCCGGCATTCAGCATCATTCCTTTGTTGTGATGCTTGCGGATCAGAAGTTTTCCACGGCAGATCTCCCGTTCTTCCCGTTCCTCCACATGGGACTCTATATAATTTTTCAGGAAGAAATCTCCCCAGAAGATTTCTGCCAAAACCACAAGACATATTACTGTCATACGTTCCGCTCCTTTATCTCCTGCCTGTCCGCATTGTCCTTTGGAATCTGCTTATTCCCGCTCTGTTTTCCGGTTCTTTATCTTCAAAAACGCCAGAAGTGCCGCAAACAACACGCCCGCCACCGGCCATACGACCCAGGTAATATCCCAGCGCATCGTCGGCAGGCTGATCGCCAGATAGATCGCTGTCCAAATACACCAGTATATGGCTGTCACATGTTCATATTTTTTCTGAACCATCTTATTTTCTACCGTGTAATCCCCTTCCTGAAGCAGTTTCTGAAAACCGCCCCAGATAATACCGGACCACACAAACAGCCATACAGCAGCTGCCACTATCATAAGCAGCACATCTACCGCAAGGATCACCGCATAATCATTATCCCCGAAAAAAAAGGATACGATCAACAGAGGTATCACTCCCAGGATGCACAATACCACGCCAAGCGCGATGCAGATCCGATAGGTTCCCGCAAAGGTTTCTTTTGCTTTTTCCACGATTCCTGACACGCCATACTTAAGTGTCAGTTTTTCTTTTTCCAGATATTCGTATTTATTGTACGGAATTCCGGTGAGAAGAAATACCGCCACCGCAACTGCCACCATCAATAACAGCACGATCACACCGACTCCTCCCGCAGCATCTTCCGTTATCGATCCTCTGCCGGTCTCCGCCATGCCCGACAGCCACAACAGTATAATCGGAGACAGCACGCACAGAGATACCGCCGGAGCAATCCGGGCAGCATATTTTTTCGTAGCTTCCAAAAAAGTATTGGCTTCCTCCACTGTGATCACTTTTCCCTCTGTGATCTCCGGTGTCGTTCCATCGGCGAATTCCGCCTCTTCGATTTCATCTTTTAACAGATAGTCCGTGGTAACCCCGAACAGCTGGCTCATATTCACGATACGTTCCAGATCGGGAATGGAGGCTCCACTCTCCCATTTGGATACTGACTGCCTGGAGATATCCAGCCGCTCCGCCAGCTCCTCCTGAGACCATCCGTTTTTTTTGCGCAGCATCATAATTTTTTCTGACAGGATCATTTTCATTCTCTCTTTCTTTTCTTCATGTTTTCTTGTGCACAGATCTCGTCGACATGAAAAATCATAACAAAAGAGCCGGTTGACAACTACCAAGTGCCCTTGTAATTTTGTCAACCGACAGTTGCATTTCCTGTATTTACTGCACTTCCCGGATCAGGCAGTACTGTTTTAAGGGAAAATTTTTCTCCATCACACCATATACCTTGAATCCGAACTTTTTATAGAATTCCACATTTTTCGGATTGTGTGTCTCCAGGGAAATCATCAGTTTGTGTTTCTGGGCGTAATCAATGGCTTCCTCCAGAAGCTCCGCAGCGATCCCGTGATGCTGCATGGTGGGATCCACCGCCAGGTAGATAATGTGCAGCCGCTGGTTCTGATGCAGCTGATCCGTCCAGCTGGAATTCAGATAATCCTCCCCCTTCATAAAATTCCGGAAGGTCTTCAGGGAAGGATCCTCTTTAATCAGATAAGAGTCTGTCTGCAACGCTGCCATTGCCTCTGTAAAATAGAACTGAAATACGTTGTAAGGCTCCGCTTCATCCGATACCACCAGCACACTGTTCAGTTCAGCGCTGTCAGCGAAAATCTCACATGTGGCATAAAATTCATCCATGTCACATTTGAACAGTTCCGGCATTAAGTGTTTACGGATCTCCGGATCCGGTATCAGTGTCTCATACAAGGGATCATGTGCAAAGCACTGATTCAGCATCTGCTCCACTTTCGGAAGGTCTTCCTTCTGCACACGATATAATTTATCACTTTCCATAATTGTATTACCCGCTATCTCCTAATTATCATTATTATAATTCAAAAATTTTGACAACAGCTTCCTGCATCTGCTCCAGAATATTCACAAGACCGGTCACCAGCTTGGAGCAAGCCTGTTCCAGATTGTCTATGTCCTCCCGGTAATCCATCTCCGTCATCCCGGACGCAGCCATTTTTTCTTTTTCCAGGAGCTGTTTTACCGTTCCATACAGATTCTCATGCTCCAAAAGTCTTCCATAGCCCCATTTCAGGCGCTCCTTCGGCTGATGGAACACATAATCCGTAAAATGCCTGTATACCTCTTCGTCAAAATTAAAGGCATAGGCATTATTATCCACCTGGTAGAGTTTGCGAAGTGCGGAGGAAAGTCTCTGTTCCTTCAGATTTCTCACCGCTCCGCCCAGAAGTCTTAAATTCGTACTGCATATTTCATGAGGATACAACACATTTCCGTACCAGTCAATCCTTACAAAAGCATCCTGTTCCTGCTTAAACTGTGCGAGCAGCTTCTCTTCCACCGGTCTGGTCTGCCGGAAAAGTTCTTCCGCCTCGTCGTATTTTCCATCCCTGAGCAGCTGTTTATAGTTGCGGTTGTATTCCGTAACCTGTTCGTATTCTTCTCTGCACTTTCTGAGCGCTCTGTCGCTTAAGGTCTCCAGTTCTTCGATTTTTTCAAGCAAAAGTCGCTTTTTCTCTCCCAGCTGTCCGGTCACATCGGCACGATAACAGATCTCCCGGCACTGTTCCAGTCCCTTACGGATCCTCTGTACCACAGAGGAAAACTGTAACGGCACCACTGCCGTCTCATCCAACGCCAGAATCAGCAGGGCAAACAGCTCATGATGAAGGCGGTATACCTGTTCGTCGTAAAAATCATCATTGTCGAACTGGGAGTGATAATGGGTCTCCATAAAGCTTCCACCGGTAAAATCATTGACCATGGACGGTACACCTGCAATCGCCATGGAGAAATCATCCGACCAGGTCTCAATGGGAGAAGTCACCGCCGTCTCCTCCGGATATGCCTGGGTTAGATTCGGCAGATCCGCCAGATATTCCTCCAGGAAGCTGACATATTCATAGCAGCTGCGGATCCTTGCTCTGGTGCCATGTGCCAACGCAGGAAGCTCAAAGTTCAGGTCTGCAATCACCTTGCCTACCCATTCGGGATGTGCGGTGAAGATCTGCTCATAGGCTCCCGTAGACCAGTCGAAATTGGAATCCACTACGCCCCATTCCTCGGATGCCATGGCACAGATCACAATGGTATTGTTCGGTCGGAATTCACTGTCCAACAGTGTCTTTGCAATACCAAACAGCAATGCAATGGCTGTATTATCATCCTGGAATCCGTCAAAATAGGAATCATAATGGGCTGATAACAGCACCATTCGATCCGGATGTCTGCCGGGAATTTTCCCTACGATATTATAAGTGGTACAGTTTCGTGTCACCTTAGAATCCGCATCAAAAGTTACCGTGATCTCTTCTTTTCCCTTCAAAAATTCCAGAAGTCCGGCGGCATCCTTACGGGATATGGAAAATGCAGGGGCATCCTCCGGTCCGGCAATATCCTGTGCATTCAGCGCTTCATCATCAATCTCACCGTAACCGCCGCTCTGTACGGCTATCAACGCTGCCGCTCCCTTCAGATGTGCCTGATAGACCGGATAGTTGATCCACCATTCATCTCTCTGGTTGATCTCCACCAGTACAAGCTTCCCCGTTACGTCTTTGTCCGCATAATCTTTTTCCGTGCCTTTTCCCAGATACATCAAGGAAAACTCTTTGGGACCGTCCGTCACAAAAGTCGTCTGATAAGCTCCCAGCTCCACAGATACCGGTTCTCCTGCAATATTCTGATAGCTTAAAGTTGCCTTATGGAACTCCCAGCCGTCTACGGTGACCGCATCCTTGGTCACTTCCGACAGCCCTAAGTGTTCCATCTCCGCTTTCAGCATCTCGCCGGTCTGAAATTCTGCTTTGGATCCTGCCGTACGATACCCGAGAACGGGATGGGATTTGAACTGTTCCATTCGTTTTGCCAACTCATAGGAATACTTCACATCCAGATTCTGTAATATTTTTCTCTGTAAGGTTACCCCGTTGTCATGCATATTCTGTCACTCCGTCTCTGTCATTATCGCATTCCGCCTGCCACTTTGTCATTGTCTGTTACTTTGCTGCCATAGCGTTCATTTCTTCTGTGATTTTCTTCAGGATCTCGCTGTTACGCTCTTCCGCTTCCAATGTCTCACTGGCATGTGCGGAAACTTCCTCCGTCGTTGCGGAAATGGTCTGAATAGAATCCACGATCTCCTGGTTCGCAGCTTTCAGTGCTTCCACATCCTGAAGCATATGTGCCAGGTTATCCACGATAGCATAGCTGCTGTCTTCGATTGCCACGAAGTTATCCGCAGCCCGTATGGTTCCCTCTTTCTGGCTGCTGATTCCCTCCATCATCTGACGGATCACGGTCACTACCTCATCTATCGCATGAGACACATTGTCGATCAATGCTGCAATATTACCGGTAGCATCCTTGGTCTGTGTCGCCATTCCGGAGATCTCGGAAGCTACTACAGAGAAACCTCTTCCCGCTTCGCCGGCTCTGGCAGCCTCAATGCTGGCATTCAGTGCCAGGAGACTTGTCTGTGTGGCGATCTTGCTGATGATCTCCACGATGGAATGCATCTCCTGCATGTAATGATCCAGTGTCTCCAGCTTTTTCGCAGCCTGCTCACTGTTCAATGCGGAATCCTCTGCCTGCTTCTTCAATCCCGCCATATCCTTTTTGCCGGTGTCTAACACAGCCAGTGTCTGTTCCATATTTTTATTGATTGTTTCTGCTGTCACATCTACCGCATTTACTTTTTCCTGAATTGCCTCGGTCTGGGTGGTCTGTTTCTGGACCGCTACAGCAGATTCCTGGGATCCTACGGATACCTCTTCCATTGCCATTTTCGTACTGCCGAACGCAGTCTCTAACTTATTCAGTTCTACTGTGATCTCCGCTACAGACGTCTCCAGGCGATTGCTCATCTCGGTAACGCTCTTCAGTGTCGCCTCCGTACGCTCCTGTGCATCCCGAATATCATTCATATTTTCATTGGAACTCTTCTGGTTTGCCGTAGTGGCATAGATGGATACGAAGCATAGCAGCAGCATCATAACGATCTGAATGATACCTGCCTCGATTCCCAGATATCCGAATTTTCCTGTGGTTGCTCCCAGGATCACTACCAGAATGCTCTCTAACACCGTACCTACATTGATCATAACGAAAATCTTCACATCATGGTACAGCATAACCGCAAACATCATCGGTACCACAAACACAAATACCATGTTGGATTCCGTCGTAAACAGTACAATAGAATAAAACAATGCATATCCGATGGCTACCAGATGTTTAATTGCTTTAGATTCATGACTCTTCTTCCAGAAAATCACTTCCGCAATCAGTGGTCCAAATCCAAAAAGCAACATGAGTACCAGTACCGGTATCCCCACCGTGCCGTTTTTAACTTCCGCTGCGCAGAAGATCAGCATACAGATATTTACTGCAAAATGAGATATCATTGCCACCCAGTTACTTCGTTCCAGTTCTTTCATTCGTATTTATTCCCCCTTTTTTGTCAATCCGCCTGCTGTTCTGTCACAAAATTTTACTCTATCTTATTGTAAATCAAGCTTTTTCCACAGTCAATAAAACTGCATAAAAATACAGCGTTGTTTTTCTCAATAGTCAGGCAACGCTGTATTTTTTCTATATGATATTTATCTCCCTGTCGGATTGGTTCCGACGCCCTTTCAGAACAATTATACCTTGAAAACATCCAGTACCTTTTCCAACTTATCCGCCAATGCCAACAGGTTCTCGGAGGAAGTCATCAGTTCTGTCATGGTATCGCTCATGCCATGAGCTGCCTGCATGGTACTGTCTGCAGATGCCGCATTCTGTTCGGAAATTGTCGACAGTCCTTCCACTACATCGCGGATCGCACTTCCGGACTGTCCTAACACATCCATCTTCTCCCGGATACCGCCGATATGATGCAGGGAATTCTCTACGCCGTCCGCTACCGCCGCAGTCTTCACACCGGTCTCCTCTAATTTGCTCTGCTGGTGGTTCATGTTGGCTTCCACTTCTCCCATGATCTCCACCATTCTGCCGGAGGATTCCATGATATTTTTGATGATCTGCTCGATCTCGGTTGCGGAGCGCTTGGACTGGTCTGCCAGCTTACTGATCTGCTCTGCCACCACTGCGAAGCCCCTTCCCGCTTCCCCGGCTCTGGCTGCTTCAATGCTGGCATTCAATGACAGCAGATCTGTCTCATCCGCAATATCCTGAATCATGGATACCGCCTTGGTAATATTCTGGATTGCTCCGTTCATATCCGTGATCTGTTCCGCTACCCGCAGGACAGATTCCTTGGTGCTCTCGTTGGAGTTGTTCAGTTCCTTCATGATCTCTTCGGAAGCTTTCTCCGCTTCTGCCATCCGTCCGGCATAATCCGTCAGAGAATTCACTTCATCGGAGATATACTCAATCTGTTCGCCGATACGTACCACGTTCGCATTGGCATCCGAGGTCTCATTCGCCTGGTTCCTGGCACCCTCAGAGATCTCCCCTACCGCCTGGTATACATCATTGACGGATTCCTGGGTATCCTGCGCCATCTTGATCAGTTTGTTGGAAGATGCTGTCAGATCATCCGCAGAATCCTTGATATCCGTCACGATGGTGCGCAGCGTCTTCTGCAGTTTCACAGAGATCCGGTAGACGTCTCCCAGTTCGTCCTTTTTCCGGCACTGCTTTTCATCCGGTTCTACATCCAGTTCTCCATTCACGATCCTGCCCAGGAAATGTTTCGTCTTCTTCATGGTCTTCACCATGCTGCGCGACAATACACTTACCAATGCCGCCGCTACAAGAACACATACCACGGCGATCAGGATAATATCCTTCACCTGCGTATGAATCGTGTCCTGTACGCCCTGCACCGGCGTTGCCACCTCGATGGCCCCGATCACTGAACCGTCAGAGTTGATCAGCGGCTGATAATACACATAGTAGTCCACTTCAGAGATATTACAATCCTTAAGGAACAGCGGCTCTCCGGTCTGGATCTGTTCATAAATCTCCGGTTCCAGACCGGTACCGTTGATACGACCGCCCTCCGGTTTCGTCAGCGTTGTGATCAGACGCATATTCCCATACAGGAAAGACACCTGGAATCCCGTCTTCTCCTGTAATCCGTCGATTAATTGTGTCTCACCGGAGATTGCTGTGCTTCCCTTGCGCACCTTTCCGCCCTTATCTCTGCTGTAATCGCCTTCATACAGGTTCGTATATGTCTCATCTACACTGACTCCTACGATCTGTAATGCTTTTTCGATCTGTTCCTCGATGCCTGCTTCCAAAGCTCTGGAGCCCACGGTTGCAACCAGTGCGCACACAATAATCATTGGCAGCAGACTCAATGATAGGATCTTCTTGGAGATAGTGAAAAAAGGCTTTCTCTTCTTTTTTTCCCGTTTTACTACATTCCCTTTTACTTCCGTTTTCTTGTTCTCTGCCTTCTTCATACTTACCACATCTGCCTTTCTGTAAAAGACTTCGTCACATTAGATCCATCTCGAAAACGTTTAAGTATTTTCTCGGTAAAATCATTGTATCATTTTCCTTATAGCAATACAATTCGACAAAATGACAAGTAATGTAACAAGTTTTTTGGCTATTTTTACTCAACGTTAAGCATGATACTACTTATATTTGCGAAAACGTTAAGTTTTTTTGTTGTTTCCAAAGTGGCATACGGAAAATTTTGATCAAAAGCGGAATGATCATGATGAACCACACAATAGGTTCCGACGCGATGACACCCAGGTAACCGAACATAGGAACCAGAGTCGCCGCAATCACAATTTTTCCTATCATTTCCAGGGAACTGGAGATCAGCGGTATGATCCGCTCTCCCAGTCCCTGCATGGAGTTTCTCACAATACAGATTACCGCGGTCACATAGTAGAACAGTGTATCCACCTTCAGATATAATGTAGCATTGTAGATCACTTCCGGATTTTCGCTGCCGGTGACCAGCCATACCAGCCAGTCACCGATGATATAAGCGGTCACAATGTTAAGTGTACACCAGATGCAGGTATAACCGGTCGCTAGCAGAATTCCTCTGCGGATCCGGTCGATTTTGCCTGCCCCCAGGTTCTGACCGCAATAGGTCGCCATGGTCTGACCGAAGACGCTGAACATGATCATGAAAATCTCCGAGATCTTACGTGCTGCCGTATGGGCAATGATAATATTCTGCCCCAGCTTGTTAATAGAAGTCTGCAGCGTCAGTGTACCGATATTGACCAGGGAACTCATGAATCCCATAGAGAGACCGGAGCTTAACATATTGCGGATCATTCCATCCTTCGCAAGCTTCAGATCCTCTCTGCCGATACGCAGAATCTCGTATTTCTTCCATAAATATATTGCACACACCACCACTGCCACGCATTGGGACAGCACAGTAGCAATCGCCGCCCCCCGGACACCCGCTTTCAGCACGACGATAAAGAACAGATCACCGCCGATATTCATGGTAACGGAGATTGCCAGAACGATCAGTGGTGTCACAGTATCGCCGATGGCTCTTAAGGTTGCGGATAGCACATCATATAATAAAGTAATGACCAGTCCGGCAATAATCACTGCCACATACTGTGCTGCGGTATCCGACAGATCCGCCGGTACATTTAAAAAACGCAGGATCGGCTGTAGGAACAAAAGTCCCGTCACCGTCATGACTATCGCCACCACAGTTCCCAGCACCAGCGCATTTCCCAGAGATTTCCGCAATTTGACCATATCTTTTGCGCCGAAATGCTGCGCAGAGATAATGGCAAAACCGTTGCACATTCCCATTAAGAACTGCACGATCAGATTGCTCAGTGTCGTGGTGGCACCCACGGCCGCCAGTGCACTGTCTCCCAGATACGATCCAACGATACGGGTATCTACCAGACTGTAGGTCAGCTGTAATAAATTGGCTAAAAAAATAGGAAGGGCAAACGTCAGTATCAATACTGACGGTCTGCCCTTTGTAAGATCTTTCATATAATAGTTCCTCACATCTATTTTCCGGAGAAAACCTGAATTTTCTCCGTATTATAGGGCTACAGAACTTTTTTAAAACTTTTTTCTGGCATTGTCAAGGTATTTCTTGGTCTCAGCCACAACCACACCGTTTAATGCCAGCAGTGCGATCAGGTTCGGAATCGCCATCAGACCGTTGAAGATATCTGCGATGGTCCATACTGCCTTAACAGTCATGTAGGGTCCGATGAATACGCAGGCAATGTAGAGCCAACGGTATGCCCTGATTGCCTTCGGTTTCTGACCGATCAGGTACTCCAGGCATCTCTCACTGTAGTAATCCCATCCGAGGATGGTGGTAAATGCAAAGAATACCAGGCAGACCATCAGAATAAAGGATGCGATGGAACTGTTGAAAGGCAGACCCTGCTGGAAAGCTCTGGTGGTAACATCCACACCGTCCAGACCTACATTCCAGGAATCGGTGATTACGATAGTAAGACCGGTCATAGTACAAATGATCAGAGTATCAATGATGGTACCCATCATAGAGATCAGTCCCTGCTTGGCAGGAGAATCGGTCTGTGCTGCAGCCGCTGCGATAGGTGCGCTACCGATACCTGCCTCGTTGGAGAAGATACCTCTTGCAATACCTTTCTGCATTGCCATGAGGATCGCACCCAGAGCGCCACCGGCTACGGCACGCATACCGAACGCACTCTGAACGATGGTCACGATAGCGGAAGGAATTGCAGTTACATTAAAGATCAGTACTAGCAGGCAGGCTACCACATAAGTCACTGCCATAAAAGGAACAATGACCTGTGCCACGGTGGAGATACGCTTTAATCCGCCGATGACTACCAGAGCCACGCAGATGGTCAAAAGGATTCCGGAGATTACAACGCTCCAGGAATAATCCATGCCGAAGAGCTGTACGGTATGTGCATTGTTTGCATCGAAGAAATTATGTACCGCACTGGTGATACCGTTGATCTGGGTAAAGGTTCCGATACCGAACAGACCCACGCACACACCCAGGAAAGCGAAGATCTTCGCCAGCCATTTCCAGTTCTTTCCCATACCGTTCTCGATATAGTAGAAAGGTCCGCCGATGATGTGTCCGTCCTCAGCTACCACACGGTATTTCACAGCCAGCAGACACTCGGAATACTTCGTCGCCGTTCCTACCAATGCTGCTATCCACATCCAGAACAGAGCTCCGGGACCACCCGCCACAATAGCCGTTGCCACGCCTACAATATTACCGGTTCCGATGGTGGCAGACAATGCGGTACACAGGGCTGCAAAGCTGGATACTTCTCCGTCTTCGCCTGTCTTCTCATTGGCAATTAAGTGTCTGATTGCATGGGGTAGCTTCGTGATCTGCAAAAAATGAAGTCTGGTCGTAAGAAAAAGACCTGTGGCCAGAATCAGGACGATCAGGGGGATGCCCCAGACGAAATCATCCACTGTACTCAGAAAGTTGCTAATTGTTTCTAACATATTCCCTCTCCTCCCGTCACTTTTTGTGACGTACTATAGTAGATTGATTTCTTCCGAAGAGAACGGGAATAAGCACGTTGGTGCTCTGTCCTTTTGCCTGAGAGATTGTCAGCGACCGCTGCCGTACACCTTCGGCGCCTTCTATACGAAACCGTCAAAAAAATAATGTTCCGCAGAAAGACTCTCCAGAGTAAACCTTTACCACGTTACCGCGGCAATAATGATACAATAGCACACTTTATTTCGACATGCAATAATAAATTGTCTTTTATATGAAATCTTTTGTATGTGTCACGCGAACATTGACTTTTATAGGATATTCTTATTATAATGATGTCGGGGTCAAAAGCCCCCGACTTTGATGCCTACGGATTGTTCCGTGCTACGCACTCCCACAATCCTACCCTCTATTCGCATATCGTGGGATTAGCATCCCATCACTGTCGCTATGGGCTATTCCGTCTTAATCCACAATATGTCACGCCCCATGGAAGATATTGTTCAGGAAGCAGATGCAAAGATGTACGAAGCAAAACGAAAAATGAAAGCGGAGAGACCGCAATAGTACATAATGGAACGAAAAAGAGAAGCTGCCTAACGCAGCTTCTCTTTTTCGATGTAATACACCATTCCCACAGCATCTGCCAGGAACCATCCGATGGGAATAGCCACCCAGATGCCGATGACGCCGATTGCTGTAATCCCCGACAGGACATAAGCAAGCAGGACGCGGGTTCCCAGTGATACCACCGTAAGCACCACCGACATCAGCGGTTTATTCACCGCGCGGTAGTAGCCGTAGAGCAGGAACAAAATACCGATTCCTAAATAAAACGCGCCCTCAATCCTCAGGTACTGTACGCCCACCGCTACGACTTCCGTACTGGTTCGGTCTACAAAAATACGCATCAGCAGTTCCGCCAGAGCAAATACCGCCGTACTGATAACGATGCAGAATACCAGTACGCTGAGGGTGGCACTGCGGATTCCCTGCTTTATTCGTTCTTTTTTCTCCGCACCGAAATTCTGTGCCACAAATACCGAGAACGCATTGCCGAAATCCTGCACCGGCATGTAGGCAATGGTATCGATCTTCACTGCTACCGCAAAGGCTGCCATGACGTTGGCACCGAAGCTGTTGACGATGCCCTGCACCATCAGGATGCCGAAGTTCATCACCGACTGCTGTAAACAGGTAAAACCGGACAGGGAGAGGATGGTACGCAGGCGCTCTTTGTTCCAGTTCCTGTCTTCCCTCCGAATCCGAAGTTCGGGATATGCAATCAGGAAATAACATAAAATGCCGATTCCGGAAACTGTCTGAGCAATCACTGTGGCAATCGCCGCCCCTTTGATTCCCATATGCAGTTCCAACACGCAATACAGATCCAGAAATACATTCAGAACCACGGAAATCCCCAGGAAAATCAGCGGAATCACCGAATTTCCCATAGATCTTAACACATTGGAAAAATAGTTATATAAAAAGGTTGCAAAAAAGCCAAAAAATACATAAAACAGATAGGTGCGCATGTCCGCGAAGGTCTCTTCCGGCACCTGTAACAGGTGGATGATGGGATTTAATGCTGCATAAAAGATTCCCATAATAAGCAGTGTCAGTATACCAATCAGGGTAAAAGACTGAAACAGCCCTCCCCGGATGGCATCCATTTCTTTTCTTCCGTAAGCCATAGACAGATAAGAGCCGCTTCCCAGACACATGCCTATGATAACTGAAGCCAGAAAGGTCATCAACGTGTAAGAGGAGCCTACTGCTGCCAGTGCGTTGTCTCCGATATAGCGACCCACCACCCAGGTGTCCACCAGATTATAAAATTGCTGCATCACATTCCCCAGCATCAGGGGCAGGGCAAACGCCCAGAGACCGGCTGTGATGCTGCCGGTTGTAAGGTCTCGTTCTCGTGCCATGGTAAAGTATTTCCTATAATGTTCGTATGATTCTGCCTATTCGGATGTCTCTTTCGTCTCACAATCCTACGACTCGTCCGCATCCGCATCCAGTTCTTCCAGTTCATGCATCCGTTCTTCGCAGGCAAATACCGGGGCGAAAGCTTTTTTGATTTCTTCTTCCACGGTTACTTCTGTGTCGATGAAATTCACCTGCCGTAAGAACCCGATCTCCTGCCGTCCCGCCATGGTGATGCCGCAGTCTTCATCGCTGTCCGAATTGCTCATGGTCAGATCCCCTGCGATGAGTTTCAGAAGCGTAGTCTTACCGCAGCCGTTGCGGTCTACCACTGCGATTTTCTCATTGTCATGTATTTCAAAATTCACATCCTCCAGGATGACATCTCCGCCATACTGGACTTTTGCATGTCTGATCTGATATCTCACTTTTGCTCCTATGCAGGCACTACTTGCCCGTCAATAAATTACTATAGAAATAAGTATACAACAAGTCAATGGAGCGAGACAACATGACTTTCCGTTTCTAATGTAAATGGAAAGTTACGCGAGCAATGAGCCGCGCATAGGCATAGTGAAGACAGCGATGGGCGCTTGCGCACAAATCGCTGTCTTTACTTATGCCGTGATGCGGCGAACGCCGCGATATGAAATAAGATTGGAAGCGTC
>ERZ808240.1270-NODE-1270-length-31722-cov-3.986800_pt1 | contig 31722 bp, 17 predicted proteins | sample MGYA00521084_ERZ808240 | MGnify/ENA primary metagenome ERZ808240 (study PRJEB31516, sample SAMN03275571) | gut metagenome | biome: mammalia-associated habitat; material: feces | host: Papio cynocephalus | place: Kenya | collected 2012-08-06 ... | reverse complement strand
TTCGTCACACAAAGTTGTAATGACCATTCCAAGAGGAGCAACTCTCTGGGCCAGATTTTTGTCATTATCCAGAAAAGCTTTACAAGTTGTGTTGATCTCCTCGCGGACAGCTTCCATAACGACATTCAGTTCATCCCACGCTTCTTCTGAGAACTGTGTTTTATTCTCATCCATTTCATTAGACATATGTGCAATACATGCGGCGTGGTCGCCAATCTGCTCAAAGTCATTGATTATATGTAAATATAGAGAAACCTGTCTTGTCTGAACGGAATTCATCGGATGTTTGGTAAGTTTGATCAGATAGTCACCAAGACGGGATTCATAACGGTCAATCAGATCTTCTTTTCTCTGTACTTTGTCGAACTTGCTGAGCTGGAAATCATTCAGCAGATTCATGGCACGGTTTACATTCTTACGAAGCTTCTTTGCCATACCGCTCATGGCACGATGACATTGTCCGAGTGCCAGTGCAGGATAGTCAAGAAGACGTTCCTCCAGAAGATCAAAATCAGCTTCATCTTCCAACTCTTCGGCACTGTCCTTGACGAGCCAGCAGACCAGCTGCTCCAGTTTCGGGATAAATGGAAACAGAAGACAGACTGTTACGAGACGGAATACCGTATTCAAAAGGGCGATGGATACGGGTGTCATAACCGTATCTAAAAATGTAAAATGTACAAAAGCATTAACCGTATAAAAACCAATGGACCAGAGAAGCATTCCAAACGTATCGTTCAAGAGGTATACAAGAGCAGTTCTCTTACCATTCTTATTGGCTCCGATTGCGGAAATCAGAACCGGACAGGAAGCTCCGACACCAATACCGAGGATAATCGGAAATGCACTGGAAAATGTAAGTAATCCGGTTACAGATAATGCCTGAAGTACGCCGACAGTTGCAGAAGCACTCTGTAAGACTGCAGTAAATGCGATACCTACCATAATTCCGGTAATCGGATTTGAAAATGCGGTTAACAGATCCATAAATACCTTGCTCTCGCGAAGTGGTGAGACGGCACCGCTCATCATCTGCATTCCGGTCATAAGAATTGCAAATCCTAACATAATGTCACCGATATTTTTGTGAACTGTTCGCTTGCTGGCCATTCGCAGAATTGTTCCGATTACGGCTACAACTGCTGCGATAGTCGCAGAGGAAAGGATCTTAGCAATTCCATTGGATCCATCAATATAAGAAAGACATAAGATCCAACCAGTAATACTGGTTCCGATGTTTGCCCCCATGATGATACCAATTGCCTGGCGAAGCTTCATCATACCGGAGTTAACAAAACCGATAACCATAACAGTTGTTGCTCCGGAAGACTGGATGACACTGGTAACGGCTGTACCAAGTGCGACTCCTTTCAGTGGTGTGTTCGTCATTTTGTAGAGAAAAGCTTCCAGTTTATTACCGGCTACCTGCTTCAGTCCATCCCCCATCAAAGACATACCGAACAGGAATAAAGCGACTCCACTTAACAATGACAATACCATAGAAAATATTTCCATAATTTTCTCCTTTGTTGTCAGCTATTTACATACACTTAACTTTCTTTTTAAATTTTCTTAACACTACCTTTCTATTATGTCACGTTAAAACCGGAATTACAATTTAATCTTATTGAAAGAATTAAAAAATGTAGAATTATACAAAAAATTACCCACTCAAAAGGAGTGGGTAAGACAAAATCATGGTATTTATTTTTAGAAATATAAGAAATTTAGAAATTATCGTTTTAATACTTTTACAGAGGTATCTTTGTGATCATCGGACAAAGAGAATTTATCTTTTAATCCTTCTGTGATATAAACATCGCCATTATCTGTCACAAAGACAGCTTCGAAGTCATCACTCTTTGACCAGAGGTCATAGGCTTTATCCAGTCCCATGACAAATAAAGAGGTAGAAAGAGCATCGCAAATGCCGCCATTATCTCCGACAACCGTGACAGACAAAAGTCCACTGTCAGCAGGGTGTCCGGTAGCAGGATCCATGATATGCCAATAGGTTTTTCCATTTTGCTCAAAATAACGTTCGTACCCCCCGGAGGTTACAACTGCCTGGTCTTTAACGGACAGTCCCATCATGGCAGTGTCCGGATTCTTTGGATCTTTGATACCGATAGTCCAGGAAGAGCCATCTGGTTTAGAACCGATGGTCTGCACATTCCCACCTAGGTTCAGAAGTGCGGAAGTCACTCCTTTATCACGCAGTGTCTGGGCTGCCAGTTCTCCGGCATAGCCTTTGGCGATACTGCCCAGGTCGATCGTCATACCTTCCGGAATCGTAACATTTCCTGTGGATTCGTCGTATTGGATTTGCGTGTAATCCACATGAGAAAGCAGGGACTGGATGGTGTTCTCATCAGGGACCTGATAGTTTCCGGTCGTAAAGCCCCAGGCCTTAACGATTGGATAGATTGAGATGTCCAGGGCGCCGTCTGTGCGTCGGCACATATCAAGAGCTGTCTGCATCAGGGTATCGGCATTTCCGGTCAGAGTACCGGAGCCGGTTTCATTGATTTTATAAATTTCACTGTCAGAATCTGTGACAGATACCTTCTTTTCCAAGTCAGTAATGACATCCTGCGCATCTTGCAACATGGATTTGTCGCCGTAGATGCGGAAATCCATGGTCGTATCCATCGCGAAAAATGTGTTGGATACAGGCTCAGATGTTGAATTTTGAGTTGATTTGGAACAGCCGCATATGAGTAATACAAGCAGAAGTAATATTGGTACGCATTTTTTCATGTCGCATCTCCTTAAAAAACAAATAATAGCATTACGATGGAAATTATAAAATAAACAAAGAAAGCATCTATTTTCTTGAGAATAATTCTCAACAACTAAATGCGAAATTGACAGCCATAGTAATTGTTGGTAGCATTTTGCATTAGGGGGTTAGAATATACTAACAAATCTTTCATTAATATAGCATGAAAGGGGGATTACGGCAATACATTTTGATGACCGAAACGAAAAAATATAAAAAATAAAGGAGAGACAAATGAAAAAGAATTGGAAAAGAATCGCATCACTGTTCCTGTCATTGTTACTTTTCCTGTCCATGACGGGCACTCCTGTTATGGCATCTGGAGAAAAAGCAGCACCAACGGAAGTGAAAAATTGTGAGGCAAGTGGCTTTTGGACTACGGTTTTATATCTGAGTTTTGAAGATGCAGATTGGCTGAATGCAATTGACAGTGTGACAGTCAATGAAGAAAAATATACGAAACAAACAATCAGTAGCTTTGGATCAGATACAAAAATCTGGGAAGTTGGGAATGCGACTGGTTCATATGGAAGCTATACAGCGCTGAAGCTTGCAATTCCAAGTAATCTAACATTTCCTGCAACAATCAAAGTTACAGCAGAAGGATATCAGGATTTGACAGTAGAAATTACAAAGACAAAAGTCAGTTATAATGATGTATACACAGCAACTGTAAAGAAAGGTACAACTGGCGGGAACACAGAGGCTACATATACAGCAACTGCACAGAAAGCTTCTAACGGTACAGTAGCACTGGATAAAGATAAAGACTTGAAAGCCGGAGATACGGTTACAGTAACAGCAACACCGGCCGACAATTATGAGGTTGATACAGTATCTGTAACAACCGACAGTGGCAAGAATGTTGATGTAACAAACTCTGAGAAAAAATATACATTTACAATGCCGGCAGAAAATGTAAAAGTATCTGCGGTATTTAAAGAAAAAACACCGGCTCAGAATGGTGTGATTGAACTGAGTCAGGTGAGCCTTGGTACAGATACCTTTGGCAATAGCTGGGAGCTTACATTTAAAAATGCAGATGACTATGTAGGAAAAGTCACAGATATAAAAGTAAATGGTACATCATGGGAAGCCAAAAGTTATGGTGTGTCATCAGGCGGAGCATATAAAAAAGATGCAGATAATAACAAGCTTATCTTTGCGGCAAAGGATTATAGTTCTACGCCTGCAATTCCGGCTCTGAAAAGTGGAGACGTAGTTACAATCTCAGCAAATGGTTATGATGACCTGACATTTAAACTTGTCATTGACAATTCTGGCAAGGCATCTCTTGTGGCAGATGATGGCAAGGGTGATCCTTATGAACTTCATGTAAAGATTGAAGGGTCTTTTGAGGCAGCTATTGTTGGTCAGAAAGATTATGACGGTGTGTCCAGTGCAAGCGTCGGCGGTTCTTCAAACAATAAGAACAGTGCTGTAAAAGTATACGGTGCACTGGTAGATAAAGGAACTGCAGAAGAAGATATTAAAGATTCCGACTGGGAAGAGCTGGATCATTCCTCCAAGATTAATCTGAACGGAAGCAAATGTGGTGTCAGCATCGTTCCGGATACAGCAAAAGGAACACCGGAGGGCAGCGATAGTGGTATGCAGGGTATCTATATGACAATCAGCAGTGATCTGACACTGAACGGTACGCCGAAAGATGCAGGAAATTATCTTGTTTCAGTTTCAATCACAGATGATCAGGGGCGCAGCGCAGTCAGCAATGCGTTACCGTTTAAAATCTACGGCGGAGAAGAAACGCTTGCAGATCAGATGAAGAAAGAGAATTTCAAAGATTATGGGAATGGACTCTATGCATGGGATATTATGGAACCATGGGCAATCAAGAACTTTGGAAGTAATGTAAGTGGTGCGACAGAAAGTGTTTGTGTGCCAAAAGAGCTGGAAGCATGGTTTGGTTCTCATGAGAGTGGAACATACGGATATCTTGGATATGATATTCCATGGAAGCAGGTCGTAGCCGGTGATATTCCACAGACGCTTTATATTCCAAGTGGCTGCAATCTGACACTGACAAACATGGAAGTACTCAGTAGTGTACACATTATTGTGGAAAACGGTGGTAAACTGACGCTTTCTGATTCCGTAGTACAAGGAATTATCGATGTACAGAGCGGTGGAACATTTTCCATGAATTATGATTCTTTTAATAATCAATTCACAACAGGCGCTTCTCTTTGTGGACAACTTCGCCTTGCAGACGGTGCAACTGTGGAAAATGCAGCAATTTACTCCAACGCAAATTATCTTGCCAACGGTGATCTGACAGACCGTACAACTTCCGAGCCGGTTGTAGTGGCGAACGGAAATGTGACAGTAAAAGGAAAAGTATTTATTAAGGGCGACAGTGCCGGCGGAGAGACTGGACAGACTGCACTTCGGGTATCCAATGGAACATTGAAATTAGATGACAACGCGGAATTGTATACTTGCGGTGGAGACGGAAAAGTAACGTTTTATGCCAATGGCGGAACCGCTATTGAACTTGACAATGGAAAGATTGAAGGGAATGGAAAGGTAATTGCCATCGGTGGAGATGTCCTTTGGGGCAATGGTGGAAATGCTGTTACAGGAAATGGAACCATTGCAACGAAGCAAGTATTCCTTCAGGGAGCAACAGCAAACACATCAAAAAATGCCACAGCAGGTAAAGCAATTGATGGAAATGTAAAAGTTATCAGCTCCAGCACACATATTGAGGACGGAACCATGATCAACGGTGCCGAGAATGATCCGTTAGCAGATTTGTACTGGAAAGATGGAATGGATGCAGCCCCTTCATTAGATAAATTTACAACAACAGATAATGGAGATAATGGATCCGACAATGGGGATAACGGCAATAATGGGGACAATGGAAGTAACGGTTCTGGCAATGGCAACACAGGAAATAACGGAAATACCGGAAACGCAGGCAATAACGGAAATACCGGAAACACAGAAAATAATGGTAATTCTGGAAACAATAGAAAGAGTGCAACAGCAACTAAGACTATGGCAAATGTGAATGCAGTTAAAACAGGTGATACAAATCATGTACTACTCTGGACTGTGCTCTTTGCAGTTTCCTGCGTAGGAATGGCAGGTATTACAGTAGTTGCTAAGAAAAGAAAATAGTATATGGCAGATGTAAATTTGCTAATATAAAATGCGGTCGGCAGGAATGTCGACCGCAAAATTTTGCATTAATGACGAGCCAAAGTCCGAGTTTCCCACTAGACTTTGGCGATTGCTTAACGTTCTCACTTGAAGGGAAAATTATTGTGTGAGTTTTTCAATGATTTTTTTAATCACAGAAAGATTCTCTTCTAATTCCTCTGCAATGATTTTTGGAGATTTGTTTTTTTGCAACTTTTTTTTCACCTGTTCTTCCAGCAATTCATTCCTGCCTTCAATTTTCCCTTCGGCTTTCGCATCTCTTCGTTCCATGCGGAGATGTTTTTCCTGATCATATTCATAAATACTCACATCTTGCATCTAACTGCATATTAAAAATCTCTCTGCTTGATTTGTGGGGTCAAAGCATTGAGATTTCTTATAGCCTTTTCTTTGCTGGCTAAATACTGATTTAAGATACGCAATCAGATATGTGATATAGAATTTAGAAATATAATGCTTTTTATTATATTAGCATATATTTTTAGATGTTGTCTACCGCTATTTCCTAAAATAATTTACAATCGGGAGCCTTACCGCTCCCGTAATTTTTTTACAATATAACTAACACATGTCACAATAATTACCAGTACTCCACTGAAAATAAATAAGAATCCTACTGGCAATAAGAAAAAGTTCTCATGCAAAATTCCTGAGGCATCAATATACTCAACAGAAAATGCTTTGATAATCAGGCACATCAATCCCATAACCATCAGAATTCCACCAACAATTGTTGAAATCATGTTCATTCTTGCCCGTCTGTTTTCACTGCCATCTTTTACAAGTTTGTCAGCCATTGTAGTTTCTTTGTTCATATCATTTCCTCCTAAAATTAATTCATCAAGAGAGATATGAAAGTTCTGTGCAATCAGAATCAGCATCTCAATGTCTGGAAGATTTCGGTCATTCTCCCAGTTCGATACTGCCTGTCTTGTAATATTTAATTTTTCTGCGAACTGCTCCTGCGTTAGTTTTTCTTGTGTTCGTAAATTTTTAATTTGTTCACTGAAATTCATATCTGTCTCCTTCGTCTGAATTATTTGTCAGAAAAATCATAGCAAATCCCGGAAGAAAAAACGAGAAAGTAATGCTTGCATCGCCTGAAAACAGGGAGAAAGCGACAGTTGCGGTTACATAAAAGAAACAAAAGTCCTAAAATTGTTTCCTCTATAAAATATTAGCCGGTAATTTCGATTCTCTGTAAGTATGTATTAGCAAAGGTAATTCTGCAATCAGCATTCCAATCCATCCTGCCAGGTAGGAAAATGGGAGTGCTTCGATTCCGAGTCCCCATACAAGAACAAGTGGTGCAGCAACAAGAACACGAAGTCCCATATTCACAAAACTGCTGATCAGAGTAATCTTTAGATCGCCGATTCCGCGGAAGAATCCCTGCAGTCCGTTGGTAAGTGCCGGAAGAATATACATAATTGAAATCAGATGTAGATATGTAACACCGTGGCCAATAACTTCCTCATCTTTCACAAATAGCATCATCAAATGTCTTGCAAAGACAAAGCACACAATAAAAATAAGGATACCGTAAATGGTCTCCAGCACCAGTCCGCAACGGAACCCTTCTCGCATTCGATCATTTCTCTTTGCACCTTTATTCTGAGCCATAAGTGCAGTCATGGCGTGGGCAATATTCTGTTCTGGAGTATAGGCAAAATCATCGATTCGGTTGACAGCGGTAAATGCGGCGGCAACCGATACGCCCATAGTGTTGACAACTGCCTGAACACCAATTTTCCCAAGCTGCACCGTAGCCTGCTGCATCGCGGACGCCCAGCCGTATGCAACCGTGCGCTTCAACAAAGAGCGGTCGAAGATGAGCCATTTTTTCCCTAATTGAAGTAGTGGTACTTTTTTCTGTACATAAATGATACAGAAAATACAGCACAATGCCTCACTGATAACAGTGGAAATCGCACAGCCGTTACTTCCTGCTTTTAACACGATGATAAAAAACAGGTCGCCAAATACGTTGAGCACAGCACTGATAATCAGAAAATATAACGGTGAGTTACTGTCTCCAAGTGCTCTTAATGTACTGGAAAAAAAGTTATATAAAAATGTAAATACAAGTCCTACAAATATGATACGAAGATAAGATGTCGTCATATTCAAAATTGATGTATCCACCTGCATCAGTCTTAGTAATGGCTTTGCAAATTCAATACTAAGAAATGTCAGAATAATGGAAAATACAGTTCCAGATAACATAGTAGTACTAATCTGTCTGGAAAGTGTATCGTAATCCTTTGCTCCATACTGCATACCAATCAAAATGCTTGCGCCCATACAAAGCCCATTCAAAAAAAGAATAACCAGCGTAGTAATCGGATTGCAGATGCCGACGGCAGCCAGCGCCTCTTTTCCGATAAAATGCCCTACAATAATACTATCTACGGCATTGTAAGTAAGTTGGAACAGATTCCCAAGTACAAGCGGAATTGTGAATTTTATAAGCATGGGCATAATCTTGCCCTGTGTCATATCTTGTGTCATAAAAATCTCCCTGGTGTATAAACTAAACAGCGCAGGATATCTGCTCTTATAAAATGGAACAGACTTCCTGCGCTTTTGATGATATTACTTAATACGGATTTCGTCAATCCTGATTGCATATCTTGAATCATTTATCCCACAATTATTCATTAATCATAATCCGAATGATTTCTTCATTTGTCTCTTTCATTCCGTCTTTTCCGAGACGTCCCACATTATCAATGGTTCCCTCGATTCCTTTTGTGATGATTCCATCACCGGCGTAGAACTGCTGACCTTGCAGATACATATTGTAGCCCAGGATTCCGGCATCTACGGAAGATGCAATCTTAGCTGCGCAGGAAGCCTTTGCTCCGTCACAGACCATTCCGGATACGATTGCGAGAGCGTTGACTACGGTGTGTATGACCTCTTCGTATCCACCGCCGCACAGATATGCGATTCCGGCGCCTGCGGCAGCTCCGGCACTGACAGCACCGCAGTAAGCAGAGAGGCGTCCAATGCCGGTCTTCTGGTGGATTGCAATCAAGTTGGAAAGCGCAAGTGCACGGTATGTTTTGTCCTCATCTGCGTTCAGCTCTTTTGCATATTCCAGAACTGGAAGAGAACAGGTTATGCCCTGATTTCCACTTCCGGAGTTAATAACAACCGGCAGTTCACAGCCGTTCATTCTTGCGTCAGAACCGGCAGCGGCGCGAGCTTTTGCGCGGGTGCGGACATCGTTCCCGTAAGTTTTAAGGAGAACAGTTCCAATATTTGCCCCGTAATTTCCTCTTAAGCCTTCATCTGCGATTGCACTGTTGTACTCAATCTGGCGGGACAGAACTTCGCGGATATCATCAATATCTACCATATGAATGAACTCCCAGATTGATTTTACGTCCAGAAGTGTGCGGTCCGTTAAGCCTTCTTCGTTTGTTCCTTCTACAGGTACATAGTGAAGAATTTCTCCGTTCTTCTCGATTCTTACAATGTTCGTGTGGTAGTTGGCGATGCGAACTTTTGCAGATTCATTTCCGGCATATACTTCTACGATGATGTCAAAAATACAGCCGTTATCAACATGTTCAACAGTAATTTCTGTCTCTTCGAGATACCTTGCCATTTCTTTTGTCTGCTCTTCTGTTACGGCAGAGATGACTTCCAGTTCTTTGGAAGCGTCCCCTGCAACGATTCCAGCAGCGGCAGCCGCCGGGATTCCCTTTAAATGATTCGTATTCGGAACGATGACACTTTTTACGTTTTTAATAATGCTTCCGCTTGCCCCGATATGGACACGCTCTGGCATGCGCCCCAGCACTTCCCGTGCTTTGGCAGCGGCGTAAGCCAGTGCAATCGGCTCCGTACAGCCCATAGCCGGGATTAATTCTTCTTTTAATATCTGGACATATGCCTGATATTTAATATCTTCTTTTGTCATGAAAACCTCCAAATGCCGGTGAATTTCCGGCATATATTGACTTATGTTTATAGTAACATATATTTTTCCATCGAAATAAATGCACACTTTTTCTATTGAACCATATTTCCGGTAAAAATGCACCTATTATTTAAAACTTTAATGATGCTGCACGGTTCTCTGCGGCATCATTTATAATTTAATATTTTTTCAACAAGCTGGTCTACATCTAACGGTTTTGTCAGATGCTCGTTCATGCCGGCCGCAACACTTTGCTGAATATCTTCGACAAATGCATTTGCAGTCATTGCGAAGATTGGAATTTCTTTCGCGTCTGCACGCCGCAGAGCACGAATCTGTCTTGCTGCTTCCAGTCCGTTCATGACCGGCATCATAATATCCATTAAGATGACCTGATAAGTGCCGGGCTTTGCAAGTTGGAACAGATCCAGTGCCTCCTGACCATTGTGCGCTTCTGAAATATGGGCGCCCTTTTCTGCCAGCAGATATTTGGCAATTTCCATGTTCAGCTCATTATCCTCAGCAACCAGAACACGGATTCCTTCCAATGGCATGGAAACCTCATCGTCGGATGCATCTGAGGTAAGATTGTCTCTGGTGGAATTCGGAAGTTCCGGATTGGACGGATCCAACTTAAATGTCAGTGTAATGACAAAAGTTGTTCCTTTTCCCTGCTCACTTGAAAAATGAATTTTCCCGTGCATACGATCCACCAGGTCTTTCACAATGGAAAGTCCAAGCCCTACTCCGGTCAGAGAAGATCTGGCGGAAGAGTCATCTTCCTGTACAAAAGGTTCAAATGCATGTGCCTGGAAATCTTTGCTCATGCCGATTCCGGTATCTGTGCAGAAGATTTCGTAAGTAGCACTTTCTTTCCCGAGGATTGTCTCCTGCGAGGTGACCGTAACAGAGCCACCGGCCGGTGTGTATTTTATGGCATTCGACATAATGTTCTGCAAAATCTGACGTACGTGAAGCGGACTTCCAAGCAGAAGCATACCACTGTCATGACGGCAGGCAACAGAGAAATTCACACCTTTTTGCTGAGCCTGGACTTCGATAAATGAGGCTGTCTCCATGAGCACGTTCTGAAAATAAAATGGTTTCTCTTCCAGGACAATGTTTCCGGATTCCAGTTTGCTCATTCTTAAGACATCATTTACAAGTTCCAGCAGATAGGCAGAAGAGGTCGTGATTTTGTCCAGACATTCTGCAATTGTGTCCGGATTGTCCAGGTTCTTTCGTGCAATCTCTGCCATGCCCTGGATTCCGTTGATCGGGGTCCGGACATCATGGCTCATACGGCGCAGGAATGTTGTCTTCACTGCATTTGCCATATCCGCGTCGCGGGCAGCTTTTCGAAGCTCGTTCTGGAAAACCTCTTCCTTTGTTTTATAATCATTGATATCACGGCTGATGATCAGAACCGTCTGCACAGATCCATCTGCAGCAAAACTTTCCGGTATGAGATAACAGGAATACCAGATATCATTGACGGCTTGAAATATCATCCCAAGAGAAGGCTCTTTTGCAATATGATTTATGAGATTCTCCGGGGAGAGAAATTCATGAAAGCCTTTTTTACTTTGAGGAGCAACTAATTTTCCATATATAAGATCGTAGATTTCATAAGCATCTTTTTTCCCGTCAATCAATGCAGATAACTGATCAGAAAGCTTGAGTGGTTCAAATTCACAGGTATCCAGATGCAACAGAAGTATGGAAGAATAGAGACTTCCGATTGCACGCATTTTCTGAAGATAAGCTTCTTCTTTTTTCAGGTCCAGCCTGGAAAAATGTTGCCGGATTAGTACAATGAACAGAATGATCAGTGCAAATGCTGCGATTGCAAGTGCAAGGGTGAGCGGAATGTTGGAAAATAATTCACCGGCAGGATAGAACACGAAAATGTGATATTTTCCATATACGGTTCTTGTACCGTACCAACTGTGATATCCCATATTCAGGCGGATCAGGGAACGACTGTCCCATGTGCGCTGTTCGTTTTCTGAATTCTGGTCTTGAAATGTGACAAGAGAATTCAGACCGTTGGCATTGCTTGCCAGAATATTATTTCCATCGGTAATCACGATGGTCGGATTTTTGTGAAATGTATTATTTTTCAAAAGGCTGGTAAAGGAATAGGCATAATGATCCGTGCTTACTCTTTCGATGTTTTCATAGCAGATAATTACTCCTTTGGCATCGCTGCGGGACACCATGGCAATCACATAGTTGCAGTTATTCTCACGCACCTGGGAAATATAGGATTTCTGCGGGTATCTGGCAATACTGTTTTCGCTTGTATGAGAGATCAGATCCTTCCAGAGCTGATAGCCGTCTTCCTCCCCCATATTTACCTGAGTGACCAGATTCATGTTCTCATCCAGAATCAGAATTCCGGACATTTTCTGGGAAGAGGCATAATTCGTAAGATAACCGGTATCGGTCAGTTGTGTGGAAGTGGCGCAGCTGGCGAGCGTTTCGGCAGTCTCGCGAACCATTTCAGAGGCTGTGCTGGAATTATCTAAGATCGTATTGTCATAACGGTCGCAGGAATCTTTTAGAAAATCCGTTGTCTCCCGGGCATATACAAGGGCATTTGCCTTATCGTGCCTGTACATAGATACAAGGAGAATCAGAAGACCGAGCAATGTAATGACGAGAAAACCAGTCATCAGTTTTTCATAATGTTTCGACTTATTTGTCTTCTTTCCTTTATTCATGAATGTCTCCCTTCAACAGATAATCAGAAGTCAGGTTATAGGTCTGCGCAATTTCGGACATGAAACCATCTTCGTACATGGAATCGAATATTGCATTCAGTGAATTGGCCACAGATGTATCCGAAGAAAGCGGAAATGCAACACCAAGCTGTGCAATATAGAGTGGCGAGGCCATATACTGATAAGCCTCCGGATTGGAATTCGTATAATGCTCCAGTCCATTCTTGTGCCCGGCAACAGCATCTACATAGCCTTTGTTAAACGCGGCGAATGCATCAGCGAGGCTGTTGTAAGTGTAGAGTGCCTTGATATTCGGAGCTTCCTCATCGGTTTCTCCGAGAAAATAACTTTCTGTATAAGAATTTACAAAAGTGGCGACCGTCATGTTCTGCAGATCGTTCAAGGTATTAAGATTCAGGTCTGCACGGGTGCAGATGACGACCGGACTTTTCAGATAGGGGCCGGCCCACACATAATCATTCTGACGGCCATTTATGACGAAACGTCCCCAGATACAGTCGATTTTCCCGGATGTCAACAGAGAATCCAGTTTTTCCCAGGTGGATTCGATAAAGACAGGTTTATATCCCATACGTTTGCATGCCTCTGTGGCAATATCGACATCGATTCCCGTATAATATCCAGATTCGTCCAGATAAATATAGGGTGGATAGAGTGCAAATCCAATTTTAAGTTCAGGTAAAGGTTCGGATGTATTGTTTTTATGGCTGCTATCTGTTTTGCCGGCACAGGAACACAGACTGACAATCAGAAAGACAGTGATTACAATTGAGAACAGTCGTCTTTTCATAGGAAATCTCCTTCGCTTTTTGCTCACTATTTTAAATGTAACAAATTCTATGTTTTCAGTCAATGAAAAAGCTGTGTAAATGCCCAGAAAAAGGACAAAAAATGTGAAAAAACAGAAGAAAAATAAACAAACAATATGATGAAAAAAATAACAGATTTTCCTGTCAGGTGGTATAATATACATAATACTGTAAATTTAAAAGAATTGCCGTAATGACCAATGTATCTGGAGAAGGATGGAAAAGACGGGGTAAATGTCAATGGATAGAATGTACAGCGTGACGAAAAAACAGGCAGCTTATGAGAAGGCAAAGATAATAGTGGCAGCAGTGATTGTTGGGGGAATGGTATTCTTAAGCATTTTCGGGACATACCGGGCTTTGATGTCCAATGCAAGGGTGATGGGACTTGATCTCGTACAAAGCTATACTGCAGATGAAGAGAGAAATATCTCTGTGTACCGTACATTTGTTCAAATGTCTCTTTTCTATGAAGAAGAAGTGGAGTCGGAGGATATTTCTCTGGAAGAGAAAGAGAATCAGATGACCAATTATCTTGTGAAGGGCGCCAGAGAGATTGGCGATGAGACGCTGACAGGATATGCAGTTTTAAATGGAAATCTGATTACCGTCAATGATGAGACGGAATTTGTAAAGAAAGATTACGAGAATCAGACCTGGTATCAGAAAATCATGAAGGCAAATGGTGAAGTGGTCTATGTGACGGATAATACCGGGGAGACCGGTACGCCGGGAAATGTAATTATTGGGGCTGTAAATCCGGAAAGTAAAGATCTGGTAGCATTCTGTGTGCAGAAGTACAATTTTGAAAAAGAGCACAGTGATCTGGATCTGCCGGAAGAGGGGGCTTATTATCTGTTCGACGCCGATGGAAATCTTCTCTATCGCCAGGCTCCATTCCAGGTGGAGGAAAAAGATCTGGAGAATTATGCTGCCAGTCTGTGTGACAAGATACAAAGCGGTCAGATTTCGGAAAATGGGGAAAGCATTATAGATCTTAGCGGGAAAACCCGTGGACTTTATCATAATCGTGTCAGTAATGGCTGGCTCTGCATTATGACGATTCCGCACAGTACATTACTTGGGGGTTTTTATAATGTCGTGTTTGGATATTTTATTGTGTTTACAGTGATTTTGATCCTGCTGTTGATGACCTATGCGAAAGGGCGGAAGCTGGACAGTGCTGTTCTGGCAGCCCAGGCAAGTATTCAGGCATTGTGCAATACATATTATGAAGTTTACAGAATTGATCTGCATCACGGTACATATACCATGATGCAGGGAACTGATATCGCGCAGAATCTGATTCCGCAAAGCGGTACCTATGAGCAGGTACTGGAAGGTGCCAGAAAGATTATCGGAGATGATGTAGCCCAGGAATTTTGTGATTCCTTTTCACTGGAGCATCTCAGAAGTCTGGTAGAAAAGCGTGTGAAAGATTATGGAGGAGATTTCCTGTGCAAGACAGGAGGAAAAGAAGTCTGGATGAATGCATCGTTGATTATGGATGAGGCACTTCCGGAAGGAGAGGTCCTTCTGGCATTCCGTCAGATTGATGAGGAGAAAAAGAAGCAGCTGACTTATACAAAGCTTCTGGAGGAAGCAGTTGACATCGCAGATGCCAATGAAAAATCACAAAAACAATTTTTCTCGAATATGAGCCATGAGATGCGGACACCATTAAATATTATCCTTGGTATGAACAAGCTTGCCATGCAGCCGGATTGTACTTTTGAAAAAAGACAGGATTATCAGAAGAAGATAGAATATTCCGGTCAGGAGATGCTGGCTCTGATTAATAATATTCTGGAGGTTTCCAGACTGGAACATGGACTTGTGCCACTTGACCGGAAGCAGTTCAATATAGAAAAAGAATTTCAGAATATTGTGCAGCCATTTTATGAGCAGGCAACGGTAGATGGCAAGCAGTTTGAATTGAACATTGATGTCTTCCAGACAAAAGTTATCGGAGACATTTTTAAAGTGACACAGATTTTGAATAACCTGTTGTCGAACGCATTGAGCTTTACGAAAAAAGGCGATAAGATTTCAGTCAGTCTGAAGCAGGCAGGGAATGACAGCCATAATTATATTATGACTGTTGCAGATACCGGAATCGGCATGTCCAAACGGTTCCTGCCTCACTTGTTCACACCGTATATGCAGGAAAAGCGTTTTGGAGATCATAAGACAGGCGGTAATGGACTTGGCATGACGCTTGTCAAGAATCTGGTCACACAGAAAGGTGGAGATATCCAGGTAGAGAGTGAGCTTGGCAAAGGTACGAAAATCGTAGTGACATTGCCGTTTGCTCATGAAAAAGAAGAAGTATTAAGCGAGCATTCGGAAGAAGACGTGGAATGGATGAAAGGACTTCATATTCTCGTGGTCGATGATAATGAACTGAACCGGGAACTTCTCGGGGACCTTCTGGAAGAACAGGGCTGTATTGTGGAGATTGCAGTAGATGGAAAAGATGCACTGGAGCAATTCAAGGCATCAGAGCCGGGAGAGATTCCGGTGATTATCATGGATCTGCAGATGCCGGTCATGGATGGCTGCGAATCAGCGAGGGCAATCCGTGCATTGGAAAGAGAAGATGCCAAAGAAGTGCAGATCATTGCCCTCACAGCCAACTCATTTTCCGAAGACGTAATCAGAACCGTGCAGGCCGGTATGAATGCACATTTAACGAAACCCGTAGACTTAAGTATTCTGCGTAATACAATACGCAAATATATCACCGAAAAAGAAATTGATTCCGGCAAGTCAGTTCCAGAAGCAGTGACAGAAGAGGAAAAAGAAAGATGACAATATTTTTGAAAAAAGAAAAAGAAGAGGTTTGTGCACTTTATCTGGATGTGACAGAGAATCGAATTCTGGCGATCAATTCGCAGGGACATAAGGTTGATGTGGACAAATACAAAGATACGAATGTACACAACTGGCTGGAACAATATATCTACCCGTACATTGCATATGATGATGAGCGGGCAGCCTTCCAGGAAGAGTTCCGAAGGACGAATCTGCTACAGGGGTTTGAAAAAGGTGCGACTCGTTATGCATATCGCAGCAGCTATTATAGTATGGAACATCAGATAAAAGTCTATCTGGTGGAAGTGAATACATTCCGGAACATCGATAACAACCACATTGAAGCCAGTGTAATCTGGAAAGACCAGACCCAGGATTATATTGATACGGAAATTCGAAAGATTCTTTATCAGAATGATTATAGTTCTCTGGGGCTGATTGATATAGAAGATGGGGCTATTTATTTCCGTTCGCACAGATTCAAGACTATGCATCTGGCGAAAGAGAAGAAGTTATCTTATGCAGACACGATGTCGCAGATGAAAGAAAAGTGGATTGCACAGATAAGCCAGGAGCTGTTCGAACGCTGCACGGATCTGGATTACATTTACGATAATCTGGAACTGGCAGGGCAATATTCCTTTCAGGCTTATAATATAGAAGATAAAATTGAACGTTATACTTATTACTGGTTCAATCGAGAGAAGAAAATTCTGCTTGTAGTAGTCGATGATATGACGAAAGAGATGGAAGCAGATGCTGTGACCGGTGGGCTGAACCGGGAAGGATTCTTCCACCGTACCCATGAAATTCTGGAGAAACATCCAGATCAGAAGTTTGCAATTCTGTATATGAATATGAAGCGTTTTCGTGCCATCAATGATCTGTATGGATATGAAAATGGTGATATGGTGCTCAGGGAGGCACTGAACCGGTTCCAGACCAGCTTCCTGAAGCCGCTTGTGGCAGCGAGGATTGAAGCAGACAGGTTTGCCATGATCGTAGATCAGAAGAATCTGGATCTGGAAAAACTTCCGGATATTCTGTATGGAATTTATGAAAAAGATGGTGTGAAAGTAGAGATTTACGGCAGATGTGGAGTTTACTACATTCCGGAGAACTGTAAACTCAGTGTGTCTGAGATGTGTGACCGGGCAAAGCTTGCAAAATTGTCAATTTCCAATCAGTATGTCCAGCCTTACGCGGTATTTAACGAAGAGATGAATGATGACTACGAACAACGAAGTATTGCACTGATTCATCTGGATGAGGCGATTCAGAACGGAGAAATTAAAATTTATTATCAGCCAATCTACGATGCATGGACACATGATATTGTGGCGGCAGAGGCACTGGCAAGATGGTATTCACAGGACAGTGGAATGATACTGCCGGGCAGATTTGTGCCGGTATTGGAAGAAAGCGGACACATTACGAAGTTAGATACATTTGTCCACAAGTCCGTACAGGAATTTCAGGAAAGAAGATACGCCGAGAAGAAACCAATTGTAAAATTGTCCATGAATCTTTCCAGAATGGATCTGATGAATCCGGATATTATGCAGTTGATTAGAGAAGACGTAAAAAAATCACCACTTCCGCCGTACATGCTCAGTTATGAAGTGACGGAGTCTGCATATACCGTTGTGTCAAAGAAAGGGGTAGAATTCCTGAATGAACTTCGAAAAATGGGTGTGAACCTCTTGATGGATGACTTTGGAAGCGGAGTCTCTTCTTTCAGTACCCTCCGGGATTATGATTTTGATGTGATTAAATTAGATATGGGATTCGTACAGAAAGTCGGAACAGACAGAAAGCACAATAATATTCTGATTGCACTTATTGATCTGGCGCATCATCTGGATATGAAAGTGATTGCTGAAGGAGTGGAGACGAAGAATCAGGCAGAATTTTTGAAAAATTACGGATGTGATTATTTACAGGGATATTATTTCTCAAAACCGGTGCCACAGGAAGAATTTGAAAAAATGCTGGACGAATAATGTGTTGGACAGAGGTGTTTGTATGATGACAGATATGATGATGTATGGGGGATATAGAAGATGAAGAAAAAAGGAACACTGGAACGAATTGCAGAGTCAGTAATGATCCTGATTCTGATTGTGCTGATTGTATGTATGATGATAGATGTAAGAAATCTGCAGGGAAATGCGAGAGTTATCAATTATGCAGGAATTGTCAGAGGGGCGACGCAGCGTCTGATAAAACTGGAGATTGCGGGACAGGAAAGTGATGATCTGGAGGAATATCTGGATCAGATTTTTGACGGACTGATGCATGGAGGCGGAAAGTATGATCTGACGAAACTGGACGACGATACATACCAGACGAAATTAAATGAACTTCATGAATACTGGGGCGAACTAAAAGATGAGATAAAACTTGTGCGTGAAAAGGGATACGAACAGACGGACATCATCGATATGAGTGAGACTTATTTCCAGATGGCGGACGAGACTGTATCGGCAGCAGAGGATTGTTCCCAGGCTTACGCCAGCCGGATCAGTGTGCTGGAAAAACTTCTGGTCGTTGCCATGATTGCCATTGTTGCTCTGCTTGTAAAGCAGTCTGTCGATGCGCTGGCACTTATGAAGAATAACCGGGAATTAAAGAAAAAAGCATATATCGACCTTCACACAGGTCTTCCGAACAAGAGTAAATGTGAGGAGCTTCTGCTTGACCGGGAAGAACTTGCAAACCCGACTTCTGTCGCGATTTTTGATCTGAATGGTCTGAAGGCGGTCAATGATACACTGGGACATGTGGCAGGAGACACCCTGATTCTGAACTTTGCAAATATTCTTCGTACTTCGATTCCGGAAACATATTTTGTAGGGCGTTATGGCGGAGATGAATTTATTGCAACCTTCCAGGGCGTCGAGGAAGAAAAGGTCATCGAAATTCTGAACAAAGTCCAGGAAGGTGTAGAACGTTATAATATGTATAGCAAGCAGATGCATATGGAATATGCAGTAGGATATGCAATCTCTACAGATTATCAGAACAGCACTTTGAAGATTCTTCTGGAACGTGCCGATCAGAAGATGTATCAGCGAAAAGCAAAGATGAAAGCAGAACATAAGACATCTGAAAGTATAAAGGCGTAGGAAGATTTTGCCCAATATGGAAAAAGAATGACGAAAAAATGACAAAAATGAGAGTTTGTATAGTAAAATGTCATAGTATGTGTTATGGTAAAAAATAATATCGGGAAAATATACCCTAATATATGAAACAGTTTGAAATGAGAGAAATCGGCATGGTGTCGGTGAGAGGAGTAAAATATGGGTCGTATAGCAGACTGGCTGGCAGTAATCGGAAATTACCACGCATTGCTGCTGATTGGAGCACTGGAACTTTTGGTGGCCATCATATTAATATCAGTAGTGGTATTTGGAAAAGTCCAAAGAAAAACAAAAGTAGATAAAAAAGATATGGAAGCCGAGTTGCTGCGCGAGATGGATGACTGGGAGAAGGAAGCATGCGTTCTTTTTCGCAGAAGTGATATGATGCCGGTCTATAGTACAGGGAATCTTCAAAAAATACTTGGAATCACACTCATTGAACTGCAGGAAGATTTGGCAAATTTAAAAAATGTATGTCAAAATCCAGATAAGATTCTCAAAGTATGGAAAAAATATCAGAAATGGGATGGAAAGAAACTCCTGGGTGGTCAGTTTCAGCTGAAAAATGGAGAATGGCTTCAGATATCCGTCAAAAGAAGTGATACAGGAATCTATGATCAGTTTTCTTTCTATATTATTACACCGATGTATCAAAGAATGGAAGAGTACGAGCGCAAGCTGAAAGAGGCAGAAGAGGCAAGTCAGTCCAAGACAACATTTCTCTCGAGAATGTCTCATGAGATTCGTACTCCGATGAATGGAATTATTGGAATGCTGACATTGGCAGAGGGCAAAATGAACAAAGATGACCCGGCAATGCAGTATTTGGAGCGGGCAGATGAACTTTCCGGGCATCTGCTGTCTCTGATTAATGATATTTTGGATATGTCCCGTATTGAAGCGGGAAAAGTAGAGCTTGAGAATCAGCCGTTCAGTCTGAGGCAATTAGGAGACAAGCTCTATGATATGTTTGCAAAAGAACTGGATGCCAGAGGTATTCATTACGCGGTAGATTTTGAAGAAGTCACCGTAGACTATGTCATCGGTGATGAACTCAGAATCAGCCAGGTTATCATTAATTTCCTGTCAAATGCAGTGAAATTTACAAAAGAAGGAGAGATTACGGTTACCTTCCGTCAGATGTTGAAAAAAGACGGAATGGTTGATCTGATGATCTGTGTTCATGATACAGGTATTGGTATGAAATCTGAGTTCGTAAATCGTATCTTCCGTCCATTTGAGCAGGAAGGAATTGAGACGGCGAAACAGTACGGAGGAACCGGACTTGGAATGGCAATCACCGACCAGCTTGTACGACTGATGGGTGGCGAAATCATTGTGAAAAGTGTTCCGGGGAAAGGATCTGACTTTACGGTATTTCTTCATTTACCAGAAACAGAAAAACCGGTCAAAGAGATTCCTGAGAGCTTTGAAAGCCGTACTGCAACTGAGGAAAAGGAAAGTACAGCATTCCAGGGACGCAGAATTCTTCTCGCCGAAGACAATGAAGTCAATGCTATGATTGCAGAAGAAATCCTTGATGAAATGGGAGCGGAAGTAGAAGTTGTGGAGAATGGACAGGAAGCAGTCGATTACTTCAAATCACATCCGGAAAATTATTATGATTTCATTCTTATGGATGTGCAGATGCCGGTCATGAATGGACGAGATGCAGCAAAAACAATCCGTAAGATCAACAATCGTCCAGATGCAGCGACCATTCCGATCTTCGCGTTGTCGGCGGATGCATTCGTAGAAGATGAGCGATTATCTTTGGAAAGCGGTATGAATGGACACTATGCAAAACCAGTCGATTTCCAGGCATTGCAGAGAAATATAGGTGCATTTCTCGAAAAAAGGGAGCAGGGATAATACATGGAAGACAAGAAACTAAAGAAAATAGGAGTTGCAGCAGTCTCAGCGTCAGTATTGACAGCGGGAACGATTGCATTTGCAGCTGCATATCAGTCAGGTACAGCTTTTGATCCTTCAGGCTCAAACCGTGATCTGAAAACAAATCAGGTCGTATTCTCTGATGATGATGACAGCGTCGGTCACAAGAAAGGCAGTGACAAAAAAGAAAGTGAAATGCTGAATAAAGATCAGAATGAGCAGGAGAAACAGAATACGGCGAGGAGCCGGGCACAGTCGGATTATCTGTTCGATAACGATGTAAAACTTACCGAGGATTCGCAGAACAGCGCTATGATCAATGACGGGAATGACAATATATCCTCCGGAAACTTACTAGATGATGTAGCACAGACACCGGGAAGCAAGCCGGGCACCATTTTGGATATTACCGGAGATGCGGGAAATGCAGATGTGATCCTTCCGGGTGAAAACGGAAGCGGTACTGGTACTGGAACAGGGACTGGCGATAATGGCAATGGAGGAAACGGCGGAAGCGGAAATGGCACCGGAGGAAACGGAAGCGGAAGTGGCGGCAACGGAAGCGGAAACGGAACCGGGGGAAACTCAGGTACAACTGTACGACCTGCAGATACAGTAGCAGATCCGGATGAAGGAAAATATATTCCCAGCGGTTCGTTTATACCAGTTAAATCCTACACGGAAACAATAGCGAAACAGAATCCCGATAATATTAATATTACAATTATAAAGCCAATGGATGAATCAGCACCAAAGTTATATAAAGGACAAACAGTGGATATTAAAAAAATTTTTAATGCCCTGCAAACTTCCGTATATAATAAAAATGATGGCTTGATGTATGTGTGGGACGAGACAGCGTTAAATAAATATATACGAATTGATGCCGTTTCATTGGATGGAGGCAATACATGGGTGAATACTTTTCCATTAACAATACCAACGGATATTGAAGACGGACAATTTCTGATAAAAGTAAGCTATAGACTTACGGAGATGGAAGATTGGAAGAACTATAAGGATAATGTCTCATATGCCGTAGAGGATAATGCACTTTGGGTATTGAAGGAAAAACTCACAGAAAATAGTAAAGTTCTTGACCAGTCAAATGCTCTTACATTTGCAAAGCGTTATCCACAAATTGGAGAGGAAGTAAATTTATATTATGCCCAAACCGAGTATCTGGGTGATGACGGAACAAAACTTACGGAGCTATTCCCAGGTTGGACAGAGAATGGGAAACTGGTTCCGTGGTTTTATAGTACAACAACACCTGGAAGACATATTCTTGAACCGATGGACAAAGTTGAATTAGGAAAGGAATACCAGGCGGAAGTTCGGAGGTATTGGTTAAATACTGGGCTCTGCTATTTACAGACGATGACAGATTATGAATTACCGTCACTTCTGGATCCGGATAATACAGGAATCGCAAAGAAAGAATATCAGGAAGTTAAAGTCCCACAATATATTCAGTCAGTTGATATAGACGATAATGCGGATTTATCAGTGGAATATTTGGAAATTCCAGATACCGTCATAAATATAAATGGAAGCAGCAGGGGAATAAAAGTAAATCAAGGATATATTGTTGATTCGGATGATTCATATTATGCAGTGACAGATGAGGGTATATTGACAAATAAGGAAGGCACAGAATATGAAGCTATTCCGTATAAAGTGAAGAAGATAACCATTCCGGATAATGTATCAAAAGTAAATTTGCAAGGACTGAATCAGGTAAATACGATTACTATTGAAGCAGATACAGTAGAAAAATTACCAGAATTAACATTTTATAATCCGGAAGAACCATCTGAAGAAACACAGGAATGCAAAATCCTTTTGAAAGATGATTTACTGGAACAGTTTGCAATGGTAAATATGGATATACTTACGGAAGCAAATAAAAAATATGTTTCTGCAATCGAAACTCCAAATGTTACATATACAGTTTCAAGTGATGGGCAACTTATAGGAAGCAATAAAGAACTTAGAAAAGTATTAGGATATATTACAAATACAATACGAATTGATGATGATGACATTAGTATAATAAAAGAAAATGCTCTTTCTGATTCGGGAATAACCAGAATATTAATGCCTGCAGATGGGAAGAATGTTAAGTTAGAAAAAAATTGGTTTGCGAACAGTAGTCTACAAACGATTTTATGCTATTCACAGGAACAATATGATTACGTGTATGCTGAATTAAAAGAAGAAGGAGCGGAAACGAGGATTCATGTTGAACTGATGGATAAAAGCAACATACAGACTTCAAAAGAAGGATTCACTTACTATACACAAGTGGAAGACGGACAAGTAAAAGGAATCTTAGTTAGTGCTCCGAAAGATATAACAAATTTTGATGGAACGGTAACAACACAGGAAAACACCCCTGTTGAAATCACATCGATTTCCAGCAATGCATTTGCAAATTGTAAAAATTTGGTATGGGTAGAATTACCGGAAAGCATTAATCAAATTGGGTATAGTGCATTTAAAAATTGTGAATCACTTCAAGGTATAATGATAAATGTAAACGATAATATCGATATCGGAGACAAAGCTTTTGATGGCTGTAGCAGTTTGCGCTTTATTGCTTCCAATGCAATGAATGCTCAGATGCAAAATAATTATGATCCTTTAGTTGCACAAGTGTACAAAGGAACGAAGAAAATATTTTTCTATGTCCCGACAAATGCTACTGGATATGGGGACAATACAATCAGTTTTGATGAAAGCTCCGGAATTGCAAGTTATTCATTAGTTGATATTGGAAATGATAATAAAATGCTTTACGGTTGTGACCAATGGAATACTCCGTGGATTGGATTGCGTGCAGGAATCAACATGGGTGAAGAGGCAGTTTTACCTTCAACAACAATAGAGCTGTTCCAATATGCCATGGCGGATACAAAATCTTCTACAGGTGCATATCAAGTGAACTGGGAAGATCTGACTAAACTGGGGTATTTGGATGGAGGAGCTTTTTATGCATCGGATCTAGGAGAGGATATTGAATTAAATGAGGCCGTTTGCTATATTGACGATTATGCATTCCAAAAGTGTGAAAAGTTAAAAAAATTGGCCCTTTCTCAAGAAGGAACATTACAACATTTAGGTTCGGAAGTATTTGTAGAATGTAAGTCATTAGAATCAGTAGAATTTTATGAGGCAGATAAAAATGTTTTTCTTAGTTCGAATCTGTTTTACAAATGTGATTCATTGAAAAAAATAAAATTGTATAGTCTTTCTGAAAAATATACTTTATTATTAGATTCAGATCATGGAGAATTTCAGTTCAATCTGGCATGGAGCAAGGAAGAGGAATTAGAAAAATTAAAAATTGAAGTGCCAGATTATCTGGAAACTGATTATATCAAAATCTGGAGATATGCAATGGCAGGTTATACGAGAGGAACAGAAGTGACGGATACTCCGTATTTGAACATGTGGAAAACTCTTTATAACAATTATAAAAAAGAGCATTCTGTATGGCCGACAGATGAACAAATTGATGCGCTTATGAAAGAAAAACTTGTTGAATCTGAAAATAATTTGCGGAAAATGATGAATTTGCAGCCGGTATCAGAACCAACAGACTTTTATCCATATCGTTTATCGGAGTCCGGTGAATTGACACTGATTGGAGCTCCATCTAATATTACATATACATTTTTATATGGTGATATGTTGGAATTCCCGTCAAGCTGGAGTTTGGACTACATTGCGACAGGAGCATTTTCTAATAGTGAAAATTTAAATAGTTTTGCCACAGATGAACCATTAGTGGGAATTTATCCGAATGCTTTTAAGGGAGTCAAGAGTAATGAATTTACATTTATGTTTTGGTCATCAAGTGTTCCTAATTTAATAGTAGAAAAAGAAGGTACTCCATTTGACTTTGGTATAGATAACTCTAAGATTATAAGTCTTGTGGTGAGCGGGGGCATGGAAGGTGAATTTATTAACACCTGGTCTTATCAATTAGCTGGATATTCTGATCGTGCAAGTATGGAAAAAGCCGTAAAGGCTGAGATGACTAAGAAAAATGGTAAAGAGCCAACAGATGAAGAACTGAAGGCAGAAGTTGATAAGCGGGTTCTTCCATATATGAATTTGGTTCGTAAATGGCTTGGCTGGAGAGAGGCAGATTCTGTTGAAACCGCCCTTGAAGAATCAGGAACGGGCAAATCTACAGAAACTGAGCCGACTATTCCAGCAGAATCAGGTGATATACAGAATCCGGAACAAGCATCAGAATCTGGAGCAGCTACCGGTACAGGTGATGCCGATACTGCTGGTAATAATACAAGCAATGCAGGTGATGGTACAGTGGGCGACAGAAATAATCATGATGCGACAGATGAAAATATCTCCGGAGATCATACATCTGACGCTGGCGATAAAGCTGCGTCATCAGATACAGAACAAGATAACAATGTGAAGAAGGAAGAGAGTGATTCTGGTTCACAGGACAATGGAACAAAAGAGGAGAACTAAGGAATGATTGTAGAACAATCTAAAGAAATTATTGAACAGGTCAATCAGGCATTTATCGGAAAGAATGATATTGTAGAGAAAGTGCTGATGACGATTTATGCAGGAGGACACATTTTGCTGGAGGACTGCCCGGGAGTTGGAAAGACAACGCTTGCGCTTGCCTTTTCAAAAGTACTGGGATTGAGTAATAAGCGTATTCAGTTTACGCCGGATACGCTGCCTTCTGATATTACCGGTTTTACGATGTTTAACCGTGAGACGAATCAGTTGGAATACATAGATGGAGCAGCAAACTGTCAACTTCTCCTGGCCGATGAAATCAACCGTACTTCCCCGAAGACGCAGGCTGCGCTTTTGGAGGTCATGGAGGAGCACACGATTACCGTAGATGGCAAGACGCATATTTTACCATTGCCGTTTATCTGTATCGCGACGCAGAATCCGCTTGGATTTGCTGGAACGCAACCACTGCCGGAGTCACAGCTTGACCGTTTTATGGTGTGTCTGTCCATCGGCTATCCGACATTGGAGAAGCAGATTCAGATTCTGAATGCGCAGCGCTACCATAACCCGCTGCAGGATCTGAAACCAGTTACGGATGGCCAGAACATTTTGGAGATACAGGATTATCTGAATTCCGTCCGCATGACAGAGAGTGTTATGGCTTATGCCGTTCGGCTGTGTGAAGCAACAAGAAGACATGTACTGGTAGATCTTGGAGTTTCCCCGCGAGGGGTTGCAGCTCTTGTAAAGATGTCTCGTGCAAATGCAGTGCTCCGTGGACGTAATTATGTTGTCCCGGAAGATATTCAGAATGTATTTCTGGATGTATGTGCACATCGTCTTGTACTGAAACCGCAGGCTCAGGTAGATGGTGTCAGTGCGAAAGAGATTCTGGAAGAGATTCTGACGCAGATTAAGCCGCCGGTTGCAGGACAGCGATAATAGTGATGCCGTCTCATGATGTGACGGCGGAATGGAGATTTATATGAAAAAGAATCGATTCGGGTATGGATTCCTTGTGATTCTGAGTGCGGTTTTACTATTTGCTTTTGGAACTCCATTTTTACTTTTGCTGCTTCTTTTTTGGATAATATTTGCAGTGGCAATGGGAATACTGATTCAGCTTGATGCAAGACATATGAAACTGCAGATAAAATTAAGACCCGGCGGACAGGCAGGAAAGAAATCCATGATGCGTCTGACAGTTGAGACAAACGGTACGCTTTTGGCTTCAAGAGCAGTTCTTGTAGAGTTGAAATGTCATAACAGAATGTACGATACGTGGGAAATCCAGCATTTATTGCTGAGCCTGGAGGACAAAAATAATATATATGAGGTTTCGTTTCCGGCAGACAGATGCGGAGAAGTCATTGTGCGGTGTCAGGGAGCTTATGTATATGATCTGCTTGGATTATTTAAGATACCGATTGCGTCCTTTGGCGAAATGGGAACGGTACTTTATCCGAAGCGTGTTCAGATGCAGGTGGAAATGTCTCGTGACACGTATGGACGACCGCGAGAGGAAGGGCAGATTCAGAATCGTAGAGGAAATGATCCGAGTGAAATGTTTGATATCCGGGAATATGTGCCGGGAGATGATATTCGTTCTATTCACTGGAAACTGTCCAGCAAGACAGATACGTTAATTCTGCGGGAGTCCAGTGATCCGTCGCACTACAGTCTTGTCGTGCTTGTGGATCTTGGAATGCAGTATGGAGAAGAAGAGATTCAAAAAGAGACTTTAAATTCCGCAATTGCATATGGCGCGGGAATTATGGAACGACTGGTCAGAAAGGGAGTTTCATTCTGCATTGCCATTCCGACCAAGACGGGGCTTCGTGTATTTGAAATTCGTGAAGAGAGAAACTTCCGACACTTCCTGGCAGTATGGTTTGGAATTCCGATGCAGAGACATGCAGGAGTCGGACTTCAGTTATTTTTGAGTGAACATATGGAGCAGAAGTTTACAAGACTTCTGATCTTAACAGCGGGAGAATATGAGCAGGATCTGAAAGGTCTGGATCAGAGAATTGGAATTACAGTTGTAGGGACAACGAAGGAAGATCAGGTATTACATACCAGTCTGGGCGGCAGCCTGGATATGATAGAACTTCCGGAAGATCTGGAAATTGGAGGACGGTATCGCATCCGTTGTTAGAGAGGAAATGATTTATGAAAGATTCCGTACGAAAAGAGACGATGATAGAAGTCGGGACGGTAAACAGGAAAACTTCATATAGTAGTACGGTCTGGAGAATCTGCCTGGCTGCACTTCTGGTAGGCGGAAATGTGGTTGCATTTGTAAAAATGTGGGGGACATTGTCACCTGGAATCATAACCGTTACATTTCTTGCATTTCTTGCGATGGCATTTACAGCCGGAGTAGAACTTGCAAAAAAGAAATATGCTTATGTGGGAATCCTGAAACTGGTTCCGTGTGTGCTGGCTTTCTTGATTTCCGGTCCTTCGAAATGTTATGAAGGAATGAAAATCTGGATCAATCTTCTGATTGCCAGATGGAATCAGATTCATGAAGGCGGGGCGGCAGTATTTCAAGTACAGATATCAAATGTAAGTATTCAGGCATTTTCGCTTGTCATAGCACTTTTAATTGGAATGGCCGGATATCTGCTGATCAAAGGACATCATACAATTCTGTGCTTTTTCTATGAGTTGATCTGGTTCTGCCTGCTTTTGGCAGAAGGAATTTTTAATCCACTGGCAGGTGGACTGATGTTTGCCTCATTTCTCGGATTATGCATTTCTACAAAGCAGCAGGAAGTGACAAAGAGAGGATTTTTGTGGCTGGCGATTGTAGTAGTCGTGTTCTGCCTTGGCTCCGGAATGACGGATCAGAAAGAGATTGAAGGGATTCAGAACTTCCGTGAAAATGTTCTTACAAAGATTCATACGACCCGGTATGGGGAAGATGTGCTGCCGGAAGGCGACTTGAGACAGGCGGATGAATTAAAGTCCAGTAATGCTGAGATGATGACGGTCAAGACGGAGCAGGAGAAGAATCTGTATCTTCGGGGGTTTGTCGGAAGCACATACCAAGGTGGAGTGTGGAATACACTTTCGGACTCGGCTTACGGTGGTGATTACGCCGGAATGCTCAAATGGCTGAAAAAACAGAAACTTGATCCACTGAAGCAGAATGCAGAGTATTTGAGCCTTGGAGATGATGCTGATAAAAATCCGGAGAATCCGGTACAGGTAACGGTGACAGGAGCATCCAGATATTATGTGTACACGCCGACATCACTTCTTAACGTAACAGATGGAAAGATGAAGGAGAAGACAGATACCCGTCTGATGAGCCGGGGCTTCTTCGGAGAAAGAGAATACACTTATACAGAGAAATCTGGTACAAGACCTGCAGAGCTTACTGTGACAGATAACTGGGTTACCAGCCCGGGCACTGGAAAGCAGAAACGCTACAGCAAAGCGGAGGCTGCTTACCGAGATTTCGTATATAATAACTACACGACTGTAGATACGGACATTTATAATCTGATGAAAGAAACATTCTGGAATGATTATGAAGCGGATAACGATGGTATTTACAGCGCATTGAATCAGGTCCGTAACAAACTGAGAGAGAATATATCTTATGTAGACCAGCCCCAGGCGGCACCGGAAGGAGAAGATCCGATTGTCTGGGGACTTCAGGAGGCACATGAGGGAAATGACATGTTGTATGCGTCCATTGCCGTGGAAGCACTCCGGACACATGGCATTCCGGCGAGATATGTAGAAGGATATTATCTCCCGGCAACAAAAGTGGCAGAGAGCAAGAATAAGTCTGTCAGACTGACTGGAGAGGACGCGCATGCGTGGCTGGAAGTGTATTTCGACGGAGTCGGCTGGCAGCCGGTAGATGTCACACCGGGATATTACTATGATGCACTGGCACTGCGTAATATGATCAGTACTCCGGACACAGAACATAAAAGTGCAGCAATCCAGGATCAGGGAGACAATGCGGAAAATTCCACGAAGCTGGAAGATGCAAAGAAAAGCAATGGCACAAAGGTTCCGAAAGTGATTCGGAATATTGCTGCTATTGTCAAAGGTGCAGTTACAGTTATACTCCTTGTTATCTATCTCTGGCTGATTATCCTGGAGGTAGGACGAATCATTTTCGCCTGGACAGAAAGAAGACGCTATTTCAATTCCAGTCAGAAAGAGCAGGTATTATTTTTAGAGAGAGTCATTTTTTCAGTCTTAAGACTTATTGATATAAAAGCAAGTCTTGGCTGGAATACGAAAGAAATTGATAAAGAACTGTCGGACAAATTTGAAACGCTCAAACCGGGGGAATACACCCGAACCTGTGAACTGATAGAACGAAGTGTCTACGGTGATGTGGAATTAAAACCACATGAAATGCGTACGATTCAGATATTCCTGACAAAGCTTCGAAGCGCCGTGAAGAAAGAAAGCGGCTGGAGAGCAAAACTGATGCTGCGTTATGAGTGGATTCACAGAAGATGGATCATAAAGAAACTGAATGAATAAAATCAGTGAATAAAATCGGATAAAAAAGGAAATAAATTTTAGGATATCCATGTATTGACAATCTGAGACAATATTTATAAAATACAGTCAGAAAAGGAGAGGTGAAGGACATGAAAATCGCATTATTGGAACCAATAGGAGTATCAAAAGAAGTCATCGATGAATTATCAGCACCGATCACTGCAAAAGGACATGAATTCGTATATTACGATACAAAGACAACTGACCCGGAGGAGCTTGCCAAGAGAAGCGAAGGCTGCGACATCGTTATGATCGCGAACAACCCGTATCCGGCAGAGGTGGTTGAGAAAGCAGATGCACTGAAGATGCTGTCCGTAGCATTTACAGGAATCGACCATATTGGAACAGACAAATGCAAAGAGAAGAATATCATGATCTGCAATGCTGCAGGATATTCCAATCAGACAGTTGCCGAGCTGATCATCGGTATGGCAATTGATGCACTGAGACATGTTGTTAAGGCTGACGGACTTGTAAGAAATGGTGGAACAAGCGCCGGTCTTGGAGGAAAAGAGATCTGCGGAAGAACCGTCGGAATCATCGGACTTGGCCAGATCGGAACAATGGCTGCAAAATTATTCCAGGCATTTGGAGCGAAAGTCATTGCTTACAACAGAAGTGAGTCTGAGGAAGCAAAAGCACTTGGAATCGAGTATAAGTCACTGGAAGAAGTATTATCTACAAGCGACATCGTATCTTTGAACCTTCCACTGAACGCAGAGACAAGAGGATTCTTATCTGCAGATAAGATCGCACTGATGAATGAAAACACAATCTTTATCAACTGTGCAAGAGGACCAATCGTAGATAACGATGCACTTGCAAAAGCACTGAACGATGGAAAGCTTGGATATGCATGTGTCGATGTATTCGACATGGAGCCGCCAATCCCGGCAGATTATCCACTGCTTCAGGCAAAGAATACATTACTGACACCTCATCAGGCATTTATCTCTGAAGAGTCTATGGTAAGAAGAGCAAAGATCGTATTTGATAACGTAACAGCTTATCTCGACGGCAAACCGGTGAATGTATGTAAATTATAGAGTACTTTGAAAAATTCAGACATTTGCAAAGTCCTAAGTTAGAAAAGGCAGTTTCAAGAAGTCAGCAAAAGAAGCGGACAGAAAGAAACTGTCTTTTTTTGCTTCTATCAGATAGTATGTCAGAATTGTGGAAAAGGACAAACTGTCAGTAATTTGTAAGGAAACTAATGTAAACGCTTACACAAATAAAAATCGAAAAATTCCAAAATTGAAAGTTAAAATCGAAAAAGCCTATAACTTGTAAGGTGTGCACAAAAATAAACCTAAATTATTCACGGAACAATACCTGAACTGATAGCTGTACCATGAAATTG
>ERZ808240.1268-NODE-1268-length-31749-cov-6.459141_pt1 | contig 31749 bp, 21 predicted proteins | sample MGYA00521084_ERZ808240 | MGnify/ENA primary metagenome ERZ808240 (study PRJEB31516, sample SAMN03275571) | gut metagenome | biome: mammalia-associated habitat; material: feces | host: Papio cynocephalus | place: Kenya | collected 2012-08-06 ... | reverse complement strand
ATGGAAATGTGGTAGTTGACAATACAACACCAACGTCCCACGAGGTAATCAAGGCGACAACGGCATGGCAGCTGATCGAGGCGATGAAGTCCGTAGTTACAAGCGGAACTGGTACTCCAGCAAGATTACAGTCCGGTATGACCTGTGCAGGTAAGACAGGTACAACCTCAGAGAACTATGATCTTTGGTTCTGCGGTATGACACCATATTATACTGCATCTATCTGGATGGGTTATGACAGCAACGTTGATATGGGCGGACAGAATACACATAAATATATGTGGCGTGATATCATGGATCAGATTGTAGAGTTAGAGGGACAGGATACATCGGCAGACTTTGAACGACCGGAGGGTATCACAACAATCAGCGTCTGTGAGATCACCGGATTGCTTCCGGGTGAAGGTTGTCCAACTTCTTCCGATTATTATGCACAGGCAGATATCCCATCACAGAGATGTACAGGACATCAGGCGATTAAATTTTGTACCGAATCACACAAGCGCGCAAACAGTGGATGCCCGGAGACCGTTTCCTTTACAGTCGAGATTGATGAAAACGGAAATAAGATACTGGTAAGCTCCGGCGGAGAATCCTCGGATGGGTACACATATACCGATGAGGTGTGTGATATTCATACCCCGTTAGAGGAGGGCGAAATTGAGCTGGCGTCTTCCGCGGGCGAAGGTGGAACAATTTCACCGACGGTTCGAGTCGCGAAAGGTGCAAATGTAACATTCTTTATTACACCGCACAATGGATACCGGATCAAGGATGTCATTGTAAATGGACAGAGTCAGGGTGCTGTTTCAAGCTTTACATTTAATGATGTACAGGCAAATGGAACAATCAGTGTAACCTTCGAGAAAACGGGAGGTGCAGATCCGATACAGCCGCCGACGACACAGCCGCCGGAGCCAACAACGCAGGCGCCAACAACACAGGCGCCAACGACGCAGCAACCGACAACACAGATGCCGGAGCCAACGACGCAGGCACCGGAGCCACAAACATAATATAATAAACCAAAGAAGTATCTGAGAACAGTTGTTTATGATTGCTATCAGATACTTCTTTTTTGTATAATTGAAGATTCAATTCTTTGGCATCTTTGGAGAAAAGATGAGAGAGGCAAAGTAAGAGAAGATCAAAGCGGCGGAGGTTCCGACGGCTGCCATTTTGAAACCGCCACGGAACAGTCCAAGAAAGCCATCTTCATTTACCGCATCCTTGATTCCCTTCCACAAGTTGTAGCCGAATCCGGTCAGGGGAACAAAAGCTCCCGCTCCGGAAAATTTCATGAAAGGCTCGTAGATGCCAACTCCACCTAAGATCACACCGGCGCAGACTAAGATTACCATTACCCGTCCGGGCATAAGCTTGGTTGTATCCATGAGAATCTGCGATAACACACAGATGATTCCTCCGATGACAAAAGCAAGAATATAGTCCATATATACATCCTCCTATCTATGATATAATGAAGCATGCTATCGCATGGAGACAGATGACTCGATGTGTTCAATGACAACGGCATGGGCGACTCCGGGAATCGTCTGCCCTTCGTTGAAACTGACCGTAGAAAGCAATGCTCCGGTAGGGACAAACAATACGCATTTCCATTCGTTTGTCTCTAACTGATGCAGAATATAGCCGGCGAGTGTGACAGCCGCACAGCCACAGCCACTGCCTCCACTGTGAGTATCCTGTTCCTCGTTGTCAAAGATACAGACGCCGCAGTCCATATGCTGTTTTTCAATGTCGTAGTCGTTATCACGCAACAGCTTTATCAGAATCTCACTGCCGACTTTTCCGAGGTCACCGGTAATGATCTTATCGAAATGAGATGGCTTGACAGCGAGATCTTCAAGACACTGATAGATGACATCTGCCGCGGCAGGTGCCATACAGGCTCCCATGTTCATGTTGTCCCGCACGCCGTAATCGACGATTTTTCCGGTTGTCACAGAGGTGATGCGTGGATATTCTTTCATCGGCTGATCGGGAGTGGTTGCGGATACAAGGAACGCACCGCTTCCGGTGACCGTCCAGGTGGAAGATAAAGGACGTTGGTTGCCGTATTCCAATGGGAATCGGAACTGCTTTTCTGCACCGCCGAAATGACTGCTCGTCACAGCGATGACATGGGAGGCATAGCCTGCGTTCACGGTCATAGCCGCGAGTGACAATGCTTCGCCACAGGTGGAGCAGGCACCATACAGACCGAAAATTGGAATCTGAAAATCTTTTAGACCGAATGTAGAACCGATCAGTTGTCCGAGCAGGTCGCCACCGAAGATATAACGGATATTCTCCTTGGCAATGCCGGATTTCGTGATGGCAGTCTGTACCGCCCTGCGCACCATTTCTGATTCTCCTTCCTCCCACGAGTCCATGCCGAAAGCGGGATCTGGTTCAATCTGGTCAAAATAGGAGGCGAGAGGCCCTTGCCCTTCCATGTCACCGACGATCGAGGCACGGCTTAAAATTGCTGGTGGACAGGCAAAGCGTATGGTTTGTTTGCCAACAGTCTGATTTGTTTTTTCTTGTTCATTCTGATTCATAGAAACTCCTTTCTGAATAATCTGTAATTACAGCAGTTTGAAAATCCAATAGATGAAACCGGCGACAAAGCTTACGACAACACCGAATAGGATAACCGGTCCGGCAATTGTGAACACTTTGACACCTTTTCCGAACACTTCACCCTCTTTTTTATATTCAATCGTTGGTGCGGAGACGGAATTCGCAAATCCGGTAATCGGAACCAGAGCACCGGCACCACCATATTTCGCGAGTGGCTTGTAGAGGTTTAAACCCGTAAGCAGGACGGAGAGAAATACAAGCAGGATGGAACAGACGCTCATTGCATCTGCCTCCTCATAATGAAACTGCGTCGTACATACGTTGAAGATCACCTGCCCGAGCAGACAGATACAGCCGCCAACGAGAAAAGCGTGCAGGCAGTTTTTGAAGCAGCTGTGCTTTGGTGTGATCGCTTCCACATAACGGTTGTATTCCTGGTCATTTTGCTTTACTTTCATAGAGATAACTCCTTTCGCTATAAATTTAAGAAGGGAAAAACAGAATCTGCCAGGCGCAGCCGAGTGCTTTTCCGATGGCAGCCGAGGCAATCACATAAGGGAGCCATGTCCGCACGCCCAAACGGCGGGATAGAATTGGCATGACCTGTAAGGTTTCTGCTAAAGCACCGGCGAGACACCCGATAAAAATGCCACCAAACAGATTGAAGATGCTGAACCCTGCCGGCCCGATCGGAATCCGGAGTCCAAACAGATACGCAGCATTTCCAAGCGTGACACCGGTAATGATCAAAGCTTCGATCCGGTGGACGCCTTTGCCGGATTTCATCTGCTCTGCCAGCTTATCGAAGATACCAAGCATCGTGATAAATGCGACAAAACCGGCGGAAACAGCACTTCCGGCACAAATACAAAAGAAACAGTAAGCAATCGTTTTAATCAACATCGAGACTCGTTCCCTCCCGTGCACTGTCTACAACGATCGCGTCGTTGACATCCCGCTCATATAATCGCATCTGTACCTGCAGCGGTGTCGGATCATCGGCTTTCTTGTGGTTCAATCCGTGATTGAAAAAGAGCAGCATACCGAAGAACAGACCGACACAGTAAAACAGAATGCCAAATCGATATCCGGCAGTGGTTGCGCTTGCCTGCGTTCCGGTGAACATCTGATACAGATCCTGCATCAGATCAATCGCACCGACGTCCCCATTGTAGGACATGATCGAATAGGCGGTTCCGAAAAAGGCGAGCAGCATCAGAAATGCAGCTTTTATTTTTCCGGTGCGCTTGTGTCCATCGCTTAAGTTTCGGTAGTAGACGACACATTCCTGACTGCCGATATTCTGGACAGTCACAGATTTATCGTATTTCAGGATTTCTCCGATGATTGCAAGGGCATTGACGACTAATTGTCCCTGCTCGTTGCCACGAAATGTAAACAGCTTGATTTTTTTTACGTCGTGCATGATATCCGGCTGGCTGCAAAACACGGAAGCAATATCTTCGATGTGCACCTGTTTGGACGCAACCATCGTGCTTGCATCGAGGGAAAGATATACGGTTGTTTCTGCGTGCTCTGTTTGATTCATAATACATTCCCTTCCATTTCTGCTTGATTTGATATATATGGATAGTATGAGAATTTTTTGCAGGGATATCCTGTTAAATTCTAGCAAGAACATTTCTTTTTTTGTCGACTTATGGTAAAATAAAAACAATTATGGTTTGAAAAAGGATTCAGGAAGGAATACGAATCAGAATATGGAATTAGATCAGATACGAAAACAGATCAATGCGGTGGATGATGCGATGCATCGCTATTTTGTAGATCGTCTGCGCTGTTCGGAAGAGGTGGCGGAGGCGAAGCTTCAAACACTGGACAGCGTATACAAACCGGAACGCGAGAAGCAGGTGTATGCACGCTTTTCTGGTAATGCAGATGAGGAAAAACTGTATCGTCTGTATGTGCGGAAGACCATGCAGCTATCGCGGTATCATCAATACGGAATCTTCCTCGAGAGAGGACACGTGGAAGAGGAATTTGAAATGCAGTATATAGCAGTTCATACAGCGATGGGTGAAGCTGACACCGCAGATGCATCTGTGAAAATCGAGCTGACCCCCGATCCACAAAACGAACAGGGAATGTCTATACAGGATATGTTCTCTGTACTCGGAGACTTCGGAACTGAAGTGACTGCATTGCAGTACGAGGGCAGTAAAGTAAGTGTGACCGTGTGTGTTTCTGGCACGGAAGCGCTCGAATCACAACGAAGGTTATTCTACATGTTATACAAGGAAAGTGTGACGTATAAGATGTATGTAGTATAAGATGTAATGATTGCGAAACCAAGTAAGATAGTAAATATAAGTTGTACATCATTACAATTCTTAAGCAGACCATTGAAGCACGCCGGTACTTAATGAACGGCAAACTTGTTTGCTGTGAATTTAGTACCGCTGCGTGATGAACTGAGCGAGAGCGTGTCTGCATAGAATTAGTAATGATGTATAACTTATTCGAGACTGTATATGGTTTCGCAATTGAGAGGATGAATATTAACATATTAGGAGGAACACAATGCTCATAGTTGATGGTCACGTCGTCGATCCTGCAACCGGGTTGCACGAGATCGCAGACGTATTGATTGAACAGGATTGTATAAAGAAGATTTATGTGAGAAGCCGCGGCGAGCAGGCAGATTACAACGAAGCCCAGGAAAATGGACATCTTGTGATCGACGCAAAAGGTAAATACGTGATGCCGGGATTTATTGATCTGCATGTGCATTTCCGGGATCCGGGACTCACATACAAGGAGGATATCATTACCGGTTCGCGTGCAGCCGCGGCGGGTGGTGTGACGACAGTCTGTGCGATGCCGAACACAAAACCGGTTGTCGATAACGTGGAAGTATTGCAGGATATTTTACAGCGTGCGGAGCATGCATATGTGCATGTGAAGCAGCTTTCCTCTATTACGAAAGGCATGGAAGGAAAAGAGCTTGTCGATATGGAAGCAATGTCAGAGGCAGGTGCAGTTGCATTTTCCGAAGATGGAAAGAGCGTTATGGATATCCGTGTCTATCGCGAGGCGATGAGGAAAGCAGCTGAGCTTGGTACGGTGATCATGGCACACTGCGAGGATAAGGATCTCGTTGGAAAAGGTGTGTTAAATGAGGGCGTAGCATCCGAGAAATTCGGTGTGCCGGGCATTCCGAATTCCGTGGAGGATGTCATCACAGCACGGGATATTTTCCTTGCACATGAGACAGGTGCGAAGCTTCATATCTGTCACTGCTCGACAATCGGAACGGTCGAGCTTATGCGGATGGCGAAGCGGCTTGGCGCACATGTTACAGCCGAGGTCTGTCCACATCATTTCACATTGACGGATGCAGATATCAAGGAAGCAGACAGCAACTACAAGATGAATCCGCCACTCCGGACAGAAAAGGATGTAAAGGCTCTGGTGGAGGGGCTGGCAGACGGAACAATGCCGGCAATCTCGACCGATCATGCACCACATTCTGACGAGGAGAAGAGTCAGTTCTTCGACAAGGCACCGTTTGGAATCGTGGGGCTTGAGACATCGGCAGCGCTTACTTATACAGCACTCGTGGCACCGGGATTGATGGATATCATGGATATGGCAACGAAGATGAGCTACAACCCGGCGAAGATCATCGGCATCGATGATAAGTATGGCAGACTGACACCGGGAGCGAAAGCAGATATCGTAATCTTTGATCCGGAAGAAACATGGGTGGTTGATCCGGTCAAGTTTGAATCGAAGGGACACAATACCCCATATACCGGACAGACATTAGTTGGAAAGGTTCTGACGACCATTGTAGATGGTGAGCTCCGCTACAATGGGGCGATTATAGAGGATTGGTAGGAGGCGTCCATGGAACGAAGTTCCATTTAGGATGACGCCGACGATCTGCCGCCGAACGAGGAGGACATATATGTGCGAAGCACATATTTAGGATATGTCCGACGATATACCACAGAGCGAAAGCGATGTGATGTTACCCGTATGTGAGGGGCACTATCATACCATAATAGGAGGACGAATAAATGATTAACGAATTAGTAGCACAGATTGAGAAGAAGGACGCACCAATCGTCGTTGGATTAGATCCAATGCTTTCCTATGTACCAGAGAACATCCAGAAGAAAGCATTTTCTGAGTATGGAGAGACTTTGAAGGGCGCAGCGGAAGCAATCTGGGAATACAATAAAGGAATTATCGATGCAACTTACGATCTGATTCCGGCAGTGAAGCCGCAGATCGCAATGTATGAGCAGTTTGGAATCGAGGGACTCATTGCATTCCATAAGACATGTGCGTATGCAAAGGAGAAAGGACTTGTGATCATCGGCGATATCAAGCGTGGTGACATCGGTTCAACATCCACCGCGTATGCAGTCGGACACCTTGGAAAGGTTCAGGTAGGAAGTAAGGAGTACGCTGGATTTGATGAGGATTTCGTGACAGTCAATCCATATCTTGGAACGGATGGTGTAAAGCCATTTGTAGATGTATGTAAGCAGTACAATAAGGGTATCTTCGTACTTGTGAAGACCTCCAATCCATCTTCTGGTGAGTTTCAGGATCAGCTTATTAATGGTCGGCCATTGTACGAGCTTGTTGCTGAGAAGGTCGTTGAGTGGGGCGAAGCCTGCATGGGCGATACCTACAGCAACGTCGGCTGTGTCGTTGGTGCTACATACCCTGAGATGGGTAAGGTACTTCGGAAGCTGATGCCAAAGACATACATCCTTGTGCCGGGCTACGGTGCGCAGGGTGGTAAGGCAGCAGACCTTGTACATTACTTCAATCCGGATGGACTTGGCGCAATTGTCAACTCTTCCCGTGGAATTATCGCTGCTTATAAACAGGACAAATACGCATCCTTCGGTGAGACAGGATATGCGGATGCGAGCCGTCAGGCAGTGAAAGACATGATTGCAGACATTAACGGTGCAAGAGCAAGCCACTAATAAAAACAAGGTAACAGATTTATCGAGGCATTTTGAAAAGGTTACTATGAAATAGTTACAATTGCGAAACAATAAAAACGTATATTGAGTTGCACGTATTTACCAATTCATACGCAGACCATTGGAACATGTCGGTACTTAACGAATTGTTCCAGACGTATTTTCTGGGGCAATGAGTTTAGTACCGCTACATGTGGAAGTGAGCGAGAGCGCGTCTGCGTAGAATTGCGTAATATGTGCAACGGATTACCAAGAAGTAGGATGTTTCGCAATGAAACAATTAAGAGGAGTCGAAAATGGGAAAGATAAAGATGGAGGCAAAGATCGTCCGTCAGGACGAGATCGCCACAGACATATACTCAATGGTGATACAGGCACCGGAGATTGCCGGTCAGGCAGTACCGGGACAGTTTATCGACGTGTATTCTGCAGATGGAAGCAAGCTGCTTCCACGTCCGATCAGTCTGTGTGAGATTGATCGTGCAGCAGGCACAATCCGTATCGTATATCGTATTGCAGGAAAAGGTACAAAGGAATTCTCGATGCTCACATCCGACCATACGATCACGATACTCGGACCACTTGGAAATGGATTTACGAAGAAGGATAAGAAGGCAATCCTGATCGGCGGCGGAATCGGTATCCCGCCGATGCTGCAGCTTGCAAAGGAGCTTACCTGCGAGAAATCGATCGTGCTTGGATTCCGTGATGAGGAATTCTTATCAGAAGAATTTGAACCATATGGTACCGTTTATAAATCCAGTGACAACGGTGCCATCGGTGTCAAAGGAACCGTTATGGATGCAATTCGCGAGTATGGCATCGAGGGTACAGAGATTTATGCCTGTGGCCCAACGCCGATGCTCCGTGCGATTCAGAGCTATGCATTGGAGCATGGCATCGAAGCACAGTTATCCTTGGAAGAACGTATGGCATGCGGTGTAGGTGTCTGCCTTGCCTGCGTATGCAAATCGAAGGAGATCGACGACCATTCACAGGTGAAAAATAAGCGTGTATGCAAGGATGGTCCGGTATTTTATGCTGAGGAGGTGGAGCTGAAATGAATACAAAGGTAAGTATTGCAGGTGTGGAGCTTAAGAATCCGATTACTGTTGCATCCGGTACATTTGGCTCCGGTATGGAATACGACGAGTTCGTAGACTTAAATCTCCTTGGAGCCGTAACGACAAAGGGCGTAGCGAATGTTCCGTGGCCGGGCAATCCAACACCACGTGTAGCAGAGACCTACGGCGGCATGATGAATGCAATCGGATTGCAGAATCCGGGAATCGATACATTTGTGAAGCGGGATATTCCATTCTTAAAGAAGAAGGATACGAAGATCATCGTCAATGTATGCGGCAAGAGTACCGAGGATTATCTGGATGTCGTAGAGCGGTTGGGCGATGAGCCGGTTGACCTTCTGGAGATCAATGTATCGTGCCCGAACGTCAAAGAGGGCGGTATCGCATTTGGACAGGATCCAAAGGCACTTTATGACATCACGAAAGCAATCAAGGCAAAAGCGAAGCAGCCAATCATCATGAAGCTCTCTCCAAATGTCACAGACATCACGGAAATGGCAAAGGCAGCCGAGGCGGCCGGAAGTGATGCACTTTCCCTGATTAACACATTGACCGGTATGAAGATCGATGTGAAACGCCGTACATTTGCAGTGGCAAACAAGACGGCTGGTGTATCTGGACCGGCGATTCATCCGATCGCGGTGCGTATGGTATATCAGGTGGCAAATGCTGTGAAACTGCCGATCATCGGTATGGGCGGCGTGATGAATACAGAGGATGCGCTGGAAATGATCATGGCTGGTGCGGCCGCAGTTGCAGTTGGAACGGCGAATTTCCACAATCCATATGCAACCGTTGAGATTATAAAAGGAATTGAGGAATATATGCAGGCAAATGGGGTAGATGATATCAACACCCTGATTGGCTGTGTAAAATAAATGATTATGAGTTTGTTTAAGAAACGAAGATATTATTTTACAGATTCATCGTTTGCGAGCGATACGATCATCGCAGACTGCATGGGTGGAATTGCGCTGATAATCGAGGTTGTCAGTGTGATCGTGTCCATTGCGACGGCAGGGCATGTGCCGGAGGTGTTCGGGATGCTTTACATCATCGCCATGCTGTTGTCCATCGTTGGAGAAATCTTTGCGCGCATGGGTTTACAGTCCCAGAAAGGCGGCGTGCGTGGCAAGCGGATTTCTATCTGGTTAAACATCGTATCCTTTGTTGTTCCGATCATAATCATTTTATTAGGCAGATTTTAAGTCTTCGGACGAGGTAGGAGGAAAATATGAACGACGCAGATTTGCAGGAGCGTATGCAGCTTGCGATAGAACGAATCAGTGAAATAAAGGAAGAGGATCAGACGATCTGGGTCACCCTTGTGAAGATGGAGGCAGGTGCGCAGAATCTCAAGGCGTATTTTGACAGTGTGGCAGAATTTATTCTGTATGTGTACGATGTATATGAGATCGTGTCACAGCCGGGGAAGATTGATCTTCCGCTTTCAAAATTACAGGAGATCAATCACAATTTATATGTGGATATTTTACTGGAGCATTATGAGATAAGCTTCGCGAACCCGGATTATGCGGTGGAAAAACTTGGTACCTATGGTAAATATTTATGCATGTTATACGCGGAGATCCGTGCTATGATTGCGTATGCATATGAAGATGAGATACAGGCGATGATTTCCCTGATGGAGCTTTTCTTGGAGGTGTATGGAATCTTTACCACATCTGAGGGTGAGAAGTTTCCAGATGAAAAGCAAATCAAGGATGCTATCTATTACTATATGTATGACTATGCGGATGTGCTTGTTGCAAGAAGAATCCGGGAGACGGTTACATGCGTGAATCCATTTGCGTATGACATCATCATGCAGAGCGATCTTACAACACCGGATTATCTGTATGCTTACGGTGAATATATCGGCGAAAATGAGCTTCGGATGGCGCAGTATCTGGCGAAGCTTCCGGAGGAGAAGATTGAGAGTCTGGCACGCACGTATGTGCAGGGCTTTATCAAAGGCTTTGAGACGATGCGGATCGATATCAGCCCGAAGAAATCTGTGAATATCCGCTATGCGATCGGACAGGAACGAATGGTGAAAGCGGCAATCCAGATGTTTGAGAAAGAGGGATTATCCGCAATTTTATTCCGGTATCCGGTCAGCCGTATGAACCGGAAGGCTACGATCCGTACCGGATATGCTGCGACACCGGCGAACAAGCAGTATGAGTATGACCATGCAGGCGATGATGCAGTCTTCTTCGACCGCGCATTTATGGAGCGCAAGCTGGAAGTCATGGAGCAGATATACGAGCAGGAGAAAGAGGCTGCGCTTGTCTATGCAGGCCCGGCGGTCATTGAGGTGTTTGGCGAAGATCCGTTCAGCCCACAGACGAAGCCGACGGTCTGGAAATTATCCGACAAGCAGCAGAAGATGTCCGTGGAATATGCGTCGAAGGCGGCGGAGATTACAAATCACTACATTCCGCATGACCAGTACAGCTTTACGATCATCGCATATCCAATCCCGGATATCGGTGAGAATTTCGAGGAGATTTTCGATGCAGTTGTGGAAGTGAATACGCTCGACAATGAGAAATACAAATCCATCCAGCAGACGATGATCGATTGTCTCGATGATGCAGAATATGTGCAGGTACTCGGCAAGGATGGAAACCAGACGGATATGAAGGTGATGCTGCACAAGATCGACCGAAAGACACAGACGAACTTTGAGAACTGTCTGGCGGATGTGAATATTCCGCTTGGCGAAGTATTTACGTCCCCGGTACTCAACGGTACGAAGGGAACGCTGCATGTGAGTCAGGTGTATCTGAATGAACTTAAATACACAGACTTGAAGCTTACCTTCGAGGACGGAAAGGTTGCAGATTATACCTGTAAGAACTTCGAGGATGAGGCGGAGAACAAACGGTTTATCAAGGAAAATCTGCTGTTCCATCATGAGACACTTCCGATTGGAGAATTTGCAATCGGCACGAACACGACGGCATATGCGATGGCTAGAAAATACGATATCTTATACAAGCTCCCGATTCTGATCGTAGAGAAGATGGGGCCGCATTTTGCAGTTGGCGATACATGTTACAGCTACAGCGAGGACAGCCGCCTGTATAACCCGGATGGCAGAGAGATTGTAGCGAAGGAAAATGAGTGCTCCGCGCTGCGCAATTCCGAGGACAAAGAGGCGCGGGCAGGTGCATATTTTAACTGTCATACCGATATTACGATCCCATATGAGGAGATTGGTGGAATCTATGCCGTGAAGCCGGATGGCACGAAGATGGCAATCATTGAAGATGGAAGATTCGTGCTTCCGGGCACAGAAGCTCTAAATGAGGCATTGCAGTAAGCATGTCAGGAGAAGATTTCCACAGAAGTCGGTTACTGACTTTTTGAGAGAATATATAAAATTATAAGGTAAAAGATACAGGAAGGAAGAAAAAATGGGTACGAAAAAGATCGGTGATCTGATTACAGATAACATGGGGGTATACGAAGGAAAAACAAAGTTTTCGTTCGGAAAGCTGGTACTGCTTGGCATGCTGGCAGGTGCATTTATTGCGATTGGTGCATCGAGCAGCAGCGCAGCAGTCTACGGAATCAGCAATACAGGACTTGCCAAGACACTGGCAGGTGTGATCTTCCCGGTGGGACTGATGTTTGTTGTATTGATCGGTGCAGAGCTTTTTACAGGTGACTGCCTGATGTCATTTGCTGTGTTTGATAAACGGATCAAGCTTCGTGATATGCTCCGGGTGCTGGTTGTTGTATATATCTGCAATCTCATTGGTGCATGTATCGTGGTTGTTCTGGTGAACCGCTGCGGACAGCTTGACTATGGAAACGGTGCACTTGCAGCAGCGACGATCAAGACAGCATATAATAAGATGAATTTAAGCTTCATGAAGACATTTACATCCGGAATCATGTGTAACATCCTTGTATGTCTGGCAGTTCTTTTTGCAGGCGTCTGCCAGGATGCAATCGGAAAGATCTTCGCATGCTTCTTCCCGATCTGGGCATTCGTGATTGCAGGCTATGAGCACTGCGTCGCAAATATGTATTACATTCCTGCCGGACTTCTTGCAAAGCACGGTGAGGCATACTGCAATGCGGCAATCATGGCAGGCATGACACCAGATCAGCTTGATTCGATGACAGTTGGTAAGTTCTTCCTGAACAACCTCCTTCCGGTAACACTTGGAAATATCGTGGGTGGAGTCGTATTTGTAGCGTTACCACTGTACCTGATTTACAGAAATAAAAACAAGGCAGAAGCATAGGACTTTTGCAGAAAGGACGTGAAATATGGCAAAACGTGTAATATGGATCGTACTTGACAGTGCAGGAATCGGAGCGGAACCGGACGCAGATAAGTTCGGCGATGTTGGTTCCGATACATTTGGACATATTTTAGAGACATATCCAGATGCAAAATTCGACAATCTGACGAAGCTTGGACTTCGGGCGATTGAGAAGACATCGTTTTACGATGCAGCAACAAAAAATGATGTGATTGGTGTATATGGAAAGGCACAGGAGTTATCCAACGGCAAGGACACGACAACCGGACACTGGGAAATGATCGGGATTCATACAAAACATGCATTCCCGACGTATCCAAATGGATTCCCACAGGAGATTATCGATGCATTTATTGAGCAGACCGGTTGTGGAGCTATCTATGGAAACAAAGTTGCGTCCGGAATTCCGATCATTGCGGAATACGGGGAAGAACACATGAAGACCGGATATCCGATCGTTTATACGTCGGCGGATTCAGTATTCCAGATTGCAGCGTCCGAGGAGAAAGTCGGACTCCCGAGATTATATGAGATGTGCGAGATCGCAAGAAAGATTCTGGTCGGCGAGCATGGCGTCGGACGCGTGATCGCGAGACCATTTGTACGAAAAGGTGATGGGTTCGAGCGTACGAGCAACCGGCGTGACTATGCGTTAGAACCATCGGAACACAATGTGCTGGTGCATCTGGCAGATGCGGGCGTGCGGGTATGCGGTGTCGGCAAGATCAGTGATATCTTCCACGGCAGCGGTATCTGCGCTTCGGTGCATACGACCGGAAATACCGATGGCATGCAGAAGACGCTTGACTATATGCAGACAGAACCGGAGGGACTGATCTTCACGAATCTGGTTGATTTTGATATGAAATACGGACACCGCCGGGATACGCTCGGCTATAAGAATGCGCTCGAAGAATTCGATGCATGGCTGCCGAAGCTGTATGCGCAGATGACGGATGAAGATATTTTGATCGTGGATGCCGATCATGGCTGTGATCCGACATTTAAGGGAACCGACCACACACGGGAATATATCCCAATTCTGATGTATGGAAAGGGATTGAAGCAGGGAACGGATCTTGGCACGAGACCGACCTTTGCGGATATTGGAAAGACCGTGGAGGAGTACCTGCTTGGAAGCTGTGTGGACGATGCGGAGGCAATCGGGAAGAGTTTCTTAAAAGATATCATGTAGCTACGACACAGGGGGTGACGTAAGATGTATCGAATGTACGATATGATCATGAAGAAACGGAGCGGTGCAGAGCATACCGCAGATGAAATCCGTTTTATCGTGGAAGGATTTACGAAGGGAGAAATCCCGGATTATCAGATGAGTGCGTGGCTGATGTGTGTCTACTACAAAGGCATGACGCACGACGAGACCTGCGCACTGACACATGCGATGGCGGAAAGCGGCGACCGGCTCAGCCTTGCAGCCATCCATGGTGTGAAGGTGGATAAACACAGTACCGGAGGTGTCGGGGACAAGACGACATTTATTGTGGCTCCGATCCTCGCAAGTCTGGGTGTACCGGTTGCGAAGATGAGTGGCAGAGGACTCGGGCACACGGGCGGTACGATTGATAAGTTAGAGGCAATTCCGGGATTCTGCGTGAGCATTCCGGAGACAGAATTTATGGAACACGTCAATTCCATGAAGCTGGCACTCGTCGGACAGACCGGCGATCTGGCACCGGCAGATAAGAAGATCTATGCGCTGCGCGATGTGACGGCGACGGTCGACAGTCTGCCACTCATTGCATCTTCTATTATGAGCAAGAAGCTTGCGGCAGGAGCGGATGCAATCGTGCTGGATGTGAAATGTGGCAGCGGCGCATTTATGAAGAACGAGGCAGATGCGAAGGCACTCGCACAGATCATGGTCGATATCGGCAAATCCGCAGGCAGGACGTGTTATGGTGTGATTACCGATATGAACGAACCGCTCGGCTGCAAGGTCGGCAATGCACTTGAAGTGATCGAGGCGGTGCAGGTGTTGTCGATGAAGGATGTGAGGCCATATCTGGAACCGTATGCGGATGAGAAATCGGATTCGGTATTGGCTGGAGAGAATAACCGTTCCACCCGCGAGGGCTATGACAGGCATGGCATTAGCCGTCTGCTTATCGTATCACTCACATTGGCGGCATATATGTACATGGCGGCAGGAAAATCCGATGATTTTGAAGCTGCGAAGGCACAGTGTGAAAAAGCAATCGAGAGCGGTGCGGCACTCGCCAAGTTCAAAGAGTTCGTCGAAGCGCAGGGCGGCGATGGCCGTTACATCGACGATGTGAACAGATTCCAGCTCACGGCAAACTGTGTGCCGATCGTCTGTGAAGAAGATGGATATCTGACATCCTGCAACACAAGCGAGGTTGGCATGGTGAACCTGATCTTAGGCGGCGGCCGTGCGACGAAGGACAGCACGATCAACTTAGGTGTCGGACTTGATATCAGAAAGCATCTGGGCGATGCGGTGCGAAAAGGCGACGTGCTTGCCTATATGTATATCGATGATATGGGCGTATTTGAAGAAGCAGAGAAACGGTTGCTTGGGGCGTATACGATTTCGAAAGAAATTGTGCAGTCGGAGGCAATCGTCAAAAATATAGTACAATAATGATTCTGGCGGATGCAACCGCCGACTAAGGAGGAAAAATAACATGAGAGTAGCAGTGATTATGGGTTCCACAAGTGACCTTCCAAAGGTAGAGCCAGCAATTAAGATTCTGAAGGACTATGGCGTACAGGTTGATGTGCGTTGCCTGTCAGCACATCGTGCACATGCAGGACTTTCCGCATTTATCGAGGAAGCAAATGGAAATGGTACAGAAGTATTTATTACAGCCGCAGGTATGGCAGCAGCACTTCCGGGCGTTGTTGCAAGTCAGACCGTACTTCCGGTCATCGGTGTTCCAATCTCCGGTTCGGTGCTTGATGGACAGGATGCACTTTACTCTATCGTGCAGATGCCATCCGGAATCCCGGTTGCAACGGTAGCAATCAACGGCGCAAAGAATGCTGCATATCTTGCATTGCAGATTATCGGTATACAGCACAAGGAAGTACAGGAAAAGCTCCTTGCAGAGAGAAAGCAGATGGAAGAAAGCGCCATGAAGGCAAACGAAGAAGTGATTGCAAAATACAACTAAGACAAGCTGCAGTCACAACAAAAAATTTTAACAAAATATCATTTTACTTTGCGTGGTATATCAAGTATAATGAAACTATCGTGAGTACACGAAGTACGAGAATTACAGGAGGGTTTTATTACAATGGGAATTTTACAGAGATTTAAAGACATTATGGCTTCAAATATCAACGCACTTCTGGATAAAGCAGAAGATCCTGAGAAGATGATCGATCAGACACTCCGCAATCTGACAAAGGATCTGGGAGAGGTTAAAAAAGAGACTGCTGCTGTTATGGCAGATGAGCAGAGATGCAAGCGTGAGCTTGATGAGGTAAATTCTGAGATTACAAAGATGCAGGCATACGCAGAGAAGGCACTTCTTGCCGGAAATGAAGCAGATGCCATGAAGTTCCTGGAGCAGAAGAACCAGCTTACAGCAAAGCAGGTAAGCTTACAGCAGACGTATGATGTTGCTGCTGCAAATGCAATGAAGATGCGTCAGATGCATGACAAACTTGTAACGGATATCAATCAGCTTGACTCCCGCCGTGATGCGATCAAGGCGAAGATGAAGGTTGCAAAGACACAGAACCGCCTGAACAAGATGACAAACAATCTGACAGACTCTGCAAGCAGCATGGCTGCCTTTGATCGTATGGAAGCAAAGGCAAACGCAATGCTCGATCAGGCAAATGCCATGACCGAACTGAATCAGACTACACAGGAGAGTGGCATCGACAGTTTAGCAGCCAAGTATGATGCAGCTCCAAACGCAGCTGTACAGGATGAGCTGGCAGCGATGAAGGCAAAGCTGGGTTTACAGTAAAACGATGCCGGGATTAAATGAGAAACAGTCAGAGGCCTGTTGTACAACCGACGGGCCTTTACTTATTTTAGCGGGTGCGGGTTCTGGAAAGACCAGAGTCATTACGCACCGGATCGCATATCTGATCGATGAGATGTCAGTCAATCCATACAATATACTGGCAATCACATTTACGAACAAGGCTGCGGCAGAGATGCGGGAACGAGTAGACAATCTGGTAGGATTTGGCGCGGAGAGTGTGTGGGTGTCAACCTTCCATTCCATGTGCGTGCGGATCCTACGGAAACATATTGACAAGATCGGTGGAACAAGCAGTTTCACGATCTATGATGCAAGTGAACAGAAGACAGTTGTAAAAGAAGTGCTGAAATATCTGCAATTAGACCCGAAGCTCTATCCGGAACGGGCGATGCTTTCCGCGATATCGAAGGCAAAGGAAGGGTACATGACACCGGACGATTATGAGAAAGCACATGCGGCAAGCTTCCGGGATCAGAAGATTGCAGAGGTTTATCGGGAGTATCAGAAGCGTCTGCAGAGCAACAATGCGCTTGATTTTGATGATCTGATCTTCAAAGCGATCTTCCTTTTTGAGACGAATCCGGATGTGCTTGCTGAATATCAGACACGGTTTAAGTACATTATGGTGGACGAGTATCAGGATACGAATCATACACAGTTTATATTGGTGAAGATGCTGGCGGCGAAATACCGGAATTTGTGCGTCGTGGGTGATGATGACCAGAGTATTTATAAATTCCGTGGTGCCAACATCTATAATATCCTGAATTTTGAGGAAGAATATCCGGATGCCAAGGTAGTAAAACTGGAGCAGAACTATCGTTCCAAGGCGAATATCTTAAATTCTGCAAATGCGGTGATCGCGAATAACGAGGGCAGAAAGGATAAACGCCTCTGGACAGAGCAGGAGGATGGTGAGAAGGTAACATTTACCCGGTACGGCACGGAGTACGAGGAGGCAAATGGTGTTGCGTCCCGGATCAAGACCTTGAAGAATCAGGGGGTATCACTCGATGATATCGCAATCTTGTATCGTACCAATGCGCAGTCCCGTGTGCTTGAGGAAAAACTTCTGTATGAGAATCTTCCATATAAAATCTATGGTGGACAGAACTTCTACGGAAGAAAGGAAATCATGGATCTCGTAAGCTATCTGAAGGTGCTCGCAAACCCGGTCGATGATCAGGCAATCAAGCGTATCATCAATGTACCGAAGCGTGGTATTGGTGCGACGACCGTGGATAAGCTTGATATGTATGCGCAGTCCAATGGATATAATCTGTATGATGCACTGTTAGATATCGATGAAGTACCTGGCATGACACGAAATGTAGAGAAGATCCGTAAGTTTACGGATATGATGGAAGGCTTTAAGGCGCGTCTGATACATGGCGAATTCATCAGTGAAGTGTTCGATGCAATCATGGATGAAAGCGGATATCGCGAAGCGCTGGAGGCGGAAGCTACGGATGAAGCGCGTACCCGGTTGGATAACTTAGAGGAATTAAAAAATAAGATCGTTACCTATGAGGAGAGTGCGGAAGTGCCAACATTGACCGGGCTTCTCGAGGATATTGCGCTGGTGGCAGATACCGAGGAGGAAGATGAGGATGGTGTGCCAACGGCAAAGGTGACGCTGATGACCTTACATAGCGCGAAAGGCTTGGAGTTTCCGTATGTATTTATGACTGGTATGGAAGAACGGTTATTCCCAAGTGGCATGTCACTGGATTCCGATGATCCAGATGCACTTGAAGAGGAGCGGAGACTTTGCTATGTCGGAATCACACGTGCAATGGAGAAGCTGTATATGACGGCTGCCGGACAGCGGATGGTGCATGGTTCGACGAATTTCGAGGAAGTATCGCGTTTTGTTAAGGAGATTCCGAAGCATTATCTGGAGTACGAAGAGAAGGCGTTTGGTTATGCACCGGCGAATATGGATCGGATTCCGTCGAAAAAGCCTGCAGAACAGGTAATCCAGTTAAAGGCATATGGCAGGAACAATCCGTATACGCGATCTGCTGCGTCAAATGCAAACCCAAGTGCGAATCCGGGATTTGGAAAGGCATTTCCGATGGGGAATACAGCGTCGGCACTGGTTAGTTATGAGGTCGGAGACAGGGTACGCCATATCAAATTTGGAAATGGCGAGGTAATCGATGTGATTCCATCGGGCGGAGATCAGGAAATCGTTGTAAATTTTGACCGGGTTGGAGAAAAACATTTATTTGCATCGCTTGTAAAAATGAAAAAGTTGTAAATCACGGTAGAAATATCGGATAAGCTGTGGTAAAATTAGTTTATCAGTAGCGATGAAAGGAAGGTAGAAAACTATGAAAAAGTGTTGTGACGAAGTAAAAGTTGTAAAAGAAGACGAATGCGTGACAGAAGCAAAAAACGCGTTTTTCTCTGTTGCATTGATCGTTGGTATTCTGACAATCATCGTAGGTATCTGCGTAGCAGTTTATAAGTACCTGACACCAGATTACTTAGATGATTTTGACGATTACGATGATGACTTTGATGATAGCTTCTTTGATGATGACGATGCAGAGACATCCACAGAGGAGAAGAAGGACGAAGAATAAAACGTACTTCGGAAGATGGTTACAAAAGCCTGCCGCATCAGAATTGATGTGGCAGGCTTTTTGCGTTTTAATAGTCAAAAAAAACACAAATTTATAGGAGTGATATGTTGAAAACACAAGCACTTTGATGTAAAATATTATGCGATAGTGGACTACTGTCGATATAAAAATAGAACAGTAATAATTCATAACTTAACTTTACTCTGAACAGAGGGATGTCAGAGCTTATCATAGATGGTTCCAATGCATAAATGCGAGGATGCATTAAAAAGAAAATGGAGGATGGAGTTTATGAACAAACAAAAAAACAAGAAAAAAGTGATTGCATTTCTGCTTTCTATGTTGATGTTATTTTCATTATTCCAGAACATCAGCTATACACCGATTGCAGAAGGCGGAGAGGCAGAGAGTGTTGCAACTGTAACGGATGCGGTTCAAAGCGAAGAGAGTCAGACACAACAAGTGGTGATACCACAGGAAAATCAAAATGGAGTGTCATTATATGAAGAGAATCTGGATGAGACTTCACAAAATGTGGCAGATGATTCCATAAACCTTTCTCTTTGGGACGAGGCATATGATGATACAGCAGATGGAATAACGATGAGTTTTACTGCCAGTGTTAAACATAATGGGCAGGAGACGGATTTGAACCAGGTATCAAAAGTATACGAGGGTGACGAGTTTAATTTAAAATATAAATGGGAGTTAGATAACAGTAAAATCCCGAGAGATGGACGTCCTGTTTATATCAAGGTTAATTTTAATGATCTGAATAACCTTGAATTGATATCCGGAAAACAGGACATTCTGTTTGATGGAAAAAAAGTCGGTTATATTTATATTAGTGGCGGTTATGCATACATTTGCTTGGATAATCAGGATTTCTTGGAGGAAAACACAAGAAAGGGAGATGGAACAATATCCGGAAAAGTAAAGTTAACAGAAGAAGGCAAGGAATCCGGAGATAAAATAACGATTGGAACTGCACAGATAAAAGTTTCAGGTGTGACTTACGATGATGGATCAGCAACAAGCACATTGACAGTTCAGAAGACAACCAACGGAAAAGCTGCTTATGATCTGGGTACAAAGACATGGAAACAGTCATATAAGCTGACACTAAAAACGACTGGTCCTGTGTCAGAGGTATCTTTGACAGATAGTTTAGGTGCAAACTTAAAGAATATATCCAAAATCAAGATTGCAAGCAGCAATGATTCAAATGTCACTGCGAATACCACATATGGAAGCTTTGATGATCTGGCAAATGCTTTGAAAAAACTTGGTTCATCGGATGGCAGTACTACAACTGTGGAAGTTACTTATGATGTACAGACGGATGAAGGTATTTTTAATCCAGATAATGCAAATAATGATTCTTATAGGAATACAGTCGATTATACATATAAGAATAATAAAAAGGAAACAAAAACGGGAACTACATCAGCAACTTACGATGTGACAAGACCAGAAGTAAAGAAAACAGGTTCGTTGGATGAAACTTCCAAGGTTGTGACATGGACGATTACGATTGATCTGAAGGATTATGCAGGAGAGTATGATTCTTTGGATGCGTTGCTTGGTTCTGGCACAATTGAGGATATGCCAGAGATCGGATCTGCATTGTGTGATAAGGATGGCAATCCACTGGGAGGTACAAACCAGACATTGTCCGCTTCTGACTTTAAGGAGAACAATGGTGTATATACGGCAACTGTTTACACAAAGGTAACAGATGATTACATGAATTCTGCAACTAAACTGGATGTCAAAAATGATGTAACTCTTACAACAGATAAGGGTTATAAATATACGGGAACCGGAACTGTAAAGACGCCGGGAAAGGATTTCTACATTAAAAAAGATGCTGTGAAAATGCAGGATGGTTATATTTTCTGGAAGGTATCTGTGACAGATATTCCTGAGAATATTAAGAATGTATATATGAAAGATGATATGCGAAGCTATGCTGGAAATGCCGGCAGCATGTCGGATATGTATAGTACATCAATCACATTTATGTATAAGGATGGAACATCAACAACAATTGATGCGACAGATGCGAATGGCGCGAATATTTCAAATTCCTATGTGACATATAAGCCGGATTCAGAAGGAAACAATCAGGGGTATGATTATGAGTTTGATTTTAACGATGATTTGTTTACAGGAAGTAATCCTGTAACAAGCATAACTGTGGAATATAAAACGAAAGTAAAAAATACGGATTTAAATCAGGTACAGCGGAAATTTGCCAATACAGCAACATTTGGACATAACACAGACAATGTTGATACGAAGAAAAGTGATGATGCGTCTTATACAAACCCATTGCCACCTTTGAATAAGACAGTCACTGCAAAAGTAGATGAAACAGGTAAGATTAGCTACATGTTAGATGTGTCATTGAATTCCATGGCGCTTTCAGATGGAGAATCTGTTACGATTGCGGATACATTACCAACGGATATGAAATTATCTTCCAGCACGATAACGGCATATTTTTATGTCAGAGATGTAGCGCATAATACAGCGGGTAAGTTATCGGATATGCCGTATTTTGCAGATGGGGCAACGATACCGAATATTGATCTTCAGACAAGCGAAGAAAATGGAATTGCAAGTTTTACGATTCCAATTACTAAAGATTATATTACATTGGTGAATGCCATTGAAAACCGTGCGGCTTCAGCGGGAACAGAGACACATGTCCGGATTGAGTATACGACAGAAGTAACAAGTCTGGAGGATTTTGCAAAGAAGGGAACAGAAACCTTTACGAATTCTGCACAGCTAAAGATAGGTAGTACGAATGTTGGAACACCAGTATCGACGACAACGACATTGACGGCACCAGCATTGGTATCGAAGGATGGAGTATTTTACGGTACCTATGATAATACGACAGGTGCAGATAACAGTAAATATAATACAGCGGAGTATACGATCGAAGTCAACAAGGGTGCTTATGATCTGGTACCGGGAAATGGAAAATTAACGGCTGTGGATAAACTTGGTACTGCATTCTCTTATAATATGCAGAGCATTAAGGTATATGAAGTAAATGGCGGTACGGAAACATTATTGACAAGCGGAACCGATTATACAGTCAGCTATGATGGATCTTCAAATTCACTTAAGTTTGAATTACCGGATAGCAAGTATTTGAAGATAACCTATACAACGAAATGTAATCTGAAGTTTATGGAAGGAAATAGTTCGATAACATTGACGGATGAACAGTCTTCCAATACGTTTACATTAAATGGGTATCAGCCAGATCAGGGTGGATCGAAAACATTCCAGGGACAGGTGTTCACCAAAGGACAGCATGAGGCAGAATCTGAGTATGGTACGATTGAGTTATATAAATATTGGACAGATGCAGCAGGAACGACACATGCACTGAAAGATTCTACATTCCGTTTGTATCTGGCAACCTATGATTCTGCAACGGGAACCATGACGCGTGGTAACTTGGTACAGGATACGGATGAGCTGAAAGTAACCGATGAGGTTGCTGGTAAGCTGACGATTGATCGATTGAATTATGATCAGATTTATGAGTTGGTGGAAGTATCTGCTGCAGATGGATTTGATGTTCGGAAGGATTCGTTCTACTTTGTACTTCAAAAAACATCGAACATAACGATTCCGAGTGAATATGAAGGAAAGACATTTACAATTGATACGGGATATAATCTTCCATATAAAAATGAGAAGTCTACATATTATACAGGTTCTTTCGACTTCTCAGCTACAAAGCAGTTGGATGGTACAACCGATTACGCAACTGGAAATACCTATACCTTTAATAATTTTGTAGTGGAAGAGGTATCGGCAGATGCAGCAAATAATGCTACCAAGGTGAAGGACATTACAACCGGAACAACCGATGGAAATGCAACGGGAGCAATTACATTTGCAGGTAAGGCAAGTTATAGTTCTGCAACAGCAGGAGATGAAGGAAAACATTACTACAAGGTTTATGAGACAAGCTCTGGGTACAAAGATGTAACAACGGATACGAACTATTATATTCTGACGGTAGATGTTGCACCGGATGATGCTGCAAATCCGACAAAGCTGGTTGCAACATGCAGTAAGATTACGAAGTATAACAGTGCAGGAACAGGTACCACGGCTTCAAAGGTTGTATTTAATAATACGACCGTGACTACGACGATTCAGGGTACAAAATCATGGGTTGGCGGTACCACAGCAGATCGTCCGGTTAGCATTCAGGTAAAGTTATATAAGTTGAAGCAAGGTGGAAACGAGAATGACGATGCCGATTGGGAACAGGTCGGAGCAATCAGGACCGTAGATGCAACAAGTGCATGGAAGTATTCGTTTGGAACACTGCCAAAGTATTATCCGGGAACGGCTACTGAGATTCCATATAAGGTAGTAGAGACACCGGTTGCCGGATATATGACAAGTTACCCTGCAGGTACTTATAATATCGTGAATACTATGATTCGGACATCCGGCAGCATTACATTTACTGCATTAAAGAAGCTGGATAGTGCAACGAACTATTCAGCCGACTATACATTTGCAGGATTTGCAGTGGATGAACTGAATGCAGATCTGACAACAAAGACAGCAAAGGTTGCTACGGGAACAACCAGGGGAAGTACAAATGGAACCGTAACATTTACAGCACTGACATATGACTCTGCGGTGGCAGGAGATGTCGGAGAGCATATTTACAAGATTTATGAAAAAGAATCTGGTTATGCAGGTGTTACAAAAGATGATACGTATTATGTAGTCAAGGTAAATGTGACTAAGAATACTGCAAGCAACAAATTGGATGTCGCAGTCACTTCTGTACAGAAATATGTGAATAATGCTGCGAGCGGCAGTGCAGGCACAAGCTTAGATACAGTCATCTTTGAGAATACAACGGAAAAGACATCTGTATCAGGAACTAAGACATGGATAGATACGGGATATGAAGCGTATCGCCCATCCAGCATTGAGTTGAAGCTGTATCGATTGAAGAATGGTACGACAGCCGATTGGGAGTTGGTAAAAACACAGAGTCTGAGTACAACAGAAACGACGAAGAGCTTTACCTTTGATAATCTGGATAAATACTATGCAGGTACAGATGAGGAAATCCAGTATAAGGTAGAAGAAACACCGGTTTCCGGATATACGACGGCATATGTGACAAATGGCTATGATATCACGAACACCTTACAGACAACCAAGGTGACGATCCGCAAGGATTGGGATGATAATAATAATGCAGATCAGGCAAGACCAACCAGTCTTACGGTATCTCTGATGGAAAATGGAGTTAAAGCATCAAAGGCAGATATTGTATTGAATGCAGTGAACAACTGGACTGCAAGCTGGGACAATCTGCCAGTTTATAAGAACGGTGTAGAGATCAAGTATTCGGTTGTTGAGGATACCGCAAGTATGCCGGCTGGATATTCACAGAAGTCTTCTGTAATCCGGAAGCAGAGCGATGGAACGTATCTGGCGGTTATCACAAACCAGTATTCGATGGATAAAGTCAGTCATACAGTGACAAAAGTATGGGAAGATGACAACAACCGCGATGGTTTGCGGACACCAATTACGGTACAGCTTATGGCAGATGGCGTGGCTGTAACAGATCCGGATGCAACGCAGGAATTGAATGAGACAAACCATTGGACATACACATGGAATGATCTGAATAAGCAGGATGCAAGAGGAAACAATATCGTGTATACGGTCGAAGAAGTTGGTACAGTCACAGGCTATACAAAAGCTACTGTATCAGCAGGATCAGCCACAACGATCACGAATACACATGCAGTTCTTACAAGAGACATTACAGTCGATAAAGTATGGGCGGATAATAATTCTACATCCCGTCCAACGAGTGTAAATGTTCAGTTGTATGCAAATGGTTCTGCATTTGGAACTGCTGTAACACTGGAAGCGGCAAATCACTGGACTTATACATGGAATGACCTTCCATATAATGAGGCTGGACAGGAGATTGAGTATACAGTCAAAGAGGTAGCTGTACCACAGGGCTATGGTGTATCTTACAGCCCGATGACAGTTGATACAACAACAGGAAATGGATCTATTACAGTTACAAACTCTTATCCGTCTACGACAAGAACGGTGACAAAGGTATGGGATGATCAGAATAATAATGATCGGAAACGACCAACCAGCATACAGGTACAGTTAATGTATGATGGAAATGTATATGACATGGTAACTTTGAGTGAAACAAATCATTGGACTTATACATGGACAGAGCTTCCGAAGTACAGTGATGTAGCAGCAAATACAGAATATGTATATACAGTCAAAGAAGTCGATGTACCAGCCGGATATATTGTAAGTTATGTGAAGAAGAATGCTTCTGGTACAACTGTGACAGCAAAAGATGCTGGTGAAAACGGTGTATTTGAGGTTCGAAATTCATATACAACACAAAAGGGTGATATCGAGGTTGAAAAGAAGTGGGTTGGCGACAACCTGGCAGCAGATGGTCATAGTGCGATCACAGTAACTCTTTATAAGAATGGTGTTGCAACAGCAAAGACTTTGAAACTGGATAAGACAAATAACTGGAAGGGTACATTTACAGATCTCGACAAATACGAGAATGGCGTTGAGATATCGTATAGTGTGAGAGAGACAGAGGTTACAAATTATGCGACTTCTTACGAACCAGCAAGTGGAAGCATTGGAGATAAAATCGTTGTGAAAAATACATATGCTCCTGCGAAGCTTGTGTTGACAAAGACCGTAGCGGGTGGTGTATCCAAAACAGATGCGGAGCAGACAATTCGCTTTGAGGTTGTTGAGGATGCAACCGGTACAAAGACAACCTATAGTCTTGCAGATTTTTCTTATGATACTGCCAGTAAGACGTGGTCAAAGGAAATCAGTTGCAATGCAGGTAGTTATACAGTGAATGAGATTGCTTCAGATGTGGATGGTTATACATTGAGTAAGATCACATATGTGGTAGATGCGCAGACTGCAGTGGAGGGCAAAACGGCTTCGGTTGTAATCGGAGATCATGCGACAGCAAATGTTACATATACAAATACGTATGACAAGATAACGACGGAGACAACCGAGACGACCGAAACAACGGAAACGACTGAAACAACGGAAACCACCGAAACGACGGATACAACCACAGAGATTACGACGACGGAGACAAGTACTACGAGTACGACAACCACGACAACAACTACGACAACAACATCTTCCAACACGGTGAAGAAGACAGGAGATGCAGCGCCAATTGCGCCAATCACTGTAGTAATGCTCGTCGCGGCCGTTGGAATTATCATTCTGGGTATTTCCAAAAAGAAACGAAGCGATAAGTAAATAAGATTTACGAAGAAGGGCTTTTTATAAGCCCTTCTTTTAAGTAAACAGAAGGATTTAAAATCGATGAAGCAAACATATTGTAAAACCGCCTTGCGGTCTTTGATCAGTTTGTCAATTCCGACAATCTTGGAAGAAGTTTTGTCGACGTTGCTCCAATATGTCGATACCGCAATGGTCGGACACCTGGGAGAGAAAGCGACGGCAGCAGTCAGCACGACGACAACGATTGGATGGCTGCTCCATTCGATTCCAAGTGCGATAGCGGTTGCTGTATTGGCAATCGCTTCGAAAGCAAATGGAGCCGGGGACGAAGCCAAACTGAAGAAACTGGCTGGACAATCAATCTTATATGCATTTACGATCGGAACGTTATTGGAAGTGATCGCGCTTGTGGTGGCGCCGTATATTCCGGTGTGGATGAGAGTCGAGCCGGATATTGTAAAACCGGCAAGCACATATTTCACGATTACGAGTATTTCACTCGTATTCCGGGCATCCTCCCGCATATTCTCTGCGATGATACGATCTATCAAGGATACCAAATCGCCGATGTTTATCAGCGTGGGTGAAAATGTGTTAAATATCCTGTTGAATACGGTGTTTATATATGGTTTGAATCTCGGCGTGGCAGGTGCGGCGGTCGCGTCCTGCATCAGCTTTGGAATCGGCGGGATTGCGATGTTTCTGTTGATGCTTTGCAAGACGAAGCTTTGGCCAATGCGAGAGGACAGGAAACTTGACCGGGAGATCCTGTCAGAGACATTTACAATCGGACTTCCGGCACTTGGCACAACCTTCGTCAGCTGCTTTGGATACATTGCGTTTGCACGAATGGTATCTGGCATGGGAACGATGATATTTGCAGCACATTCGATTGCCATTACAGCGGAGCAGATCGTCTATATTCCAGGATATGGACTGCGGGTGGCGACCAGTACATTGGTCGGAAATGCGCTAGGAGAAAAGGATATTCGGAAATTAAAAGCGACGGAGCGGGTATCATTATTGATCACGCTATTGATTATGGTGGTAAATGGCATCGGACTTTACTTATTTGCATATCCGTTTATGCAACTGTTCACGAGTTCGGTCAATGCGGCGCAGATTGGAAGCAAGATGCTGCGGCTGGTATCGTTTTCTGAGCCATTTTTCGGTCTGATGATCGTCTTAGAGGGTATTTCCTATGGTATGGGGCGCACGAAGCATGTATTCGCATGTGAGGCGGTCAGTATGTGGGGCATCCGGATACTTGGTACGTTTTTGTGTGTAAATATGTTTGGACTGGGGTTAAAGGCAGTCTGGCTTTGCATGATCGCGGACAATATATGTAAGGCAATCCTGATGTATATATTCCGCCCGAAGCATGTGGAAGAAAATGTAGATGATAAAGGAGAGTTGCAGTGAGTCATACAGAATCTGAGAAGGTACATTTTTATCTGGCACCGATGGAATCTGTGACAGGATATGTATATCGAACTGTGTATCAGACGATGTTTGGCGATATGGATAAGTATGTAACGCCGTTTATCGCACCATCGAAGAAGAAAATATTGAAGACGCGGGAGCGGAAGGACGTGGCACCGGAGCATAATCGGGGCATGTATGTCGTGCCACAGATTCTTACGAACGATGTGGAACAATTTCTTGTGACATGCAACACCTTGTCAGAGCTTGGTTACCGGGAAGTGAATTTGAATCTGGGCTGCCCGATGGCAACGGTTGTATCCAAGAAAAAAGGAAGCGGATTCTTAGAGGAACCAGACCGGTTAGACCGGTTCTTTGATACAGTGTTTGAGGGAATGGAAAGACAGCCAGAAGAACGAAGCTGCAAGATATCTGTGAAGACACGGATTGGAGTGGAATTCCCAGAGGAATTTGAGGATATTCTACAGATCTATAACCGGTATCCGGTCTCTGAAGTGATCATCCATCCACGGCTGCAGAAGGATTTCTACAACAATCATCCGAATCTTTCGGTATTTGCGGAAACATTGCAACAATGTGTGCATCCAATCTGTTATAACGGAGATATCTTTACGGTGGAAGATTATCATGCGTTCCAGGAGAAGTTTCCACAGGTAGACCGTATCATGCTTGGAAGAGGCGTCATTGCGAATCCGGGACTGGTACGGGAGATTCGGACGGGACAGCGGGTAACAACGACAGAGTTAAAGGAATATCATGACCGGTTGTATGCTGGATATCGGGAAGAGATGGACTCCGAGCGGGATGCTCTCTTTAAGATGAAGGAAGTGTGGTTCTATCTGGGTAAGATGTTCCCGAATGCAGAGAGGGAGCTTAAGAAGGTAAAGAAAGCGGATAGACCGGAGGAGTATCTGGCTGCGGTGAGAGGGGTATTTCGAGGATAGAAAAATCCAGTAAGTATGTCTGAAATATATTGATAAATTACAATGTAGATGTTACGATATATTTGAGATAAATATTAAAGGGGGGATTATATGCCAGAGTTGAGTAGATTTGGAGGAATGGTCTCTTGTCACATTTTCAAATGGTGAAAAAAGATTATTTGATACGACATTGTTGACAGGAAGTGCATTTGAACCATTAAAAGATGAGGAAGTATTGAAAAATATGAGCGTTTTTCATGGCGTTATTACATGGATGGATGGTGAAATAGATATAGCACCAGAAACTGTCTATCAGGAAAGCTATCCGTATGATTCTTTGAAAAGCGCAATGTGAATGGCAGTATAAAAACAGCAATCGATTGATTGCTGTTTTTTAGTGCGGGTGGGGGGATTTGAACCCCCACGGGAACTCCCACTAGAACCTAAATCTAGCGCGTCTGCCAATTCCGCCACACCCGCATGTAAATTATGAAATTAATATATTATAATAAGAAAGAACGAAAGCTAAATCCATGCCCATCCGAAAGCTACGCTTACTTCGGTCACGGGCTGTCGCCCCCTAATAAAAAATTAGCAGATGAATTCATCTGCCAAAGAGTGAGCCACGGGGGAATCGAACCCCCGACAACTTGATTAAAAGTCAAGTGCTCTACCGACTGAGCTAGTGGCCCGTATAAAAATAAAAAGCTGGGCTAGTTGGATTCGAACCAACGAATGCAGGAGTCAAAGTCCTGTGCCTTACCGCTTGGCGATAGCCCATTAAAAACCTGCTCTTGCAAAGCCTGCAATCTAAAAGAAGAGGGTGGATAGAGGGACTCGAACCCTCGGCCTCCAGAGCCACAATCTGGCGCGCTAGCCAACTGCGCCATACCCACCATATAATATAAAAGTGTGCCCGAAGGGATTCGAACCCCCGACCCACGGCTTAGAAGGCCGTTGCTCTATCCAGCTGAGCTACGGACACATTTTAAATTCCCGCTAGAAATATTAGCGAAAATAAAGAGCGGGTGATGGGAATCGAACCCACGTATCTAGCTTGGAAGGCTAGTGTTCTACCATTGAACTACACCCGCTTAATCTGAGCTTGGCGAAGAGAAGATATTAAGTCGGGGTGACAGGACTCGAACCTGCGACCTCCTGATCCCAAATCAGGCGCTCTAGCCAAACTGAGCCACACCCCGATAAGACATTTATTAGTCTGCCTCGTCTCAACGCAAGTGTTATTATACATAAAGCAGGGGTGGTTGTCAACAACTTTTTTAAAAAAATTTAAAATGCCGAAAATATAGGAAAATAGCGCCATTTCTTGGAATTTACCGACGAGTGTGGTACACTAGGCAATGCAAAAAAGATTTTTAAAGAGGAAAAAAGAATGGATAATTTTATATTTAGTGTGAATGTGACGATTCCGATTTTCCTGATTATTTTGTTAGGATATATATTAAGAAGAATCGGTTTCCTGACGGACGAATTTGTGAGGGTGGCAAATAAATACGTGTTTATTGTCGCACTTCCGGTTATGCTGTTCCGGGATATTGCAGGTTCTGATGTGAGAAAGGATATGAATGTAAAGTTCTTCCTGTTCTGTATGATCGTGACGATTATTATGTTCTTTCTTGTGTGGGGCATTGCAAAGCTCACATTGAAGGACAAGACGATGGTAGGAGCGTTTGCACAGGCGGGTGCACGGGGAAGCGCAGCAATTCTGGGCGTTGCATTTGTGGAAAATATCTGTGGGGAGATTGGCATGACTCCGCTTATGATCGTGGCGGCGGTTCCGTTCTTCAATATATTATCAGTCATTATATTGGTATTTAATGCAAATACAGAGGCGGACAAAGATTATGGTAAAATCAAGAACGCCTGTATCAACATTGCGAAAAATCCAATTATTATAGGAATTGTTCTGGGACTGATCGCATCACTGGTACGGCTGCCAATCCCGACAATTCCGGCACGGACACTCAATTATGTTGCGCAGACTGCCACACCGATCGCATTGCTTGCAGTAGGTGCCGGTTTTGACACGAAGCAGGCGATTGCCAGATTAAAGCCTGCCCTTGGGGCAACCTTTATCAAACTGATCGGATTGCCGCTTGTGTTTTTACCATTTGCATATAAGCTCGGATTTGCACCAAGTGAGATGGTAGCGATTCTGATTATGCTGGCATCACCGACGACCGTGAGCTGTTATGTCATGGCGAAGAATATGGACAACGATGATATCCTGACATCCAACGTCATTGTGCTCACGACATTGCTGTCATCTGTGACACTTACCTTGTGGATCTTTATTTTGCGGTCGATTGGATGCATCTAAAAAACACGTAAATATGCGGGCTTCAGAGCACCTGAAAAAAATCTGTTAAAAATCTCAATAAAATGCTTGACAAATGGGGACAAGGTATGTAAAATAGCAAGAGTGTTGAGCAAACAACACAAAAACGAATGGGATCTTAGCTCAGCTGGGAGAGCATCTGCCTTACAAGCAGAGGGTCATAG
>ERZ808240.1267-NODE-1267-length-31784-cov-32.781556_pt1 | contig 31784 bp, 24 predicted proteins | sample MGYA00521084_ERZ808240 | MGnify/ENA primary metagenome ERZ808240 (study PRJEB31516, sample SAMN03275571) | gut metagenome | biome: mammalia-associated habitat; material: feces | host: Papio cynocephalus | place: Kenya | collected 2012-08-06 ... | reverse complement strand
TGAAAGGGATTCTTTTTTTTATGCTTTTTTTCTGAACGCTGTATTTGCAAGAATACGTTCAGTTAAAATGCTTATTGCTGCGAAAATAAAGAATATTACAAGAGTTGACATCTGAGGTGCATCAATATGAAGAATATCTGCATTTATAATATGGTTTTTAAGGAAAAGACATACTGCAATTGCTGCATAAAATCCTATAGCTGATGTTGCTGCGAAAAATGCCTTGATTTTTGTAAATGGTACACACATCTTGAAAACTCCCATAAGTCCGACAGTTCCTATAAGGAGGAAAAGCAGTATGTTTGCCTGAGTGTTTTCACCTGAAACTCCGATTATACCCATTGCATTCATTACAAGATATACTATAAAGCATACTGCAATCGATATCGCATTCGGCAAGGCTCTACGCATGGCTTCGGGCAGGAATTTGAATGTTACACGGCGTGAATCCGGTATGAATGACAGGAAAAATGACGGATAGCCTTCAATTATAAGGTCTATTACAGTTATCTGTATAGGCACAAACGGGAACGGTGTGTTTGTAAGCAGACAGATTATACAGAGCAGAACTGAATATATCGTTTTTATAAGGAATACTCCGGCTGAACGTGTAACATTATGAACAACACGTCTGCCCTCCATAAGAACATTTTTAAGAACTGAAAAATCTGAATCAAGCAGTACAAGCTGTGCAGTCTGACGGGCGGCATCGCTTCCCTGACCAACTGCAATACTGCAATCGGCTTCCTTGAGTGCGAGGAGGTCATTTACTCCGTCACCAGTCATTGCAACAGTATGTTTCTGTTTATGAAATGCTTCAACAAGCTGTTTTTTCTGGAGAGGCGTAACTCTGCCGAATACTGAATATTCTTCAGCAGCTTTATCAATATCCTTGTCGTTTACAGTACTCATATCCACCCATTTTTCAGAACCTGAAACTCCTGCCTGTTGTGCGGCAGATGATACTGTAAGAGGGTTGTCGCCGGAAATAATTTTTACAGCAACGCCTTCACTCTGAAAGTATGAGATTGTTTCAGCAGCATGGTCACGGACAGGGTCGATTATTATGATAACTGCGAGAATTTCAATATCCGGCAGAGGCTTATCCTTCTGAACCTGACCATTTGTTATTCCTGCAAGCAGAACTCTTTTTCCCTTGCTCTGACTTTCCTGTACTTCCTTTGGATGATTATCCTTGCAGAGTCTTTCAGGAGCACCTATAAGAAAAGTACCTTTTTCTTTGAAAGTCATAGCACTCCATTTTCTGTCTGATGAAAATGGAATTTCGCTTACAGGAGAAAGTTTATCATTGTCTGAAAAATATGAACTGAGAGCCTGGAATGTAGCGTTGTTATCCTTTGTATTTTTAAGGAAACTGCCTATGAGGTCGGAAAAAAGGTCTTCATTCTTTTTATTGAGTACAACAGCTTTTTCAACTTTCATTTTTCCCTCTGTGAGAGTACCTGTCTTATCAAGGCAAAGTACATCTACATGAGCGAGATTTTCAAGTGAATATAAGTCCTGAACAAGTACATTCTTTTTTGAAAGAGTTATTATTCCGGCAGCAAGGCTTATGCTTATAAGCAGATAAAGTCCCTTAGGGAGCATTCCGAGAAGACCGGCTGATGTACCTACTACAGCACTGTAAAGGGTACTGTTGTCCTGAAGAAACATTGCTTCAAGAAAAAGCAGTATTCCGAGAGGAACAATAAAAAAGCTTGTCATTTTGGTAACTTTACGCATTGAACCGACAAGTTCTGAATTCATACTTTTAAGTTTTTTTGCTTCCTTGGTGATTTTTGCGGCATAGCTGTCTGCACCTACATGGAGAACTTTGGCACGGCATGTACCGCTGATAACTGAACTTCCTGACATAAGCGAATCTTCTGCACGTTTCAGAATAGCATCTGATTCACCGGTAAGGAGAGATTCATTTACTTCAAGTTCACCGTCTATAACAACAGCATCGGCAGGAATCTGATTTCCGCTTTCAAGAAGAAGGATATCATCAGATAATATATCTGATATCGGAACAGATATTTTTTTACCGTCACGTTCAACATTGGCGTTAGGCTGTGACAGCAGAGTAAGTTTTTCAATAAGCCGTTTTGCTTTGAGTTCCTGAGCTATTCCTATTGATATATTAACTATGATTACAAGAGCAAAAAAGAGATTTGACCATGCATGAACATAAATCAGGGCAATTGCAATCAGTAAATTGAGCAGATTAAAAAGGGTACATATATTTTCCTTGAAAATCTGGGCAGTGCTTTTGGTTGAGGTTTCTTTTGATGTCATTTGATTTCCTTCCTTCTTTTTTATTTATTTAATTCTGACATTTTTTCTGCGTCACTTAGAACATTATATAACATAAATAGTTTTATGTCAATTAACTATTGTTAAATAAAATATAAAAACAGTATAATCCGGATAAAAAATAAAACTGCCGTATTTATTGATAAAATACGACAGCTGTCTGAAATTCAGATTGAATAATATGCAGATTCGTTTTGTAGGGGCGACCATTGGTCGCCCGACGAATTATGGTTAAAGCATAATTCTGATATTTGTTTTCTGTATGGAAAATTATTGGTTAACCGATAAAATTATTGATAAACCGTAACGGGCGACCAATGGTCGCCCCTACATAAAAAATCTATCGGATTAGCGTTTATCAAGTAATTTTAATCAAAAATCATTGACAAAATGCGACATATTTATTATAATTATTTTATGGCACTGCATAAACGGTAGGCGGTTAAATCCTGCCCCCGAAAGGGGGAGTTGTCAATGCATGATTTGCTTGAATTGATTAACTGTGTAGGCTCATTGTCTGCATTCGGTTCATTTATATTCACAATTTATGTCTACTATAAAGACAATAAAAAGAAATAACCGCCCTGCTCACCAATAGGGCGGTTATTTTTTAACCACATCCAGGGGGCTGACCGCTTACTTGCAGTGCCTCTTTTTTATTATTATACAGCCTGAGATTAAATATGTCAAGTAATTTAACGCCAATTCAAAATAAAAATTTTATGATAAAAACAATTAATTTTTCGTTTATTCTGTAGGGGCGAACTGTGTTCGCACGCCCGAAATTCCGGTGAATCCAACGGGCGAACACAGTTCGCCCCTACAAATTAATAACCATCGAATTTGCGTTAATTTATAATTGAAAACAAATATTGATAATAAAAAATCCGGCAGAATTTTTTAATCCTGCCGGAATATAATCAGGTTATTTACTGCGTCTTGAGCCGTTTTTGCGGTCGGTATTTCTTTTTATATCGCACATTTTTTCTTCACTGTTCTGTTTGAATCTTGAAAGCATATCCTCAAATGAGAGTTCACTCATAGGAGTCTGTTTTTTAGGTTCCCAGACATTGTTATTGCGGCGGTTGTCATCACGTCTTGGCGGTCTGTTTCTCTGATTATTTGAGTTATTGTTATTCTGATTTTCGACAGCTCTTTTTATTGAAAGGCTTATTTTTCCCTCATCGGTTATATTAAGAACCTTTACTTTTACTACCTGCTGTTCAGTGAGATGGTCTCTTATCTCATTTACAAAAGTATTTGAAATTTCAGAGATATGTACCATACCTGTAACACCGTTTTCGATTTCCACAAAGGCTCCGTATTTGGTTATGCCCTTGACCTTGCCCTCATAAATTTTACCTACTTCAACCTGCATACAGAAAATATAATCCTCCTAAAAAAAATAAAATTGCACTCATTCAGCTTCTGGACGTATCAAAAAAACGGATTTCATTTGGATATGCATAGCTCATATTCTCTATAGCAAGCGTTTCCATATACGCATTAACGTCCTCATTATCGAGTAAACGCTGATATTCAGCATTTTCGGACTGAATCTCTTCAGATTTCAGTTTAAGCTCATTAAGCTCCTGCTGTTTTTCAACAATAGTTGCCTGTGTATATATTATCGAGGCGATACAGCCTGCTGCACAGACAGCGGCGACTGCTTTAAAAATTCTGCCAACAATATTCTGGGCTTTTCTGTTTCCTATAATTGTTTTACTCAATTCAACTCACTTCCTTTTTAAGCATTATCAATTGCCTTTGTTCAGAAAGCTTTTTGTGCTTAGGATAATTATACAACATTTTACCCTTATCAATCAAGAGCTTTTTTTGTTTTTTTTAAAATTAGTATTATTGCTGTATAACAGCTTTGATTTATGCATAATTTTTTCAAACGGTGATAAAATTATATGAAAAAATTTTCTGACCCAGCCTGAAATCTTTCGGATAACTCCGACTATTACATTTCCGGCAGTAAAGAAATAGACAGCAAAGCCCAGTATATTGCCGACTGTATAAAAAAATCTGTATTCTCCTCTGGCACATACTATTGTGAATGCTGTCATGAATACAGCATATATAATCATATACAGAATATCTTCAATTGCAACAAGCAGTGTATTATGCGGAAGAATGGTTCTTATAACACGGAATATATCAAAAAGTATTCCAAGCGGTATTCCGAATGCACATGATATAAGGAAAAGCTGTGCCTGCTGAGATACGCTGAAAAATGATTCAAGCTCCAACATCAAAATACCTCGCTGTTATGCTATCTGAAAAGTTTTCCGAGGAATGATACAGGAGAATGTTTGTCTTTGTCGCCGTAGACAAGGGAATATATATCGCCGTCAAGAGTCATTTCACCTGTTTCAACGCTCATTGAGTTTACATGGAGATTTTTTCCATGCACAGCAAGTTCGCCCATCTGTGTGTAGATAAGTATGGTTTTATCATCAAAGTTGTCCACATCTGTTACTCCTGAAATGGAAACAGTTCTGCGGTTTTCCATGATAACATTATGGTTTGCCTGTTTTGTCTTGTCACTGTTCATATGTATAACCTCTTTATTTTTTATTAAATATATATTCAGTATATATTTAAATTATTACAGGCATAATCTGAAACTGTAGGGGCGACCATTGGTCGCCCGTTCAAATTATGGTTGAAACATAAATTCTATATCTGTTTTCTGCATAAAAATCATTGATTAACCATCTGAAATTCTGGTAAACTGCAACGGGCGACCAATGGTCGCCCCTACAAAACGAATTTAATTTCAGATGAACGAATTACAGAAAATAACCATTGAATTTGCGTAATGTTAAAAAAATATGTATGAGCAGCCAGTGGTTGCCCATACATAAATATTATTTAATCATAGTTATAATTATTATAGTCGTCCCATTTTCTCCAGTCCATATCACCATTGAAATCCTGCGGCGGAGAAGGGAAATCGTTATTGTTCATAGGCATTGTGACGGCATTATTGTTGTTGTCATCATTATTATTCTCATCATTCCAGTCAGGCGGCTGCATATCGCCGTTTCCGTCCCATTGTTTGTCATCAGGGAAATCATAATTTCCGCCGTCAGGCTGCTGAGGTCTTTCACCATTATTATCCCAGTCCTGAGGAGGTATACCGCCGTCACCATTTGGAGCGTCCGGTCTGCCGTTTGAATTGGCATCAGTACCGGCATTTTCATCAGGATTCTGAGGTATCTGCATATCAGTTGAAGGCATTTCATTATTTCTGTCCGGAGGCATTCTGTCATTTCCTCTGAAACCGCCGCCAAATTGAGTTCCCATATCCGAGAGATTTAAATTTTCATCGGTTATAAGTGCAGATGAATCATTTTTCTGTTCTTCCGAAGTAGATGGTATAGTGCCGCTGAGCTGTCCGTCAATACTTTCCGCACGAAGTTCTCCGAATGTTTTGAGAGTACCGACAGCAGTTTCATATTCTTCATAGGTACAGAAAGCCTGAGGTTCTGTTTCGACATACTGATTTATTTTTCCGTTTATCTCATCAATTTTATCATTGAAATATCCGCTTGTAAAATATTCATCAACTATCTGTTTAAGATACTGATGATATCTTTCCTTATATTCATCAACTGCAAGGAGCTGAGAAATAAGAGGTCTGTCCTCAAGGGAAACTCCTGATACAGGGGTATCTATCGGGAAGTTTATAGCTTCAGTGGAATCAGCTGTCTGAAATCCTCCGAATGCAAGATTATAATCCCATGGAAGAATTGAAAGCTTTCCGTCCTTTTCATAGATATAGTAATTCTGAGCCATATCAGATGAATAGCTGTCAAGATTTACAAGAGTTGTATGAACAGCAAGATACCTGAGTATCTGGTCAACATCAAAATAATCCTCAATATCCTGACCCTCCGAGAGCTTTTCAAGAGCAGTTATAACTCTCTGATAATCCTCCTCTGAGGTGCGGTTGAAAACGGCATTGTCAAAGATAGATGAATAGCTGTTCCAGTCATCATCTGTATATATGAGAGAACCGCCGTTGTCGCTGCGGCTGAATCCGCCGTCAAATTTAAATTCAGGAGCAGGCATACTTTCATCAGGCAGTGGCATATCAGACGGTTCACCTGTCACAGTCGGTTCATCTCCTGAAACATCAGTTTCAGCCGGAAAATCCATTCCATCAGGCATCTGCGGCATTTCTCCTATATCAACAGATTTTACATTATATAAAAATCCGCTGTCATCGCCATATGTTCTGTTGAGAAAACTCTTGTCATATGCTTCAAGGGATATATAAAGTCCCCAGTATTCGCCGTTTACGGTTACATATGAATAGTTATACAATGCACCGTTTACACCCATGAATTTCATCATGTCAAATGACAGGTAATCCTTCATATATGTATTATCTGAGATGATATTATTGAGAACCAGTTTATCAAGACCATAACAGGTCTGTTCCTTGTCATACTTGTCAAATTTTATTTTGAAGCTGTATTTGTCGCTGTCAGAGCTTTCAACTGTCTGAAGACTTGAATTGCCCTTTGGACGTATTCCGACATTTTCAAAGAGTTCACCATCAATATTTACATCAACATTGATATATTGTTCATCAGAAGCGTTGTCAATCATATTCTGCCAGTCGGATTCATCAGCTATTATATCGATATTTGTAATATTGTCGCCGAAAAGCTTGCTTTCATATTCAACACTCTGAACAGCTTTTTTGACTTTCTGGGATTCAGTGCTGTCAGGTTCTGAATCAGTATCAGTATCGGAATTGTCTGAAACAGAGGAAATCAGTCTGTCATCATAATTCTGGTCAAGCAATGCAGTTACTCCGGCAGCTATGCCCAGAACCAGTACACAGGCAGTTATTCCTGCAATAATTCTTGTTTTACTCATTAATCGTCCTCCTTTTGCGGCAGACTGCCGTCTGTAATCTTAATTAACGCAAATTCGATGTGTAATTCGTTAATCTGAAATTCGGATTAAATAATATGCCGATTCGTTTTGTAGGGGCGACCATTGGTCGCCCGTTGCAGTTACCAGAATTTCAGGCGTGCAGCCAATGATTTTCCGTACAGAAAACAAATATCGAACCTATTGTTTAACCATAATCCGGCGGGCGAACACAGTTCGCCCCTACAGGTATAAGGGAAATACCATATTTTCAACCATAAAATTTTATGTTAAATTTATTATATCCTCGTCATATGTATGTAAAATGTTTTGCAGTGCAAATAATGTGATAAAAAAATGAATATTATTTCATCAGTTAGACACCTTATTTTCACATTTATGGAATATAATAAAAATTCCGGTTTTTTTATAACCGGAATTTTATCAGAAAAAAGATTTATTTTTCATTATCGTTTCTGTCTTTGTATTTACGCCAGATAACTGCAATAACGGCGGCAGACATCATAATAACTGCTATTGCAAATACAACAGGTGAAGAACGTCTTGTTCCCTTATATTTTTCAGGAATTTCAGAAGTAACAGGATTTTTCTGATTATCGTCTGATTTTACTATATTTACAGAAAGATTTTCAAACATATCAGCGTCATCATTCTTGTCATATCCTGCATTTGTCCTGTAAAGACCATATACAGCCGATTTTTCTGCCGCATCATCAGCCATGGATACCCAGTTTGTCTGTGACTTATGGCAGGCAAATGCAGCCTGAGCTACTTCAAATGCAGATTTTCCGCCGAATGAATCAAGTGAAAGCCTCCAGTCAAATTTTATAGGCTTTACGAGATATTCAACATCGCCGTTATATCCGGCATTACCGGTGACATTTTCATAATCGCTTCCCAGTGACTGTGTGTTGAGTTCATCATCTTCAGGAGGTGCAGATGTTTCAGCATAAAGACCTGTTTCAGATGATACAGATGTTTCAAGAGCATATTTCTGATTACTTGTTTCTGAATAGCCATAAAGATGAAGATATGTTTTAGGAACGTCCCATACGCCGTATTCATTGGCAGAATCAGGATATTTGTTCGGGTCAGCGGAAATTTCACAGGCATCAGCCAGAGCTTTTGCATAAAGCATATTCATACCTTTTCCGCCTTCGCCTTTAAGGTCCTGACCGACTGCAACCTGAGGTTTGAAGCGTCTTATAAGAGATACAACATATTCAGTTACTTCATCTTCATCATAAACCATAAGAGCCTCATCATAGGTATTTACTTCACAGTCATTGAAATCACCGAATACAGGATAATATTCAACTCCGCATTCCCAGAGAGCATTGAGTATTTCATGAGGACGGTAATATTCAAGCCACTGATTTACCATATATGCAACCTGAACCTTTGCACCGACTTCGCCGGCATAATATGGGATAAGACCGCCAAAATCAATTACTTCATTGTTTCCTCTTGCAGGAAGAACAAGCATATCAGCCTGTTCACACGGAGCTTTCCAGTCCTGAACCCATGAAGGCTTTTCAGTGGAGTTGAATGTGTATATATCGCATACAGTAGGAGAACCCTCCGGCAGAGTAACAGTTATTTCATTTGCAGGAGTTTCAAGTTCGGCATATTCATGAATAAAGCCGTTCTGACCGCACTGCATTGATTTTCCGTTATATGAAAGAGTCCATTCCTTTACGGGAGTATCCCAGATTATATACAATGCACAGATTGAACTTTTATCATTTGAAACGGTTATCTGGTCGCCTCCGCTGAATTTTATCTTTGTTGCACGGTTTTTGTCATTGAGGAGTGAAGATGAACTGACAATGCTGTCAGGAACAGTAATAATACTTTGTTTAGTGATATCGTTGTCAGAAGTTTTAAGCTCTTCAGCATCTTTTACGCCGTTTACCGCATCATATTCCGATGAAGCAGTGACAAGCGGCAGACTGTTTTCCTCAGATTCTGAAACAGCTGTTGTTTCAGCTTCAGAAGTAGTTTCAGATGTCACAGCAGAGCTGTAAAAAGAGGAGCTGAAAACTGTAACAGCCATCATTGATGATATAAGACCGCATAAAAATTTTTTATAAAGCATTTTTAACCTCTTGATTTTTATATAGATTAATATGAATCAGGTATTCATATTTTTATAAAACAATTATACTATGTTTCGACAGAATTGTACATATAAGAATTTATTTTGTAACCAATTGTTTACCTTTTAGCCCACAACAACCGGCTGGTCGGGAGCAGTAGTTTCAGCATAGCTTATGGCGGACGGTTCAAAGACTGCATTGAAAAGGTTCTTTATATCACGGTATCTGTCATCAAGTGAGCTGCTTCCGAATATCAGTGCTATTATTTCAGTATTGTCCTTTGAGGCAGTAGCAACATAGCAGTAGCCGGCTTCATCAGTAAAGCCTGTTTTAAGACCGTCTGCATATGGGAAATAGTATTCTGAATCTTCAAAAAGTATTTTGTTGTTGTTTTCCCAGACGTATACAATTCCATCGCTTGCAGATGTGACTCTGTATGAAAGACTTGAACTTGCAGCTGTTATCTGAGGATATTCAATTGCAGCCCTTGCAGCCTTGAGCATATCTGAGGCAGTTACATAATGGTCTTCTCTGTACCAGCCGTCAGGGTCAGCAAAATGAGAGCTGTCCATTTCAAGTTCAGCGGCAAGGTCATTCATAAGACCGCAGAAATATTCAACAGCTTCTGCATCAGTCATTGCGGGATTTCCTGAAACAGTTCTTGCAGTATTTACGGCAATGGTATAAGCTGCATCATTTCCGGAAGGCAGGAGCATTCCATATATAAGGTCGCCGAGAGTAAGCTGTGAGCCTTCATTGAGATATGCAGAACTTGAGCCTTCACCGATAAGCTGTATTTCAGTTCCGACAGTAAATACTGTGTCAGGGCTTATTTTTTCAAGAGCTGTCATTGCAGTTATAAGCTTTGTAGTACTTGCAGGATAGCATCTGAAATCAGGATTTTTTTCAAAAAGAATGGTATTGGTTGTTTTATTGTATATAATTGCAGATTTTGCAGAAATCCTGTCAGGATTGATTATATCAGTATAATCATAGTTATAAAGCGGAGTTGTAGTAGTTTCTTCAGCAGTTTCAGTTATTTCAGTTACAGTAACAGCTCGTTCGGCAGCATTTGCAGCCTTTTCATCAGCTTTTTTATTCATATCCCTGTATATAAGGAATATTACGGAATACATAAGAAATGCTGAAACAAGAGCAAAGATTATTACATTGACATAATTTACTCTTCTTCTGGTTGTTTTTTTATTTTTCATATTGATAAAACTCCTTTTATATTGACGCCAGTTTAATGGATTGTTTTTGCAGGTCGTCCGTGTAAACCGGCGGGCGACCAATGGTCGCCCCTACAGAATGTACGGAAAATTCCATGTTTTCAATCATAAAATTTTTATATCGAATTTGCGTTAAGGAAGCTCCTGCAAAATGTTACTGCATAATAAGATAAGTAAATGTAAGAACTATATGTGTCAGAATAAGGATATCCATTCCGACAGACTGAAACATCAGAGGTACACATCTGTTTTTCTGAGCCTGTACAGGTTTCGGAAATTTGTCCTTGTTCTTTATTATTGAAATAATGAATATAACAGCTCCGAATATCAGGAAAAACAGAACCCATACAGTATAGATGATATTTCCTATATCCTCATTCATTTCAGCAATCAGTGAAATAACAGTATTTGTTGTATTGACTGTCATGTGAAGTATTATTGCAGGTATTATTGAATTATGCTTTACTGCAACATATCCGAGGAATATTCCGACTGTAAAGGCAAGTATGAACTGTGGTATGTTTTCATGCATAAGAGCAAATATAAGTGCAGATGTTATTATTCCGAATCTCTGGCTTACTCTTGAAAGATTTTTAAGTACAAATCCTCTGAGTACAAGTTCTTCTGTTACAGGGGCAATTATGCAGGTATAGAGTACTGTTACAATAGTCTTTGTAACACTTGAGGTTACGGGTGAATCTTCAAGAGAAGCATATATATCAACTCCGAAAATATTGTCAAGCAAAGGCGAAACAACAGCATTTGAAAGCATTGCGGAAGCCATCTGGAGAAATATTGCTATTACAACATATCTCATCATGGTTTTTGCATCAATATCTCTTGTTTTAAAAAATGATGACCTGTCAATTCCTGTAGCCTTGCAGCCAATCATGAACACAAGTATATTTGCTGTCATATAGCATATTCCGTTAAGAGCCATATTTATAGATGAATTGCTGAATTTCTGCATTATAATGTCATAATATCCGTCATTCAGTGCGGCTGAACCATCAATTGCGGCAATAGTTGCTGATACAGCCATACTGATTATAAATGCAAGGATATTTACGATAAGTATCTGACCTGTCATAAAAAGTCCTGTCATATTATAATAATGTTTTATTTTTCTTTTTTCCGCAGTTGCAGGAGTTTCAGGGAGTTCACAGTTTTTCATTGCTGTCTGAGGTACAATGCTGCGGTAATCGGGGCTGTAATCCTGAAATTCAGTGCTGTTTCCGAACGGATTTGAACAGTCCCTGACACATTCTTCCGTCTGCTGCTTCGGACTGTAGGAATAAGGGTTAGCGTTCATTTTCTGCCTCCTGAAAAATTTATATTTTTTTATTATTATATATTATAATTTCCTGATAGTCAATGACGGATAAAAATAAAAAAATCAGCCTGCATAGATAAGAAAAAATCTCATATTCTGCTTTTTTATATTTTTTGGAAATTATTTTCACAAAACACTTGATTTTTATGAAATACTATGCTAAAATATGGAAGTAGTAAAAAATTTCATATTTTCAGGAGGTAAAATAATGATTAACAAGGTTAAGGTACTTATCGGCGATGACAGTGTTGAATATGGCATTGCCTGTGCGAGCAGTCTGCGTGGAAAGGGGCTTTATGTCGTTACCAGACCAAAGGACGGAAATGTAATACTCGACTCAATCAGAAATGATTCACCGGACGTTGTTGTTATCGATGCAATTCTCCCGCATATCGATGCTATTGAAATGATGAAGAAAATTTCAGCCTCAGGCTGTAAAAAGCCTGCATTCATCATAACATCAGCATATGACAACACATTCATTGAACGTCAGGTAATGCAGAACGGAGCATCATATTTCATGCTCAAGCCGTTTGATGTGAATACTCTCGGTGACCGCATTCTCTCTCTTACTCAGGACGACCCAAAGGATAATCCGAAAAACAAGATAAATCCGTCAGGTGAACAGGATATGGAAATAGTCGTTACAGATGTTATACATCAGCTCGGAGTTCCGGCACATATCAAGGGATATCATTACCTCAGGGAAGCAATCCTTTCATCACTCGATGACCCTGAACTGCTTGAAAGCGTTACAAAATCCCTTTATCCGAATGTTGCCCAGAAATTCCAGACTACTTCTTCAAGAGTTGAAAGAGCTATCCGCCATGCAATCGAAATAGCATGGGACAGAGGCAATCTTGATACACTCAATTCATTTTTCGGATATACGGTAAATACCTGTAAGGGAAAGCCTACAAATTCCGAATTTATCGCACTTATAACCGATAAGCTCAGACTTCAGTACAAATCAGTTCTCAGAGCATAAAATTCATACTTGTAAAACACGTCTTTTTGTGGTATTATTATCATATTGTTTAAATATTATTTGATTCACAGAAAGGAATGATTTTTAATATGAATTTTGAAGAATTTGACCTTCTTGCTGCGGATATCAATCCGTTTAAACTTATCGGCAAAGACTGGATGCTTGTTACAGCCGGCGACAGCAGCTCATATAATACAATGCTCGCTTCATGGGGCGGACTTGGAGTAATGTGGGGTAAAAATGTTGCTGAATGCATGATAAGACCTTCAAGAAGAACTCTTGATTTTGTTGAAAGCAATGAACTTTTCACACTTTCTTTTTTCGATGAACAATACCGTGATGCATTGAATTTCTGCGGCACACATTCAGGAAGAGATTATGACAAGGCTAAGGAAACAGGACTTGTACCATGGTTTACTGACGGTACAGCTGCTTTTGAACAGGCAAAGCTTGTACTTGTATGCAGAAAACTTTATTCCCAGAATCTTGACACAAATCTTTTTATTGATAAAAGCTGTCTGAAATGGTATGAAAAAGACGGTGTTCACAAGGTTTTTGTAGGCGAAATCGTAAAGGCTTACATAAAACGCTAAGTATTTTATTCCAGCTATTTTGATGATTTCTTTTTTTTAATGATTTTATTTAAGGACTGTTTTTTATGCAGTCCTTTTTTTATTTGTATAATAACGCAAATTCGGTAACAAAATTTTATAATTGAAAATAAGGAATTTTTCGTTTATTCTGTAGGGGCGAACTGTGTTCGCCCGTTGGGGTATGCTGTAAACCGGGCGGGCGACCAATGGTCGCCCCTACAAAACGAATCTGAATTTCAGATGGGCGAATCACAGAAAATAATCATCGAATTGTGTAATTTAAATTTTTATAGGGGCGAACGATGTTCACCCCTATCGAATTGGTGTTTTTAAAGAGCAGCTACAGCCTTTACTGCATTATCAAGCCAGTTTCCTTCAAAAAGTTCGATAGCTCCCTTGTCAACAGCAGCTGCAAGTTTAGGATTTACCGGAATTTTTGCAAGTACAGGAACATTATACTGTTTTGCAGTTTCTTCAATATGGCTTTCACCGAAAATATTGATATGCTTTCCGCAGTCAGGACATTCAGCATAACTCATATTTTCTATAATTCCGATTATAGGAATATTCATCATCTGAGCCATTTTAACAGCCTTTTCAACTATCATTGAAACAAGCTCCTGAGGAGATGTGACTATGATTATTCCGTCAACAGGCACTGACTGGAAAACAGTAAGCGGAACATCACCTGTTCCCGGCGGCATATCAATGAACATATAGTCTACATCCTGCCAGATTACATCTGTCCAGAACTGTTTTACCATTCCTGCAATAACAGGGCCTCTCCAGATAACAGGGTCTGTATCATGTTCAAGAAGCAGATTTACAGACATTATATCAGTACCAAGCTTGCTTTTTACAGGGTCAATGCCATGCTCATTTCCAACAGCCTTATTCTTTATTCCAAAAGCCTTAGGAATTGAAGGGCCTGTTATATCGGCATCAAGTATTGCACAGTGGTAGCCTTCTCTCTGCATACTTACAGCAAGCATTGATGAAACTATTGATTTTCCGACACCGCCCTTGCCGCTTACAACGCCGATTACTTTTTTTATGCTGCTCAGTTCGTGAGGAGCTTCGAGGAAGCTTTTCGGGTCACGGTCAGAGCAGTTCTGACTGCATGAACCGCAGTCATGTGTACAGTTTTCGCTCATAATAAACCTCCGGTATGATTCGGTATTTTAACGGATAGTCAAGAGGTGAGGGATACCGATTTTTTTCCGCCCGCACCGGAATATTATATCATATCTTAAAACAATAATCAAATATCCGGGTTAGTTTCATCTATGATATGTTTTCTAAGAACAAGGCATGATATACCGCTTAATATGAGGCTTATAACGGCTACCCATACGGTTACCATATTTCTTGATGAATATATCTCATCAGCCGGCAGCATTCCGAAAATTATCTTGTCATCATATATTCTGTATCGTATAAATACCTTGTTTCCGTTATAGTATGAATAGAAATTATATTTTTCGCCGTTGAATTTTTCAGCCGGAATCTGTACGGCGGTATCTGTAAGGGCTGAATCGGTATGGCTAAGATATGTATATGATTTTCTGTCTATCACAGCCATACAGCCGCTGTTCAGCAGAGGATATTCAGAAGTTACCTTTGAAATATCAAAATAGCTTACAAGCTGTTCGATATTGTCGGTTGTGAATGTTATCTGGATTATTCCGGTTTCATCGACTCTTGCAGTGCCGATTATTATTTTTTCAGAACCTTCATCTTCAGCAATGATGGCCTTTGTGAAATTTCTGTCAGACATATTGTCAATGAAAATCTGTTCTGCATAGCTTCCCTGATGGTATGATGTACTGTATTCTATCATTCCTGATGAATCAGTTATATTTATTTCATCGGCATTTATAGCTATACGCATTTCCTCAAGAGAATTTTCGTCCGATATTGAAGATGTACTCTGCGATATCATAAGAGCAATCATCTTTGCACGGTATTCATAATTTTCACAGACCTGATTTCTTATAACAACAGCTTCATTGTAGCCTTCCTCAATTTTTTCAGACATCATATCAAGCCGGTCATCAATTATTCTTTTTGCCTGTGAGCGTTCAACCACTCCTGTTGAATAATATGAAAGAAATGTACAGATAAATGATGCTATAAGCATACACAGAATCATAAATATATATGGATTTTTCTTTTTCATAGAAATTTACCCTTATTTTTCAGCAGATGGATACCCCCGCTTTTTCTGGCGGGGGATGTTATCATTTTGCAACAAATTCAATTTTCAATGACATATCCATAGCTGCTGCGAGCCGCTGCAATGTTTTTACAGATGGGTTTCCATTTCCGTTTTCCAGTTTGCTTATATCTCCCTGAGCAATACCTGTACGTTCGGAAAGTTCTTTCTGAGTAATGCCTTTCAGTTTACGGGCATCTATCATTGCCTGTATTACTGCAAATTCAGGTTCAAGGGCATCATATTCTGATTTGAATGCCGGGTCTTTAAGCTGTTCATTAAGATAATCATTAAAATTTGTCATTTAATATTCTCCTTTCTGCTGAGATAATTTGCACGGTAACGTTTTGCACGTTCAAGTTCTTCTTTAGGGATTTTCTGAGTTTTCTTCACAAAACCGTTTGTAAGAACTGCTTTTCTTCCTGTTACAAAGAAATACAGTACTCTTGATACATCTGAACCTGTTTTTGCCCGTAGTTCCAGTATTCCTTCATTTAATGGTTTTGAATAAGGTTCTCTCAATTCATATCCATTAACCTGAAGCATTGATATAATTCTTAACATCTTTGCTTTCATTTTTATATCAAGGCTGTCTAAAAATTCTCTTGCAGGCTCTGTACCATCTGATTTGCTGTAGAATATTACTTCAAATTCATTCACTTATTATGCTCCTTAATAAATATATGTTTTATCCTATATTTATTATAATACTGATTTTTGTTCAAGTCAATATGAATTTGATAAATATGTCATTCTGGAATTAATTTTTCTTACTGTCTTTGATATTTTTTTCAGCATCGCATAATTTATTGTAAAGTGTATAGAGTTTCTGAGTAATATTTTCTATATAATAATAATATAAAAGATAAGGAATTACAAGAATAAGAAAAAGCAGCACAAGCGGGAGCATTACACTGCTTTCCGGACTGATTACAAGAACTGCAATGCATATAAAGAGCAGTATTCCGACAAACATTGTTACAAGCCAGTGTATAAGCCTTTCATGCTGAATGAACTGAATCTGGACGAGATGTTCTTTTCTTATATTTTCAATTGTTTCAGGGTCAGGGTTTTCAAGATATTTTTCGATATATGCGACATAATCATCAATGTATTTTTTCATTGCAAATCACCTTTTTTTCAGTCAAATGATGAATTTTCACTGCGGGAAAATAGTCTGATTACTTCTATACGCAAAGCACCATGTTCAGGCTTTTCAAGCTCCGGGTCATTTTCTATAATTGAAGAAGCAGTTTTCTGGGTAAGGCGTACAAGCTCCATATCGCTGGATATATCGGCTATTCTGAGGTCAGGCAGACCATGCTGTTTCTGACCGAAAAAGTCGCCCGGCCCTCTTGTTTTCAAGTCTTCTTCAGAAATTTTAAATCCGTCTGATGTACTGCTCATGACTCTTACACGGTGAAGTGTATCCTCGGAAACGTTGTCTGTTATCAGTATGCAGTAACTTTTTTCCCTGCCTCTGCCTACACGGCCACGGAGCTGATGAAGCTGCGAAAGTCCGAAGCGTTCGGAATTTTCGATAAGCATTATAACTGCATTCGGAACATCAACGCCAACTTCAATTACGGTTGTGCAGACAAGGAGGTCAATATTTCCGTTTTTAAATTCAGCCATAGTGCTGTCTTTTTCGGCAGGTGACATTTTTCCGTGAAGCAGACCGACTCTGTAATTTTTAAATTCATTGCTGCTGATTTTTTCAGCATATGAACAGACTGACTGCAAATCGCTGTCGCTGTCCTCAATCATCGGACAGACGATATAAGCCTGTCTGCCTTCATCAAGATGTTTTTTTATGAAGCTGAATGCACGCTGACGGAGTTTCCCTGTTACGGCATATGTTTCAACGGGTATTCTTCCCTTTGGGAGTTCATTGAGTACTGATATATCAAGGTCACCGTATATTATAAGTCCGAGAGTTCTTGGTATAGGAGTTGCAGACATTACAAGCTTATGCGGAGATTCTCCCTTCATTGCAAGGGCATTTCTCTGTGCGACTCCGAAGCGGTGCTGTTCATCGGTTATGACGAGTCCGAGATTATTGTATTCAGTAGTTTTCTGGATAATAGCGTGAGTTCCCACTATAAGGGAATAATCGCCGTTTTTTATGCCGGCTTTTATTTCAGATTTCTGTTTCTGCGGCAGAGAACCTGTTAAAAGACAGACTTTTATGCCGAATGGTTCAAGATATGAGGAAAGAGTATTATAATGCTGAACGGCAAGTATTTCAGTAGGAGCCATCAGGGCACTCTGACAGTTGTTTTTATATGCGAAATATACCGCACAGGCGGCAACAGCAGTTTTTCCGCTTCCTACATCACCCTGAAGAAGTCTGTTCATGGGTTCGCTGCGGCACATATCAGAAATTATCTCATCAGCAGCTTTTTTCTGGGCACTGGTGAGTTCAAACGGCAGATTTTCAGTAAATTCATCTGTTTTTATCTCAGGATTCATGATATATCCTGTTTTCTGGCGGTTGCGTTTTTTAAGCATAAGCATTCCAAGCTGGAGTTTTAAAAGCTCATCGAATGCAAGGCGGTATCTTGCTTTTTTCAGAGTATCCATATCCGAGGGAAAATGTATATTTTTAAATGCATCTGTCAGAATCATAAGATTATTTTCAAAGATTATATTGCATGGAAGTATTTCAACAGGTTCATTTTCAAGGATTTTAAGAGCCTCTGTCATATTTGTTCGTATAATATTGTTTGTAAGACCTTCAGTCAGATGATATACAGGGCTTATCAGTTCAGAAGAACCTGTTTTCATTATCTGCGGGGAATGGATTTCCTTTTTTGATGTCACAGGATTTTCAGTGATTTTCCCATAAAGATAATACTCATGATTTTCACTGAGCATTTCAGCAAGATAGTAGTTATTGAATATTGTGACTGTTATTTCAGAACCATATGAATCAGCAGCCAGAGCTTTATATATAGTAAGACCTTTGCGTATAAGCTGAGGAGTGGATTTTTTTATTATCATGCATTTTATTACACAATATTCATTATCAGGAGCATCTGCAACAGCTGTAGGATTTGTATAGTCGATATAATTTTTCGGAAAATGAAAGAAAAGCTCATAAGGTGTTGATATGCCGAGTTTCTGATATTTTGCGGCACGGGCTTTTCCTACGCCTTTTAAGTTTTCGATATTTCTGAAAAGATTAGCCATATAAAGCAGTCCTCATTATTCAGCAGAAATGATATAGTCATATACGGGCTGACCGCCGCTTATTGAAACCACATCAATTTTGCTGTTTATTTTCTGTCTTGCAGCTTCATATATTTTTTCGGCAGTGGAATGGTCAACATTTTTGCCGTAAATAAGCATGATATATGAAGTATCATTTTTTGAAATTCTGCGTATCAGTTTAAGCACAGCTTTTGTAAGGTCTTTTTCAGTGAATGAGAGTTTTCCGTTATCGAGAGCAAGAATTTCATTCTTTCTGATTTTATGACCTTCATATTCAGAATCCCTTACAGCATATGTTATCATTCCTGTACCGATATTTTCAAACGCAGTAGTCATATTTGCACGGTTTTCGCTGAGGTCAGCGTCTTCGTCAAATACAAGCATTGCAGCAAGACCCTGATTTACTGATTTGGTCTGGAGAACGCATACATTTTTTTCAGTAAGACGCATTGCCTGTTCAGCCGCCATTATGATATTCTTGTTGTTCGGCAGAACGAATACAGTTTCAGCCGGAGTTGAATTTATAGCACTTAAAATATCATTTGTTGAAGGATTCATAGTCTGACCGCCGTTTACGACTACATCAGCACCTGCATCAACAAAGAGATTTTTTATACCCTCACCGGTTGCAACAGCTGCAAATCCATAGCGTTTTTCAGGTTTTGCGGGAGCTTTTGCTTCAGCGGTATTTCTTTGTTTTCCGTCATGCTGGAGCTTCATATTTTCAATTTTTGGAAGATTGATAAAACCGTATTCAAGAGCCTTTTCAATGACTTTTCCCGGATTGTTGGTATGGACATGGATTTTTATTATATCAGAATCATCAACTACAAGCACACAGTCGCCTATGTTTTCAAGGTATTCACGCAGAGAATCAGTATCTTTTCTGCCGTCATTTGATTTTGTTACAAGACATTCGGTACAGTATGAGAATTTTATATCCTCAGTATTGAATACCCCGAAAACATCTGAACTTTTCGGTGCAGCCGCAGGAATTTCATTGATATCAGCCGGAATTTTTCCGCCGCTGAATATATCGTACATAGCCTTGAATATTATAAGCAGACCCTTGCCGCCGGCATCAACAACTCCGGCTTTTTTGAGTACGGGAAGAAGGTCAGGAGTTTTGTTCAGGGCATCTTCCGCAGCAGAACATACCTCATGCCAGAAAAGAGCTGTATCATTTGTTGATTTATATGCTTCATGAGCTTTCTGTGAGGCGAGTCTTGCTACTGTAAGGATAGTGCCTTCAGTAGGATTCATAACAGCCTTGTAAGCCTGTTTTACTCCGGCTTCAAGAGCGTTTGCAAGATGTTCGCAGTCAGCGGATTCAAGACCATCAAGACCTTTTGATATACCTCTGAAAAGAAGTGAGAGTATTACTCCTGAATTTCCTCTTGCACCTCTTAAAAGAGCAGAGGCAGTTATTTCAGCGACTTTTGAAACAGATTCATTGTCATTGATTATTTTAAGCTCCTGAACGGCAGAACTCATAGTCATTGACATATTTGTGCCGGTGTCGCCGTCCGGAACGGGATAAACGTTGAGAGCGTCCACTTCATCTTTATGGTTTTTGAGAGTAATGCCGGCTGATATGACAGCATCTCTCAGCATAGAACCGTTTAACAAAATTTAAAACCTCCAAATCAGACTTCAATATTTTCAACAAAAATATTGATTTCTTTGTTTTTAATTCCAGTTGCCTGTTCAAGCACAAATGAGAGCTTGTGAGAAATATTTTCAGCGATGGCAGATATATTTGCACCCATAGCTATTTTTATATGCAGATTGATTTTTATTCTGTCTTTTTTGAGAGATATGGTAATGCCTTTGTTTCTGTATTTTCCACGCATGAAAACATCAAGCAGTTTTTCTCCGGGATTTGAATATTCCATCCCTGCAACACCGAAGCATTCAGTAACAGTCAGCCATACAAGTGATTTGAGATACTGTTCTGTAACTCTGATATATCCGATATGATTTTTAATGGTATACATATTATTCAACACCTCCGCAGCGTTCTGTTTTATCCTTACAGAAAAATTATATCATATCTTATTGAGATTTACAAGAACTTATCTGATTTAACGCAAATTCAACAACAAAATTTCATAATTGGAAACAAGGAATTTTATTCATAATATGCAGGGGCGAACTGTGTTCGCCCCTGCAAAAATAAAAGGCAGCAATTTAAAACTGCTGCCTTTTTATATTATTGTTTAAGAAATTCCTGATAGAATCTGTTTGGCGGAATTTCAATTACTTTCTTTGATGAAATTTCACGGATATTATGAGTTTTTCTGTAATTTTCAGCTTTTCTGTAAGCTTCTTCATAGAAATATATCTGTGAATCGAGAGGATGGAGGTTATTCTGTTTTCTTATATATTTTCCGTCAGGCATCTGTATTCTTGCCTTTACATTATCTTTAAGCATTATGCAGAACATATCCCATAACCTCTGTTTTATAGCTTCATCTCTTATCGGGAGAGCAACCTCAACACGGCATACGGTATTTCTTGTCATATAGTCAGCAGAACTTATATACATTCTGCGTTCATTTCCTGCACCGAATATGTATATACGGCTGTGTTCAAGAAATCTTCCGACTATACTTGTAACTGATATATTGTCAGTAAGTCCGTCTACTCCTGAGATAAGGCAGCAAAGACCTCTTACAATAAGTTCAACCTTTACGCCCTCGCATGATGCTTCTATAAGCTTGTCGATAATGACCTTGTCAGAAAGAGAATTGATTTTTGCCCCTACATATGCAGGCTTGCCCTGTTTTGCGAGTTCAATCTGTTCATCTATCATTGATGTTATTCTGTTCTGGAGGCATTTCGGTGCGACAAGCAGATATTTTGTATTTTCAACAAGCATTCCGAGTGACAGTGCATTGAATACATTATTGGCTTCAAGACCTATTTCAACATCTGATGTCATAACTGAAAGGTCAGTATAGAGTGTAGATGTTTTTTCATTATAGTTTCCTGTTCCGACCTGAGTAATATATTCAATCTTGTCGCCTACCTTTCTTGTTATAAGGAGGAGCTTTGAATGAACTTTAAGGCTTGGCGGGCCGTATATTACGGTACAGCCTGCACGCTGAAGCCTTTTTGACCAGCCGATATTGTTTTCCTCATCAAATCTTGCACGGAGTTCAACGAGTACAAGAACACTCTTTCCGGCTTCTGCGAGTCTTACAAGAGCTTCTATTATGCGGCTGTTTTTGGCAAGACGGTAAAGAGTTATCTTTACTGAAACAACATTGTCATCTTCCGCAGCTTCAAAGAGGAGTTTTATAAAGCTTCCGATATTTTCAAAAGGATAGCTGAGCATTATATCATTTCTTTTAATCTGGGTTATCATTGTTTCATAGTTGTTTATGCTTGCTGACTGCTGAGGTACAAGCTTGCTGTAATGGAGTTTTTCATCATCAAGGATATCAGAAAATGCAAATCCGAATGAAAGGTCAAGCGGAGTTTTTATATGAAATATCTGATTTTCTGAAATATCAAGCTTTTCACAGAGATATTCAAGTGCGTTTGAGTTGAGATTTCTGCTTATCTGCAAACGTACAGGCATAAGTTTTTTGCGTTTTTTGACGAGTTCCTCCATAACGTCCCTGAAATCCATATCCTGGTCAAAAAGAGCTTCCTCAACATTGATATCAGCATTTCTTGTTATTCTTATCAGAGTTTTGTCAAGAACCTTGTAATTTTCAAAAACCTGCGGTGCATAATGGAGTATAAGGTCTTCAACAAGCATAAATCTTAAACTGTTCTTTGACGGGAAAACCATTCTTTTAAATGCTCCGCTTACAGGAAGTATTCCTATTTTCACGCCTGTTTTTGATTCAAGATGTATTGCTGCATAGATATCCTTATTCTGTAAAAACGGGAAAGGATGACGCTTATCTATTATAAGAGGTGAGAGCAGAGGTTTTACTTCATGCTTGAAATAAAGTTCAAGATACTTTTCCTCTTCAGGAGTCACATTTCTGAAATCGAGCTGTTTTACTCCATAAGCTTCAAGACTTTCCATTATTTCCTTATAGGTTTTATCCTTTACAGCTTCAAGTTCCTTGACTCTTTTAAAAATCGCCTCAAGCTGTTCTTCGGAAGTCATATTGGTTTTGTTTTCACGTTTTTTACTGTCAATTATCATCTGGTCGAACAGTGAACCTACACGAACCATAAAAAATTCATCAAGATTTGACTGGAATATTGTTGCAAACGTAAACCTTTCAAGCAGAGGAACATCAGGAGTTCTTGCTTCTTCAAGTACTCTTTCATTGAATTTAAGCCATGAGAGTTCTCTGTTGTCGTATATTTTCTTACTGTTGCTGCTCATATTATCATCTCCGCTAAAATAATTATTATTTTTATTATAATTAATAATAACTTTTTCGTCAAGTAAAATCTATGTAAATAACGCAAATTCAATGGTTATTTTCTGTAGGGGCGACCATTGGTCGCCCGTTGCATTACCAAAATTTCATGCTGATAACCAACGATTTTTCATGCAGAAAACAAATATTAAATTTATGGTTTAACCATAATTCGGGCGGGCGACCAAAGGTCGCCCCTACAGAAATAATCCATCGAATTGGTGTTAAATAACGGTATCATTCCTTTATTCCTGAATATGACATTGTTTCCATTACATTTTTCTGAACAGCCATAAAGATTATAACCGGCGGTATCAGTATAACCACAGAACCGGCCATTGCAGCTCCTGTTCTTGCAAGACCTGAATTTCCAGCCTGTTTTACTGCATATGAAAGAGTTTTAAGGGATTCGCTCCTTATAAAATTTCCGCTGTCGGAATTCCATGCGTTCTGGAATGCAAATATTATAAGAGTCATGAGTGCAGGTTTCTGATTCGGCATAATTATATATCTGTATACTGAAAACATATCTGCACCATCAATTTTTGCTGCTTCTATCATTGAATCAGGAATGCGGCTTATTGACTGACGCATAAGGAAAAGTCCCAGAGGAGTCACTGCTGACGGCAGTATAAGTGCAAAATATGTATCAAGCATATGAAGCTTTGAAATTACCATATACTGCATAAGATATATTACATTGCTCTGATACAGCAGAGTTATTACAACTACTGAATTAATAAGTTTTCTTCCCGGAAATCTGCCCTTTGCAAGCACAAATCCCGCCATTGAACAGAAAAAACACTGCGATGCGGTAACTGTAACTGTCACAAATACCGTATTGAAAAGATATCTTGAAAACGGTACCCATAAATTTTGCAGAAATTCATACATTTCCCTGAAATTATCTGCTGTAGGCGAAAGAGTATAAATTTTCGGCGGAAATATAAAAAGCTCATTAACCGGCTTGAATGCAGTCATAACTGTAAGATATACAGGGAAAAATGCTGCTGCACCGGCAATAAAAAGAAATACATATATATAAACCGTATCACCTTTTTTTCTGCCTGCCATACCTGATGAACCTTTTATCCTGTTTATATCAGCCATAATTTTTTTACGCTCCTAATCATTTGTTCCGAACAGTCTGTTTACAATCCTTTCAGAAAGAAACATTACTGCAAAAAGTACTGTGCATACTGCGGAGGCATATCCCATTTCAAACCTTACCCAGCCATAGTCATATGCATGAGTCATTACTGTATGCACTGAATAATCCGTGCTTGGGAATCCTGCAAGGCTTCTGCCCACTATATCAGATGTAAAGGCTGATATTATCTGCATTATCCCTGCAAAAAGCAGCTGAGGCTTCATTGACGGTATTGTTATATAAAAAAGAGCCTGCCATCTGTTTGAAATTCCTTCAACAGCACCGGCTTCATACTGTGAACGGTCAATACTTCTGAAACCTGCACTCATTGCAAGAAATCCGGCTCCTGAACTCATCCACATCTGTACTATTATTACTATCCACATTGTATAGCGTGAATCTGTAAGCCACTGCACCGGATAAGCGAGTATTCCGGTATTTATAAGAAATGAATTGAGATATCCGTATACATCGCCGCTGAATATTATCTTCCATACTGCATAGAGATTTGCCATTGACGGTATATAGAACAAAAGAGTGAAAAATGAACGCCAGAATGGTTTTAACTCATTTATAAGCCATGCAAGCATAAATGATATGATATAGCTTACAGGCCCTGTGAATACTGCGATTTTAAGAGTATTGCCCATGGATTTCATAAATACCCTGTCTGACATGAAAAGAGCCTTGAAATTTGAAAATCCTGAAAATGAGGGCATATTCGTTCCGTCAAAATCAGTGAATCCCATAGGAAATGCCATGATTACAGGTATAACTGTAAATACTGTGAAAAAAAGCATAAACGGAGCAAGCATAAGATATGAATCAATATTTTTAAGTATTTCCTTTTTAAGATTTTTATGCTTCAAGATTTCACCTTCCTGTTTTTTCTTGATATTTCATCATTTATTTCATTGTTATACTGCATAAGGGTGCTGTACGGATTACTTCCATTGTTTACCGTATCTCTGAAAGCATTCATTATATTTCTTGTAACCGCATATGAGGCAGGAATAACAGGTATTTCAGAGAGCTGTTCACGCTGATTTATAAGCTTTTCAAGCTCATGCTCCGACCACGGCATATTTTCAAGAGCATTTGTATTTGCAGGAGTAAATCTGCCGAGTCTGCCTGAAATGCTTTCAGTACGCTGTGCATAGCTTGTCTGTATTTCATCTGATGTAAACCATTTGAGGAAAAGCCATGCATTGTCCTTTTTATCTGAATCTTTAAATATTACTGCTCCGCTTCCTGATGAATTTTCAGCATGGGAAACAGTCCCTGATATTTCAGTCCCCGGTATATATGTGAAATCCCATAAGCCGTTTATTTCAGGAGCATTGTATTCAAGCTGTCCTGAAAAGCTGTAATCCTGAATGACTATCGGATATTCGCCTGTACGGAAACGGCTGAATGCATCATACGACTGTTCAAGACCATATTTTGTATACATATCAGTCCAGTATTCAAAAATCTGCATAGCCTGAGTGCTGTCAAGTTCAGATTCAGACATATCTTCATTATAATATGAAAGACCATTCTGCATAAGCAGTGCGGCAAATGTATGCCCTGTTTCAGTTGAAGGGGATATATCAGCTGACGGCAGCACAAGTCCCGCAGACATATGATTCCTCTGAAGCTGCGGAAGCATATCAATAAGTTCCTGCCACGTCTGAGGAGGATAATCAAATCCGAGGCCGCTTAAAATATCCTTTCTGTAGAACATCATTGCCCATGACTGGGATACAGGAAGTGCATAGACTCCGCCGTCATATGTATACTGTATATCTGCATTTTTATGGAAACGTTCTGAAATTTCCTCATAGTCATCAAAATCAGAAAGGCATACCGTAAGGTCACGGACTGCAAGGTTTACAGGAAATTCTCCTCCTAAAAACAAAGCTGTATCAGGCGTGTTTCCTGACATACATGCTTCAAGGATTGTTCCCTGTACAAGATTTACATTGACGGTTATGCCGTATTTTTCAGTAAAATCAGAATCAGCAAGTTCCTTTATTATCTGTGTCTGGTCACGTCCGGAACATACCCATACATCAAGCACATCATCTCCCTTGTTGTCGGAAAGTATGCTGTAATCAGTAAAGAATGAACCGATAAATGCTTTTATCCTGAATATAAGCGATTTAAAAAAGTTTCCTTTATACTTTGAAAAATCCATATCAGATGAGGCAATTTCAATATAATCTATTTCAAGGGGCTGCTGTCTGAATGTTCTGCTCCATGACGAAAGAGCAGATATATTATCCTTTATCTGTGAAACATATTCCGGAATTTTAAGAGGCTTTTCAACGCATTTGTCAAGAATCACATACATTTTTTCAAGCTGTGAAGCCTCAGAACCTTTTACTCCTGAAAGATTTTCAACATCTGATTTAATCTGTTTCAGTTCAGCTGAAATTTCTGAAAATCTGTCAGTAAGTTCAGGAATTTTTTCATGTACATAGTAATCAGTATATTTGTCAGGGTCTGTACCGGTTATCATTATTATTTTCTGATAATATTCATTAAGCTGATTTATAACACTGTCAACAGAACGTATCGCATCACCTGTTTCACCTGATACAGCTTCCATTGTAATTATATGCTTTCCGGCTGTCAGATGTATATATAATTCTGAATTTTCATCATCTGACGGCACAAGCAGATTCCATTCAGATGTATATGGAAATGATACGCAGTCAAATTCGCTGAACGGCACTTCTCCGTCTATATATATTCTCCTGTGGGAGCATATCCCACGCATTTCATTCTGTCTGTATCTTATGCCTATCTTATACCAGCCGTCTTTTTCTGTATTTATCTCCCATGAAGCGGATTGCATTGATTTATTCCACACATCTTTGCCGAAAGTGTTGAAAACTGTTTTTACAGGGTCGGACGGTGAACACATATAATCATTTTTATCATATGAGGCACAAAGTACTGAATCAGATGTATATACTGCATTTTCGCCTTCTGTCCTCCGGAGAATTTCTGAAACTGATGATATATCCGCATATGCTGAATATTCTGAATAATCCGGATATTTTTCAGGATTCTGTATTATAATTTCATCAAATGCAAGATATGCTTTTTCAGATGAAAATGTAATTGTATGACTGCCTTTTTCAAGATAGAAAATCAGAGGGTCATTGAAAATTCCGTCCGTATTCATAAGATATGTATCTTTCCACATGATTTTCTGAGTCATTGAAGGGTGCGTCTGATTTCCGTAAATGTCATATGAAGCAGGCTGATTATTTTCCCATGTTTTGCTTAAAATCACCGATGAAGCCGCATCATATGGTATTTTACCGTCAATCATGACTGATATTTCACATTCAGACAAATGAGATTCCATTGCACAATATGACAGATAAATTGAATAAATACCGCTTTCACTGATATCCGTTTTATATGATATGCTCCCTGAAATGCTGTCCCATACAAGAACATTATCTCTGTTTTCAAAACTGCCTTTTCTGAAATTTCCGTCTGAAATTTTATAGTAGTCACAGGCATTTATAACAGTTCTTTTTTCAGGTCTTTCATATTCTGAATATCTGCTGTAATAATCGGAATAAAGCTCATGATTTTCAAATATTATCTCATCATCAGTATCAAATGCCCTGATATTTACGCTGAAACACGGCAAAATCATGCTTATAATGAAAATAAATGATATAATAATATATTTCAGTTTCAATAAATCATATCCTGTCTTTTTAATAGATTGATTTTAATATATCATGCAGTACAGATAATGTCAAGAGAACATAATTATACGCTGATTTGATGATTATTTTCTGTGATTTTTTCATATCAAAAACAAATATCAGATTTATGGTTTAACCATAATCCGGCGGGCGACCAATGGTCGCCCCTACAAAATTCAGATAAACGAATTACAGAAAATAATCATTGAATTGGCATTAAAATATTGATAAACTGTAAATAAATTTTAAAATTTTTATTAATTACTTGATTTTTATTATTATTCATACTATACTGATATTAGCACTCAAACTCGATGAGTGCTAATCTTTAAAAAACAGGAGTGTTCATTTATGGAAACCAAGGAATTTAAAGCCGAATCAAAACGTCTGCTTGATATGATGATTAACTCTATCTATACACATAAGGAAATATTTTTAAGAGAACTTATTTCAAATGCAAGTGATGCAATAGATAAACTTTATTTCAAATCACTTACTGACGATAAAGTCGGCATGAACAGAAGCGATTTTGAAATTTCAGTAAAGCTTGACAAGGATGCAAGAACTATTACCGTTTCAGATAACGGCATAGGCATGACAAAGGACGAACTTGAAAATAATCTCGGCACTATCGCAAAAAGCGGTTCGCTCGACTTCAAGGACGAAAACGATACAAAGGATAAGGTTGATATTATCGGTCAGTTCGGTGTGGGATTCTATTCCGCATTCATGGTTGCAAAGGCTGTTACAGTCCGCAGTAAGGCATATGGTTCTGATGAAGCTTATGAATGGAAATCAGAAGGCGTTGACGGATATACAATTGATACCTGTGACAAAAAATCTGTCGGTACTGAAATAATCCTTGAAGTTAAGGATAATACTGATGATGAAAATTATGATGAATTTCTTGAACAGTACAGGATTCAGAGCATAATCAAAAAATATTCAGACTATATCAGTACTCCTATTACTATGAATGTTGAAAAATCACGCAAAAAAGATGATTCAGATGAATATGAAACATTCATTGAAAAGGAAACTATAAACAGCATGGTTCCTATCTGGAAGAAAAATAAATCTGAAATAACCGATGAGGAATACAATAAATTCTATAAGGAAAAATTCTTTGACTATAACGGCGACCCTCTCACTCATATCCATGTAAAAGCTGAAGGTACTGCAACTTATAACGCTCTCCTTTATATCCCGTCAAAAGCTCCTCATGACTACTATACAAGAGAATATGAAAAAGGTCTTAAACTCTATTCAAACGGCGTTCTTATCATGGATAAATGTGCTGATTTGCTCCCTGACCATTTCAGTTTTGTAAAAGGTCTTGTTGATTCTGAAGACCTCTCTCTCAATATATCAAGAGAAATGCTCCAGCAGGACAGACAGCTTAAAATAATCGCTAAAAGCCTTGAAAGAACTATAAAGAATGAACTTACAAAAATGCTTAAAAACAACAGGGAACAGTATGAAACATTCTTTAAGGAATTCGGACTCCAGCTCAAATTCGGCATTCAGAGCGATATGTTCGGCATGACAAATGCAAAGGAAACTCTTAAAGACCTCGTTATGTTCTGCTCATCATATGAAAAGAAACTTGTTACCCTCGATGAATATGTTTCAAGAATGAAGGAAGACCAGAAATATATCTACTATGCAACAGGTGACAGCATTTCAAGAATCGATAATCTGCCGCAGACAGAACTCGTAAAGGATAAAGGCTTTGAAATCCTTTACTGTACTGAAAATGTTGATGAATTTGCCATTAAATCTCTTAACAGCTATAATGAAAAGGAATTTAAATCAGTATCAGCCGGTGACCTCGACCTTGAAACAGATGCTGAAAAGGAAAAAATCAAGGCTGAATCAGAAGAAAGCAAAGACCTTTTCAAATCAATGACAGATGCTCTTAAAGGAAAAGTTTCTGATGTAAGACTTTCATCACGTCTTAAAACTCACCCTGTATGTCTTACAAGTGACGGAGAAATCTCTCTTGAAATGGAAAAGGTTATCAACAGTATGCCGGGCGACAACAAAATAAAGGCTAACAGAGTTCTTGAAATCAATCCGGAACATCAGATATTCAAAACTCTTAAAAATCTTGAGGAAACCGATAAGGATAAACTCGGAAAATATGCTGAACTGCTTTATGACCAGGCTCTGCTTATTGAAGGTATGCCTGTTGAAAATCCGGTTGAATTTTCAAATCTTATATGCGAACTTATGATATAATTTTAACGCAAATTCGATGAATTGTTTATGTAGGGGCGACCATTGGTCGCCCGCTCGGTTTACAGCATACCCCAACGGGCGACCGATGGTCGCCCCTACAGAATAAACAAAAAATTCATTGTTTTTATCTGATATCGAATTGATGTTAATTTTAAAACAGGGGTGAATTTCACCTCTGTTTTTATTTTAAACCTGTGACAATCTGAAGAATAATCAGTGCATCAGCAGAGGTGACCTGTCCGTCACCGTCAAGGTCTGCAAGATTTTTCTGTTCATCTGTCATAGTTGCTGAACCTGTTATCATTTGCAGAACATTAAGTGCGTCAGCGGAAGTTATTGAACCGTCACGGTCTGCATCACCTTTTTCAAATGGTCTTTCATCAAGTGCTTTAAAAGTAAATCTGTTATTGGTCGCATACTTTTCAGCGGCTGAATTTTTTTCTCCGTAAATTATGAAATCTTCAATTTTAGTCGAAGAGTAATGTTCATCTAAATAATATCCCACTGCCCATGAATCAATTTTTTTAACGGAAGCAGGAATTGCTATGTATTTCAATGATGTGCAATCTCTGAATGCCTCAGAACCAATTTCTGTAACTGAATCAGGAATTGTTACCAATGTTAAAGATGTACAGCCTCCGAATTGCAGACTGCATATTTTTGTAACAGATTTTCCGAGTGTTACTTTTGTCAATGAGGTACAGTTTTCAAATGCAGAACTACTGATATCTGTAACTGAATCAGGTATTCTTAATTCTTTCAATGATTTACAGCCGTAAAATGCCCATGCTTCAATGCCTTTTACAGAATCAGGAATTTTCAGTTCTTTAAGTGATTCACACTCCCAAAATGCACTGTTTCTTATATATTTGACGGAATCAGGAATTGTAACTCTGGTTAATGAGGTACATTCTCTGAATGCAGAGAGTTTAATTTCTGTAATGGAATCAGGTATTTTTATTTCTGTAAGTGATGTACAGCCTGCAAATGCTTTTATTCCAATCTCCTTGGCAGAATTGGATATTGAAGCTGATGCCAATGATGTACAGCAATAAAACGCATTGTCGCCTATATATGTAACGGAATCAGGAATTGTTACTGCGGTTAATGATTTGCAGTTATAAAATGCATTTTCATTAATGCGTGTAACGGAATCGGGAATTGTTACCTTTTTTAGCAGTGTGCAATTCTTGAATGCTCCGTTAGCAATGCATACAACAGAAAATCCTTTTATTTCAGACGGTATTTCCATTTCTGTTACACTCGTACTACAGCTTGTAATTGAAACTCCTGACGGCCCTATACTATAAATTAATCCGTTTCCGAGTACAAATTCTGAGGCACTTACTGAAACAGTATTAACCATATCCGGAACAATTA
>ERZ808240.1266-NODE-1266-length-31790-cov-5.452214_pt1 | contig 31790 bp, 27 predicted proteins | sample MGYA00521084_ERZ808240 | MGnify/ENA primary metagenome ERZ808240 (study PRJEB31516, sample SAMN03275571) | gut metagenome | biome: mammalia-associated habitat; material: feces | host: Papio cynocephalus | place: Kenya | collected 2012-08-06 ... | reverse complement strand
CCAATGCTCCACATACTGATATACAATAAAAGCAAGGTTAGTTCAAGCCCTATAAAACGAGTTTCGAACTGGCCTTCTTTTATTTTCAAATGCTCATGAATCGAAAAAAAACAAACGAACTCTGTCGTAGTCGTTTTTTTTCGATTCATGAGCACATTACAGTAACACTCTGAAAATCAATAACTTACAAATTATAAAAACAACTTTATTTACCACATTCACATAAGGATACGTATCCTAATACCGTAAGGATACGTATCCTTACACCCTAAGAACACGTATCCTTATACCCTAAGAACACGTATCCTTATGTGCTTATAAACGTGTTATAACAATGCTATAACACGTTTATAAGCATAAAAGACACACTGAACAACCTAAAGTGATAAATATAAGATTACACTCCAACCATAAATATGTTAAATTAATTAACATTTCATTTCTATTTGGAGATTTTAAAATGTCAATAAAAGTTCACAAAAAAATACTCGCATCCGCTGTATATCACTCTGCTATTGTCCAATCCAAAAAGGGAGCAACACCCACGTGATGTCGCCCCCCAAAATATTACCTTAGAACTCAAAAATTCACAATACTGAGTGAGTGTCCATAATTAATAGAGATGAATTTACGCAGTGTTTTGTTCAGAAGCATAAACTAAAGAGCAAGCATGTAGGCTACGCAACTAAATAAGTTTGTGCATGCATACTAAACAATGGGTAAAAACATAACTATCCATTTTGGTACAATTGTTAATCTTAAAAACATATTACTTGTCAGCCGATGTTTTTTTTATAGCATCACGAATTTCACGCAGTAGCTTCACTTCCTCACTTGGCTCTGCAGGTGCGGCAGTCTTAGTGGGTTCTTGTGCCTTTTTGCGCGAAAGCTTCATAATAAGGCGCACAAGCATAAACACACAAAAAGCTATAATAAGGAAGTCAAAGCAAGTTTGTAAAAAGTTGCCATAAGCAATGCACACTGGTTCACCTCCATCGTTGAGAGGATTAACCGGAAGTTCATACTTAAGGTCCTTAAAATCGATGCCACCAATAAGCCATCCTATAGGCGGCATAATCAAGTCATTAACAATTGATGAGACAATCTTACCGAAAGCACCACCAATGATAACACCAACTGCCATATCGACAGCATTGCCCTTTACAGCAAAATCTTTAAACTCTTGAAGGAAAGAAGATTTCATCTTTTTATAAAAATTTAATCATTAAACATACTGCAAAAATAAAAATGATTTTGTATTTTTGCGGTGGAAAAAGAGAAAAAGTGATAATGCCTTGAAAGCAAGACCACTATTTCGATATTTCTATACAGAGAGTATTAACTGAAATATTAACATTTAAATAGTTAATTCATAACTTTAAAATCATGATCAAAGTAGGTATTAACGGTTTCGGTCGTATCGGCCGTTTCGTATTCCGCGCAGCTCAAACTCGCAACGACATTCAGATTGTAGGTATCAACGACCTTTGCCCAGTAGATTACTTGGCATACATGCTTAAGTATGACACAATGCATGGTGCATTCCAAGGCACTATCGAGGCAGACGTTGAAAAGAGCGAGCTCATCGTAAACGGCAACCATATCCGTGTAACTGCTGAACGTAACCCAGCTGACCTTAAGTGGAATGAAGTTGGTGCTGAGTATGTAGTTGAATCTACAGGTTTGTTCCTTACTAAGGAAAAGGCTCAAGCTCACATCCAAGCTGGTGCTAAGTACGTAGTAATGTCAGCTCCTTCAAAGGACGACACTCCTATGTTCGTATGCGGTGTAAACTTCGACAAGTATGTTAAGGGTACTCAATTCGTATCTAACGCATCTTGCACCACTAACTGCTTGGCTCCTATCGCTAAGGTATTGAACGACAAGTTCGGTATTGTTAATGGTTTGATGACTACCGTTCACTCTACTACTGCAACTCAGAAGACTGTAGATGGTCCTTCTCTTAAGGACTGGCGTGGTGGCCGCGCAGCTAGCGGTAACATCATCCCTTCTACTACTGGTGCTGCTAAGGCTGTAGGTAAGGTAATTCCTGAACTTAACGGCAAACTTACTGGTATCTCTATGCGTGTTCCAACTTTGGATGTATCTGTAGTTGACTTGACTGCAAACCTCGCAAAGCCTGCAACTAAGGAAGATATCTGCAAGGCTATGAAGGAAGCTTCTGAAGGCGAACTCAAAGGTGTACTTGGCTACACTGAAGATGCTGTTGTATCAAGCGACTTCCTCGGCTGCACTAACACTTCTATCTTCGACGCTAACGCTGGCGTTTACCTCACTGATACTTTCGTAAAGGTTATCAGCTGGTACGACAACGAGATCGGTTACTCTAACAAGGTTCTCGAACTCATCGCTCACATGGCTAAGGTTAATGGCTAATTAGTAGCGAAAGTTCTACCTTGAACTTTAACAAAACAGCCGCTGCAATGCAACTTTCGTATTGCAGCGGCTATTTTTTAAGAAAATCCTCACAGTCTCTTCCACCCCACCCAATACATAATATAATGTCCTCATTAAGCAAGTTGCTGCTCAAAGTACAGAAAGCTAAATAAGACCACCCCCTATATCATACACCCTCACTACCATGGATTTAATAACTATATTAGGCCCTACCGCATCAGGCAAAACAAGCGTAGCCGTAAAATTAGCGGCTCAAATTGATGCCGAAATAATAAGCGCTGATAGCAGACAAGTGTATCGACGTATGGACTTAGGCACAGGCAAAGATATTGACGAGTATACAATATGTGGCAAAAGCATACCTTATCACTTGATAGATATTGTTGAACCTGGCACAAAATACAACGTATACGAGTATCAAAAGGACTTTCTCAAAGCCTATAACAACATCCGTAAAAGGGGGAAAAAGGTGATTGTATGTGGAGGCACTGGTTTATATCTTGAAAGCATTTTGCGTAGCTACCGACTCTCGCCCGTTCCACAGAACGAAGAACTTAGAAATAAGCTGAAAAACAAAACATTAGAGGAACTTACCTGTATTCTTAAACAATATAAATCGCTGCACAACACAACCGATGTCGACTCTGCACAACGAGCCATTAGAGCCATCGAAATAGCCGATTATTATCAACACACCCCCATTGACGATCGCCCCTTCCCAACGCTAACATCGTTCAACATCGGCATTGATATAGACCGTGAGACACGTCGAGAACGCATAACCAAGAGACTTAAACAACGGCTCGACAATGGTATGGTCAATGAGGTAAAAGCTCTACTCAACGAAGGCATCCCTCCCGAAAATCTTATATATTACGGACTTGAGTATAAATATCTCACCCTCTACGTTATTGGTAAACTAACATACGACGATATGTTTAAGCAACTCGAAATTGCAATACACCAATTTGCCAAACGACAAATGACCTGGTTTAGAGGTATGGAAAAAAGAGGTGTGCCGATCCATTGGATGAAAGCAGATGAGGTTTCACCTCAAGTGATAGTTTAAGCAGGAGTTCTAAAACAACAACCCCTATCCATCAAAACAAATCATCTTGAAGCATTATGCCAACAAAGCAATGGGGAGTAATCTATAGTCCCAAGAAGAACTCATTCAGAACGCATCGCCGTTGGAAGAAAATATTGCACTACCTAAACGAAAGGGGGGTAGACTTTGACTACGTACAAAGCGAAAAACCAGCATCAGTAGAGCGTCTTGCAGCCATGATGACGCGAACTGGCTACAACACCATCATAGTTGTTGGCGGAGATGCTGCACTTAACTATGCCCTTTGCGGTATTATGCAAACACCATCACCCACGGGAAAACACCCCACCATAGGTGTTATCCCCAATGGTTACGTCAATGACTTTGCAAAATATTGGGAGATGAATGCCGACAACTACAAGGCGAATATAGATGCTATATACCGCTATCACACACGCAAAATAGACGTTGGAACAATAGACATTTTGCACAAAAATAGCGAGGAGAACGAACGTTTCTACTTCCTTAATTGCATCAACCTTGGCATAGCAGCCTCTATAACTAGACTTAGGCGAAACACGAAGCGCGTATTAGGCTTACGCACCATCTCATACTTATTTTCGGCACTACTACTGCTATTTCAACGCACAAGTTTTAGGTTTTGCTTTAAACTAAGTGGAGAAGAAGTGCATGCCAACGCAATGGGCATTTGCTTAGGTTCGGCACATGGTTACGGACAGACCCCAAGTGCCGTGCCATACAACGGATTGCTTGACATCACACAGGTTTCAAAGCCCGCCATATTCCAAATTTTTCAAGGTTTGTGGTTACTATTTACCAAGCGTTTTCTCAGTCATCGCGGTATCAAGGTATGGCGCACAAACAACGTCAGTTTTTCTACTATATCTAACGCACCACTGAGCATTGATGGTAGAATCATCAACAACGCTACGAACCAACTTAACGTTGGCATCATGCCCGAAGAAATTGACTTTATTATTCCATAAGCTTAAAGTTTCTCATTTATCATTACAAAAGATGAATGAGAAACTTTTTTTGATTGCTACCACATTATTGGCTAAAAGTTTACAAAAGATTAAAGAAATTGCAACATAACCACTTATTTTGACAAGTAGAGATATAAAACACAAAAGAAATGCATTTTTAAATAAAAAAACTTTTTGCCATGACATTTTTTTTATACTTTTGAGTGTTGAAAAGAAATACATCTTGCAACACACTTATTTTCTCCCTCCAAAGGGAGCAAAAAGTATGCAGATGTACGATTTCATTAGATAATAACTTAAACCTTAAAATCCATATAACACCATGTGCTATCTCAGATTTGATAAGGCACAAATGACCAACCTACAGGATTCTCTATACAAAGAGATGCTCATCACTAACAGGTCGGGTGCCTATTGTTCAACAACTTTGGTGGGATGCAACATCAGAAAGTATGATGGTCTTCTCGTTATACCTATACCCGAACTTGACGACGAAAACCATGTTCTCTTATCATCGCTCGACGAAACTGTTATTCAGCATGGTGCTGAATTCAACCTTGGACTCCATAAATATCAAGGCGAAAACTATAGCCCAAAAGGACATAAATATATTGTAAGCTTTGAATGGGAACAAGTGCCAACATGGACCTATCGCGTAGGTGGTGTGTTGCTGAAAAAAGAAATCAGTTTCGACACATCTATCCATCGCATCTACGTTCGCTACACCTTGCTTGATGCCCACTCCGAAACCACTTTACGTTTGCGTCCTTTCCTTGCTTTCCGTAGCGTCAGACAATGGACACACGAAAACTCAGTAGCTAATCGTAGCTACGACGAAGTAGACAATGGCATCCGTATGTGCCTCTACCAAGGCTATCCCGACCTTTATATGCAAACAAGCAAAAAGGCTAATTGGGTGTATTGCCCTGACTGGTACAGAGGGCTTGATTATCCTAAAGAACGCGAACGCGGATACAATGCATCTGAAGACTTATTTGTTCCTGGCTACTTTGAAATGCCAATTCAAAAGGGCGAAAGCATCACATTTAGCGCAGGTATAGCTCCTATTGATCCTCAACAAATAGATATCTATCTGCAAAACGAAATCAATAGCATAGACCACAGAGATAGCTTCTACCACTGCCTTGTGAATGCAGCTCACCAATTTAGAGTAAATAAAGATGGAGAGTCGTACATCCTTGCTGGTTACCCATGGTTTAAACCTCGTGCGCGCGATACGTTCATTTCCTTGCCAGGCCTTACCCTTGCTATAGGCGAAACCGAACGCTTTGAGGAATATATGAACACAGCTTCAAAAGCTATCTATAACCTCATCAACAAGGAACCAATGTCTGTAGACATCTACGAGATGGAGCAACCAGACACATTGCTTTGGGCCACTTGGACCATTCAGCAGTATGCCAAGTACACATCACGTAGAAATTGCTATGAAAAGTATGGAAAGCTACTGAAAGACATCATGGACTATATTTGGAAAGGGCAACACCCCAACCTTTTTGTGCATGAAAATGGCTTGTTATATGCAAACGGACGTGATAGAGCCATCACTTGGATGAACTCACAAATAGGCGGACGCCCCATTGTACCACGTTCTGGATACATTGTTGAATTTAATGCTCTTTGGTACAACGCATTAAAATTCATGGAGCAACTTCTTGAAGAAAATGAGCATGACGATCACATTGAACTAAAACCACTCATAGCACAAGAAGCCGAGAAAGTGGCACGCTCGTTTAAAGATGTTTTCCTCAATGAATATGGCTATCTACTTGACTATGTAGATGGGCAAATGATGGATTGGAGCGTTCGCCCCAACCAATTATTTGCAATTGCCTTTGACTTTTCACCACTTGACATGAAAGAGCGTAAGTCCGTCTTAGACATTTGTACTAAGGAACTTGTTACACCTAAGGGCATTCGTTCTTTATCGCCTAAGAGCGGAGGCTACAACCCTATGTATGTGGGACCACAATCACAACGCGACCTCGCTTACCATCAAGGAACCGCTTGGCCTTGGCTAACAGGATTTTATCTTGAAGCATACCTACGCGTTTACCGCATGAGCGGAGTAAACTATATTGAACGCAAACTCATAGGTTTTGAAGAAGAGCTCTACTATCATTGCATTGGAACCATACCCGAGTTATTTGATGGTAATCCCCCATTTCACGGACGCGGAGCTATATCCTTTGCCATGAATGTAAGTGGCATTTTGCGTGCACTACGTCTGCTTGAAAAGTATAATAACGCTCTTGAGTAAAAACAAACATATTCAAAAAGAATATAATAATAATCAAATGCAATATTGAGACCCGCACAAAAATAGCATAGCAATGACAATAGCTTCTATTTCATTGCTATGCAAGGGTTATCAACCATAAGATTTCCTTTTCTAATACCACAAACAATACAGATAACTATGAAAGTTCTAATGTTTGGTTGGGAATTTCCTCCGCATATTCTTGGTGGATTAGGAACTGCCAGCTACGGCATAACAAAAGGCTTGTCGGCTCAGCCCGATGTTCATATCACATTTTGTCTGCCCAAACCTTGGGGTGATGAAGATAAAAGTTTCATGAACATTATTGGCTTGAGCGAAACCCCAATCGTGTGGCGCGACGTTGATTACGACTACGTAAAACAACGTTTGGGCAGCCGCATGACACCAGAACAATACTTCCAATTACGCGACCATATTTACGCCGATTTCAACTACCGGCTAACAGATGATTTGGGATGTATTGAATTTTCAGGAAAATACCCAGACAACTTGCAAGATGAGATAAACAACTATTCCATCGTTGCAGGTGTAATTGCACGACAACAAGAATACGACATTATCCATGCACACGATTGGCTTACCTATCCTGCTGGTATACACGCTAAAAACGTTAGCGGGAAACCTCTCGTAATACATGTTCATGCCACCGACTTTGACCGTTCACGTGGCCACGTTAATCCAACTGTATATGGCATTGAAAAAGACGGCATGGACCATGCAGACTGCATAATGTGCGTGTCCGAACTCACACGGCAAACCGTAATCAACCATTATCATCAAGATCCTGCCAAGTGTATAACTATGCACAATGCTGTATACCCCTTGTCGCAAGACATACTTGACATGGTTGAAGAAAAACGCAAGGAACACCAACAGCGAAAAGAAAAGATTGTAACCTTCCTCGGACGTATCACCATGCAAAAGGGACCAGAATACTTTGTTGAAGCTGCATCGCTTGTATTACAACGTACGCACAACATACGTTTCTGCATGGCTGGCTCTGGCGACATGATGAATGACATGATCAACCTTGTGGCTTCGCGCGGCATAGCTGATAGGTTCCACTTTCCAGGTTTTATGCGTGGCAAGCAAGTTTACGAGGCTTTTGCCGATTCGGATGTATACGTAATGCCATCTGTGAGCGAGCCATTTGGTATATCACCTCTTGAAGCTATGCAATGCGGTGTACCCTCTATCATCTCTAAACAGAGTGGTTGTGCCGAAATCCTTGACAAATGCATAAAGACCGATTACTGGGATATCAACGCAATGGCTGATGCCATGTATTCGCTTTGTACCAATGAATCGCTTCACGAATATTTAAAGGTTGAAGGAAAGAACGAAGTAGCCCAAATTACATGGGAAAAAGTGGGCAAACGCATCTACGATGTTTATAACCAACTCATCTACAAGAACTCCTAAGTAACACACATTTTTTCCTTTCACACATAAAACTTTATTATCATGAAAACTGTTTGTCTATATTTCGAGATACACCAAAATATACACCTCAAACGCTATCGCTTTTTTGATATCGGCACCGACCACTACTACTACGATGACTACGAGAATGCACGTTCTATAAGCGAGACTGCCGAACGCTCTTACGTGCCAGCATTACAAACGCTGATCGAAATGGCACAAGCTAATCCAGGAGAGTTTAAATGTGCAATCTCGTTGTCTGGTTGCGCCATTGAGCAACTTGAGAACCATGCACCTCAATGCATTGAGCTATTGCAAAAACTCAACGATACAGGGTGTGTAGAGTTTCTTGCCGAACCATATTCGCATGGTTTTTCTTCGCTTATTAACGAAGACACCTTCCGTGATGAAGTACAACGTTTGTGCAAAAAAATAAAAATTCTCTTTGGACAAGAACCTAAAATATTCCGCAACTCTTGCCTTATCTATTCAGACGATATTGGCGAACTCGTTGCTTCTATGGGATTTAAGGGTATGCTTGCCGAAGGAGCAAAGCATGTGCTGGGATGGAAGAGTCCACACTTTGTATATAATTGCTGCCGCGATCCACGTCTTAAACTTCTCTTGCGCGACTACTCATTGTCTGAGGACATCTCATTCCGCTTTAACGATTCGTCTTGGAGCGAATACCCACTATTTGCCGATACCTATGCTAATTGGATTGCTCAACTCCCCGAAGAGGAACAAGTGGTGAACATCTTTATGGAACTATGCGCTTTAGGCATATTCCAACCTTTATCATCACACATCCTTGACTTTATGAAAGCCTTGCCTACTCAATTTAAGCAAAGAGGAATTACATTTAGCACTCCATCTGAGATATGTAGCCGCGTTAAGTCGGCTGGCGACCTTACTGTCACCTACCCAACCTCATGGGTTGATGAAGAACGCGACCTCTCACCATGGTTAGGCAACGTTATGCAGCGCGAAGCATTCAACAAGCTCTATTCAATAGCAGATAGAGTGCGCATTTGCCGCGACAAACGTTTGATGCAAGACTTTGACTATCTGCAAGCTTCTAACAACCTCAGATTTATGAGCACTAAGCCCAATAGCTATGGTGGCTATCGTGGTATCTATGATTCGCCTTACGATGCATTTACCAACTACATGAACATATTGGGCGATTTCATTACACGTGTAAACGAGCGCTATCCTCTTGATATTGATAATGAAGAATTAAACTCTCTGCTTACCACTATCAAGAACCAAGGAGATGAGTTGGAAATGAAAGACAAAGAGATCTCTAAACTTCAAAACATGCTTGCACGTCTTGAAAAGAATAGTGGAAGCAACGATGAAGCTAAAACAGCAGCCTCAACCTCTACAAGTAAGAAACGCACTACACGTAAGGCAACCACCACTTCTAACAAATAAGAAGAAAAGATTCTTAAAAAGAATGTAGAGCAAACGCTGAGTACCAATAATATAATAAACGAACCAAGTACAGGCTTTAATAGTTGCAAAAAGCTTGCATTTGGTTCGTTTTTTGATATACAGTTCATAACAAAAATTAAAATAATTATCCCTAATAACAAAACTTTCAATTTAATGTATTACCTTTGCAACCATATATCATTTACATAGAACTTTACAACCACACATAACGTTAATAACCCAATGAAGAAAAATTTAATTTTCCTTTTCATAGCACTGCTAACGATGGCTTCTTGCAAAACTCAAGAAAAAATAGTATATTTTCAAGACACTGAGGCCAACGAAACAATTGAAACACAAAAGGCAGTGGCACTTAAGCTTATCCCAGGCGACAAAATTGGTGTAAATGTAACGAGTGCAACCACTCCTGAATTAGCTATGCGCTATAACTTAACACAAGGAAATGCAAGTACTTCGGCTACAATGAACGCTAATAACTATCGCTACACGCTTGACGAAAACGGGAATGTGGACCTTCCGGGCATAGGTCGCATGAAGGTTTCTGGCTTGACAAGAGCTGAAGCAGCTGCAATCATACAAGCCAAATATAGAGATGGAATAATAAACGATGCTGTTGTTACTGTATCAACTTATAACCAATATATAACTATCTTAGGCGAGGTTAAAAACCCTGGCCAACAAGAAATAACTCGCGACAACCTAAACATATTAGAAGCAATTGGCCGTGCAGGAGACTTGAACATAACTGGACGCCGTGATTGCGTAAAGGTGATTCGTCAGGAAGAGAATGGAAGTAAAACTTACTATGTTGATTTACGCTCTAAAGACATCTTTAATTCGCCTGTATACAATTTGCAGCAAAACGATGTTATCTATGTAGAGCCCAACAAAATGAAAAGCGGACAATCTACTTATAACGACAATTCTATTCGTAGCATTTCCACTTGGTTGTCAATATCATCTTTCTTGACAAGTCTTGCAATCCTTATATTCAGAAACTAAAATTAAAACATTCTATACAATACCCAAAAGGCACTCCTCACATGCTGTTGGAGTGCCTTTTTACATACCAATAATCAAATCCATACCATATAAGCAGGTAAATAGGTATTAGATGTTTTAAATTTATCTTATATACTCATGCTAAGTTTTAATTGACACAAATTTTGAACACCTAACTACAAAGATACAAACATCATCATTAAGTGACTGTACTATAAAATAAGAAGCTAGCATTCGCATTATATAAACAAAAAGCATTACCTTTGTATAAGATAAACTGCAACTTTGCAGAACATTTACATGCCCCTTAAGAACTAAAACATGAAAGGAATTGTATTAGCTGGCGGTAGCGGTACACGCCTCTACCCTATAACAAAAGGAATAAGTAAACAATTAATTCCTATATTTGATAAACCAATGGTTTATTATCCTATATCCGTGCTGATGCTTGCAGGCATTAGGGATATACTTATCATATCAACTCCACAAGATATGCCAAGTTTCAAGCGATTGTTAGGCGATGGCTCTGAATTTGGTGTACACTTTGAATATGCCATACAACCATCACCAGACGGATTGGCTCAAGCGTTTATCATTGGCGAAAAGTTTATAGGAAACGATAGTGTATGCCTTGTATTAGGCGATAACATCTTTCATGGTAGTAACTTTGCAACAATGTTGCGCCAAGCTGTTGATAAAGCAGAAAAAGAAGGTAAAGCCTCGGTATTTGGGTATCGTGTTAATGACCCCGAACGCTACGGAGTTGTTGAATTTGATGCCAATGGGCAAGCCATTAGTATAGAAGAAAAGCCCAAAGTGCCCAAGTCAAACTATGCCGTTGTGGGGTTATATTTCTATCCCAACAAAGTGGTTCAGATAGCAAAAGAAATTAAGCCTTCGGCGCGTGGAGAATTGGAAATAACTACTGTAAACCAACGTTTCCTTGATGCTCACGAACTCATGGTGCAAACCTTAGGTATAGGTTTTGCTTGGCTTGACACTGGCACACACGACAGTTTGAGCGAAGCATCTACTTTTATTGAAGTTATTGAAAAACGAACAGGTCTTAAAATAGCTTGTCTTGAAGGCATTGGTCTTAAAAATGGTTGGGTTAGTGCAGAGCAAGTTAGGAAACAAGCCCTGCCCATGTCTAAGAACGAATACGGAAAGTATTTGCTCAAAATGGCTGATGAATATGATAACTGCCAAAAAGGATAAAACATTATGTAGGCTTCAAAATTTGTTTTGCAATGCCTATTTAATTGAAGATAGTTACCTAATTCTTTGCAGATAGCTTATCTGTCTTGATTTACAAAAGCACCTAAAAAATATTATGATTATAGCAGTTGATTTTGACGGAACGATCGTTGAGCATAAATATCCCGAAATTGGGAAAGAACAGCCTTTTGCTACAGCCACATTACGACAGCTTATCAAAGACGGGCACAAATTAATCTTATGGAGTGTTCGTGAAGGAAAACTTCTTGAAGAGGCTGTAAAATGGTGCGAAGAACGTGGCGTACGCTTCTATTCAGTAAACGCCGACCTTGACGAAGACGATTGTGACCAGCCTAAATCGCCTCATTATAGTCGCAAGATAAAGGCCGATATGTTTATCGACGATCGTAATATTGGTGGACTACCCGATTGGGGTACAATCTACCAAATGATATCTCGACGTATGACATACGAAGACTTGCAAAAAGCACAAGCTGATGATCGATACTATGGTAGACCCCAAAAGAAACATTGGTGGAAATTTTGATGTTTATGTAGCCTCTATTTACACTAAAATACAGGGCATATATATACAACCTTACTATAAGTAGATATTTACATATATTATCATGATTATTTTCACATTTGAAGCACCCTCTTGGACGTATCTGCTTACTTTACTTTCGGTCACATAGCTCTCTCTTGCGCTATACAACTCAAATAAAGTGCACACCTGCACCTCACAAGTGCACTTCGACTACCAAAAATAATTATGAACACCTACTTAGTTGCTATATCTAAATGAAAATACCAAACGCACTTCAGATGAAAGAATTGGATGCATTTACCATCCAAGAGAATGATATAAAATCTATTGACCTCATGGAACAAGCTGCACAACAAATAGCTCGTTTCATTTGCAAAGAATATCCTCAAAAAGACAAACAAATAGTTATTTTTTCTGGGCCAGGCAATAATGGTGGAGATGGACTTGCGGTTGCACGCTTGCTCTACCACAATGGATATAACAACATTCAAGTATTTCTCTTCAATACAAACAATGCGCTTAGCGAAGATTGTAAAACAAACGCTGATCGCCTTTCCGAAGAGTGTGCTGACATACCATTCACCGAAGTGCAACAACAATTTGAGGCACCAACTCTTAGCAAAAACGCTCTTATCATTGATGCTCTGTTTGGTATTGGCCTTAATAAACCTTTAGGGGGTGGATATGCAGCTTTAGTTCGTTTCATTAATGCTACGCAAAGTGAAGTGCTGAGCATTGATATGCCTTCAGGGTTGATGTGTGAAGATAATACATACAATTCACCATCTGCCATAGTTAGAGCAACTTGCACACTCACTCTTGGCTTGCCTAAATTGGCCCTTATACTTGCCGACAACCAAAAGTATGTAGGACACACTTATGTGTTGGACATAGGCCTACGCACTGAAGGGCTCGACAATAAAAACGTGCCCTATCAAATAAGCAGTGTAAATGAAATAAAGGCATTACTTAAACCACGTTCTGTATATGGTCATAAAGGAACATTTGGTAATGCATTACTCATTGCAGGTAAATATGGTATGGCAGGAGCTGCAATAATGGCAGCTAAAGCTTGCTTGAAAACAGGTGTTGGAAAAGTAACCATACACACTCCAACCGCCAATAATGACATTTTGCAAATAGCTGTGCCCGAAGCTATCATCAGCCATGACGAAGATAATCAAATCTTTACAAGCCCTATCAAGACAGATTATTTCCAAGCTATGGCTATTGGTCCAGGAATTGGTATACACAAAAATACTGCACTTGCATTTATTGAACAAATTAGCCATGCCAACCTTCCTCTGCTCATCGACGCTGATGGTATTAACATCCTGGGTAGTCATAAAGGGTGGATACCCCAAGTTCCAGCCAACACTATCTTTACACCACATTGCAAAGAGATGCAGCGATTGGGCATCTGTAACACAGACTCCTTCAGTACTCTTATTGAGGCAATAAGCATGGCCAAGCAACACAACTTTTATATCTGTCTGAAAGGTCATTACACCGCAATATGCACACCTAAAGGAAAAGTTTATTTTAATCCTACAGGTAATTCAGGTATGGCAACAGCAGGTAGCGGAGATGTTTTGACAGGTATTATTCTTTCACTTCTTTCACAACAATATAGTGAAGAAGATGCATGTCGTTTAGGCGTTTTTATTCATGGTTTAGCTGGCGACTACGCAGCCCAAGAACTTGGAGAACACTCCGTAACGGCTTCAGACATCATAAACTATCTGCCAAAAGCATTTAGATATATTGAAGGAAAAGAACAGGAATTTCCATCAACAAGCATTGCGTGGGATAAATAACCTATCCCCACTATTGTTTGATGCAAATTTTTCTCAATAAGTAGGTTCTCATATTTATTTTTATATTTGAGTGCATTATTGGAATGCAGATGCATACTTTACTTGAGGGGCATAGCACAGGGCTATGTGACCAAAAGCAAAGTAAGCAGATGCGACAAGAGGATGCTTCAAAACGTAAAAATAATCAGAATGGTATAAATAATTATGAATACCTACTTATATCATCCTTTTACAGACAAACATACATTTAAGCGCTATGAACAAATTCATACTTTTCGCTGCAAGTACTCTTTTGGCTATAAATAGCCATGCACAAACAGAAGTAACATCATACACTCCAGGCGTTACAGCAGATGGTATTACCTACTTCTTACCTAATACAAGTATACGCATCGTGGTTAATGCCACTAAGAAACATCATATTCCTGGCGAATTTTGCGAATATGCTGATCGATACCTGCATCTTAAAGATGTGCCACAAACGCCCTATGATGAGTGGAACATTAACAATATACAACTTGTGGCATACGGCACCGCAGACAAGAATAAAGCCTATAGCATTAAATTTAAGCAAAAGACATCTGCACCGCTTGTTAAACTAACTCCTGATGGACGGCTACTTTCTGTAAACTCAACTATCAGCGATAAAGACATAACACTTCCTATGCCATCTGTAACTCCTAACAACGAGAAAATTATAAAAGGAGAAGACTTTAAAACAGAAGAAATACTTTCGGCTGGAAGCACATCAAAAATGGCAGAACTTACAGCTAACGAAATATATGATATTCGCGAAAATCGCGGATTACTAACCAAAGGACAAGCTGACTTTATGCCTAAAGATGGCGAACAACTTAAGTTAATGTTGGCTAATCTTGACACGCAAGAAGAAGGTTTGTTGCAACTTTTTAAAGGAACTACAACAAGCGAAACTCATGTGTTTGCCTTCGACATTACCCCTACAACAAACATTGAGAAACAAATCGTATTCAACTTCTCTAAATATCTTGGAATTGTAGATAACGATGACCCCGCAGGAGTTCCTTATTATATTAGCATTAAGGATTTGCAAACACTCCCTACTGCTACCGCAAGCACCAAGGGCAAGCAGAAAGATAGCAACGAAGATCTAAAATACAACATTCCAAGCAATGCTAAAGTTACAATCTTTACAGAGCAAAAGGAATTTGTATCACAACAAATTCCAATGGCGCAATTTGGAAGAGTTGAGAACCTTGGAGGCGAACTTTTTAATAAAAAGAATACCACCCATGTGCAACTATCTCCCATAACTGGCAACATTAGCAAAATTGAGGCTGCACGCCCAGAATAGGATATACTATAAAATGGAACGTCGTAAAGAAGAAAACATTGGCAATGTGTTGCTACGCTATTTACGCCAATCACAACTCGAAACACCTCTTAACGAATATCGCATTATTCAAGCATGGACAGACGTTGTGGGAGAAAGAGTTGAAAAACTCACACAAAGTCTGCGCATATACAACCAAGTGCTTTACGTTAGCTTACGTTCATCTGCACTCCGCAACGAACTGCAAATGAGACGAAGCGACCTCATTCGCCAACTTAACAATAAGGTTGGTGCAAATGTTATTAGCAACATATCTTTCTCTTAAAAACATGAATTGAACTTGAATGAATTTGCTGTGTCACAACATCACTATTTTATAATACAAGTAGTCTATTGAACAATAGCGATTAAACACAGACATCCATTGGCAGAATAAAGTTAGCAAATACTTAACTCTGCCAATGGATGTTTTCTTACCATCTCCCCCTACTCTGCTTGTATCAAAATCACCCTATTAGAACTTACAAAAATTGATAATAGCACAAAGATATACACCCTTGCAATATACGCTTTACAGCAATGAATAAACCTTTGCATGTTTTAGTTTGTTATTATGTTCAACAGCAAGCATCTATTTTCAGCATTGTATAATCACATACATGAAACCTCTCCATCCACAACAGAAAAGAGTTTGTAATCTCGTTTTGTAAGAGCCAATATATTGTCTAAATGTTCACGATGAGTATCGGTTATAAAAATTTGACCAAACTCTTCGCTACTCACATAGTCTATAATACGCGCAACACGATTTGCATCCAGTTTATCAAATATATCGTCAAGAAGCAACAAGGGAACACGATGTTCTCCCTTACCTTTCAAAAACATAAATTGGGCTAATTTCATGGCTATAAAGAATGTCTTTTGCTGCCCTTGAGATGCTTCTCGTTTAACGGCAAAGCCATTGAGCAAAAGTTCTAATTCATCTTTATGTGTACCATGCAAAGTATACCCCACAATTCTTTCTTTAGCCCTAAACGAAGCTAATTGTGGTAAGAGTTCACCACGTTCAATGTGACTACGATAAACAATTGAAGCCTGTTCGTCTGTTTCTGCCCCCGACAAGCGAGCATATAAATTTGCAAATATAGGCAAGAACTCACTTATAAATTGCTTACGCGCTTCATATATCACCTGACTATATGCAGAAAGCATCTCCTCTAATACTTCCATCACTGCAGCGTCGGGTTCATCATCCTGTTTGAGTAGGGCATTTCGTTGTTTCAATGCATTATCATATTTTATAATTGCGTTAAGATAAGTAGTGCAATATTGAATAATCACCATATCCATGAAACGTCTACGCTCTTCGCTTCCGCCTAATATCAAGGCCGAATCAGCAGGAGCAATCATAACCAAAGGTATCTTGCCTACATGCTCTGATATACGCTTCAAATCCTTGCCATCCACCTTTACTCGTTTTCTCACACCACGCTTCATTGCACAATTTACATGATGTTTCATGCCCGTTTCGAGTTCATAATCTCCCTCAAGCATAAAAAAATCTGCGTTATGATTAAGATTGGTTGCATCTTGCGCACTTGCAAACCCACGGCAAAATGACAAATAGTAAATTGCATCCAAAACATTTGATTTCCCCATGCCATTTGCCCCGACTAAACAATTCACATTGGGCGAAAAATCTATATTAACAGTCAGCAAATTACGATAATTTGTTGCAGAAAAATGTTTCAGTATCATCGTTTGTATAAAACTTTAATCAATTGAAATAATCCTTGCAAAGTTACATTTTCCGCAAAGTAATGACAACGATAAAACACTAAATATCAGCGAAATGCAAAAAAAGTAGATGTTTGCTTTTTTACATGCATTGAAAATTGTAAATTTGCGCTGATTTTTGCAATGCTAACAATTGGAGATATATCCAAAAACGTACAGCATAAGCCTTAATCCTAAGAAGAAAAAAGATACAAAAAATATTATGAGCAACGAAAAGAACAAGCAAGCACTCGATGTAAATGAAACTTTAGCAAAATCTGAAGCATTTTTCATCAAGTACAAAAAACAAGTAATCACTGCCATTGTAGCTGTAGTAGTCATTGTAGGTGGCACATTTGCTTACATTTATGGTTATTCCAAGCCACGCGAGGAAAAAGCACAAGAGTGCTTAGGTATTGTCATGCAAAAATATGTCATGACACAAGATTTTGAGCACGCTCTCAAAGGCGAAGGAAAAACTCTCGGCTTAGCAAAAATTGCAGACAAATATAGTTCAACTGATGCGGGCAATATAGCTAAATACGAGGCAGGTGTTTGTAGCTACCAACTTGGCAAAACCAAAGACGCTATCAAATACCTCGAGTCTTATAGCACACAAGGAGACGAAACTGTTTCAGCTCAAGCTCTCTCGGTTCTAGCCAATGCATACGCTAGCGACAAACAATTAGATAAAGCTGTTGAAACTTTTAAGAAGGCAGCTGATGCTACAGACGTTCCAGCCTTGTGCTCACAAGCGTTGTTTGATGCAGCAGTAATTCTAGAAAGCCAAAACAAAAAGGATGATGCTTTGAAACTCTATCAAGATATCAAGACCAAATATCCTTCAGCTCCTCTATGCATACGCCAACAACAAAATGGTGTTGTGCTTGACGCTATCATTGATAAATATATAGAGCGTCTATCAAAGTAAAAAAGTGCGTATGTGTGTACATTCGGCCATGAATTATTATAATAAAGCACATACCTTCTAAAGAATATAACTAAATATTGGCTACATTTGTTATGCAGAAACATCATCCCCTTCTAAGAAAGAGATATGTACGCTGAAAGTCAAATGTAGCCAATACTCTTTTTCATACTCAAATTAATTATCATGTCATCTTCAAATTTTTCATACACTGCTAGCCAAGTTACACCTATACCTGACGCAAGCGAAATGCGATTTGGTATAATCGTAACGGAATGGAACAATCATATTACCGACGAACTGCTTAATGGAGCAATTAATGAGCTTACAAAGCATGGAGTTACAGAAAATAACATCACAGTAAAACGCGTTCCCGGCAGTTTTGAACTTATATATGCCGCTTCGCAACTTGCAAAATTTGGACACGTTAATGGTATAATCATTATTGGATGTGTTATACGTGGCGATACTCCTCACTTTGATTATATATGCCAAGGTGTTACACAAGGTGTTGCCGAACTGAATGCAAAAGGCGATATTCCCGTCATTTTTGGACTTCTCACTGTAAACAATCATGAGCAAGCAGAAGAACGATCTGGAGGTAGATTAGGCAATAAAGGCGAAGAATTTGCTGTTACAGCCATCAAAATGGTGGACTATGCATGGAGCTTGCAACGATAATCTGAATTGTTCTTGAAAAATATCATAACTATTTGAATATCAAAGTAATAGATAAATTACACAAGCAAGATAATAATTCATATTCAAATAGGAAGTAAATAAAAATAAAATATTTTTCAAAAAAAATGATCTAAACATTTGGTTGTATAAAATATTGTCCGTATCTTTGCATTGCAATTCAGAACAAAAGGGCAAATACCAGAGTGGCCAAATGGGGCAGACTGTAAATCTGCTGGCTTACGCCTTCGGTGGTTCGAATCCATCTTTGCCCACGCAATGGCGCAGCTTTCGCAATGAAAGTTGCGCCATTGAGTTTTTTAGACGAATTTTATACAACAATCAAAGCTTTGGATTTACCCCTTAGCATCACCCTAAACTTGAGAGAATGCTAATAAATCATATACATTTAAATGTACGGCAACGTAGCTCTGCTTTAAACTTTACATTTCTTCAACTCTTCATTCTTTTCATTCTTTTCACAACCATAACCGTAGGAGCTAATGCACAGAGGCGTACGCGAATATTTGGTACAATCAAAGATAACAATGGAGCGCCCATCGAACTTGCTACAATTAGGGCTATGGGGCAAACAGCCTTGACTGTTAGTAATCTTAAAGGCGAATATACCCTTTGGTGTAATTCTGCCGATAGTGTGCGCATCGTTTATTCTATGATTGGCTACGAAACACGTAAACGATTGCTACTATCACCAGCAGACTCTGTACGTTTAGATATTATTCTACCTCCCTACGACCCTAATAGTACACTAGGAACAGCCATTGTTACAGGACAAGGAAGGCAAACTACTACAACTCAGCGCATAGCTAAAACTGATACAAAACTTTCTCCCTCAACAACAGGAAACGGTGTAGAAGAAATTATAGCCACACAAGCAGGCGTATCTACTCACAACGAACTTTCATCACAATATAATGTGCGTGGTGGTTCGTTTGATGAAAACTGCGTTTACATTAATGGTATTGAGGTATATAGGCCATTGCTTGTTCGTTCTGGCCAACAAGAAGGTTTATCTATTATCAATCCCGATATGGTAGAAAGCATTGGTTTCTCTTCAGGGGGATTTGAAGCACGATATGGCGACAAAATGTCGTCTGTTCTTGATATCACATATAAACGTCCAGAAGCGTTTGAAGCATCACTCCAAGCATCAATGCTTGGAGGTGGTGCATATATAGGTTGGGGAAATAAGAAGGTGAGTTTAATATCGTCTGTAAGATACAAAACAACAAGATATTTGTTGGGATCAACTGATACAAATGGCGAGTACAAACCAAACTTTCTTGATTATCAAACTTTTCTGTCGTGGCATCCTAATGTACGTTGGACCTTTGACATTCTTGCCAACATCTCTGACAACCACTATAACTTCATGCCTCATGATCGTGAAACTAAATTTGGAACTATAAGTGATGCAAAGACATTTAAAGTCTATTTTGATGGAAAAGAAAAAGATTTCTTTAAGACATTATTTGGGGCTGCAACACTTACCAGACACTTTAATCCAAATACCTATCTTGCACTACAATTTTCAACCTATGGAACGCAAGAACATGAAACATACGACATTCAAGGCCAGTATTGGCTTAACGAAGCTACACTGCAAGAAAATTTAGGCGTTGGCACTTACTTGGAACATGCACGCAACAGATTACGCGCCCGCGTAATAAACACGGGACTTCGCTTCCGAACTAAATTTACAGGACACACATTACAAGCTGGTTTTAATTGGACACGAGAAACCATACACGAGAATTCTCGAGAGTGGGAAATGCGTGATTCAATGGGATATTCCCTGCCCTATGACGAAGATGCTTTGAGACTTATCTATAGCTTACGCTCAAAAGCAGATATCAATAGTTCACGCTATACTTTCTTTGCACAAGATACTTGGCGAATAAAAAGTAAAGTTGGACTTTTTAATCTTACTTATGGTATGCGTCTTAGCTACTGGGATTGGAACAAAGAAACATTGTTTTCACCAAGAATTTCTGTAGGATTTTTACCTACAAACTCGGATCATTGGACATTCCGCTTTGCTACAGGTTTTTACTATCAAGCACCTTTCTACAAGGAATTAAAAGACACAACTCTTACCAATGGTTTAGCCACTGTTCAACTTAACCACAACATTAAGTCGCAACGTTCCATCCATTTTGTACTTGGAACCGACTATACATTTAAAATGGCTGATAGACCTTTCAAATTTACTGCAGAGGCATATTATAAAGCACTATCACGACTTATCCCCTACACAGTAGACAATGTTAGAGTAGTTTATTATGGACGAAACGAATCGAGCGGATATGCTACTGGCATCGATTTTAAACTTTATGGTGAATTTGTACCAGGAACAGACTCATGGCTCACTTTTTCACTAATGCGAACAAAGGAAAAAATTGATGGATTGTGGATACCACGCCCAACAGACCAACGCTATAACGTATCACTCTACTTTACAGACTACTTTCCAGGAACAACTCGATGGCGTTTTACACTAAAAGCAGCTTTTGCAGATGGACTTCCATTTGGTCCTCCACGAAGCGAGAAATCTAAACAAACCTTACGTGCACCAGCTTACAAACGTGTAGATATCGGCATGAGCTACCGCTTGCTCAATAACGAAGATCATCGCCATGAACATGGCTTTGCACGTGCATTTAAAAATATATGGTTGGGCATAGACTGCTTCAATCTGCTAGGCATTGATAATGTAAACTCCTACTATTGGATAACAGACATTACAAACACACAATACGCTGTACCTAACTACCTAACTGGACGACAGCTCAATGTTCGTCTCTCATTTGACTTCTAAAAGGTCATCACATTCAACTTTTATTACTTTAATATATTAACTTTTATATTATGCAGATACAAAGTGCAGAATTCTTAATAAGCAATAGCAGAGCTGACATGTGCCCTAATAGCGACAAACCAGAGTACGCCTTTATCGGTAGAAGCAATGTTGGAAAAAGTAGCCTTATCAATATGCTTACAGGACGCAAGGCTCTTGCTATGACCTCATCTACTCCAGGAAAAACAATGCTCATAAATCACTTTGTTATCAACAACGAGTGGTATTTGGTAGACCTTCCTGGATATGGCTACGCAAAACGCGGACGCAAAGAAGTCGAAAAGCTACAGAAACTCATTAGCTATTATGTTTTGCAACGCAAAGAGCTTACTTGCCTTTTTGTGCTGATTGACTCAAGACTTGAACCACAAAAAATAGATTTAGACTTCATTCGATTTTTAGGCGAAAATGGTGTACCTTTTGGAATTGTATTTACCAAAGCAGATAAGCCTAAGCGAAACGAGCTAAAGCGCAATGTTGAAAAATTTCTAAACACTCTTCACGAAGAATGGGAAGAACTTCCTCCTCATTTTATAACGAGTAGCGATACAGGATTAGGAAGAGAAGAATTTCTTAACTACATTGATAGCATAAATAAAGACATTTTATCCTCACACAGTCAAGCTTTTTAAGAAAGCACAAACATTGTGCATTCACATCTTTCAATAACACCATAGCCACCAATATAGCGCACAAAAATGTTATCAATATTTAAAGTTCCTCAATTCAGGGTTTTCTTAATTATAGTAGCATTAGGCATTGCAGCAGCATCTCTTATCTATTCGCATAGCTTGACACGCGATCTCTATGCTGAGGAGGTAGCTAAAATGGAGGTATGGGCACAAGCTATGCGCTCGCTTACAACTGCGGATGAAAAGACTGACCTTAACCTTGTCTTAAAAGTAATTAATAGCAATCATACAATTCCTGTAGTTGTAACAGATGCACATGGGAATTTACTTACACAACGAAATCTCGACACACAAAAGGATAATTCGGCCACATATATCCACCAAGAAGTAGAAAGAATAAAAGCTAAAGGCAAAATGATGCGTATTAATTTGTCGTCCGAGAACTACCAAACGACAGACTATTTATGCATTTATTATGAAGAATCTGTTTTACTACAACGACTTACCATATACCCATACATACAATTGGGTATTGTTGCCATATTTTTCGTTGTAGCCATTGCTGCATTGTTAGCATCAAAACGTGCTGAACAAAATAGGCTCTGGGTGGGATTGTCTCGTGAAACGGCGCATCAATTAGGTACACCTATTTCATCGCTTATGGCATGGAGCGAAGTGCTTCATGAAACCTATCCTAACGACGATTTGCTACCCGAAATGAACAAAGACATTCGGCGTTTACAACTAATTGCTGAACGATTTTCTAAGATAGGCTCTGCTCCAGAGTTGAAACAACACGACATACGTGGACTCGTAGAGAGAGTGGCTGAGTACTATGACAGACGGACTTCAAAGAAAGTTAGTGTTAACATATCAATTCCCGATCTGCCCATAAATGCTATGGTAAATGCACCACTATTTGAATGGGTTATAGAAAACCTATGTAAGAATGCTATTGACGCAATGCAAGGAGTAGGGTCACTTACACTCAGTGTAAAGCCAAATGCTTTCTCACGTGGTAAGCACACATATGCACAAATTCAAGTTTCTGACACAGGGAAGGGCATCCCTCATAATAAATTTCAAACAATTTTTAAACCTGGATATACCACAAAAAAACGTGGTTGGGGGCTTGGACTATCTTTAGCAAAACGCATCGTACAATCCTATCACCATGGAAATATTTACGTTATGAGTAGCCAGTTAGGAATAGGAACAACTTTTGCTATTGATATTGAACAAATATGACAATTGCACTAAAAGTAAAAAAGAATAGGGCTATATTTTTATAAAAATTCTTATTGCATACGCCATCTATTGCCATCATATACCATAGGAAGAAGAACCTCTTCAACACTCCCATCATTGTAAGAAACATTAAGAAACACATTTGCCATCAAGTTATTGTTATGCATTTCTGTGCGAAGAATATCTACTTTCTTCACACCATTCTTCTCTTTCATCACAAGTTTTTGATGATGACGAAGCATCTTAACTACACGTTGCTGATAGTCGTTTGGCATTTTATCACACGACTTCATAGCCTTTACATAGTCTTGAAATTGGCCATTTACTTGCATTTTATAACACAGCATAGCCATTGAGTCGGCTCCCTCTGAGTTCTTGTATTTTGCCACATCCGATGCGCTTTTCTGACATGAATTTAAGAATACACAGATTGTAGCTAACAATAAGAGGAACTTTATAATAAAATGTCTATTTCTATTTTTTCTTGTTAAAGTACAAACCATCATTATAACTTTTTAAATACTAAAATCTTCTTGTCCTATTTATATACGGACAAGAAGATTTTGCTTTTTATAGGTAGTTCTAAAATACCATTATAGCAAATTATACTATAACCACATTTTAGAATACACCTTACTTTTGACGAATAAAAATATTGATTGGAGACCCAGTAAAGTTCCAACGCTCACGTATTTTATTCTCTAAGAAACGTCGATAAGGCTCCTTTACATATTGAGGTAGATTAGCATAAAATACAAACGAAGGCACTTGTGTATTAGGTAATTGCGCGCAATATTTTATCTTAATATATTTGCCCTTAATTGAAGGAGGTGGATAAGCCTCTATAAGAGGTAGCATCTCCTCGTTTAGTTTTGATGTTGATATTCTGCGTTTACGAGCTAAGTACACATCTTTGGCCGTTTCTATCACCTTGAAAATGCGTTGCTTAGTAAGAGCAGATGCAAATATAATAGGAAAATCAACAAAAGGAGCCATACGATTTCGAATAGCATCTTCAAAATGTCGTATCGCTGCATTTGACTTATCTTCAACCAAATCCCATTTATTTACAACAACAACCACACTCTTAAGGTTCTTCTGTATAATCTGAACAATATTAAGGTCTTGGCTTTCTATTCCGCGAGTAGCATCTATCATCAGAATACATACATCAGAGTTTTCAATAGAGCGAATAGCCCGCATCACAGAATAAAATTCCAAATCTTCTGTCACTTTATTCTTACGACGTATACCCGCAGTATCAACAAGATAAAAGTCAAAACCAAACTTTGTATATCGCGTAAGAATGCTGTCACGAGTTGTACCAGCTATATTTGTAACAATATTGCGGTCTTCGCCAAGGAAAGCATTGATAATGCTACTTTTACCTGCATTAGGACGACCTACTACACTGAAACGTGGTATGTTATCCTCTGCTGCATCATCATCATTTTCCTTACCTAATTTTTCTATAATTAAGTCAAGCAAATCTCCTGTACCGCCACCTGTAATAGCAGAAATGCAAAAAGGATCGCCTAAGCCCAACTTGTAAAACTCTGCAGATCCATAACGTTCTTCGTTATTATCTGTTTTATTTGCACACAATATTACCGGTACATTCGTGCGACGTAATATAGAAGCTACTTGCTCGTCGAGGTCAGTAATACCATTTTTTATATCTACTACAAACAATATTACATCAGCCTCTTCAGTAGCTAACGAAACTTGCTTGCGTATTTCTCCTTCAAATATATCGTCCGACTTAACAACCCAACCACCTGTGTCAACAACAGAGAACTCACGGCGTCCCCACTCGCATTTGCCATACTGACGGTCGCGTGTAGTGCCTGCTTCATCGCTGACAATAGCTTGACGAGTTCCCGTCAAGCGATTGAATAAAGTGGACTTGCCGACATTGGGTCGGCCTACTATGGCTACTAATTTTGACACGTTATTATTCTATAAAATGTTACAAGAGCGAATATAAATCGCCCTTTTTTAATCTAATTTATATCCGTAAGCTTCAAGACGTTTAGTATTGCTTCGCCAATCCTTATCAACCTTTACAAATATTTCAAGGAATATGTTCTTTCCGAAAAACTTTTCAAGCGTCTTGCGAGCTTCAGACGAAATCTTTTTTAAAGCAACGCCTCTATGTCCTATGATAATGCCTTTTTGGCTATCACGTTCAACATAAATCACAGCATTGATATGAATATGCTTCTCGTCTTCTTTAAAACGTTCTACTACGACCTCTACTGAGTAAGGAATTTCCTTGTCGTAGTAAAGCAAAATCTTCTCGCGAATGATTTCTGTAACAAAGAAACGAGCAGGTTTATCCGTCCATTGGTCTTTACCAAAATATGGAGGAGACTCTGGCAATAGTTCTTTGATACGTGAGAGCACATTATCAACATTAAACTTTACCTTAGCCGAAATCGGAAAAATTTCAGCTTTGGGCAAACTTTCATGCCACAGAGCAACCAATGTTTCAAGGTCATTTTGATTAGAAATGTCTATTTTGTTGATAAGAACCAACACAGGAACATTCATCTTTTTTACCTTTTCAAGAAAGTCACTATTTTTATCTGGCTTTTCTACAACATCGGTAACATAGAGCAACACATCAGCGTCTTGTAAAGCCGATTCTGAAAAGGCTAGCATTTCTTCTTGCAACTTGTAATTAGGTTTCAGCACGCCTGGCGTATCAGAAAAAACAATCTGCGCATCATCGCTATTAATAATGCCCATAATACGATGACGCGTAGTTTGAGCCTTAAAAGTTGCAATAGATATGCGTTCACCCATTAACAAGTTCATGAGTGTAGACTTTCCCACATTAGGATTGCCCACTATATTTACAAACCCTGCTTTGTGCATTTATTTAAATAGATTATGGCATATCATGTTAAAGGTCTATTTTTAACCATTTTACAAGGATACACCTTATAACAAAAAATGCAAACAAGCGAGAAAGACTTTCAAACATTCATATCGCTGCTTGTATTCACTTTTCTATTAGTTACTAACCAACGATGTTATAGCTTGCTCGCATGTTTGCACTCTATATTCAGCACTTACTTTGCATCATAGCCCCACTTTAGGTATGCAGCACCCCATGTAAAGCCTGCACCAAAAGCACAAAGTATAAGGTTGTCACCTTTCTTTAATTGCTTTTCATAATCCCATAAAGCAAGAGGTAATGTACCTGCAGAAGTATTACCATAACGTTGAATGTTGAGCATTACTTTGTCCATTGGCAACTCTAAACGATGAGCTACAGCTTCAATAATGCGCACATTTGCTTGATGAGGTACAACCCAAGCGATGTTATCCTTTGTCAAATTGTTACGTTCTGCAATCTGAGCACATGCATCACTCATGTTTGTTACAGCAAACTTAAACACCGTACGACCTTCTTGATGCAAATAATGCATACGATGATCTATTGTGAAATATGAAGGGCTGCATACCGAACCACCAGCCTTCATGCATAAGAACGGAAGCCCCTTACCATCTGTACGAAGATAGCTATCTTGCCATCCAATTCCCTCTTCTACAGAAGGTTCAACCAAAACTGCTGCTGCTCCATCACCAAATATAGGGCAAGTAGCACGGTCTGTGTAATCTACTATCGAAGACATCTTATCAGCGCCACATACCACAATTTTCTTGTATCGTCCACTCTGTATCATACCTGCAGCAGCATCCATAGCAAACAAGAAACCGCAACAAGCAGCTTGCATATCAATGGCAAAAGCATTTTTCATACCCAAGCGACCGATAACGATGCTTGAAGTAGAAGGAAAATGATAGTCAGGAGTTGTTGTTGCTACAATCACGCAATCAACTTCTTGAGGATCGGTACCAGTTTTCTCTAACAATTGCTTTACAGCCTTACGTGCCATATAGCTTGTACCCAAACCCTCTTCATTGAGAATGCGACGTTCTTTAATACCAATACGTGTCATGATCCATTCATCGTTGGTATCAACCATACGTGAAAGTTCATCATTATTCAAAACGTATTCAGGAACATATCCGCCTACACCTGTGATGACAGCATTTATTTTTTCCATTTGAATATATTTTTATAGGCGCACAATTAGTATTTAGTTCTGTTATTTACCTTAGTTACTAACACTCAATCATTTACATTCTAATGTATAACATATGATGCATTTAATTAAAGTACAGCGCTTTATCTTTGCTATGACTTATATAGCGATAAGCATTTTCACTAATAAAACGCTATTTAGTAAAATAACAAGTCACCTAGTGTGCTCCAAATACAGACAATCTTAATAAAAAAATAGTTTAAGAGTTACGTCTCTGGCGTTCATCTTTATGTCTGGATGAAACGCAGACAGGAAAGGAAACGTCAAAGAGCCAACCAACTCTTAAACTACCAGTTTCATTTTAGTTGAACGAGAATGTAACTCTAATATTATTCAGCCACTTCCTTTTCAATAGCCAACTTACCACGATAGTAGCCGCATGTAGGGCATACAGTGTGGTAGATGTGCCAACCTCCACAATTAGGGCAGATAGCCAATGTAGGAGCAACTGCCTTGTCGTGAGTTCTACGCTTTAGAGTTCTCGTTTTTGATTGTCTTCTTTTAGGATGTGCCATTTTGTTATTCTATTTTTTAGTTGTATAAATCATTTATATTTTTCTGCTACACTTATATCTATATCCAAAGATTTACCCATTAAAATAACGATTTTGCGTTTAATCGTCATCCTCGTCTTCTTCAGAGTTCAAACTTGATATTATGTAATTCATCATATCTGGGTTGCATTCTCCATCATGATGAATGCGTTGCATAGGCAATGAAGTTTCAATAATTTCATATACTTGCCATGAGAGGTCGTAGCACTGATTATTAGCTTCAACATAAAGCATATCATCAGCATCATTCTCCTCAGGTTCAGCATCCTTTATCTTTATTGTATCTTCAGCATCAACATCAATACGTAAAGGATCTAAGCAACGATCGCAAGCAACCACCACATAGCCCTTAGCTTTAATGTTTACTTTATACACATCACCTATAGGACGTTTCACATAAACTTCAAGACAAATCTCCCCACCGCTTATTTCTTCTTGCTCCAGGTCAGCAAAGAAGCGATCAGCCAATGTAAAATCCAAGCGTTTAGCTACTTCGGCAGCATGCGCCAAATTGATATTTAAGAGATTAATACTTTGCATAGCGACTGCAAAGGTAACAAAATCTATTGTAATAGCGCATATTACCTTATTTTTTTTCATCATTTATAATATTTTTTGCTTACAGGATGCTCCATAACTTATTTATGGCAACAAAAATATTGCTTTTACCTTTATTTTCGTTTTTGTAACACAGCAAATCTTTTGCCTTGTGGTTATGATATTGTATCTTTGCAAAACAAACACACATAGTGATTGTAAATAAAAAGTTAGAAATACAAATTTTACAATTTTCTTTTATACATGAACATTTTCTTCTCTTCTAAAAAGTTGCTCGTTGTGGTAGCAAGTTGTCTACTATCTACAGGAACTTTATGGGCAGACATTAACCCTAAGCCCTTTGTAATTCCCGAGCTCAAAACTTGGACTGGTGCTGAAGGTCAAACTGCTATCTCAGGTCGTATTATCATCAAAGGAAACAACGCTCAAGCAACAGCCGAATCCTTGGCTAACGACTACAAAGCAATGTTTGGTAAATCGCTTACCATCACAACAGGCACAGCTAAAGCTGGTGATATAGTTCTAAGCATCAAAAAAGACAAGAAATTAGGTGAAGAGGGCTATTCTCTAAACATAGGAAATGCCATTGAACTAACAGCTAATACAACCCAAGGACTCTTTTGGGGTACACGTACACTCCTTCAAGTAGCAGAGCAACATAAAGACGCCGCATTGCCCAAAGGCAAAACAATTGATGTGCCAGAGTATAAGCTACGTGGATTTATGATTGACTGCGGCCGTAAATTCATCCCTATGAGCTACCTGCGCAATTTAGCTAAAATAATGGGATACTACAAGATGAACACACTGCAAGTTCACCTTAACGACAATGGTTTCCGCCAATATTTTGGCAATGATTGGAACAAAACACAAGCTGCATTCCGCCTTGAGTGCGACACTTATCCAGGATTAACTGCTAAAGACGGCTCTTACAGCAAAAAAGAATTTATTGACCTTCAAAAACTTGCCGAGGAGAACGGAGTTGAAATTATCCCTGAGATAGATGCTCCTGCACACTCGCTTGCATTTACACAATACAAGCCAGAGATAGGAAGCAAAGAATATGGAATGGATCACCTTGATCTATTCACTCCCGAGACATACAAGTTTATGGATGGCCTTTGGAAAGAATATATAGGTGGTAAAGATCCTGTTTTCCGCGGTCCACGCGTACACATCGGTACAGACGAATACTCTAACGCTAAAAAGGATGTAGTTGAGAAATTCCGTGAATACACAGACCATTACATCAAATTGGTTGAGAGTTACGGCAAGAAAGCTGTGCTTTGGGGTGCGCTCACTCATGCTAATGGTACAACTAAGGTTAAGTCTAAAGATGTTTTGATGGACATTTGGTACAATGGTTATGCCGATCCTACTGAAATGCGTAAGCAAGGATATAAATTAGTAAGCATTCCCGACGGAATGGTATACATTGTACCTGCTGCAGGTTACTACTACGATTACCTAAACTGCCAATACCTCTATGAGCATTGGACACCTGCTGTTATCGGTAACAAAACATTCCCCGAAAACGATCCAGCCATTGAAGGTGGCATGTTTGCTGTATGGAACGACCACGTTGGCAATGGTATAACCACCAAAGACGTACACCATCGTGTTTACCCCGCCCTACAGACCTTGGCTGTAAAATGCTGGACTGGAAAAGAGACTAAACTTTCTTATGCTGATTTTGATAAGAACCGCAAAAATCTTAGCGAAGCTCCTGGTGTAAACGAGTTAGGTCGCATTAGTCTTACAAACAACAAGACTACACTCCATGGTCCTATAACTCCAGGACAAAAGCTCGACTGGGAAGAGGTTGGCTACAACTATGCTGTATCATTCACTATCGATGGAAAGCAAGAGGCAAAAGGCACAGAACTATTCCGTTCGGCAAATGCTGTTGTTTACTTGTCAGACCCCGACCAAGGAAAACTTGGTTTTGAGCACGAAGGCTACCGCAACCTCTTTAACTACCGCGTTCCTGTTGGCGAAAAACATACCATCACTATTGAAGGAACAAACAAAGCTACTCGTCTGTACGTAGACGGCAATTTGAAAGAAGAACTGGGTCCCAAGACACTCTATGTAATGCGCGACCAAGACCGTGCACACTATCAAGTAAAGGGTACCTACACTTACGAACCCGTAGTTTATCAACCAACAGATCAAATCTATTATCAACGCACACTTGTATTTCCACTTCGTCAAGCTGGACAATTCAAAAGTAATATTTCAGATTTGACAATTGAAATAAAGTAAGCACACATTCCCTCATATCAAGGAATTTATTTCCTTGAATGAATTGCTTATAAACAAATTCATATTTACACATAAAAAGGCGGAACTGCACCCTATGTCAGTTCCGCCTTTTATGTTTCCATTAGGCCAATATTACGTAAGCATCCCTTGCAAGCCGTGTTGTATATACTCCTATAAAGTTGAAACCTTACAGACAAAAAGCACTCACGTTTTGCCTGAATGAAAACTATATCTACCATCTATACTCTCAAGGCATAGATATACAAATCTATCAAGACTTTGGTCTATTTGTTTTCTACAATACAGCCTGCATGGAATGTTTACAATATTACATACACAAGCAGCAATCACTTTTTCATTCCAACACTGCCAGCATATTTCTCACTGAACTCACAATTTATCTCTACAAGTTCTTTAAAACCATAGATATAATCATCATAAATATCAGCCATTTCTGCACCTTCACAATCTATCCCCGAATAGCCTAAAGCCGACCTAACAATCTCAGCTCTTTCTTCTATTGTTGTATCTTTGATTAATAAACTTTTCATAAGTAAGTGGACATTTTTATTTTAGATAAATAAGTTCTAAATTTGTCATAGAA
>ERZ808240.1265-NODE-1265-length-31797-cov-4.172768_pt1 | contig 31797 bp, 27 predicted proteins | sample MGYA00521084_ERZ808240 | MGnify/ENA primary metagenome ERZ808240 (study PRJEB31516, sample SAMN03275571) | gut metagenome | biome: mammalia-associated habitat; material: feces | host: Papio cynocephalus | place: Kenya | collected 2012-08-06 ... | reverse complement strand
TTTCGGCAAACCAAACACCTCCCTTAGGCAAAATAGATAGAGGATTGCACAATCCTCCCGTGCAGAATGATATTTTAACAGTTATCGTTCCAAAAAGCAAGGGTTTTTTTACAATTTCCAGACAAAAATTGCATATTGTGTTGAAAAGCGCAAAAGCTATGAAACAGATACAAGATTTTGTGGCAAAAGGAGAAGCGGAATGTTCATCAAACGGACGGATCTGGCGCTGGAAGCCCGGGAGCTGTGGCAGGAGTCTGTGGGGAAAACCACCAGGCTCCGCGGCGTCAAAGCGGAAAAGACCCGGCGGGAGGGGTATCCCGTGACGACGGTGCGGATTCTGGACGAGGAGGGCGAGAAGGCTCTGGGAAAGCCGGTGGGGAGCTACCGAACAGTGGATCTTACCGCGTTCTGGCAGAGAAAGCCGGATTTTTTTGAGCGGGCGGTGCGGACGCTGGGGGGAGAGCTGCGGGAGCTGCTGCCCGGAGAAGGGACTGCGCTGGTAGTGGGACTGGGCAACCGGGCCATGACGCCGGACGCCGTCGGTCCGGAGGTTCTGAGTCATCTGCTGATTACCCGCCATTTGATCGCCGCCATGCCGAAGCAGTTTTCCGGGTTCCGGCCGGTGGCCGCGCTGGAGACCGGCGTTCTGGGAACCACCGGCGTGGAGTCCGCGGAGGCGGTTCAGGCGCTGGTTCGGGAAATATCGCCGGACTTTGTCATCGCTGTGGACGCACTGGCGGCCCGGCGGGTCAGCCGGGTGTGCAATACCGTTCAGTTCAGCGATACCGGTCTGGTTCCCGGCTCCGGCGTTGAAAATCACCGGGCGGCGCTGAATCGGGAAACGCTGGGCGTTCCGGTTTTCGCGGTGGGCGTACCCACCGTGGTGGACGGGGCCACTCTGGCCGCGGATCTTCTGGAGGAGGCGGGCATCCAGGCGATAGACGAGAAAAAGCTCCGGGGTCAGAGCGGTTCCCTTACGGTCACGCCCCGGGATATCGACGCCCAGGTGCGGGATTTGAGCAAAGTGATCGGATTCGCCATCAACTGGGCGCTTCAGAATCTTGAAATTGAAGAGATCAACGCTCTGCTGTCATAGCGGGGCGCGCTGCCGTCAGAGGTCGATATCCAGCACCACCGGGCAGTGATCGCTGCCGGTCACTTCACTCCAGATATCCGCCTTTGTGACCTTGTCCATCAGGCGTTCGGAGACAATAAAATAGTCAATCCGCCAGCCGGCGTTGTTCTGCCGGGCATGAAACCGGTAGCTCCACCAGCTGTATGCTCCGGCGGCGTCCGGATGGAGCCGGCGGAAGGTGTCGGCAAAACCGGAGGAAAGGAGCCGGGTCATCTTCTCCCGCTCCTCGTCGGTGAAGCCGGCGTTCCGGCGGTTGGTCTTCGGGTTTTTGATGTCGATTTCCTCATGGGCCACATTGAGATCGCCGCAGTAGATCACGGGCTTCCTGGCGTCCAGATCTAAAAGATACTCCCGGATATCGTCCTCCCAGGCCATGCGGTAATCCAGCCGCAGCAGCTGGTCCTTGGAGTTGGGCGTGTAGCAGCAGACCAGATAAAAGGAATTGAATTCCGCCGTGATGACCCGCCCTTCATGCCGGTGCTCGTCGATGCCGAAATCATTGGTGACGTTCAGCGGCTGACGGCGGGTGAAGACGGCGGTGCCGGAATATCCGGCCTTATCCGCGCTGTTCCAGTAGCGCTCATAGCCCGGCAGGTCAAATTTCGCCTGTTCGGGCTTCATTTTTGTCTCCTGAAGACAGATGACGTCCGCGTCGGCAAAGGCGCAGAAGTCCAGAAAGCCCTTTCCCAGACAGGAACGCAGGCCGTTGACATTCCAGGATACCAGCCGCATGATGACATTACCTCCGTAGACAGCAAGACTTTTCCACATTTTATCCGATTCTGTGGAAAAAGACAACCATGTTTTCCGGAATTCCCGGAAAAGCGGGACTTCTCCGCTTGTAATATTGGAAAAACTGCTCTATAATGAAAAACATTGAGATGCCTCGGAAGGCAAAGCCGCCGTTCCGATATCCCGGGTCCATCCGCGGAGGCTGGCCAAGCGGCCTTTCAGGAGATTGCTGCTTGAAGAAGCGTCGTTTCGCGGAGACTGCCGCGTCGCCGGAAGACTTGCCGCGTTTCCGGTCAGCCTGCCAAAGGGGCTTTGACGCTGCCTGCGGAAGGCCGGTCCCTTTTTCGGAATTCCCAGCTTGTAAAACCCGGCTCCCTTTCATTCGGGGCAGCCGTTATAAAGGAGAAAATCCCATGGAAAAGAAGAAATTCTATATCACAACGCCCATTTACTATCCCTCGGACAAGCTCCACATCGGCCATACCTACTGCACGGTGGCTACGGATACCATCGCCCGGTATAAGCGGCTTCAGGGGTATGATGTGCTGTTTCTCACCGGAACCGACGAGCACGGCCAGAAAATCGAGAACAAGGCGAAAGAGGCCGGCGTGACGCCCAAGGAGTTTGTGGACGGCATCGTGGAGGGCCCCCGCGGCGTCAAGGACCTGTGGAAGCTGATGAATATTTCCAACGACCGCTTTATCCGCACCACCGATGACTACCACGTCAAGGCCATTCAGCGGATTTTTCGGAAGATGTACGACAACGGGGACATCTACAAGGGCACCTATAAGGGCAAGTACTGCACCCCCTGCGAGTCCTTCTGGACGGAGAGCCAGCTAAAAGACGGCTGCTGTCCCGACTGCGGCCGTCCGGTGGTGGACGCGGAAGAGGAGGCCTATTTCTTCCGGCTGAGCAAGTACGCTGACCGGGTCCGGGGTCTGCTGGAGGACACGGATTTCCTCCAGCCCCGCAGCCGCGTCAATGAGATGGTGAAGAATTTCATCGACCCGGGCCTGGAGGATTTGTGCGTCTCCCGGACCTCCTTCAGCTGGGGCATTCCGGTGGATTTCGACCCCAAGCACGTGGTCTATGTGTGGCTGGACGCCCTGTTCAACTACGTTACGGCGCTGGGCTTCGAGAACGACCGGTATCACGACTATGCCGATTACTGGCCCGGCGTCAACATCGTGGGCAAGGAAATTGTCCGGTTCCACTCCATTATCTGGCCCGCCTTCTGCATGAGTCTGGGGATGCCGCTTCCCAAGCATGTGTTCGGTCATGGCTGGCTGCTGCTGGACGGCGGCAAGATGTCCAAGTCCAAGGGCAATGTGGTGGATCCCTATGTGCTGGCGGAGCAGTTCGGCGTGGACGCGCTGCGGTTTTTCCTCATGCGGACGTTCCCCTTCGGTTCCGACGGCAACTTCTCCAACGAGCTGCTGATTCAGACCATCAACACGGATCTGGCCAACGATCTGGGCAATCTGCTCTCCCGCACCACCGCCATGGCGGGCAAATATTTCGGCGGAACGCTGCCGGAGGGCTGCGGCACCTGGGCCGCGCCTGAATCCTGCGATACGGAGCTGATCGGCCTGGCCAAGGGCCTGCGGGACAGGTACGAGGACGCCATGGAGCACTTTGCTCCCCACAAGGCGCTGGACGAGGTGTTCAAGGTGATCCAGCGGGCCAACAAATATATCGACGAAACCGCTCCCTGGACACTGGCCAAGGATATGGAGGCCAACGGAAAGCGGCTGGCCAATGTGCTGTACAATCTTCTGGAGGCCGCGCGGATCTGCGGCATCCTGCTGACGCCCTTTATGCCCCAGAGCATGGAAAAGCTGTTTGCTCAGATCGGCGCCGGGGCGGAGATCCAGACCTGGGACAGCGCCGCCCGGTGGGGCAGCCTGCCGGAGACGGTCACGGTCACCAAGGGCGAGAATCTGTTCCCTCGGGTGGACGCGGAAAAGGCGCTGGCGGAACTGGAGGCGGCGGAGGCCGCGTCCCGGAAGGCGGCCGTCCTGCCGGCGGTGGAGCTGGAGCCTCAGCTGAGTGAAAAGGTGGACTTTGATACCTTCTGCAAGTCCGATTTCCGGGCAGTGAAGGTCAAGGCCTGCGAGGCCGTGAAAAAGAGCACCAAGCTCCTGCGCTTTACCCTGGACGACGGAACCGGAACAGACCGGCAGATTCTCTCCGGCATTCATAAGTGGTACGAGCCGGAGGAGCTGGTGGGCAAAACGCTCATCGCCATTGTCAACCTGCCGCCCCGAAAGATGATGGGACTGGAGAGCAACGGTATGCTGATCTCCGCCACGCATCGGGAGAATGGTGAGGAATGCCTGCACCTCATCATGGTGGATGACGCGATTCCCGCCGGCGCCAAGCTGTGCTGAGGAAAGAAAGAACTGCCGTCGGGGCCGGGCGCAGCGCGCCCGGCCCCTTTCCAACGATTTGACAAGATATTGAACAGATGGTACCGGGACTGCCGAAAAAGCGGCAAAGCCGCTTTTTCGGGAGGGCCGCGCTTTGCTCCGCGCCTTGGCTGTCCGCTTTTGGCGGACAGTCCGGCGCTTGCTCCGCGAGGCTTTTTCCGGCAGGCCGGGGATCATGCTGTCTGCCGCGGGAGGTGTTTGTGTGATTTTTGATACCCATGCCCATTATGACGACAAGGCATTTGACCGGGACCGGGACGAGCTGCTCTCTTCCCTGCCGTCCCGGGGCGTCGGCCTGGTGGTGGACCCCGGCTGCACGGTGGACAGCTCCCGGGCCGCGGTGGCTCTGGCGGAGCGGTATCCCCATGTTTATGCGGCGGTGGGAATTCATCCGGAGGACTGCGCCGGCGCGGGAGACGCGGCGTTCGCGGCCATCCGGAAGCTGGCGGGCCATCCCAAAACCGTGGCCATTGGGGAAATCGGCCTGGATTACTACTGGGAGCAGAACCCGCCCCGGGAGTTCCAGCAGATGGTATTCCGGAGGCAGCTGGCGCTGGCCCGGGAACTGGAGCTGCCGGTGATTATTCACGACCGGGAGGCCCACGGGGACACGCTGGCAATCGTCCGGGAATTTCCGGAGGTCCGGGGGGTGTTTCACTGTTATTCCGGCAGTCCGGAGATGGCGGAAGAGCTGATCAGGCGGGGCTGGTATCTGGGCTTTGACGGACCGGTGACCTATAAAAACGCCCGCCGGGCGCCGGAGACAGCGGCGGCAGCGCCGCTGGAGCGCATCGTGATTGAGACGGATTCCCCCTACATGGCTCCGGTTCCCAACCGCGGGAAGCGGAATGATTCCACCAATTTGACCTATGTTGTGGAAAAACTGGCGGAGTGGAAGGGCGTTTCGCCGGAAGAAATGGAGGCCATTACCTGGCGCAACGGCCTGCGTCTGTTCGGACTGGAGGGCAGGGTATGAGACGGCCGGTTTTGGTTTTGACGGCCTGCCTGCTGCTGAGCGGCTGCGGCACGAAGCCGCAGGCGGCGGATGTCCTGGCGGAAATGACTCCGGCTCAGCCCATTACGGTTCCGGCGGAGGTGACGGCGGGACGGACACCGGATGAGCCTCCTGCGCTTCCCACGAAACGCGTGGGGCTGCGGGAATGGAGGGCAGAGAGCCGCTGGAACAAAGATCCGGTATGCCTGCTGGCGGAGTTGGAGGAACAGGATGCGGCGCTGTATGGAGTGACAGAGTATCAGAATGACGCGGTTCTGCTTCGCTGGGGAACCAGTCTGGCGGAGTTTCCCTGGTCGCTTGGCGGTCCTATGGCCGTGGAGCCGCAGCTGCTGTGCCTGGATGCTGACGGAGACGGCGGGCAGGAGCTGATTGTCATCAACTGCGCGGGCAGCGGTACCGGCGTCTTTCTTTCGGAGCTGCATGTGATAGAAAAGAATCCGGACGGCACCCTGACAGACAACTCTCTGCCCCGGTCTGCCTTTGACAGCCTGACAGAGCAGCTGCGTGCGGCGGAGTTGGAGGGACGGACCTTCGCCATTCTGGGAACGGATCTGGTGGATATTACGGCCTGCCTGCCGGAGAATCTGGACGGCGTTCCCACCGGTCTGGTGGCCGGCAGCAATATCAACTTTGAGCAAACGCCGCAGGGCATGGAGTTTTGGGGCGGCGTATGGCTGGATGGAGAGGGCGTCCTCCCGACTGCCTGCTATGCGGCGGACGTTCGGGCCCGGGTGAGCTATGAAGACGGAGCGTTTACCCTGTCCGGCTTTCATCTGGACGGGCTTACGGAATAAAGGAGCGATATGATATGGAAAAAGGCTTTACCATTACCTATGAGTACGGGGACAATCTGTATGTGAACCCCACCAACCGCTGCAATTTCAACTGCGAATTCTGCCTGCGGCACAACAAGACCTCCAACGGCAGCATCTATACCCACAATCTGTGGCTCAAGCGGGAGCCTGCAAAAGAGGAAATTCTCGCCTCCATTGAGAGCCACGATCTGAGCCGGTACAAGCAGCTGGTGTTTGTGGGCTTCGGAGAGCCCAGCTACCGCTTTGACGACATCTGCTGGGTGATCGACCAGATGAAGGCAAAGGGGGAGAAGATTTTCACCCGGATGGATACCAACGGCACCGGTTCCCTGATCAACGGACGGGACATCGCCCCGGACTTTGCCGGGCGGTTTGATATGGTGTCCGTCTCTTTGAACACGGACACGGCGGAGAAGTACAACGCGCTGTGCCACCCCCAGCAGGCCAACGCCTACCAGGCCATGAAGGACTTTACCAAAGAGGTCCGGAAGTATGTTCCCACGGTGATGATGACGGTAGTGGACACCATCCCTAAGGAGGAAATCGAGAACTGCCGGAGGATCTGCGAGGAGGAAATCGGGGCTACCTACCGGGTCCGGGAGTATATCAAGGACTGATTTATTTGCTCTGGGCCTCCAGAATTTCCGCCATGGAGCGGGCGAACAGGCGTCCCGCCAGGACCGCCTCATCCGGCGAGTTTCCGGCGGCGCCTACCTCCACCAGCAGCGAGCCGGCTGCGGCGTGCTGATTATACCGGGAATTGCGCAGCAGAATGGGCCGCATGAGGGTGGGGTATTCCTCCAGAATTCCGGATTGCAGCGCCACGGCCAGCTTCAGGTTTTCCCGCCAGTTGGGGTGCGCCATTCCCTTTCCGTCGCTTCCGATGACCATGGAGAGCTGAGCGGCGGTCCCCTCCCCTTCCACAACGGAGACTACCTTGTACTCCTGGCCGTTTCCGTCCTCAATGGCGTCCCGGTGGACGTCCAGAATAAACTGCAAAGACGGGTACTGGGCCAGATAGCTGTTGATGGCCGCCAGAGAGCGGTCATAGGCTCCGGAGTAGGACGGGTAGTCATACAGCGTCCGGTCGTGGATGACGGAGATGCCCTCGTCCGCGAAGACCTGAGCCATCTCGTCTCCCACATGGACTACGTTATACCGGGTGTCCAGTGTCCGGTGATCGCCGCTGTATTGGATCTCCGTGCCTGCCGGCGGGGTATAGCTCTCGCTTCCGTGGGTGTGGAGAATCAGGATCTGCGGGGCCTCGTCTGTCAGCGCGGCGGCAAAGGGCGCGGTCAGCTCCGGGACGCTCAGCGCGTATTTGGTGGCGTTGCTGATGTAAACCTTCCCCACCACGGTATAGCCGGAGGGATCGTTTGGAATCAGCGTCCGGGCGGGAACGCCGTTATCGGTCATATCCAGCTCCGTTTCCACGGGGGTCTCCGTTACCGGCGTGGTTACCACCGGCGGGTCCGGGGACGCCGGCTCCGGCGTATCCGCGTCCTCGCTGGACCAGAGACGGAGGACATCCTCCCGGGCGGACAGCAGCAGCGGAGACTCTCCGATGGTCAGCACCGCCGCCGCGGACAGATGACCGTCTGTCCACAGATCCCCCAGCTCCCAGCGGAGAGCCGACAGCGGCAGTGTGACGGAGCCGCGCAGGGCGGAAACGGCGGAGGAAAAGCTCTGGCTGCCCGCCGTGACCGTGGCGGTCCAGAGTGTGGCCCCCGCCGCGGCGATGGCCAGAAGCCGCCGCCGGACAGAGACAAAGCAGGATTCCTTTTTGACGTCCATGGGATTCCCCACCTCCTGGGGACAACCTATGCGCCGGGGACAAAAAATAGAAGCGGGGCAGGGAGAATTCCCTGCCCCGCCTGTGCGTTCCGGAAGGAACTCAGCTGACAAAATGATAGGCGCCGTCCGGGGCGGATGAAGCCGGGGCGTCCGGAATATCGCCTTCGTCCAGAATGACCGTGTCGCTGATATAGCCGGATTCCAGGCACTTGAGAATATCCCGCAGCTGCTGAAGGCCGGCGGGGGTGTCCCGGTACGCCTTGATTCCCTCCAGCGCGGTGCGGCTGGTTCCGTTCAGGCGGTTGTAGGTCTGTGTCAGAGTTTCCAGACGGCTGCCGGCGTCCTCCGCCGTCAGGACCCGGGTCTGAGACGCGCCGTCCGGGCCGGTGTAGGTCCAGCTTACCTCATCGAGATTTTCCACCAGAGCCAGAAGCTGAAAACCGGCCCAGAGCATATCCCGGTTCAGGGCCTGCTCCGCGACGGCGTCGTACTGCCCGGAGAAGTTCGCCGTCCAGCGGTAGGGACGGCTGGAGGTGTGCATCTGGACGGTATAGGTGTTTCCGCTCATCCCCTGGAGGTCCAGAGCCTGAGCGATCCGCCCCACCGCCGGAGCGTTTCCCACGTAGGGCGTCTTCAGATTGCAAAGCTCCCAGGTCTGGCGGTCAATGGAGACGCCGTCCTGCCAGATGACCCGCCCGCACAGATCAATTTCCCGTACTCCGTCCAGAGAGATGTCCAGATGGCCGCCGCCTTCGGAAAACAGCGGAGAGACCAGCACGCTCCGGGCGGAAATCTGAACCGTATCCCCTTCCCGTTCCGTCTGCCAGTCCCAGTAGGCGGAGGCGGACAGCGGCGTGGACAGGGACAGGGAGAGAACGCCGTCCGTCTCCTGGCACTGGATAACCGTCAGCTCCTGCTCCTGAGCGGGGGTGCCGATCACGAAGAGCTTCAGGGCCAGGCCCGCCGCGGCGGCGATCAGCGTGCAGACGACCGCCGCCGCCGCCCGCTTCCAGCTTTTCCGCTTTACTTTTTTCAGGTAGTCCACCTGCCTGTTCTCTCCGGGGGGAGCGGGAACCCGCCCCGCCTCCGCCAGACGGTCCCGCAGGGCGGAGCAGTCCGGGCAGGAGGACAGATGAGCGGCCACCGCCGCGTTGGTTTCCGGAGAGGTCAGGCCCTCCACATAGGAGGGCAGCAGATCCCGCACAATGGCGCAGGTCAATTCAGTATGCATCTGTTCCGCCGTCCTTTCGCAATGTTTCTTTTCCACGGTAAAAGGTCACCCGGGCCCAGGCTTCCGTTCTGCCCAGCACGTCGCCGATTTCCCGGAAGCTGAGGCCGCCGAAGGCCCTGAGGTAAACCACCTCCCGGGTTGGTTCCCGCAGGGCGTGGATCTGCCGGAGCAGCCGCAGACGGTCCTGCTGCGCCGCGGCCTCCTCCTCTGCGGAGGGCGCCCGGGGAAGCGATTGTTCTTCCGTGAGAGGATCCGGGAAAGACTGAAGGGCGGCCCGCTCTGCCTTGTGCTTTTCCAGGTATTGATACCACAGGTGCCTGGCAATCTGGCACAGCCAGGTGGAAATTTTGCAGGAGCCGTCAAACCGGCTGATGGAGCTGACGGCCTGGCAGAAGGTCTCCTGGGTCAATTCCTCCGCCAGATCCTCCCGGCGGCACTGGGAGAGAAGAAAGTGGTAGACCGTCTGGGCATGCTGCTGGTAAACCTGAGTCATCTCATCCATGGGCTGTCTCCCCCCTCTCTGTGTTCTTAATCCGGTTTTGCGGCGGTTCGTTACAGCTCCGGCAAAAAAATTTCAGAGCAGAGAGGTTACGCCCGGAACCGTCCGCAGCTTCCGGTCCAGAAGCTCCAGAAAGCGGGAGAGAACCGGGGACAGCTCCGTCTGCTGAATGAGATAATAGATAAACCGCTCCGGCGGTCCCTCCGGAGGGTGCTGAAACCGGATGCCGGGGATGCTCCGCAGCTGTTCCGCCGCCGAGCGGGGCAGAAAAGCCCAGAGGTTTTCCCGCCGGAGAAAGTATTCCAGAAGGGGCATCTGATCCAGCAGCACCTTCGGCGGCTGGGCGGGCGGAAACCAGAAATCGTGCCACAGGTCATATTCCGGGCACCAGGGCAGACGGATCTCGTCCCGCCCGTCCAGTCCGGAGGGATGGACGGCCTGAGCGTATTTGGTGCCGGGACTCAGGGCCAGAACCATTTCCTCCCGGAACAGGGGAACCGTCCGGACCTCCCGGGAGAACATGTCGTCGGAAATCAGCGCCATGTCCACTTCCCCTCTGGCCACATAGCCGTAAGCCTCCAGAGAGTGATGGTGATGAAATTCCACGCTGTATTCCGGACAGCTGGCCATAAAGGCGGAGAATACCTCCGGCAGCAGATAGGAACTGACGCTCCCCACCGAGGACAGCCGCAGCAGCCGGGGCTCCCGTTGAGGAATGGTTTTCGCCTCCCGCCACAGCGCGGCATACTTTTCCGCCAGAGGGAGAAAGGCCCGGCCCTCCTCCGTCAGTTCCGCCACCCGGACGCCCTGTCCCCGTTTCAGCAGCGGATATCCCAGTTCGGATTCCAGCGCCCGAAGGCGGCGGCTGAGCGCCGGCTGGGTGACATAGAGCTGCCGGGCAGCCGCGGTGACGCTGCCGGCCCTCGCGGCCGTCAGAAAGGCCTGAATTTCCAGCTGGGTCATTTGTCCGGCTCCTTTCGCCTGTAAATATAAAATACTATTTATATTTTAGCGGTAAAATCAGCATTTTACAAGGATTTCTTTGTTTGCTATGATAGGGCAGTCAACAAAAAGAAAGGGAGAATGACATGCGGCATACACAGGACCTTACACAGGGAAATATTTACCGGGAGCTGTGGCTTTTGACGCTGCCGCTGCTTCTGGGAAATATTCTTCAGCAGTTCTACAACGCCGCCGACGCCTGGATCGTGGGGCGGTTTGTGGGGCAGGACGCCTTTGCGGCGGTGGGCGTCGGCGGTACGGTGATGAATCTGTTTATCTTCATCCTGTCCGGCTGCTGCGCCGGCTTTTCCGTGCTGTTTGCCCAGCTCTACGGGGCCGGGGATCTGGCCGCCTTCCGGAAGGAGGGCTTTCTCTCCGTGGCATACGGCGGCGGCGCGGCCGCGGCGCTTTCCGCTCTGGCGCTGGCGTTCCTCTCTCCCCTGCTGCGCCTGATCCAGACGCCGCCGGAGGTGGCGGAACAGTGCGGGGCATATCTGGCCATTGTGTGCTGCGGACTGATTGCCACGTATTATTACAATCTCTGCGCCGCCATTCTCCGGGCGGTGGGAAACACGTCGGCGGCACTGGCGATTTTATTTGCCGCCATGGCGCTGAATATCGTTCTGGATCTGTGGTTTGTGGCGGGAATGAACTGGGGCATCCGGGGAGCCGCCTGGGCCACGGTCATCTCTCAGGCGCTTTCGGCGGCGCTGTGCTTCCTGTATTTGCGAAAGGCTCTGCCGGAGCTGCTGTTTCGCCGGGAGGACGTGGGAATGGACGGGGAGCTGCTGAAAAGGAGCGTCTCCTACGGGCTGCTCTCCGCTCTGCACCAGTCCAGCCTGTACATCGGCAAGCTGCTGGTGCAGGGAGCGGTGAACTCCATGGGCACGGAGATGATTGCCGCGTATACCGCCACCACCCGCATTGAGGGCTTTGCCAACTCCATCGGAGACAGCGGCGCGGCAGCGGCGTCCATCTTTACGGCTCAGAATGTGGGAAACCGGAACGGGGCGCGGACCCGGGAGGGGTTCCGGAAAAGCTTTGTGCTTCTGGCGGCCATTGGACTGGCGCTTTCCGTGTGCTGTATGTGACCGCCCGGGCGGGGGTTGTGCTGATGACCGGCGAGACCTCCGGCACGGTTGTGGATAATGGAGTGGCCTATATGCGCCTGATTGCCTGGTTCTATGTCCTGTGCTATGCGGGAAACGCGTTTGTCGGCTGGTTCCGGGGGCTGGGCATGGTGAATATTCCGGTCATCGGCACCTGTTTCCACATTACGGTCCGGGTGATTCTGTCCTGGCTTCTGATCCGGAGGATGGGCCTTTCCGCGGTGGCGCTGGCCACGGGAATGGGCTGGGTCGGCGTCGTGACCTTCCAGACGCTGGTGTGGAAGCTTTCCCGGCGGCAGAAGAGAATTTTAGAGGAACTCTGAACGCGTATGCATAAGAAGACGCCCCTGCCCGGCATACGCCGGGCAGGGGCGTCAAGCATTGTTTCCTCTTTGCGGCGGCTGGGAACATGATACAGAATGGAACTGTTATAAAGGGGACTTCGAAAAAACGAAGTCCCCTTTACATGGCACGCTACCTAATAATCCAAACAAATGTAGCATAGATTATCAAGAATGCCGCTCTCCAAAACGATAAATTCTTCCTGATCACGTCAACGACTAAATTGCTTATCAGTAAAATATAGCAGGAAACAGTTAATTCCTTCAGATATTCGGGATGAATAAACATTCCTAATAGAATACATATAAGCAACAAATAATAAAGGATCGAATATATCCTTCCTTTATTACGTTTCTTTTCCATTACTTTATACCTCCCAAGTGTAGCTCGGTCCAGAAACTGGAAATCTTAAATCTGGATAGTTCCGTGTAATATACTTTGCTTCGAATGCATACGCTGCATATTTCAAAGACTCCGAACACATTCCTGCAATGGCATCTTCTTCAGTAGCATAAGAAATCATATCAACCCCAACAAGGCTATCCTGATTATTTACTTTTGCATAAACAAAATCAATCTGTCGATCAATGATGCACATTACAACATTTGCTGTGGCTGGCCCCATTTTGGCTCTAAATTTGAAATCAAAAGAACGAATGGATACCGTTGAGAGTTACTGTATAAAGGGTGGTTTACGCTACCTACTACATTACATCGGCTGACGGTTCATTTGTGGCAAAGTGATAACCAGCAGAGGGAAAAGAGTCATTATACAACGGGGCATGGTGCAGCGGGAAGAGCCATGCCCCATCTTATTCGGCTCATCGATAAATGGGAAGTTATCAAACCTATTTCGTAGGTACTAATTTCTTCTGTCTCTTTCTAAAGTAACAGTAAAGCGATATGACATTGCAGTTTCCCAAAATGTCACAGCCTTCACTTCCCAATCTTCCAAAGCATAAGCATTCATTTTTTTCTCAGCCTCTTCTGGAGATTTTACTGTTATAACTTTATACTCCTTCATCACAAATTCCTCCAATTCCGATTTATCGCTTTTTTAATAAAAATTATAGCACATAAAGAAAATCGCTTTCAAATTGGCTCTGCCCAGAAAGTAATTATAAGCCCTTTTCTTCTAACTTCATTTTTGTACCTCCAAAGTAAGCAAAATCTCATTAAATGTAAACCGCACACAGTTTACATTGAGGCAATTTATGGTTGCCTTTTCAATTTCGCCCTGATGTTTACAGATATTTCTCCAAGCCTGTCCGCAAGCCGGCGTCCGCGGGCGGAGAGGGGCGGATTTTCTGAGGGCCTTACCGCTCCGTTCGCTCCGGCAGGGCCGCGGAGCCGGGACGCCGGATGGGCAGGGTGAAAAGAAACCGGGTTCCGGTATGGTCGCTTTCCGCCCGCAGGGTGCCGCGGTGCTCCTGAGCAATGGCGGCGGCAATGGGCAGACCCAGGCCAAAGCCGGATTTTTCCCCGCGGGAGGCATCCGCCCGGTAAAACCGTTCAAACAGCCGGGACAGCTGATCCGCCGGAATGGGCCCCTGGGCGTTTTCGTTGAAGACCTGAAGCCGTGCCTGCCGGTCGGTCCCGGAAAGCGTCAGGCGGATGGTTCCCCCGTCCTTCCCGTATTTGATGGCGTTGTCCAGCAGGACGGAAATCACCTGCTTGAGCTTATCCCGGTCGCCGGAGACAAAAATCCCGTCGGGGATGTCGTATTCCAGCGTTTTTCCCGCCTCAAAGGCCACCGGCTCAAACAGCAGGGCGCAGTCCGCCGCCGTGTCGGAGAGATTCACGTCGGAGAAAACCACGGTGCGGACCATGTTGTCCGCCCGGGCCAGAATCAGCATTTCCTCCACCAGCGTCCGCATCCGCTGGGCCTCGGAGTGGATGTTGTCTGTCCAGCGGGCCTGCCTTTCCCCCAGCGGAGAGGCCTCCATCAGCTCCGCGTTGGACAGGATAACGGTCAGGGGCGTTTTCAGTTCATGGGAGGCGTCGGACAAAAACTGCCGCTGCTGGGCCCAGGCCTGCTCCACGGGGCGGGTGATCCAGTAGGCCAGCCCCACCGACACGGCCAGCAGCAGCGCAAAGGCCGCCAGCGCGATTTGAAGGTAGGAGCCCATCATTCCCTTCAGCGACGCCTGCTCCATGGACATGTCCACAAAGGCGATGCGGGTGAAAAAGCCGTTGTCCTGCCGCAGATACCGCAGATGATAGGCGGCCACAATCCCCTGCTGCCGGTTCTGCTTCATACAGTCTGTGAGGATCTCAGACAGCTCCTCCGTGTTTTCAATGTCCTTGAAGGTCCCTCCGGTGACATAGACGGTATCTCCGTTCCAGATCTGGACGGTGAAGTAAGGCAGCTGCGGCTGGCCGGAGCCCAGATTGGGGCTTCGCTGATTCCGGTTGGCGCGGTAAAAATCATTTTCCTCCGCCAGAACCCGTTCCAGAACCGCGCGGCTGATTTCCTCCGAGCCGCGCTTCGCGGCGGAATACACGGACACCAGCACCACCGCCAACACGGCGGTGACCAGCAGCATGCACACGGCGACAAATTTCATCCGCAGCCGCTGAATCATGGGAAACCGCTTCCCGTTTCCTGTTTGTGCGGACATAAGCCTCTCCCCTTCCGGCGCCATGGGCGCGGTCATCAGATTTTGTTCTCCGCGGCTTCCAGACAATAGCCCACCATCCGGATGGTTTTGATCTTCACCGTGGAGCGGAGATAGTCCAGCTTCTTCCGAAGGAAGGAAATATAGACCTCCACGTTGTTGTCCTCCGCGTCGGATTCGTAGCCCCAGACCTTCAGCAGCAGCTTTTCCTTGGTAATCACCAGCTTTTGATTCAGCATCAGCAGCTCCATCATGTCGTATTCCTTCCGGCTGAGGCGGACGGACCGGTCCCCGCAGCAAAGAGTAAAGGAGCTCTGCTCCAGCCGCAGGTCTCCGCAGGTAAGGCTGTCAGGCTCCCGGAGCTCCGGCTGCCGCCGGGTCAGCGCCCGGATGCAGGCAAGCAGCTCCTTGGGATCAAAGGGCTTGGTCAGGTAGTAATCCGCGCCGCTGTCCAGACCCGTAACCTTGTCGCTGACCTCCGACCGGGCGGTGAGCATCAGCACCGGAGTGGCGCTGCCCTCCGCCCGCAGGCGGCGGAGGACGGTGAAGCCGTCCAGCTTGGGCAGCATGACATCCAGAAGAATCACATCGTAGATGGCGGACAGGGCGTTGTCCAGCCCCGCCTCTCCATCGTGACAGACGTCGGCGGTGTAGCCGTTGATCTCCAGAAGATCCTGAAGCGTAGCGGCCAGCCGGACCTCGTCTTCCACAATCAGAACCCGCATAAACCGGCACCTCGTTTCTTACAAAAATTTGGAATCGCTCTCATCGGCCCATGATAAAAACAAGGGGAAATGAGAGAATCATTTCCCCTTGATTTTATCAGGCTTTTGTCCAGATAGCAAATGTCCCTTGCTTTAAGCGCTCAGACCGCCGGCCGCCACGGTGAGGACGGCGGACAGGCTGTCCGCGGACATGGCGTACACGGTGGAATCGTCGTTGATGCGGACATAGCGGCTGGCGCCATCGCTGGCGGCGGCGCCCACGGTCAGCGTCAGGGTCTGCTCCGCATCCGTATCGTCCCGGTAGATGACGGTGACGGCGGCTGCCGGAGCGTCGAAGCCGCACAGGGATACCGCCTCGGCGGAGGGCTTGTAGTCCACGCACTTGTCAATGGACAGGGTTCTGACGGCGGAGATCAGGCTCTGGACGGTTTCATTGCCGGTAACGTCCGTGCCGCCGGAGGACCAGGTGACCGTGGTTTCCGCGCTCCCGGCGCCGGAGGACGCCCCGGAGCTGGAGGAGGCCGCGGGCTGGGCCTCCACGGTCTGTGTCCCGGCAGTCAGGAAGGTTTCCGCCGCGCCCTGAACGGAGACAGAGGTCAGCTTTTCCTCACTGATCACCGGCAGATCCGGAAGCTGCATCATGTCGTAGATGCCCTGACTCAGCTCATTGGCCAGCGTGTTTTCCACCACGTAGACGGTGGTCTCGTCCCCGTCGATATACATGTAATAGCTGCCGCTGTCCCCGGTGACCTGATTCCCCAGATACAGCGTCAGAGAATCTCCCTGCGCCGGGGCGGCGGTGAGGGTCATGGACGGGGCGTCCAGGCCGTAGTCCTCCAGCGCGTCCGCGCCGGTAATGGTCTGCTGGGGCTTGAGGCCGGTAATGGTGTTGATGATTTTTATAATGTCGTTCTCATTCAGGGGGAATTCCGGATCGTCCGCCCAGTACCACGCGCCGTCCTCGTTCAGAGCGAAGGACAGCGTGGCGGTGCCGTTGGAATAGGTCAGAGCGGTGTATTTCACGGAGGTGTCCGTGACGGTGTTTTCCGCGGAGGCGGCGGCCTCCGCCTCCGCTTTGGATTTGGCCTTGCTGCGCTTTAGGGCGGAAACCGCGCCCAGCAGGATTGCCAGAACGGCCAGAATGAGAACCAGTGTTTTCAGCATGCTCTTTTGCTGCTTGTTCATAAGACCTCCCCGCGCTCTCCGGCGCGTCAATCAAAAGAAATCAGAGTCTGCGCCGGCGCATCCAGCGGACAAAGCCCAGGATGATGACGGCCAGCGGAATTACGAGAATAAACAGCAGGGCCCACAATCCGCCGGTGGAAACCGTGTTGGTGGGCTCCTGAAGGCTGACCGGCTCAATATTGATGGAGGAAATATCAGAGAATCCGCAGATCACCGACTGCACGAACAGCCGGTTGTTGTCCAGATTGGTGGCGGTTCCGGTAATGGTGGGGTCAATGAGGGACATAGAGCCGTAAACCGTGAGCCGCGCGGTGAGATTGTCGTCGATTTCCTCCGTGGCCACCGCGCCGACGGAATAGACGCCGGTGGTCTGACTGCAGTCCTCCGTTACCGCGCAGCCGCCCTCCGACGTATTCAGGAAGGACTGGACGGTAATGGAATCCCGCTCAGGGGTGGTCAGCGTCATGCCCCGGGTGTTGTAGAACAGGACGGTGGCGTCGGCGCTGAGAGTGCCGGCGGCGTCCACGCTGGTGTCCGTCACCGGGAAGAACAGGAAGGGAATGTTCTGATAATACCGCTGGGTATCGGCAATGACGCCGTCCGCGACGCTCATGCCGTAGCTGGCGCACAGGGCCTCAAAATTGGGCAGAGAGGTGAGCTGGGAGTTCATGCAGTAGACCACCTGTCCGCCGGAGGCGAGGTAGTCCCGGAGCATGGTCAGCTCATCGTCCGCCAGATCCCGGGCGGGAGCCAGAATCAGCAGAAGGTCGCAGTCCTCCGGAACGCCGTTGTTGGTCATCAGGTTTACGGACTCCACAGACAGATGGGATTTGCCCAGCAGTTCCTCCACGTCCGAAGGCAGGCTGCTCTCCTCATGGCCGGAGGTCTGATACACCTTCCGGGTAGCGCCGGAGAGGACGCTGTCAACGGCGGAGGTCAGCAGGCCCTCGGCGTCAAAGTCCGTCTCGGTCTTGGTGCCGTAGTAATAATAGGACATGGGATCGTAGCCGATGACGTCATCCAGGGCGAAGGATTCCTGCCGGCCGGTAGCCGGGCAGGTTACCACCACGGTGTTGGACTCCGCGCCGTATTTGGACAGGACGGAGGGATGCACCACCGGGTCGGTGTACTCCACGGAGAGGTGATCGCTGAGCTCCTCATACTTGTGGAGGAAGCGGACAATCCGGGAGTCCACGCTGTCCTTGTTTTCCAGCACGTGGATCTCCACATCCTCCGTGACCGCCGACAGGTAGTCCACGGAGGTCTGGGAGATATCGTAAATCCCGGAGCTGGTCATGTCAAACTGCGTGACGGAATCCGGAAGCTGGGCGGCCAGCAGATTGAAAATCACCACGACGGCCACCGCCAGCGCCGTTACTCCCGCGGAAAACGCGCCCCGGCGGAAATGACGGGCTTTGGCCGCGGAAGCGGAGGCCGGCTGCCGGTTCTGCCCGGAGGGCTGCTCCGCCGGCGTGTCACCGGCGGGTTTCTTTGAAAAAAGAGACATGATTCATACCTCCTTAATTCCAGCGGCGCTTCTGAAGCACCTGGCACGTCAGGAACAGCAGAAGGGCAATCAGCGACAGGTACAGCAGGATTCCCCGCAGGTCAAAGACGTGGTCCGCGGCGAAAGAGGTAAAGGCGTCCATGAGAGAGAAGCTGTTGAGCAGGTTGGGCAGCAGGCCGGAAAATTTCGAGGAGTCCGCGAAATAGAAGCCCAGCAGAGCGGCGGCTCCGGCGGCTCCCACGCAGGCGGACAGCTTCCAGCTGCCGGACAGGGTGTCCAGCACAAAGCAGACCGCGGCCAGCAGCACCAGCAGACCCGCCAGAGAACCGGCGGCGCTGGAGGGCAGGAAGGAAACCAGCCCGTCCCAGAGATAGAAGACCAGCAGGGCGCTGAAGGTCCCCACGGCGGCGATGAGCTGGCTCTCTGTCAGGGAGGAAATCAGCAGGCCCAGGGCGATCTGCACGCCGCCCAGCAGGAAAAACGCCAGCAGCGTGCCGTAGTCCGCCCGGAAAAAGGCGGTGCCGTTGAGCTTGATGATCAGGGGGCACAGACAGGCGATGAGCACCGGCACCAGGAATACCGACATCATGGCCAGATACTTCCCCAGCACAACGCCGGAGATGGACACCGGCGAGGTCAGCAGCAGCTGGTCCGTCCGGCTGCGGCGCTCTTCCGCCATGGAGCGCATGGTGAGCAGCGGCACCAGCACCATGAACAAAAACAGCACCGCGCTGAGCGCGTAGGAAAAATAGGCGGAGCCGTTGACCAGATTGTAGGCCATGAAGTAGATGCCGATAAAGGCGGTCATCACGCCGGTAAAAATCCAGCCGGTCATGGCGTTGAAATAGGATTGAAACTCCCGCTTATAAATTGCCTTCATCGCACTTCTCCTCCTCATCCGCATCCGCCGGATGGGCGGCGGGCTCTTGTTTCAGCAGGGACGCGGCCCGGGCGGCGACGGCGTCGTCATCGTCCGTCAGGTCCAGGAACACATCCTCCAGGGAAGCCATCCGGGGCTTCAGCTCCAGCAGGGGGATTCCGGCCCCGGCAAAGGCGAAGAACAGCGCCTCCCGCTGATCTCCGGCGGTGGACAGGCTCAGGCGCACGGTATCCGCCGTGTGCTCCACAACGCGGCGTTCCCGAATGCCGGGAACCTGATCCAGCACCGCCGCGGCGCGGTCCTCACCGCCCCGGACCAGAAGCTCCAGCCGGTCGCTGGCGGAGAGCTGCTCCTCCAGATTTTCCGGGGTGTCGCAGGCCACAAGGCGGCCTTTGCGGATAATCAGCACGTGGTCGCACACCGCCCGGATCTCGGAGAGAATGTGAGAGCTGATGAGCACCGTGTGGTCCTTTGCCAGATGGCGGATCAGCTCCCGGATTTCCACCACCTGCTTGGGGTCCAGGCCCACCGTGGGCTCGTCCAGAATGATGATTTTCGGAAAGCCCAGAATGGCCTGGGCCAGTCCCACCCGCTGGCGGTAGCCCTTGGAGAGATTCCGGATCAGACGGTTGGACATTTCCTCCAGATGGGTGAGAGACACGGCCTGAGCGACCTGATCGTCCCGATGGTCCCTGGGAAGCTGCTTCAGTTCTCCGCAGAAGCGCAGGTATTCCAGAACCGTCATGTCCGGATACAGCGGCGGAAGCTCCGGAAGATAGCCGATGCAGCGCCTGGCGGCTTCCGGCTCGTCCAGAATGTTATGGCCCTCGATGATGACGTCGCCCTCCGTGGCGGCCAGATATCCGGTGATGATGTTCATGGTGGTGGACTTGCCGGCGCCGTTTGGCCCCAGAAAGCCGAAGATCTGACCGTCAGCCACCGTAAAGCTCAGGTGATCCACGGCATTGTGATTCCCGTACCGCTTTACCAGATCTTTTACTTCGATCAAACAGAAAACCTCCTTATGGGCGCAAAAGGATATGGCCCCTTCAATCATCGTTTTATTATGATACCGGCAGCTTAAAAAAAGCTGAATAAATCAGCGAAGCCTTCCCGAAAAAGCGGCCAATCCGCTTCTCCGGCGGTCTGAGCGGAAGAACCGCGGAACCGTGGGAATGAAACACCCCCTTCCGGGCCTGTTCAGAAAAATGCGCAAGCAGATTCTCTGAACGCCTGAAAGGGGGGTCCCTGCAATCCGGGCGCCGCCCCCGGATGAAAGGTTAATATTCCGCGGTGCCCTCGTAGACCAGCTTGGTATCGCTGGTGAGCGTTACGGTCTCGTCGGTATAGTTGACCACCAGATCGCCGCCCCGGGCCTTTACCGTGATGTCCCTTCCCTTTTCGCAAAGGCCGTTGGCCACGGCGGCCGCCACCGCCGCGCAGGCGCCGGAGCCGCAGGAAAGGGTCTCTCCGCTGCCCAGCTCCCAGGCCCGCATCTTGATGGTGCTGGGATTCACCACCCGGACGAATTCCGTGTTGATGCGCTCCGGGAAGTACGGCGCGTGCTCAAACAGGGGGCCGATGGCCTCCAGGTCGATGGTATCCACCCGGGGACAGAACACCACGCAATGGGGGTTGCCCATGTCCACGCAGGTGATGGCGTACTCCTGTCCGCCGATGACGGCGGGATAATTCACCGCCTCCCGCACCGGCAGATTCAAACGCAGGGCGGAAATATCCAGACAGGCCCGTCCCATATCCACGCAGGCGGAGGTGACCTTGCCGTTCATGGTGTAGAGCATCGCGGTTTTGACGCCCCGGCCGGTCTCAATGGTGATCTGCTCCTTGGGGACAATGCCCTTGTCGTAAAGGTACTTGCCCACGCAGCCCAGGGCGCCGCCGCCCATGCGGCTCTCCGAGCCGTCGGCGTTGAACACCCGCATCCGGATGTCCGCTGTCTGCGAGCGCTCCATCAGGACGATGCCGTCGGCGCCGATGCCGTAATGGCGGTCACAGAAGGAGATGCACAAAGACTCCGGGCAGGTGATTTCGTTATGGAAGTTCTCCAGCAGGATATAGTCGTTTCCGCAGGTCTGGAGCTTGGAGAAGCGGATGTGCTGGCGGTCTGTCCGCAGATGGCAGATATCCACCAGCTCGGTGTTGCTCTGGTTGTACCGGGAGGCCAGAATGTCCGTCAGGGCGCCGGCGGTGTCCAGCGAGGTAAGGCAGGGAATGCCCAGCTGGACGCAGCGGTGGTTCAGATGGATGAAGTCCCGGATGTAGCTGGGCTCCGTGGAGCCGGTGAGAATCACATAGTCGATCTTTCCGGCCTCCAGCAGCTGGAAAACCCGGTTGTCCTGACCCAGCTTGCCCACTACCTCCACGGTGGTGCCCAGGCTGGCGATTTCCTTGGCGGTGCCGTCGGTGGCGTAGAGCTTGTAGCCCATGTCGTCCAGCTTCCGGGCGATGCCCACGATTTCCGGCTGGTCCCGGCGGTTCACCGAGATCAGGATGCCGCCCCGGTCGGGCTTTTCCACCTTGTACCCGGCGGAGACCAGCCCCTTGAACAGAGCCTCCTGAAGATTTTTGCCCAGGCCCAGCACCTCGCCGGTGGACTTCATCTCCGGAGACAGGGAGGCGTTGGCGTCGGTGATCTTTTCAAAGGAGAAGACCGGGACCTTCACCGCCGTATAGGGCGGCAGCTTGTACAGGCCGGTGCCGTAGCCCAGGGATTTGAGAGGCTGGCCCACCATCACCCGGGTGGCCAGATCCACCATGGGTACGCCGGTGACCTTGGAGATATAGGGCACGGTCCGGGAGGCCCGGGGATTGACCTCAATGACGTACAGCTCGCCCTGATAAATCAGATACTGGATGTTGATCAGGCCCTGGGTCTTCAGGGAGAGGGCCAGCTTCTCCGAGCAGTCGATGATGGTGTGAAGCATCTTGTCTCCGATGGAGAAGGGCGGGTACACGGCGATGGAGTCGCCGGAGTGGACGCCGGTGCGCTCAATGTGCTGCATGACGCCGGGAATCAGCACGTCCACGCCGTCGGAGATGACGTCCACCTCCAGCTCCGTGCCCATGAGGTACTGGTCCACCAGAACGGGGTTCTCAATTTTTCCGGAGAGAATGATGTCCATATACCGGCGGACTTCCTCGTCGTTGTGCGCGATGACCATGTTCTGGCCGCCGATGACATAGGACGGGCGCAGCAAAACCGGATAGCCCAGCTCATTGGCGGCCTTCAGGGCCTCGTCCAGCCCCAGGACGCCCCGTCCGGCGGCCCGCTTGATGTGGAAGCGCTCCAGCAGCTCGTCGAACCGCTCCCGGTCCTCCGCCATGTCGATGGACTCGGCGGAGGTGCCCATGATGCGCACGCCGTGGCTGTCGAGGAATTTTGTGAGCTTGATGGCCGTCTGCCCGCCGAAGGCCACCACCACGCCCACCGGCTTTTCTACATCGATGATGTGCATGACGTCCTCCGGGCACAAAGGCTCGAAGTACAGCCGGTCGGCGGTGTCGTAGTCCGTGGAGACGGTCTCGGGATTGTTGTTGACAATGACTACCTCATAGCCCAGTTGCTTGAGCGTCCAGACGCAGTGGACGGAGGAATAGTCGAACTCGATGCCCTGCCCGATGCGGATGGGCCCGGAGCCCAGCACCATGATGACGGGCTTGCCGGACCGTGGGAAGGTCCGGGATTCGCAGAAATGGTCAAACGAGGAGTAGAAGTACGGGGTCTCGGCGTCAAACTCCGCCGCGCAGGTATCCACCATTTTGTAGACGGCGGTCTTGCCGGCGCAGGGCAGCGCCTGAGCGCCGGAGAGCCGCAGCAGGGCGCTGTCGGGATAGCCGAACTGCTTGCCCTGTTCGTAACGCTCCGGGGTCAGCCCCTCCCGTTCCAGCCGCAGCTCAAAGTCCGCCAGGCGCTGGATGTGCCGCAGGAACCAGTCGTCAATTTTCGTAATGCTGTGGATGGTCTCCAGACAGACGCCGGCCTTCATGGCCTCAAAAATGGTGAACAGACGGTGGTCGTCCACCCGGGCCAGCCGCTCTTCTATGGGAGCGGAGTCGTCCTCGTCAGGCTTGCGGTTCAGGGTGTCCAGACCCACCTCCGCGCCGCGGACGGCCTTCATCAGGGCCATTTCAAAATTGGGGGCAATGGACATCACCTCGCCGGTGGCCTTCATCTGGGTGCCCAGGGTCCGGGAGGCGTCGGCAAACTTGTCAAAGGGCCACTTGGGCATTTTCACGACGATATAGTCCAGCGCCGGTTCAAAGCAGGCGCAGGTCTTGCCGGTGATGTCGTTTTTGATCTCGTCCAGCGTATAGCCCAGAGCGATCTTGGTGGTGATTTTGGCAATGGGATAGCCGGTGGCCTTGGAGGCCAGGGCGGAGGAGCGGGATACCCGGGGATTGACCTCAATCACCGCGTATTCAAAGCTGTCCGGGTTCAGCGCCAGCTGGCAGTTGCACCCGCCCACAATGCCCAGGTGGGTGATGATGTCCAGTGACGCCGTCCGGAGCATCTGGAATTCCTTGTCCGACAGGGTCTGGGTGGGGGCCACCACGATGGAGTCGCCGGTGTGGACGCCCACCGGGTCCAGATTTTCCATGGAGCAGACGGCGATGACGTTTCCGACGCTGTCCCGCATGGTTTCAAACTCGATTTCCTTCCAGCCGAAGATGGCCCGTTCCACCAGAATCTGGGTGATGGGGGACGCGTCCAGGCCGGTTTGGGCAATGATCCGCAGCTCCTCCGGATTCTGGGCGGCGCCGCCGCCCGCGCCGCCCAGCGTAAAGGCCGGACGGACGATCACGGGGTAGCCGATCCGGTCGGCCACCTTCAGGGCGTCCTCCACCGTTTCGGCAATGTCCGAGGCGATGACCGGCTGACCGATTTCCGCCATGGCCTCCTTGAACAGCTCCCGGTCCTCCGCCCGGGAGATGGCCGCGGCGTCGGTGCCCAGCAGCCGGACGCCCTGGGACTGCAAAAAGCCCTCCCGGTCCAGCTGCATGGCCAGGGTCAGACCGGTCTGGCCGCCCAGGCCCGCCAGAATGGAGTCCGGCTTTTCCTTTCTGATAATCCGTTTGATGGTTTCTGTCGTCAGCGGCTCCAGATAGATCTCATCGGCCATGGCCTGATCGGTCATAATCGTGGCGGGGTTGGAGTTGCACAGCACCACATTGACGCCGGCCTCCTTCAGAACATGGCAGGCCTGCGCGCCGGCGTAGTCGAACTCCGCCGCCTGGCCGATGACAATGGGGCCGGAGCCGATGACGAGAACCTTTTTAATACTGGTATCCAATGGCATTACCGCTCACCGCCTTTCATCATGTCGGTAAATCTGTCGAACAGGAAGCTGGTGTCCTTGGGGCCGGAGCAGGCCTCGGGATGGAACTGCACGGTAAAGGCGTTCCACTCCGGGTAGTCGATGCCCTCGCAGGTGCCGTCGTTGGCGTTGATATAGCGGAGCCTGCCGGACTTCACGCTCTCCCCGTCCACGGCGTAGCCGTGGTTCTGGCTGGTGATATAGGTCCGGGGGCTCTCCAGGTCCCGGACGGGCTGGTTGACGCCCCGGTGGCCGTATTTCAGCTTATACGTGCGGCCGCCCGCGGCCAGCGCCGTCAGCTGGTGCCCCAGGCAGATGCCGAATACCGGAACCTTTCCCAGAAGCGACTGGATCTGCCGGATCTGGAAGGTGTTTTCCTCCGGGTCTCCGGGGCCGTTGGACAGCATAACGCCGTCAGGCGCCGCGGCCAGAACCTCCTCCGCCGTAACGGAGGCCGGCAGCACCGTGACGGTGCAGCCCCGCTGCTGAAGGCAGCGGATAATATTCCGCTTGGCGCCGTAGTCAATGAGGCAGACCCGGTACTTCTCCTCCCCTGCCGCCGGATGGACGCTGAGCGCGGAGCTGGTCACGGCGCTTACGACGTTCCGCACGGCGTATTGCTTTACCCGGGTCAGATCGGCGGGGATTTCATCGCAGATCACGGCGTTCATCACGCCCCGCTCCCGGAGAATCCGGGTGATCTCCCGGGTGTCCACGCCGCAGATCCCCGGCACGTTTTTCCGCTTCAGAAAGGTATCCAGATCATACTGCGCCCGGAAGTTGGAGGGGCTGGCGCACCATTCGCGGACCACATAGCCCCGGACGGCGCAGCTGCCCTCAAAGTCCTCTTCCATGATGCCATAGTTTCCGATGAGCGGGTAGGTCTGCAGGACAATCTGTCCGGCGTAGCTGGGGTCGGTGAGGGTTTCGATGTAGCCGCACATGCCTGTGGTGAACACCAGCTCTCCCACGGAATCCGTCTCGGCGCCGAACCGGCGGCCCTCAAATACCTGCCCGTCCTCCAGTACCAGATATGCCTTTTTCATGGTTTCTCCCCCAGTTCTGATATCCCGGACAACGCCGCGCGCTGTTATCCGCGGCGTCCGGCGGCTCTTTTCCGCCGCCCGCTCCTGCCAAATCCCGAAGCGCTGCCCTTGACATATTCCTCATTATTATCCGACTTTTTCCGGCACCCGTCAACCGGTTCCCCTGAAATATCCGCCGACAATCCAACAGAGTTTGTCTTCAGGAAAGGTCATACTTTTTGTGCATTTTCCCAGTAGAGCGTTGCATGCCGCCGGAAAGACGGTTATAATATAAACTGGTATTTTAGTTGCAGCGGGCCAAAGGTCCGAATGGCGGCCGGTCCGCGGGAAAAGAGGCACAGCGATGCAGTATCGAACGGGAAAACACGGGGAGCGGATCTCTCTGCTGGGCTACGGGTGTATGCGGTTTACCCGCAGCGGCGGCGGCATCGACCTGGACAAGGCGGAGCGGGAGGTCATGGAGGCTGTTCACTCCGGCGTCAACTATCTGGATACCGCCTATATCTATCCCGGCAGCGAGGCGGCGGTGGGAGAGATTCTCCGGCGGAACCGGTGCCGGGACCGGGTGTATCTTGCCACCAAGCTTCCCCAGTATCTGGTCCGCTCCCGGAAGGCCATGGACCGCTATTTTGACGAGGAGCGGAAGCGCCTGGGCACGGACTCGGTGGACTTTTATCTGATGCACATGCTGTCGGATGTCAGCGCCTGGGAAAAACTCCGGAGCTATGGCGCTGAGGAGTGGATCGCGGAGAAGAAGGCCGCCGGGCAGATCCGGAACATCGGCTTTTCCTTCCACGGCGGCACGGAGGCTTTTTTAAAGGTTCTGAACGCCTATGACTGGGACTTCTGCCAGATTCAGTATAATTATATGGACGAAACCACCCAGGCGGGCCGCCGGGGGCTGGAGGCCGCCGCGGCGGCGGGAATTCCGGTGATTATCATGGAGCCTCTGCGCGGCGGACGTCTGGCCGGCCGTCTGCCCCAGGGCGCGCAGGCGCTGCTGGAACGGGAGGGCCGCGGCCGCTCCGCCGCCGAATGGGGGCTGCGGTGGCTGTGGGATCAGCCCGGCGTTACCTGCGTGCTGTCGGGAATGAACTCGCTGGAGATGGTGCGGGAGAACTGCCGCATTGCCTCGGAGGTCCGGGCCGGGGAGTTTACCGGGGCGGACCGGGCGCTGATTGCCGGGCTGAAGCGGGAGATCAGCGGCGTTCAGAAGGTGGGCTGCACCGGCTGCGGCTATTGTCAGCCCTGTCCCCGGGGCGTGGATATTCCCGGCGTGTTCCGGTGCTGGAATGAGACCGGCGTGGATGGGAAGGGCAAGGCCCGGCGGGAATACATGCAGACTACGGCAATGCGGGGGCCCTCTTCCGGCGGCCGGCACCGTATTGGCTGCGGAAAATGCGAGCAGCACTGCCCCCAGCATCTGCCGGTCCGCCAGGCGCTGAAGCAGGCCGCGGCGGAGCTGGAGACGCCGGCCTACCGCGCGGTGGAGCTGGCTTACCGGCTTTTGAAAATCTGAGAAGACATACGGAGGACCGATTATGACAGATCGCCGGCAGGGCGAAAACGATTTTCAGGACGACGGCGCCCGGGAAATCGTATACATCAATCCCGTTTTTTTAAAGCAGGCCGCGGATTCCCTGCACCAGCGGCAGGAGAATCTGCACAGCCTGATGGACGCGGCGCAGGACGGAAGCGCGGAGGCCCAGGAGCGGCTGGCCGTCTGCTACGCGGAGGGCTCTCACGGCGTGCCGAAGGATGAAAAAAAGGCCGCGTACTGGTTTGCCCGGGCCGCTGAGAGCGGCAGCGCCGGCGCGCAGCTGAATCTGGGCCTGTGCTATGAGCGGGGAATCGGCGTGAAGCAGGACCCGCGCCGCGCCGCGGAGCTGTACCGGGAGGCCGCGGACGCCGGATTTCCGCCGGCCCAGTGCGCCCTGGGCCTGTGCTGTGAAATGGGCTTCGGCGTTCCGGAGGACAAGGGCCGCGCGGCGGAGCTGTATGCCGCGGCGGCGGAGCAGGGCTACGCTCCGGCCCAGTGCAACCTGGGCTTTTTCTATTACCACGGCATCGCGGTGGAGGAAAATGAGAAGGAAGCGGCGGCCTGGTTTCAGAAATCGGCGGAGCGCGACTATCCCCGGGCGCTGTTCCTGCTGGGGGAGTGTTATGAATACGGCCGGGGGGTTCCCCGGGATCTGGACCGGATGCTGGCGCTGTACCGGCGGTCTGCGGAGCAGGAATTTTTTCCGGCTCAATGCGCGCTGGGCTACTGCTACTACCGCGGCATCGGCGTGGAGGAGGACGACCGGAAGGCTCTGCCGCTGTTTTTGAAATCGGCGGAGCAGGGGTATCCCCGGGCGCAGTTTCTGGCCGGGCAGTGCTATGACTATGGCTACGGCACGGACAAGGACCCGGAAAAGGCGGCGGCGTTTTACCGGGAGGCCGCCCGGCAGGGGTATCCCGGCGCTCAGTGCGCCCTGGGCCTGTGCTATGAGCTGGGCAGCGGCGTCCCGGAGGACTGCTCCGAGGCCCTCCGCCTGTACCGGCTGGCGGCGGAGCAGGGCTACGCACCGGCTCAGTGCAACCTGGGCTTTTTCTATTACCACGGCATTGCCGTGAAGGAGGACGATCCGGAAGCGCTGAAATGGTTTCTCCGGTCGGCGGAGCAGGGGTATCCCCGGGCACAGTTTCTGGCCGGACAGTGCTATGACTTTGGTTATGGCACGGACAAAGACCCGGAAAAGGCGGTGGAGTTTTACCAGAAGGCCGCCGGGCAGAGTTATCCGCTGGCTATCTGCAATCTGGGCGTCTGCTTTGAGCAGGGCAAGGGCGTGGCAAAGGACGAAAAAACCGCCCTCCGGCTGTACCGCCGCGCGGCGGATCTGGGAGATTCCGCGGCTCAGTGCGCCCTGGGCTTCTGCTACTATCACGGCATCGGGACGGAGGAGGACAACGACCAGGCCTTTTACTGGTTTTCCAGATCAGCCGGGGACGGACTGGCCCGGGGGCTGTATTTTATGGGCGAGTGCTGCCAGTACGGCTATGGTGTGCGGCAGGAGCTGCCCCGGGCGCTGGAGCTGTACCGCCGTGCGGCGGAGCAGAATTTTCCCCCGGCTCTTTACCGGCTGGGCCTGTGTTATTATCACGGACGCGGTGTGAAACGGGATTATCGGGAGGCCGCGCGGTTTTTCCGCCGGGCCGCGGACCTTGGCAGCGCGCAGGCTCAAAGCGATCTGGGCTTCTGCTATTATACGGGACAGGGCGTGGAGCAGGATGATCAAAAGGCCTTTGCGCTGTACCGCCAGGCGGCGGAACAGGGAAACGACTGCGGCATCAACAATCTGGCGGACTGCTATGAGCACGGCCGGGGCGTGGAGCAGGACCTGGCCCGTGCCGCGGAGCTCTATGAAAAGGCCGCCGGCATGGGGAACACAACCGCCATGGAGAGTCTGGGCTGTCTGTATGAGGATGGCCGGGGAGTATCCCGGGATCTGGAAAAGGCCCTCCGCCTTTACCGGCAGGCCGCTGAGGCCGGAAACGCGATGGGCGCTTACCGGCTGGCCCGCTGCTATGAGCGGGGCGTTGGGGTGAGCCGGGACCGGCGGAGGGCAGAGGAGCTCTACCGGCAGGCCGCCTCCGGCGGATGTCAGGCGGCGGAAAAGGCGCTGAAGCGGATAAAGGGACGCGGCGGACTGTTTGGCTGGCTGAGAGGGAAATAGGCTCCCATACTCCGGAACGGCCGGATTTTCAAGGCTGAAAAAATTTTTCAGTGTTGCAAATACAACTTTTAAATATTAGAATATTCCGTTATACTCAAGTCATCCCAAGGGAAAAGGGAACAAGGAAAATAAGATAACAAATGAAACGATATAAAGGAGGACTTTATTATGAAAAAGTGGGTCTGCTCTGTCTGCGGCTATGTATATGAAGGGGAAAATCCCCCCGAGAAGTGCCCTCAGTGCGGTGTTCCGGGCTCCAAGTTTGTGGAGCAGAAAGAGGGCGGAAAGGTCTGGGCGGCCGAGCATGTTGTGGGCGTCGGCAAGTCCTTTGGCGCGGATGTTCCCGCTGAGGTTCAGAAGGAGATTCTGGACGGCCTGAACGCCAACTTCACCGGCGAGTGCAGCGAGGTCGGTATGTATCTGGCTATGGCGCGTGTCGCCCATCGGGAGGGCTATCCCGAGATTGGCCTGTATTGGGAAAAGGCCGCCTATGAGGAGGCCGAGCATGCCGCCAAGTTCGCGGAGCTGCTGGGCGATGTGGTGACCGACTCCACCAAGAAGAATCTGGAGATGCGCGTCGAGGCTGAGAATGGCGCGACTGCCGGTAAGTTTGAGCTGGCGAAGCTGGCCAAGAAGTACAATCTGGACGCCATCCACGACACCGTCCACGAGATGGCTCGCGACGAGGCCCGTCACGGCAAGGCTTTCGAGGGCCTGCTGAAGCGTTACTTCAACAAGTAATTTCCGCAAAAATCAAAACCGTTTGAGAGGGGACAGGGAAGCCTGTTCCCTCTCTTATTTTGCTCTATGTGTCCTACCTGTGTCCCGCCGCCGCGTCCAATAGTCAGAATGTAAAGAAAAGTGTCCCATGCAAAAAGTGTCCCGTTTTACTGCTTTTCCGTCATATTGACCAGTTTGTAAAAACTTGTTCTTTTGGTGTCGGTTTGCTCCATAGCTGTCTTTGCTGTTATCTCTCCTGCTTTCCAAGCGGAATAGACCTCATTCCAATTTTGGGGGAATACAAGCGCGGGGCGGCCTAATTTTTTGCCTTTTGCCTTTGCGCTTTCGATTCCCTCCGCTTGACGCTTGCGTATAGTTTCCCGCTCCTGCTCTGCAATCGTTCCCAACACTTCAATGAGAATGTTGTTTACCATCTCAAAAACCCACTCCTGCCCCTCTGGTAATTCCATCATGGTGGTGGGCAAATCAATGACTTTCAAACGGATTCCATTGTCCTTAAAGAATTGCAGTTCATTTTTTATGTCGCACTTATTACGGCTCAAACGGTCAAGGGATTTCACAACAAGAGTATCCCCCCGCCGCAACATGGCATTTTTAAGTGCCATATATCCCGCTCGATTCAAGTCCTTTCCGCTTTCTTTATCGGTGATTATTTCCCGCTCCTGCGCTCCAAGAGCCTTAAATGCGGCAATCTGGCGGTCAAGATTTTGCTCCTTGCTGGATACTCTGGCGTAGTAGTAAGTGCGGCTATCCATGTTCGCGCCCCCTTTGTTTATCTGTTCGTATTCTATCACAAGTATTCGCAAATGTCAATATATTTACGAATATATGTGTAAATATATTTTCATATTTTACGAACATCAAAACCAGCGCATTTACAGGTGTTCATAAAGGTACACTCTTGCGAACACTCGCAAGACGGGAAAAAGAAAACGCTCATGCGGCCTGCACGAGCGTCCTCTATCAGATAAGCAAATTTACACTTTGGCTTTTCCCGAAATATGCCCCTATTGTCTTTTGTTCTCCTGCTTTTTAATATTCTTATCTTTGTGTTTGCTGTGAATGCTTGTACCGCAAATAACAAGCCCACCAGCGATAGCTACAAAGAATACAAAAGGCGGGATATATGTATTTTCATTGGAAATGGAATAAAGAGCAATAAGTGCTGTAAGTGCGGCACAAACCCAGACATGATTGGGTTTTAGGAATGTAGCAATAAGGCAAAGGAAAAATCCAATCAAGAGCAAGCGGATATCTGGTGTAAACTCACCCAACATAATAATACTTAAACCCAAGAACAGAAGCATTACCATACTAACGATAGTATTAAGGGAAATTTTCTTATTAGGAAAATCATTTTTTTGTTTAAATAAACAATGTATGCACATAGCGGCCAGAATAATAAAATAGAATACAATGAACAAGACAAACATTCCAATAGTGGAATCGTCGTAAAAATCAACAGCAAATCCTGACGCTATGCCATTTATCAGCGGTGCAATGCTCATAGCAATGCCACCAATAATAAGCAAACTCGCAATTAGACCAAGCATAGCGGCGATTGCACCTTTTACTCTCGTGGCACCAAACAGAAGAATGCAGACAATGACGAATAGCAGAAACACAATCATGTTTAATTTCCCCCTTGGCAATATGATAATTTGATTATATAACAATTTGTTTTATATGGCAAGATAACAAATTGTTATACCTATACTTTTTTGTGTATTCCAAACCAAATGAAAGGGCGACACAAAATGTATAGTAGAATTCGCGATTTAAGGGAGGACAGAGATTTATTACAAAAGGATATGGCAGAATATCTGAAATGCTCTCAAGTGTGCTATTCGCATTATGAAATGGGGAAAAGAGATATTCCAACGGATGTTTTGATTAAGCTATGCTATTACTATGATACCAGCGTTGACTACCTGTTG
>ERZ808240.1264-NODE-1264-length-31834-cov-4.848988_pt1 | contig 31834 bp, 29 predicted proteins | sample MGYA00521084_ERZ808240 | MGnify/ENA primary metagenome ERZ808240 (study PRJEB31516, sample SAMN03275571) | gut metagenome | biome: mammalia-associated habitat; material: feces | host: Papio cynocephalus | place: Kenya | collected 2012-08-06 ... | reverse complement strand
GACCTCGTTTCGCATCGGAGTAGGCCCTGTTCTGCTTCGGATGAGACGGCCCGTCCTCGGGTTCCGACTTCTCTTCATCCGCAGGCACCTCATCTTGCTCGAGTTTTCTCAGCCTGGCACGCGCTTGTTTTATCGAGCCCTTCAGGAGCTTTATGGAGAGGGCGATCGTTTTGGCGAGATTTTCGATGCGTCCCGTAGACACAACGGGTTTCTGGACATGAACGGTATTTCCCATCTCATCGATCTCATCGTGCATCGTGTAGACAGGGCGGTCATACCATCCGTCTAAGATAGCCGCGAGCGTGCAGAGGTTCCCCATCGCGCCGTTGAGCGCAGCGAGGCGCATCTCGGCCTCGGGAACCGTCGCGGCGAAGATCGAATCGGCCTCGCAGACATCATGTAGCAGGTCGTAGGCGATTCCCGAGATGTGCTCGGCTTCGGTGAAGCTGCGTCGCTTGGGCCAGCCGCGCATGATCTCGATGAACTCGTTCGCGACGCGCCTGCACTGCGTCAGGTAGGCAGAGCGTCCGACTGTACGTCTGCTTGCGGGGACCGTCATGTTCGATACTCCTTTCTATCGCCAGCCGTCTACAGGTCGTCGGCACGCCCGTCGCGCCGCAGATATTGCGGCGCGCACGGGGTGCCCTTTCGGGGCCAGATGGTCAGAAGGAGAAAGCGGGGGCCACAGCCAAGACGTTCGCCGCGCCCCAGACGTTGCCCGGATAGCCATCGGGATTCACGCATGTGAAGCCGTTCGGGTAGCCGTAGCTGACCGAACGCTCCCACGCGAGCGACCCTGAAACGCCGGCCGACGTTCCGGAAGGGATCGTATATCTCACTGCCCCTGTAGGGATCTTGCCCGCGGCCGTCTTGGTCAAGTCCGCGAGGACGGCGTTCGCCGCCCACGGGGCGACGGGCACCTTCCTGTAGTACTCGTACTGGTCGCCTTCCTTGAGGGACCATGCGTAATCCGTCCAACCGGTACCCGTCAGTTCGTGGAAGGACGGGATCCAGAGCCTGTCGGAGGTCTTGCTGACCTCGTAGCCCTTCGAGGTTCCCGAGCCGTGGCCGGCACCCGTCGTCGCATCGTCCACGGTCCATTTGTCGTCGCCCGCGACGTTCTGCGTCACCTTGTCGACGGGGGCGACGAGGCTCTTGAAGTCATCGGGGAAGAGGTCCCAAATCTCACCCGAGTTCATCTTCTGGCGGAGTTCCGACTTCTCCCAACCGCCGGTGTTCGAGTCCGTCGCGTTCATGCGATACCCCTTGTCGAGGGCATGCACCGACTGGAACGTGAGGCCCGCCTTGCCCTCGGCGTTCGATTTGTCATCCTGGTTGATGCCGATGATGCGGAAGGTGAAGACCTCGCCGTCCTTCAGCTTGAAGGAGCCGGTCTTGCCGGCCAGCATATCGTTGTGGAGCTTCTCGTAGTACTGCGAGGACGAGCTGTTCAGCGCGATGTCCTCAGCGGCCTGTTTCAGGCCCTTGAGGGAGAGGCCGTCGTAGACGCTGCCGTCCTCGGCAACGTAATCAGCGGCACCGGCGTGGAGCGTCCAGGATATCGAACAGAGGGCGCGCCGCGTCGTCATGTCGAAGGTCACGCGGGCCATCCTGCCCGTCACGCTCACCGGAAGGGAGCCCGTCGAGGAACCGGCGTAGGAGAGGTTGTAGGCGGCGTCGTCGTTCAGGGCGGTACCGTTCTGGGAGTCCGCCGCCGTCTTCGCATCGACGGGCGAGGAGGCGGCGCCGAGTGAGAGCTGGACCGCGTTCGCCGTGTCGGCCGTCTTGTCGACATCGCTCACGAGGTTGAAGCCCTCCCCCGTCGCGACCTTCACGTTGGTGACGTGGATCGGGTAGACGCATTTGTTCTCGATGGCGAGCGCGGTGTCGGATGCCGAGACGAGCGTTCCGTCCGCCTCGACCGTTAGCGGAATCTCGGTCGGGACGGAGAAGACGATGTTGTCCGTGGAGGCCTGGGCAGAAACCTGCGTCGTGGCGTCCGCCCATTCGGTCGGCATGTCGGAGACGACGGCCTTTTCCGAACCGTCGTCGGCTTGAGTCGCCGGGGTTGCGCCAGTGTCCGCCTCGGCAACGGTTGTTGAGGCGGTTGCCGAGTCCGTCGTCTCATCGGTGGTTTCGGCCTCCCGGGTCGACGTTGCGGACTCGGTGACGGCGGCCTTCTCTTCGGAGGCCGATTCCCGCGTGTCGACGGTTTCGTCCTCCGGCTGCCCCGAGGCGGCGAGCGCCGTCAGGGGCGAGGAAACGGTCATCGAGGTCGCAAGAATACCGAGCATAGCGGCTTTCGATGCCTTCTGGAGTTTCTTGTTGAGAGACATGCCCACCTCCGGAAATCACGTACGTCCAGCAATCGTAATCCATCAGGCCCTTCCGAGCTTAGGTACTGCCGCAGCGGCAGGGGGTCGGATTTCACAACCGAGGCGCGGCGTTCTACTTCTGTCCCATGCGGAATCCCGAACGAACTCCTGTTTCATGGTCTTCCCCGTAGACGTTTTCGGCAAAGGAGAAGACCATGGCTTTCGTTACCTACGGACAGTCGGGATACATCGGCAGCTCGATGAGCGTGAGGGCGGCCGAGGCCTATGCGAACGGTGAGAAACCGCTCTACAAGTGGAGCAAGGAGGCCATCCTCAAGGCCGTCAGGGAGTATTGCTTCGAGTTCGACCTCAAGTTCGACGGGTCGCTTAACGCTGCGTCCAAAAAGGAGCTGGTGGAGAGATTCATCGAGTACAAGTCCTGGCACCATACGGGAGCGGGGCTGCATGAGACGGAGTTCTACGGGCTCAACGAGGAGGCCGTTTGCGAGGCGTGCCCGGAGCTGACGCCCGAGGAGGCCGAAGCGCGGGACTCCGCGCTGCGGGACGCCGCACGGGCACGGGAGGAACGCCTAGCCCACTTGAACGAGCGCGAGGGCGAGTTCAGGCAGCGGTTCGGCTGCGACCCCGGGAGCGTGCTGGCGTACGAGGCGTTCCATCCCGAAATGTGCGAGCGGTTCTTTTCCAAGAAGGGCCGGGAATGCATCTCGTACCGCCTTCCCGCAGCGGCGGTGGCGGCAGGGATGAAGGAATCCCAGACCGCTTCCGTCGAGCTCGCGAGCGGTTCCCGCGTCTGCGGGTTCAACGCCTTCCGAGACGAGACGGCGGGGAAGGGCGAATGGGCCGACCTGAACTTCGACGAGGTCCAGGAGAAGTTCGACGCCGTCGGCGAACGATACGGCGCCGAGGACGGACGCGGCGATGTGGCGGAGAGCCTGGACGAGATGATGAGCGCCAAGCGGGAAGAAGCGGAGCTGGGCGCCGATGGCGGGTCGGCCGTTTCAACGGAGCGGGAGCGCTAACGCCGGTCCATTCCTCAAAAACGAAGTTCATTCGGTTTTGAGGAATGGAGACCGATGTTCTACTTCTGTCCCCCGCCGCCGCATGTCTTGCCCGATACGGGACGATTCAGCTGTACATGATTCGGCTTAGGAGGACCCCTATGTCAGACAGCTGCACGCTCAAGATCGACGGGCAGGCACCCGTCAGCGTCTCGATCGACCGGGACGGCGGCCTCCCGTCCATAACGATGACCGGCGTGAGGGGGCACGCGCTCTCCTCTCTCGCGGACAAGAAGAATGAGATCCGATATGCGCTCCGCGATGCAGGGATGAGCGTGCCCGACGGGCGGGTCTCGATCCATTTCGGCGAGGGATGCGGCGAGTTCGGCGCCGACGCCTGCGCGGCGGCCGCGGCTCAGGCCGTCGCCGTCGCATCGGGGCAGGCGGAGATGCCGCGGGACGGTTTCGTCGCGGCCATGGACATGCACGAGCTGGACGGCAGCTGCCTGCAAGCCCTGGTCACCGACAGGCCGCTCGGGCGCGGCACCGCGGACCTCTATGTGGACGGGGTCGCCAAGGTGAGTGTCGCGGTGGATAACAGGAAGTATCCCGGAGGGCTGTCAATCTCGCCGGAGGCGAACCTGATCTCCGACCAGAGCCCGTTCAAGGGCTCGATCTCGGAGAGCCGGTTCGCGATCTCGAACGCGATGCGCGGTGCGGGATACGATTCGCAGAACATGTCGATCGGCGTGAAGCTTTCCGATGAGGCGATGAGGCTCGAGCCCAAGGAGCTCGAGCTTGCCATCTGCCAGGGTGCCATCATCGCAACAGGTCAGGAGGAACGACCTGAGAACGGTTTCGTCGAGAAGGGCGCGCTCGGGCTGGTGAATCGGCCCGAGGACCTCGGGCTGCACAGCGGTCGCGCACCCGAGCGGATGAAGGTGGCTGCGGAGCGGGTGCATGGTTTCCTCAACGACCAGAGCGTCTGCCGTTTCCGCCTAGACAGCGTCGAGGAGCGCACCCGCGATAACAGCGAATTCGGAATCGGCGGAGAGCATATCGGCGGCAACCTCGTCATCGGCGACTCCGTCTCCCATATCGAGTTCGACACACAGGTCGACGGCGCCAAGGTCGACGCCGCGACCGTCGTCATGGCTCTCGAGACGTATGCTAACCAGGGGCGCTTGGATATCGACCCCTATGACGGGTCGCTCGGGCACCTTGCCGATATCGAGTATCTCATCGACCGGGTCGATCCCGACATGGTCTCGGATATACGGATGCTGTCGCACGCCACGGCTCGCGATATGTATGACGATTTGTCGGTCGCGGATGCTTTCAGCGACCGCGCAGAGGCGGCGCTTCCGCATCTGTCGGGCGAATCGCTGCACGATACGGACGAGCGGGACGGCGGCGAGTCGCTGGACGAGATGTGCGCCGCGAAGTGCGAGGAAGCGGAGCTCGGGAACGGCGGGTTTGAGGAAGCCCGCAACGAGATGGAGCGCGAGTAGCGATGAGGCCGTTTGTCGAGAAAATCATGGACAAGCTGTACGAGCGCATCGATCGCGCCGAGGAGCGATTCGGAGCCCAGATGTCCAACGGCGAGATCGGTGAGATGGCGCCAATCGGCAAGGTCGAAGCCCAGAACCTTCTCGAGATCAACCACAACACGGAGCGACCGTTTAAATTCGTCCTCGTCGGCAAGGACATGAACGGCGAGCCCAAGATGTTCATCGGGCCTCGGAACTATAAGTCCCCCGAGGAAGCGATGAAGTGGGCGGAATGGACGCCGCAGGAGAGACGAAACGCGTTCGACCCCGAACAGACCGCGCTCGGCTGTTTCGACTGGAAGAACCAGACGTACGTCTATAAGGCCTCCGGCTTCGACGACGCCGTCAGGGAATTTGAGACCGCCCAGATCGTCGATGCGCTCGAGGAGCCGGAGGAGGACCGCGAGAGCCTGGATGACCTGATCGCGGCCAAAACGGTCGAATCCGACTCCGTCATGCGAGAGCAGAGGGAGCGCGCGGAGGCGGCGCAGAAGAAGGGCGGGGATAGGGACCCCAAGGGAGCCTCTGCGGCCGAGCGACACGTGCCTTCCGATCCCGAAAGGTGATGGTGGGGCATAGAATCGGCGGCCCGTTCTACTTCTGTCCCCCGCCCAGGACTTCGAGCCGCGCGGCATATGGTGGGACCGATTGAAAATATCGACGATTGGACACATCATGAATCTGGGCATCACGGTCGAAGAGTTTCTAAACATAACCAACGCCCTCGACCTCTGCACTCAACATGACTTGGCCCCTGTTCTCGACGCCAGCTCGGAGGAATGCTTCTCCGTGCTTTCAGACAAGATGTACGAGATATATGAAAAGGCCTACAAAGTCGGCGGCTATGCCGGCTATCTCGGCATCGAGCAGGGAGATTGGAACGAATTGCAGGCCCTCGCGGACAAAGCGGCCGATGAAGGCAAGCGTATGCTCAGAGAGCTGGATACCGAGTTCAAAACGGGGAACAACGAGCTTCTTCAGGCAATGCGTGCAGGGGACCGCATGGACGCCGCTATGAACATCAAGGCCGAGGTGGATAAGATCGGCAAGGATATGAAAATGCTGGAGAACTGTCTCGAAAACCTCACCCCCAGCAAGGACTCAGATCTCTCCGCATCACTCGAGACCTGCATCCGTCCGCCAGCCGGACATGAGACAAGCCGTTTCTCGATTGCCGAGGCGGTACGAAAGCGCGATATCGACCTCGGCCTCGTCAAGAAGATCGCGCAGAACGAGATCATTGCACATGGGGGCGCAACCCAGCATGATATCAGCATCAATACGGTCGGCCTCGAGTACGCCGGAGCCTATCTGTCCGACGGCGACACCGTTGATGCGGTGCTTACCCCGATTGCACAGGCCCTCGACCGCGAGCTCGATCAAGACTTTTTTCTCTCCGATAAATTCACTCCCGAGATGACTCTCGGTTCCGCCGTCGCCAAAGCGGCGACAGAGCATGCCAAGGCCGACCTTTCCTATCTCGATGACCGCTTCAACCAGCGCGCGGTCGATGGAATCGAGGACATGGGCCTCGGCGACGCAGCCCTTGACGCAGTCCAGCACGGAACCAGGTTCGATCGGGCTGGCGTGAGTCGAGGGCAGGCGCTTGCGTGCGAGTCGCTTTCCGTTTCCGATGTCGAGGCAATTCTCAGCAGCTGTGCCGACGATATCCTTCATCCTGAAAACCTCTCCGTCGATGAGCTCGTTGCTATCACGGAGACCGCCGCCGACCTCGAGCGCGAGGGGGAGCATCCCGGTCTCGCCCAAACGGTTGTCGGCGTCGCCATTGAGACCGTCGACGCGAGGGGCGATGAACGCGAAGAGGCCGGCAAGGATGAGCGCGAGGGCATCGACGAGCTGATGAGCGCAAAGAGCGATGAAGCAGAACTCGGGGACGATGGCTTTGAGGAAACCCACGACGAGATGGAGCGTGAGTAGCGATGAGCGATACGAAGACCTGCACCCCGAAGAACCTTGCGGAACTTTCGGCTGCCATCGGGCAGTCGGCTACCGACCGAGCCGTCGCCGCCGGCATCGAGCAGAGCTGGTATTCTGCCGGACGGGATGCAAGGGAGATCTATAAGGACATCTCGAAGGGCAGCGTCACCGTCGAGTACGAGCTGGAACCCGATGATGTCGATGGGTTCCATGACGATGTCCTCGACACGCTTTGCGAAATCGATATTCAAGCGCTCGGCAAACTCCCCCTTGCTATCGAGAAGACGGTCGAAAAGATTCCCAACGCCCTCGCTATGCTTGCAAACGAGGATATTGAAGAACGTTAGTGCACTGGGTGCCGTTGAGGGACGGGATGAACGCCGGCGTGCCTCTTGATGGGCACCCCGGCGCTTAACCGTTCGTCTGTGGCGATCAGAAGAGTGATGCTGTCCCCGCGCTTCCTCGGAGTTTGATGCTTCGGGAAATCAGGAGGCTGTGCTCCTTGTCCTGCTCGGGCATCGCGGCGCGCTCGGTCTTTTGCGTGTAACCAGCGCCACACTTGTATTTGGAAAGAACGTAGCGATATGGGAAACAATCGACGATTCCTGCCGGCGCACTCGGCATGGCTGTTGCGATAATTTGGACGTTGTTCTTCTTTGCGACCTCCAGACAGGAATCCCATCTGTCATCGTCGCCCAGGTTGGCAAAGGGGTTGTCCAAGAGAATAAAGCTCGTCTTGGTCTTCTCGTCTCCCGTAACCGCAGTCTTCGCAAGCAATGTGAGAAGCGTGAAGTAAATCTGACCGCGCTCGCCACCGCTGAGACCCTTCACTCCGCCCCATTTGAGCCAAGCACCGTTGTCCTCGGCGCGCGTAGAGCGAAACTCCATCTCCATATGCTTCTGCGCGCCGGCATTCAGCATGACATGGATGGCGATCAAGGACTTAATATTGACGAGTTGGCTCTTAATCTGCTTCCTGATCTCCTCTTTCTGGTCAAACCCGCCGACATTTCTCAAATCGGCCACTTCCGAGATGCCGTGGAGAACCTGCTTGATATACTCACCGAATTTCCGTTCGTATTCATCGCGCGGCAGAGTCCTTTTGATGTTCTTGATTCGAATCTGGTCACCCGATGACTTCACTAACCCCACAAGATAGTGAATCGATTCATCAAGAGTACCCATCAGGTTCTTGATGGCGGCCTCAAGCCCAACGTCCTTCATGCGGATGCTGTCTTTGATTGTGGAGCTGCTCGCCTCAAGATTGTTGATGACGATTTTGAGATCCCTTTCGACCCCTGCGACATCAATACGCTTTTGCTCATAATCTCGGACGCTTTTGATATGACCGCTGATTGATGCGCATACCTCTCCGATGTATTGACGAACGTCTTCCTTATAGCTAGCCGTATCTGAAAACCTTGCCGCATTGCCAAGGTAATCGTTTCTTTTCGTCACGAAATTGTTTTCCGAGATTTTGAAGGACCTAGCTGCCTCACTCAACTCTTCCTTGAAGACTGCTAGGTCATCAATTTTTTTGAAGTTGATCCGATTTTTCTCGGAAAGGAGATCGGCTCCAGCCTGTTTGGCGTCGAAGACAAAATCGTTCAATCTATTTTTACGCTTCTCGAGCGTATCTTTTTGCTGTTCAAGACCATTCTTCTCCCGCTCCTTAATGCTGATATATGTCGGGAAGTCATCATTCAGCTCGGCACGGTCTGGATAGAGTTCTCTCCCCTCGTGTTCGCGTTTGAAGGCTTCCCTTGCATCGCTGAGGCTTTTCCTCCGCTCATCGAGCACGTTGGAAGCGGCTTCCATCGCGACTTGTGCTTCGTTCAGTTCCCGTTGAGCTTTCTCGCAGGCCAGGCTGTACGATTCAATCTCTGCGGATGTCGGAACTTTATGGTCTGCAAAAAGCTCTACCCGCTTCTTCTCGATATTGACATTGACCAAATCGCAGTAGTCCTTGAGCAGGCCATTTATGTGGTCCAGACGCGTCTCCTCAGCCGCTTCTGCCTCATTCAGCGCATCATTTGCCTGCCTCTGAGCCTGACGCAGAGGGGCAATTTCCTCCTTCCAAGACTCCACGAGCTGGAAGTACTCGGTGGACAGCTTGGTGAATTCACCATCGATCAACGTACCGGTTTTCTGTACCGCAACGTTGTTGATCTCGCCTTTGACCCTTTCGAGTTCGGTTTTCAGATTTAGCAGGGCAGCTTGACCGTCCTTGATTGAGCTATCTATCTCGTTGATAGAGTTATCAATAGTCTTGACATGGTTCTCGGCCTCATCGATTGCAGTCATGAGCGATTCAATTTGGTCTACGTACTTGGCTATCTCATTAACCTTAATCTTTGAACCCTCAAGATTCGTTACGATATTCTCGGCTTTTTTAAGTGCAGCTTCGGCATCTTCAAGATCCCTATTCCGAGATTCACGAGCTTCAATTTTCTTCTCGTAATTTGTTTCGGCAATCTTTAGGGCATCCTTTGCATCGGTCAGGGCATTCGCCGATTCCCCGTATGCCAAAGCGAGTTCGGTCGCTGAGGTATAGCCGGCTTGGTTCAGGTTAATTTCATAGAGATGAAGCGCATCCATGACATCGTTGAGACGTTCCAACTTGGCATCGTTTTGCGCCATATCAGATTGAATCTGCTCGACTTTTTGATTAAGATCGCCGATACGTCCCTGGGAATCGTTGAGGTATTCATTGTCGAGATGAGAGATTCCGATCAACTTGGAGTCACTTGTGCCTTCGCAAACACTGAGCGGCAGAACTGGGACGACACCTGCAAACCAGTCGGTAGTTGGATTGTCCTCGATCATATGGCGAACGTCATCGATGTCGCGATCATCGCATACTATCGACGAGGCGAGATAGGGAATACGCTCGAGTATCTCGGGAATCTGCGTAGTTCTTCCGCGGAGATAGGCCTCACCTGTCTGATATGCAATACCAGCCTCGTTAAGCAACGCGCATACCGACGCAGGTAGAAAGAACTCGCCTTCCTCAGCTGCATCTATCTGTTTATGCGTCTCTTTTAGATTGACCGCAAGTTCGCTGTTCTTTTCACGCAAAAAGTCGAGATCACGCTTGAATTTGTTTTGCTCGCGTTGAGCATCTGCAATTGAATCGACATTTGAAACCAAATCGAAGAAAGGTTTAAGGCTCTCCTTCGCCTTGTCAATTGAGGATTTCTTAAATACGAGAGCCTTGAACTCCACATCAATTTGATTGATGACTTCTCGAGAGTGCTTTACCTCCGCGCCCGCCGCCTCAACAGCCGCTTTGGCGGTGTTTAGGGCGTCTTCTGCGCGCTTCCGCGAGCCACGAGCGCTCTCGGTGACCCTCTGTGCGTTCTTCACAGAATCGCTGAATAGACTCTTTGAAACGAGGTGCTTTTTGTCATTGAAAGTCCCGTCCTGTACGAGCGCCCCGATCCGCGATTTCAGCAAATCGTAGTCTTTGATCTGATTGTTCCTAAGGGTGCCAATCTTAACTTTGAGATTAGTCAGTTCAGTACTGACCTTTTCCCTATCGCCTTTTGCCTTATCTAGTCCAGCGTTCAGCATCTCGATTTCAGTTTCTTTAGTGTCGATATTCTTCTGACTATCGGCGATACGCTGTTCATGGAGGGTTCGAAGCGTATAGGCGAGATCGGTAATACGGGAACCGCTTTTTCCAGATTCCTTTGCAGACAGGGCTGCCTGAGCAGCGTCCAGTTTTCCCTGCGCTACTTGAGTCATCTCATACAGCTTGTTATACGCTGCGTGGTTTTTTATGAGTTCCGCTTTGCGAAGGGCAATCTGCTTGCCTTTGCTCGCGGATTCCGCAGAATCAAAGACATCCGAGGCCTTGTCGAACTCGTCCTGGGCAGTATAGACGTTCCGACTTGATAGCTTGTATTGTGCAGTGGCGATGTCCGCCGCAATTTCTGTCACTTTCGCTTCGGCCTCTACGACCATGTCGTCCGTTCGATCGCGCTCGGTTATAGCTTGGGAATACAAGCGGTCGAGTTCCTCCTTTGCCTCATCCCGATTCGATTCACTTGTTTTCAGTTCATCAAGCTGGCGCTTTAGCTTGCCTGCATCAGCGAGTTTTGTGTTGATGTATCGATCGGCCGAGCGCATCATGACCCCATGGGCATCCTTCTCGACATAGTTGGCGAGTTCGCCTACATAGTTGTCCTCGTTTGAAGCGTTTTCGCCGCTCGATTTCGATAGAAACATGTTATGAAGCGGCGTGTAGACGATAGCGTTGTAAAACTCTTCTGGCTTGTATTTGCTGATGCTATCAAGCCCCTCGACGCCTAGAAGTCCTGAGAATATGGACAAATAGCGCGCCGCATCGAACCCCGTAGCGTCCTTCACTTTCTCGAGAAATTCGGCATTCTGGGCACTTGTGATGGTAAAAACACCGCCCTGTTTAGAAGCCGACTTCACAGCACGCTCGATTTCCTTTCTGACGTCCACGAAGGGCCGAATGGTTGGTTTCTTGCCGTAACCATCTGCCCACTCGACGAATTTCAGACCAAGCGCCTCATAGGGTTTGAACTCCTCATTCTCGACGTTGTCATAAATCTCAGACGAATGTGGAAGGATGAAACGAATGCCGTGCTCCCTTACTTTATTCGGGTCCGTGCCGGTGTTGCTTCCATCGATAACCTTGCCGACCATAACCATGTCACAGCCGTCTGAAATCATCTGCTCGTCGAGCATGAAGTCGATTGCCGACATGAGAATATGACCGTTACGAGATGCGCGAAGTGCCTCCGCTGCGGTCAGACGTCCGTTGTCATCGGATCGTCCGCTTTCGCTTTTCGAGATGTAATTCGAATTGAAAATGGACAACGGACGCTCAATCAAAAGCGATGTCTTTCCGGTTCCATTCGAAGCTAGAACCATGCCGTTCTGGCCTCCGAAGATGAAATTAAGATCTACAGATAGAGCTTTTACCGATGTAATCGTAATACCATGATTGATTGATGCGATTTGGGGCATTTCAGTTCCTTTCACTAGCTTTGAGGAGAATTTCCTCGATACCTGCTCGCTGTGCCGTTGAGGCAACATCGACCATGTAGAAACATGCAAAGCGTCCTGTAGGGGCTACCGAGCCTCGATTCCAAGCGTTTTTCTCGATGTAGCCGACAGATACGAGAAACCTCATGAGGCTCTTCAGGATTCCGGCTCTGGTGGAGTTTCTTGTCTTTTCCTCGGTGACGTCATCGACCGATCCCTTCGGAAAGTTCCCGAAAAAACGAGCCGCCGCACCCACCGATGATGCAGTCGGATCGTCACTTTGGTCGGCTAAGGCTGCGACCTTTTGCATATAGGAATCGACTTCGTTCAGATACGCCGCGAAAGTCACCTCTGGCGTCTTGATGCACTCCGGTTCCAAGTCGGAGCTGAACAGCGACTTGATTAAATGAAAGAAGAGCATGGAAATAAGGACGCGAGGGGTTTGGTCATTTTTCCGTAGCTCTGCTGCCGGGATAAACTCGACAATCTTCTTGTTCAGATCTTCGCGCGTCATGGCGAAAATCGAATCCGAGGAAGACGGGAAAATGTAAAGCTCTGGGCTCACTCCATTGGGAACGTTCAGAAGTTTCAGCCCAAGACTTTCTGCGATATCAACCGCCAAGTCGAAAGAATCGGGAACCGATGGGTTCGACATAATCAGGTTGTAATCATCTGGATTCTCATACAGGGCGATCACGCCTCCGCGTTTCATCGCAGAGACGATCGCCTCCGCGATTTGCGAATATTCCTCTCCAAGTAATGCCATCGTCATCGTCCAATCTCGTACTCGAAATCCGTATAGTTCCAAGAGGTTTCAACCTTATCTGGGTCATCAATCGTTGACGTGGGTACAACGGTTTCCCTTGTTATCGAAATGTTCTGATCAATATCCTTCCAAGCGGCGAATCCAGATCTTTTCGCCCCCGCTTGGAACACCATGGTGAAGACCGATGGCCTTAACGCGACCTCAAGCTCATCTCGAGTAAGCGTTTTCAAATAAGAGGAGATCCGTCCCTTTTGCCCCGGGATGCCTTTGAGCCAATCAACGAAGGCTGCCGCAACCTCTCGGGCAAGGTCGTTAAGTTCTTCGGATCTCGACTGGCTGTCCTTGGTCGATTCGAGATTGTTCGCGTCGTACCAATCGATCTGCGTTCCCCTATCCGGTTGGCGGCGTTCAATCGGGAAATAGCACCAGTCACCCGGATAGACAGCAGGCTTGAAATCGGCTTGGCTTTTCTGGGGGTCAGCTAAAAGACTCGGCAACAGCATGTGTTCGAAGAGTTCGATAATGCCCTCCGCCGAGGTCGTTGACAGACGGTTGAAGACCACGCCCTCGAAATCGAAAAGGTTTCCAGTCAAAGACTTCTTCGAATAGAGTCTGACCAATTCCTTTATCTGCTCGTTGAGTCGGTCGTTTTCGCGCGTGAGAGTCGTCATCTCGGCCATACATGTTCCAAGTTTCGCGATGCATCGCTCGATGCTGGCTTCTCGCTTTTCTTCTAGTTTTCCCTCCCCCTCACGGAAGGCCTTGAGCTTGCCATCGATTGTTTGCAAATCGCTCAAACGTTGCCTGAACTCATTTCCGAACGAAACACGGCTCTTGTTGAACTCTTCCCAATCGAGACTCAGGTAGTTCTCAGCAATTTCGGCACCATCTCGCAAAAGTTTCTGGCGTTCGCGGCGAATCTGAGCGAGAAGCATCGCGATCCTTTTTTCTGTGTTCTCAAGATCGCCGCTCTCTACGGCCATACCAAGGAGATACGTCTCGGCGCTAATCATCTCGTTACCAGTGATGTAGCGATAATCCACTATCGTGCCGTATGCATAGACGAAGCGAGAATGAAGCTCGATATTCGATGCAAATATGTTCGCCAAAGAAAGTTCTGCTTCGCGCGGGAGAACTTTGCGGTTCTGCTGGTCGAAAGGTTGAAAGCGTCTGCTATGGCTTCCTGCTCGCAAAATGTTGTCGATTACGAAATCAGTGATGTCGGGGATCTTGTCAACTTTCTCGATTCCAAGATTTTCCGCTACGGCGCGCAAAAAGTTCTCTATGTCGCTGCGAGGCACGCTCGGTAAGTAACTCATCTTGGCGTCACCGCCGATCTTCAAGAACTCTTCGCGGCGGACGTAATTCACGACCGCGTGGAGAATCACATTCATCCTCGCTCGACTGAGACCGAATTCATCGAATTTCGATGTAGGCATCCAGTTGCCGAGTTCACAGATAAATGCATATTGCTCGGCGGTTGCGGCCGTATCTTGGAGTGCCTCACGATAGAGCGATTCCTTAGACATCCAAACCAGCCTCCTTTTCAAGCATCGGTAACGTGACAATCTCTTGCGGCACGCGGGTGGTCTGGGTGTTTAGTCGAAACATCTCATCGAGGTCTTTCGATTGGAAATACGGTTCAAGTGCAGACCAATCGATCGCGCGCTTCTGTTCTTTCGCATAGACGTTCAAAGGGAGGCTTTCGACAACACGCTTCTCATGGAGCACAAGCATCAGTTCGTAGAGATTGGTAAAAGGTTCGCCACCGATTTCCCCTAGGAACTTCTCGAGCATTGCCAAGCCGTCTATGTCGATATCTCCTATATAGAGAAGTTCGCTTGGAGTGATGTCCCGCTGCTTTAAGAACGAGCTGAAGCGAGGGGAAATCACTCCCCAGCCTTCTCCACAGATGGCGCCACGAATAGTCTTTCCGAACAAGTTGACGGTGCCGTTTCTGAAAAGCAGTTCCTCTAGGTCGCAGAACATGTCCTTGTTCTCGCTCACCACAACGAAACCGACTCCGTGAAGTATGTAGGAAAGATAAGCTGGACTTGTCGTGTCATGAGCCGAGAGAAGACTGTCAATATCAAGTGCAAGAGAGCGCTCGAGAAGTTTACCCAAAGGCTTCTCGCCTTCGCCGTGAACCTCGGTCAGAGCTTTCTCATCGCCCCAAATCTCGTATGAACGCTCCTTGCGTGTCACCTTAGATACGGTTGAGTCCTTAGAGGAAAGCCACTCGGAGAGTCTTTCGAGACCGTTCTGGTTCGCGTAAAACTCGGCCGGATGCTTCAACAGGTATGTGGGACGATTCGCACGGATTCGAACATCGAGCGCATCTATATCGCGCTTCAGCTTCTTCATGTCCGTGTCGTCTAGTTCCGTGAGATCAAGATCATATTTTCTCGGAACAAGTTGTCCCGCGATTTGAACAGCACCTGAGGTCTTTAGGGGTTTCAAAACTCCCGCAGACACGAGGCACAAGGCCACGATGCGTCGGCCTTTATCACCTAAAGACCGATAGACCTTTCTTGGTAGTACCTCATCTATTTCAATTCGTTTGTATTTCCAACCGAGAAGATGGTTGGAAATCGCCTGAGCATCGGTTTGAGTGAGTCCATTGTTCTTCTCTAACAAAAGATCTTTTATCTTGTTGCCGTAACTGATGGTCTCAATCTCGGTGAGCCTAGGCATAGCTATCGCCTAGTGCCTTGATTTGCATGTCATTTCTCCTGTCATCTATAAGACGCTTTGGGGACGCGCCTTTACATATAGTATATTATATCACAACGATGAGTGACACCGTGACTAAAATACGTATCTAGCTGGGATAACAATTGATTGAATATCATCATGGCATGGAAATGATATGAGCGCGCCCGCACTCGTTGACCGGATGTTCGCCAGAATACCTCGGTCCATGCCTCGTTCTACTTCTGTCCCCTGACTCGGGGGTCGGGGTCGGGTCTTTGAGAATCGGGGGTGATTGAAACCCCGATTGGAACGGAGGCCCGATATGTATAGGGCTGGAATGCGAGACCATCTGCTCAACGAGAGCGATGAGGATCTGCTTGATACCGCTACGGCATGGGACCAGGAGAATGCGTACGGGCAGTTCGACACCTTCAGCAGCATCGATGAGGCAGTCGAGTGCATGGGCTGGGATGCGGCGGAAGCCGTTCAGGAGACCCATGGACTCGATGTGGGTGCTTATGCGTACCGTGAGGACGGATACGGACATCTGGAGGCCATCGAGTCGCGTGACGAGCTGATTGAATCTGCGCGCGATGAGATCGACAACATCATCGATTGGCTCGAGAACGGGGTGGACGGCAGCACCCGTCAAAATCTGCCCGATACAGTCGTCCGCATCATGGATGCCGAGGACCCGTTCAAGTCCATGGCTAAGGTTGATGTGGAGATCGAGTCCGTCAAGGACGATGGACTCGGTACGACGGATATCGTCGCGCATCTCTCTTCCGACCTCGGCAAGGGAGATGTGAGCCTCAGCGTATCCACCGATGAGCTGGATACCATCGACGGTTTCCAGGTTGTCTATGAGGCCGAGGACCAAGCGCTCCGGCATGAGTTCGATACGCCGGAGTCCATCGCTGAGAAGTTCAACATGTCGCCTGAGGAGGCAAAGGATAACGCTGAGTATCTGGACGGCATCTTTAAGAATAGCGAAGCAGTTCACAACGTTCTCGAAGATAGCGAAATCGAGGCGATCATGAACTACATGGATGTCCAGTGCTACGACCAGGCGCACCTCGATTGCGTGAGCATCGAGGCGGCCAAGGATCCCGAGCTCAAGGAGGCGCTCGACAAGCTCGACGTTCCTTACGACAAGCAAGGCGAGTCTCTGGACGAGATGTGCAACGCGAAGACCCAGGAGGCGGAGCTCGGGGACGACGGGCACCAAGAGATGTCTGCCGAGCAGGAGCGTGAGTAGCCATGATCGGTGACGGGTTCAAGGCGCTTGCCAAGCTGAACGGGTCGATTGAGGTCGGCGGGTGCGTCGGGGACAAGACCGATGTCTCGGTGCACCTTTCCTCCCCGATGGGCAGCTCGACAATCAAGATGCGGGTGCCGACGGATACGGTAAACGACCTCGATATAACTTCCGCCGTGTACGGTGCCGAGAAGACGCACCGCGAGTTCGGGGTGAAGAGCGCCGGCAAGGTCTATATGGAGCATGCGCTCCAAGACGATCGGATGACCTTTCCGTCCGTCGATGCCATCAACGAGGCGATCGCGCAGGGGAACCAGAACGGCGATGCGCTTCGCGAGGTCCTCACCGACGGTGAAATCGAATCCATCGTGCAGCTGCTCGAGAAAGACATACTGGACGAGGACTTCGACAAGATGATCTCGCTCCACGCAAGCGTTGACACAGAGCTCGCTGCGGCGCTCGAGAAGATCGGCAACGGAGGACTCGAGTTCATGGATTCCGGTGAGAGCCTGGACGAGATGATGTCGGCCAAGGAGGCCGAGAGTAGATCGTATGAGCATGAACAGGCCGAGCGCGCTGAAACCGCTCGCGGCGCCGGGGCGAAGACAAACGGTGAGCCGGCATCGCGCGATTGTGGGCCGTCTCGAGATTAGGAGTCTGCGATGAGTTCAATCAATGTTTGGGTCAGCACGTACAGCGGGATGGCGTCGGGCCTCGGCGAGGGCAGCTGGGTCTCGCTCCCACTCGACAAGGAGGAGCTGGCCGAGGTTCTGCCCAAGGCCGCACATGCGAAGGGGCCGGACGACGAGATTGGCATCTTCGATGTCAACACCTCAGACGAGTACAGTAAGCTCGGGTCCGAGTACTTTCTCGAGCAACCCGTCGAGAGCGCCAACGCACTCGCCAAGGTTCTGGAAGACCATCCCGAGGCGAATCTCGATGCCGTACGGGCCGTACTCGCCGAGGACCCCAGCGCCACGGCGCTCATGGCGGCCAATGCCGTGCTTCAGGCAGATGAGATTGCGTTCACGGAGTTCGAGAGCCCCGTCGCGAGCAGCCGCCCGACGATGGCGGAGCTCGAGGAGCATTTCGGCTGCGAGATCATCGACCGGGCCGCGGAGGAGATCGAGGAAAACCCGGACCTCGCCGGTTCGGCCCTCTCGGTTGTGGTCGAGGGCGCCGACCCCGGGTCCGTTGGTCGCGCTGCGGCCATGACGGGGGCGCTCACACCGTCCGGATACGTCGACCTCGAGATCACGGAGATTGACCTCGAGAAGTATTCGCTCGAGGAGGTCGAGGAGATGGCATTCGGCGATGACGGAAAGACGGTCGACCCCTATGACCAGCTCGCGCCCGAGGCGACTATCGACTCCTGGGAGCACACGGGAATAGATACGTATATCGGGTCGGTGACCGTCGGGGATTCGGAGTTCGGGTTCGTGTTGCAGGGCACCTCGCACGGCGAGGAAGCCGGCGATGTCGATTTCTACGGGTGCCATAACGGGGGGATCTACTTTATGGAGGAGCCGGATATCCCAGTCGAGGTCGGGGATAAGCTCGGGGAGATCGCGGACAAGATCCGCGTGGGACATAGTTTCGAGGCCCGCGGCGAGGGCGAACATTCGGAGAGCCTGGACGAGATGATGTCGGCCAAGTCGGCGGAAGCGGAGCTCGGTGCCGATACGGGTTCAGAGCGCGATAACGAACAGGAGCGTGAGTAGGTATGGACAAGCTGAAAGAGATGTATCGGGATTACCTTGGTGGAAAGACGGACATCAAGTCGATTTCTCAGCAGACGCTTCACGACTTGATTCCAACTCCGGATTTTGTCGGAAACTATCTGTGTCATGCGGAGGACCTTTACACGGGATTCAGCGTATTCGATAACGGTCACTCCGCCATCGATTCGTTTGTCAGCGAGGCACTTGCCGTCGGGTGGCTCATGGATGCCGACGTGAATCAGCTCGATATGGTCAACAGGATGCTCATCGACGCCAAGGATAAGGGTCGGAATGCTTTCGAGAGCATGGAAGACGCCCTGCTCTCCCCTGCCCCGGAGGTCAAGCCGGCACCTTCGAGCATCGATGATACGTTGCGGAACCTTAATCCGAACAGGGCATCGCAAATCGCGGACGGACTCTACATCGGTAAAGGCATCTACGATCCGGTGCACAGCATTTATGCCAAGCCCGAATTTAATGAGGGCGACGAGCTTGCACGCGTGACTCTTTACGATGTCACTCTGGATGACATCGAGGAGTGCATGGCGCATGGGACCACGTCGCTTTCCGACGTGCCCGATCAAATTCATGTCGTGGACGGTACGCCCGCCATCACCTCGATAGATGTGGATGTCTACGGCGCCGAGGGCATCAAGATGTTCACCGAGACCATCGCCGACGATGCGCGCTGGTGCGATGAGTTGCCTCTCGACGGCGGCGGTTTGGAACACTATCGCGAGATCGAGGATAAGAACTATCGCATCGAACAGACGAACGGCAAGGAGTCGCTTGAGAACGAGACGTGTCGCGATTCGTGGCGCGACGGGATGGTCTCGCAGGTCATAGAGCAGATGGACGCCATCGAGGGGAACGACCTTGCCGGCGAGCGGGACGCGAACAGTGTGCTTTGCGATATGTTTCGCAATGCGTCAGGCGATTGGATGACCGAGGCTGCGAAGGACGTGCTGGAGGTGTACAGCCGTGCCGATGATTCGGCGCGGCAGGGCATGGCGGACATGTTCTACGCGCTGACCGGGGAGACGTTCGATTCGTTCCTCGATCAGGCCTCGCAGGCTTGCGAGCAGACGCTCGGGACGGGATACGAGGAGCGGGACGGCGGCGAGTCGCTGGACGAGATGTGCGCCGCGAAGTGCGAGGAAGCGGAGCTCGGGGACAATGGGGCGCCGACGCAGAACGATGTAGATCGTTAGGGGCTTGAACATCATTGACAGCTATTTTGTAAAATATTTTCAACGAGGAGATAGACGAGAGGTGATTTGATTGTCATTCGCTTTAAGTGAAACGGACATTTTAAATATCCAAAAAGAGGCAGCTGAATGGGCTGAAGACGATATCGAGCCTTTTGTTTATCTCCAATCCATCTACCGATTTGTCGCCTCACGCTGCATCGAGGCGGTAGGTCTCGACCGTAAATATATCGGTCGCGATAAAACCAGTCTGACCACGGCCTTTACCGAATGGTTTGATGATCGCCCGGTTTCGGAGAAATATCCAATGGAAATCCCCCTGCTAGCCGGCGCTGTCGGTCGAGCAATGAAATACTCGCTTATCCATTCATCTGATTTGGATGTTTACGCCAAATCACTTTCAGTGGGTGAGTCTTTTATTCCATGTAAGGAATTTCATTTAGATGGCTATCGAGACGCGATTAACATCGGTTCAACAGTGGCGATTGCAGTAGGAAACGGATATTCCCGATGAACTCCACTGCAATGCTCATAAAGAAATCAATCGATAATTTGATCTACAGTTCGGTAAAAGTTGAAGGAATCGATGCCTCGTTTGCACAGACCAGCAAAATTGTTGAGAATGGGATAGCTGAAAATATCTCGCCTTCTGATCTTAACAAAATCATTTGTATAAAGCACGGTTACGAATATCTACTTGATAATTATCAAAAGCCTTTAACTTGGGAACTCTTCAGCCGCTACAACTCTATTATTGGTAAAGGAAACGTTCATGATGCTGGCTCCATGAGACCGCCGGGAGTTATACACGTTGGGGATTATTATCCGGAAGACGTAAGTCTGGATAAATTTAACCGTATTGTCGATACTGCTCTTTCTACTGGATACGATGCAGAAGACATCGCTTGTCAGCTTCTTCTCAATCTGGCTAAATCGCAATTCTTTCATGACGGGAACAAACGCTCGAGCTTAATTCTTGCTAATCACTATCTTGCTCATGAAGATGCCGACCGCGTGATACTGGTTCTTGATGAAGACAAAGAGCATCCGAAAACCAGAAAGTTCTTAGATATTCTTGTCGATTATTATCACGATAATATTTCCATTGATGACGCCTCTTGGGATTTGCAAGATTTTGTCGTCTTAGATGAGGAAGCCGTAAACAATATTTACAGTCAAACAGAAACAATCGATAAGTTGATGTCCGCGAAAAGCGAGGAAGCTGGCTTCCAAAATAGCAGTCTTTCTTGTAAAGAAAACGATATAAGTCGGTAGTTTTCAACAACCAATCTTTGGGACTTTGATTCTTTAAGCCCGTACGGCCACCTTCAATTAAGGTGGCCGTAAAATTTTCAGCTCGCCGTTCTACTTCTGTCCCCTCCTTTCTTCCGATCCTTTCTGAACTGGATGATTGGGTGGAGCGAGAGGAGTGAACGGTATGCCTTTTGTCGTGAATCTTTACGGACCCAACACGCATGGGCTGGCCCGAATGGTCTCCAGTGTTTTGGAGGACCGGGGCATCAGCTGTTCCGTGGTCGAGTCGCAGCGGCGGCTGGCACAGCTTGAACAGCAGCGCAACCCAGATGGGGTTCATCCCTTCATCGACGGTTCGCTCGGCGGGTGCGTTGCGTGCGACAGGGCGCAGCAGTTCGCGATGGCATCGGCTCTGGACGAGGGGCGCGACGTCGTGCTCAACTGCGGCGGCGGGCCGGATGCCTTTTTCGCCTACAAGGGAGACATCCATGTCGGCGAGGCCGCCGAGGCCGTCAAGGCCGCCGTCGAGCGGTTTCCCGCCGATGCGGAGTTCCTGCCGCGCGGCGGGCTCAGCGCGCACACGCTTGCTACGTGGAGATCCTTTCTCATAGATTGCGGGTCTGCCCCAGCATCGCAGGTCAGGCACGAGTACGGCTGCGAGGAGATTGTCGCGCTCGTGGCGCAGCAGATCTCGCAGCAGAGGCTCGACCTCGGTTTCGATGCCGGGAGGGAACCGAACATCAAGGTCAAGGAGCGATTCGATATGGCGCAGGGGTTCAAGCGACCGGCCATCCATGCGAACGAGGTGCTCGAGCAGCTGCCGGAGGGGTCCGAACTCCGGCGACAGGTCGAGAACGCAGTCAGGCAGGCGCGCGAGGACGGATACGGCGGGATTCGATATGAGACGTTGAGGGATGGACGCAGCGCGAGCATCTCCAACGTCCTACAGGGAGTGCATATCCCGCGACCTGATGAGGTCGCGGTTGAGCAAGTCGGCAATGTTTTCGACAAGGAGGAAAACACCATGGCAGAGAAAGAGCAGACCCAGGCATCGGCGGAGCAGCAGGCGGAGAAGTCAAAGCCCGAGTACACGAAGATCAAGTTCGAGAGCGAGGACTGGAAGATCGGCTTCAGGAAGAATCAACAGGGTGAAAAGTACCCGGCCCGCGTGAACTGCACGCTGCCCAAAGGAACCGTCGTCAACGGTCAGGACCTCTCCGGTGCCAAGCTCTCCGTCGGTTATGCGCCCTGGATGCAGAATGCGAAGAACAACGGACAGGCGCTCAATGCCGGAAGCCGCTCCGACCAAGATGCGAACGTGTTTCGCGTCCACCGCGTCGACGGCAAGACGAGTTTCGAATCCATCAAGGGAATCTCCATGGCAGACCTGAAGGCGGCCGTGGAGGAGGCATACCAGAACCCGCCCTCGCAGGATGTCGCGACGGTGAGGCATGAGTTCATAAAGATCACCTTCGCCGACGAGAACACCCGCATCGCATACAAGAAGGATGAGCAGGGAAACAGGACGGACACGCCCAACCACCTCAACTGCACGATGCCCGAGGGTACCGTCGTCGACGGCCGGGACATCTCCGGTTTCAAGATGAGCCGTCCAATCCACGACAAGGATATCCAGGCAAAGCAAAACCATGAACCTATCACGGTGAATCTCCGCGCCGACCTCGATGCACCCGTCTTCACTTTCGGGGAGGACGGAAAGTTTCAAAAGGTCGAGGGAATCAAGCCCGGCGAACTCTCCGAGGCCGTGGAGGTCGCCTACGAGGCCGACAAGGAACTCGCCGCCGAGGACGGTCGCGAGAATCAGGAACACAGCGAGAGTCTGGACGAGATGATGGGCGCCAAGAACGATGAGGCCTCGCTCGTCGACGGTACCGGCGAGCCGGATCTCTACGAGCAGGACCAAGAGTGGTAACGGTTCTGTAGTCACCCTGGGTCCGTTTCGGACCCAGGGTGTACACGAAAGTTGCCGCAGCGGCATCGGTCGCATAGCCTTTACATTCGCAGAACCCCAAAAATGCAGCAGGAGGCAGGATGGACAGTGGCAAGAACATCGTGAGGAGAGCCCAGAAGACATCCCATGACGAGAGGTCGGGCGATGACGAACTCGGAGCGCGCATCTCGCGGCTCATGCGGGAGCGCGGTATGACCCAGCCCGAACTCGCACGCGAGTCAGGCGTATCGCTCACCATCGTGACGAGACTTCTCACGGGGCGTCGAATGACCACATTCAAGAATCTCGACAAGATAGCGGCCGCCCTCGGCGTATCCCTCGACGAATTTCGCTGTGAGGAGAACAGGCCGTCCAACATGCAGCGCGACCGCGACCCGAATCGAGCCGACCGTGACGCCCGGAAGAATGACCGGGCATCCGCTCTCGGCCGCGAGATTCCCAGGATTCGCGATGAAAGGCGGAAGGAGTGGCGATGAGGAAATACTACGTGGTCTCCGATTCGGAGGGGCTGCCTCGTGTCTGCATCGCGAAGCCGGCTGCCAACAGCGTGCTGGCTGAATGCGAATCGCTCGACGAGGCGCGGAAGTTTATGAAGAAGATGCTCGAAAAACGCGAGAAGAACGACGGAAGCAGGTTTTTCGCTCGATAGAAATACCTGCTTCGCGGCTTGCTGCTGCCGCAGCGGCATATGTGATGCCGCTGCGGCAGTACTTGCGGAGACCATTTCGACCTGTCGCATGATGCTCTCCGAGGGAGCGCGCCCCTCGGCTAATTCATTTTTCATGTGAAAGGATCGAGATATGAATCTCTACTACTCCGCCCTCGGCCGTACCCATGCCGGCATCGACCAGCTCGGCCGCAAGCTCGACCACGACTGGAACGACTTCAAGAACGGCGAGATGTCCGGTCAGGGCCTCGTCGAGTACGCCCTCATCATCGCCGTCATCTCCCTCGTCGTGCTGAAGGCCGGCCCGCAGGTCGCCCAGGCTGTGAACGCTCAGTTCACCAAGATCGCCAACAACCTGAACCAGGGCACCAACAACTCCGGCGCCCTCGACTACGGCACCGGCACCGTCGGCAAGTAATCCCGGCTCGCATGAGCACCGAGGGCGCCGCTCCGTTTTTCAGCGGACGGTGCCCTCTCTTTTTTAACGAACCCTTTTATTAACGGCCACCTCTACGTAAAGGAGACAGCATGGATATCATCGGCGCGGCCGCAGGAGCCGTATCCGGCATCGCCGGTGCCCTTTGGGCAATCTACTGTCTCAAAAGGCATAACGACGAAACGTACGAGAGCGATATCCACGCCCTTCGCTGCGTTTCGGAGACAGGAGCCGTAGATCTCGAGTGGGCGGAGACAATCCGCCGCGGCACGAAAACCGGACAGGTCTCCCCTACCGTTGCCGTAGCCGCGGCCGATTGCTGCGGGCTTGAGCAGTCCGATATCGATAGCGCCAGCAAAACGTATTTCGCCTGGGGCGGATCCGCATCACCCGTCTTCGGCACCGGATGCTCGGCGAAGTTCATCGCGTCCGCCTGCGCCTGCTGCGTGGTCTGCGGGGCGCTGTCCGGGGCAACTGGCGGATGGATCGCCGGAGCCTGGTCGGCCCTCGTCGCCGCTATCGCAACGTTTGACTGGCGATATCGCAGAATCGACCTTGCACAGGTCGGTTTGCTCGCCATCCTCGGCGTCGCGACGAACGGCGCCAGCTTCGCTTCTATCGGGCTTGGGCTGGCACTTCTCGTCGGCCTTTGGCTGCTGTCTGCCGTCTCAGGTATCGCCATGGGGAAGAACGCCTTCGGACTCGGCGACGTGCTCCTCGTGGCCGCGATCGGCTGCCGCCTGTCGCTCAATTCGGATGCCTGGTCGGTCTTTTTAGCGGCCCTCGTCGCCGTCCTCCTCGTCATGCTGCTCGCCATGAAACGGTTCGATATCGATACGCTCGTCCCGTTCGCGCCCATCGCCATGCCCGCCGCGCTCATCGCCACGTTTGCGGGGGTGGTCCTGTGACGGATAAACGCAGGGGCCGCACCCTCCCGGGGCAAGCCCTCGTCGAATTCGCCATCGTCATGCCCTTTCTCGTTCTCCTTTTCTGGGTGGCAATCGATGGCGCCGCCTATTACCGTTGCTCCATGTGCGTAAAGACGGCTGCCGTCGAGGCAGCCAACTGGTACACGCGGCATCCGGACGCCTCCGATGCCGATATCGAGAGCCATGTCAAGGAGGCCGTCGAGGGCACCGAGGGCACTGAATTCTCCATCGACGTGGCGGCGGCCGGCAGCGTTGAGAAAGACTATACGATGCACGTCAAGCAAGCGGACGGCTGGAAAGACGCCGACGTGAAGACGGTGACCACCTCGAAGAAGTTCACTTGCTCGAAGACGTTCGAAACCATGCTCCCCGTCATCGGCGGCAAGACGCACACCGCGAAGGTGACCTCCTCGATCGTCGGGACCTCTTCGAAGGAAGGTGTTCCGCGATGACGGCGCGTACCGCCAAAGGCCAGACCACGGTCGAGTTCTCGTTCGTGGCGTTCGCCTTCATCCTCATGCTTCTGGCCGTTTTTCGGTTCGGCTTCGCGACGTTCCAGAAGACGTCGTTCGACTACCAGGTCTCGCATATGGCCGACGAGCTTCCCGACAAGTGGGATTCCATGAGTTCCAAGGAACTCACCAAAGCAGTCATCGCCAAGGCCGCGGGCATCTCTGAGAGCGATATCCATGTCATCGACTCGAGCGTCACGTATGAACGCGACGGCGAGACCGTCCTCGACGACCCGACCGCCGAAAAGCTCGGCAGCGTGCTCAAGACCGACACCAGCAATTACTTCTCCGTCAAGGCGAAGGTGAAGGTCAAGCTCGGATCCGGCCTTATCGGGAAGGACGGCATCTCCTACACGAGGAAGATCGACCAGACCTTCACGATCGAGCGCCGTTGGGAGGTTTCGTAATGAGACGGACTTCGTTCCACACCCTGTCCGGTCAGTCGGTCGTCATGTTCGCCCTGACGCTGCCGATTATCATCCTGATGCTCGGCCTTGTGGTCGACGCGTCGGGAGCATGGTGGGTCAAGCAGGGGCAAATCGACGAGATCGAGGTCGCAAAGGAGGCGGTCCTCAACCGTTCGAACGAGATCAAGTTTTCCGCCGACGGCTCGAAAACGTCTGCAAATATCGCCAAGGAGTCTTTGGAGACCAATGTCTCCGATATAGAGGGAGCCGGATACACAATCACGTGCTACGAGCTCCCGCAATCCGAGACAACCGTGAAGAACCGACTCATCGGCGTCGAAATCGAAATCAACCAGAAATACGAGACCGTGTTCGCCAGGTCGTTCGGGTTCAAAACGCTCGGCATCAAGTCCCGCATCTGTTTCACCATAAACCCCTATTCGTCGACAACCGTCTGGCGGCCGAGCGAAAACGAGAACGGCATTCAGCTTGCAAAAGCCATGGGCGCAAAGAAGGGCGAGGCCATCACCAAGACCGGACTCACACGCGCCTCTATCCCGATCGAGCTCGAAACGGTCATCGAAGACGGTTTGAAGGACCTCAATTAAAGAAACCCAAAGAGACAGGCGCCCCGCGCCGGGAAGGAACGAACATGTTCAAGTCCACCAACGAGAAGAAACCCCTCGGCGCGGACGCCACGGACAAGACCACGGCGATGCCGAAGGTTTCGGCGAAGCCCGCAAAGCCCGCAAAGGCCAAGAAGGCCCGCCGTCATTCCAAGAAAAAGGGGCCGGCGACGCCCGAAGACCGCCGACGCCAGCTCTCCTGGCTTTGCGGCGGCTGCGCGGCCGTGGCCGTCATCTCCCTCGGTTTTTCCGGCGCCACCTATCTTTCCGCCCAGAACGAGCTTGCCAAGCTGAATTCCGAGATGGTCGAGGTCGTCGTGCCGAAGGACGATATCGCCGCCGGCACCGCCATCACTTCCGATATGCTTGAGACCGAGAAGGTCCCCTCGCGTTACGTGCCCAAGGACGCCGCGAAGAAGAAGGGCGTCAAGGACGTCGTCGGCAAGACTCCGACGGCGTCGCTCACCAAGGGCGTGCCGATCTCCGTCGGCACCCTCCAGGGCGGCTCGAACGCAACCTCCATCACGCTCGCGGTTTCCGAGGGGCACGTCGCCAAGACGTTCGGTCTCGATGCTGCGGCCAGCATGTCGCCGCTCCTCAAGCCCGGCGACTACGTGACCGTCATCGCCTCTTTCGGCAGCGGAAACACCGTCGAGACCCAGAACCTCGAGCATATCAAGGTTCTGGCGACGGACGCGACGCTCAACGGCTCCACCGCTGGCAACTCCTATTCCACCGTCACGCTCGAGCTCGACGAGCAGCAGCTCGACACCCTGATGACCGCATCCGGTATCTCGCTCTCCGCGGAGCCGTATACGGACAACAAATCCGACGGCGACAACGGGTCCGAGCAGCAGGTCGAGCTTACGACCGGGCAGCAGCCTGCGGACTCCGCGGACAGCGCCGAGGAGGAGTAGCATGCTCGGACGTGAATACGATAACGCGCTCGTCGAGGTCGCGAACCGCTGCTCGTCCGACCTGCAATCGCAGGTGGCGCTCAACGGGTCGATCGAGGATGGCATCAGCGCCCTCACCGACCGGGCACTCACATATGTGCGGCGTTCGGGACGGTTCGACGACCTCGACGCCGACGGTCAGCGCGAGGCGGCAACGGCCGTCGTGAACGACCTGTTCCAGCTCGGCCCCATCGAGGAGCTGCTTTGGGACCAGTCCATCACCGAGATCATGGTCAACTCGCCCGACCAGATCATGATTGAACGGGCGGGCAAGATCGAGCAGGCTCCCGTCCATTTCAGAGACGAGGACCACGTCGCGGCCATCATCCAACGCGTCGTCGGCTCCGACAACCGCCGCTGCGACTTCCAGAGCCCCCTGTGCGACTGCATGCTGCACCGCGCCGGCACCCCCTTCGACGGCAGCCGCGTGAACGCCGTCGCGATGGGCATCGCGAAGCACTGGACGCTCAACATCCGTAAGTTCCGCAACGACATGCTGACGCCCGAGGCGCTTATCGAGAACGGCTCGATGAACGAGCGGGTCGCCGAGATCTTCCAGGCCCTCATCCGCGCGCGCATGAACATACTCATCGAGGGCAGCACCGGCACCGGCAAGACCACGCTGCTCAACATGATGTCGAACTACATCCCCGACAACCAGCGCATCATCACCGTCGAGGACACCGCCGAGCTGAACCTCGCGAAATCGCACGTCGTATCGCTCCAGGCGCGACCTGAGAACAACGAGGGGCGCGGTAAGATCACGCTCCAGCAGCTCGTCATCAACACGCTTCGCGAGCGCCCCGACCGCATCATCGTCGGCGAGTGCCGCGGCGCAGAGGTGTTCGATATGTTGCAGGCGATGAGTTCCGGCCACGATGGGTCGCTCACGACCGTCCACGCGAACAACCCGCGAAACTCGCTCGACCGTTTGATGCTGCTCATGCAGACGAACCCGTCTGCGAGCCACATGCCTCCCGCCTCGATCATGAGCGTCATCACCGAGGCCGTCGATTTCATCATCGAGGTCAAGCGCCTCCCCGACGGCACGCGTCGCGTGAACGACATCTCCGAGGTCTGCGGCTCGCAGGGGTCGGTCGCCACCCTGGGCTCGATCATGCATTTCAAGAAGACCGGCATCGATGAGAAGACGGGACGCATCGAGGGAGTCTTCGCGGCAACAGGGTCGCGCATCGTCTCCGAGGACCACAAGGAGCGCTTCTACGCGAACGACGTCGAGATCAAGAACGAGTGGTTCGACAATGGCGGGACGTGGTAGCCATGCCTTCCAACATCGTATACGGCATCCTCTATGCCCTTGCGATCATCGCGATTTCGTTCGCGGTCATCGCGCTTCTCGTCAGCCGACAGCTCCGCATCCTCGAGGAGCGGAGGAAGTTCTGGGACAACGCACAGCACGTCTCACGCAAGGAAACCCCGTTCCAGAGGATCCGTGGATTCGCCAAGAAGCGCGTCGAGGCGTCCGGCATCAAGCTGTCCTTGAACGAGTTCATGTCCGTTTGGGGCGCCTGCGCCACGGTCGCGCCCATCGGCTCGTATGTCGCCGGATGGGGACTCGATACGGCCGCACTGATGTTCCTCCTCGGCGCCGGTGCGCCCATTCTGGTTCTGGAGGTCATCCGCCGTCGCAACGAGAAGCGGTTCGAGACTCTGCTCGGACAGACCATGCCGCTCATCGCCGCGAACCTGCGCGGCGGCGCCACGCTGTCCCAGGCCATGGGTCCCGTCGCGGAGAACATGGACGAGCCGATCAAGTCCGAGTTCGCCCGCCTTCGCCATGACATCGACCGCGGCATGCCGATTCCGGATGCCATCGAGAAGTGCGCGAAGAGGAACAATTCCGCGGACTTGAAGCTGTTCGCCAGCGCCGTGCGCGCCCAGATGAAGACGGGCGGTTCGCTCGCCGAAATCGTGGACTCGGTCGCCACGACCATCCAGCAGCGCTGCGAGATCAGGCAGATGATCGCCTCCAAGACATCCCAGGCCAAGACCACGGCGAGGCTCATGTGCGCCATCCCGCCCATCCTCGCCGTCGCCATGGCCGCGATGAACGATATGTACCAGCAGTACTTCATGACCCCCATGGGATGGCTCACGATCGCCGGCTGCGCCCTTTTGGAGACCGCCGGCTACGTCATCGCCATGAAGATGTGCGACATCAAGACCGATTAGGAGGTTCCAGCCATGGACCAAACGGACACCATTCTCATCGTCCTCATCGTCGGCGCCGCCGTCGCACTTGCGGTCACCGAGTTCGTGCAAAGGAAATTCGGCATCGAGCGGAAGCGGCTCAAGCAGAAGTCGGTGCATCAGCGTCTCGATAAGTTCGCGGAGCGCTTTCGCTTCGGTGAGGAGCTCGACGACGGCTCTCTGTTCGGCGCCATGTCGAACGAGGAGGAGGACTCACAGCGCAAGGCCATCATGCGCTCCGGCATGAAGATCTCGGCGCTGTCGTTCTGGGCATCCCGCATGGCGCTCGCCGCCGCGGGCGCCGTCGCCGGCGTGTATCTCGTCAACGACTCGGCCGACGGCTTCCAGGTCATCGCCGCGGGCGTGCTCGGTCTCATCGTCGGATGGATGATCCCGCAGCTCCTGCTGTTCGAGAAGCGCGCGAAGTGGCGCGCGAACATCGAGCGCGAGCTGCCCAACACGCTCGACCTCATGGCCGTCAGTATGTCCGCCGGCACGACGTTCGAGGACGCCGTGCGCTCCGTTGCGGAGAACTCCGAGGGAGACCTTGCCGAGGGGCTTCGCGACGTCGTCGCGAACTCACGCTTCATGGACATCACGGATGCGCTCAAGATCTTCGCGGACAACGCGAACGTGCAGCCGCTGACGATCTTCGTCGCGTCGCTCATCCAGGCACGTCGCACCGGCGCGCAGTTCGTGGAGGTCCTCGAGAACCAGGCGCGGACCGTACGTACGTACCGACGCCAGAAGCTCGAGGAGGAAATCAACAAGCTGCCCGTGAAGATGCTCTTCCCCATCGGCCTGCTGATCTTCCCGGCGCTTTTCGGATTCATCCTCCTGCCCGCCATGTCGCAGATCAGCGGTTCACTGTCCCTGATGTAGCGGTGCGCTCCCTTTCGGTCGGCCGTCGGACATTCCGGCGGCCTTTTTGTTCCCTTTTATGTGATTGGTTATCGATATGAAAGCAAACAGGGCGGAGCTGATAGGGCCCGATTCGAAGAATCTCGGCAGCTACGGTATCGAATGCGCGGATACCTTCTTCAAACGGTTCATGGGGCTTATGGGGCGCGATGAGCTGCCGCTCGGACAGGGACTGTGGTTCGATGCCACGTCCTCGATCCACATGTGCTTCATGAGGTTTCCCATCGATGTCGTTTGGGTCCGCAAGCCGAAGAAGAATGGCTGGGCGCTCGTCACGGGCGTGAGCCGTAACGTGCGACCATGGAGGCTCGCGTTCGGGCCGAGGGGTACGTACGGATGCATCGAGGTGCCTGCCGGCACCGTGCCCATGGGACTCATACGAGTGCATTTCTCGAACGTGCTGTATCGGCCGGCTATGGAAGAGGCCGTCGCCGGAGAGGTTGTGGAAAAACCCGATGACTTACATTTCGGTGGCGCTGCCGCTGAGACGTTCGGCAAGTAGCGGCGTTTGATTCAGGATGCGGATTCAGGTTCTGCCATGGTCTCGGCGAGTCTGGCCGACACCGCATCGGGGTCCTGGGCAATCTCGATCGGGATGCGGGCTATCTTGAAGCCAGCCGTAGCGACCATTGCGTTGAGCATGCGGTCCTTCGCCTTGCGGTCCTCGGAGTCGTGAGAGCGATCATCCAGCTCCACGAGGAGGATAACGTGGTAGTAGCAATCGAGGAGGGCGAAGTCCACGTTGCGCCATCTGAGGGCTCGCCATGCTGCGTCGGCAAGCCTTTCGGCCGACGGGTCGCCGTCGAGCCGGGGGTCGACCTGGATGAACTCGCGGAGCGCGGGTTTCGGGGCGATGATGAGTTCATGCTGTTTCGCGTATGGTTTCAGACTCTTCATCATGAAGCGGTACTCGGCGCGGCTGAGGAGGCCGCCCGAGCGGTTGGGATAGGCCACGTAGGGCATCTTCTCCTTCAATTCCGCCTGTAGGGCGGCCTGCGGGTCGGTTTCGGCTTGCGAGGCTACCCGGGAGGGCGATTCGGGTCGTGAAGCGGACTTGGTTGTTGGGGCCGTGGAATCCTGACGGATTAGGTTGTAGGATCTGTCGACGGCTTGCTGTAGCCTTGCGAGCTGCTCGGCTTGAATCTCCGGGTCATCGGACAGTCCCTCCGGTTCGTGCGGCTCCCCGTCGCCGTCTGCCTTTTCGTCCTCGATTCGGCGTTTGCGAAGCAGAGGCTCGAGGAAATATGAGTAGATCACATCGCGTGCCAGCAGGATGCAGAGCAGGATGGCTATCAGGATGAGGAGCAGTTCGTTTAGCGGCGTCATGCGGGGGACCTTTCGGGCCGTGCGTGGTTACGGAGTCTATCGTAGGGCATATCTGCTGTGCAGACGGTGCGGTTTAGCGAATTGTGATGCCGCAGCGGCAGGTCTCCGGAGGGTTCGGGTTTTTTCGGT
>ERZ808240.1262-NODE-1262-length-31843-cov-5.655782_pt1 | contig 31843 bp, 24 predicted proteins | sample MGYA00521084_ERZ808240 | MGnify/ENA primary metagenome ERZ808240 (study PRJEB31516, sample SAMN03275571) | gut metagenome | biome: mammalia-associated habitat; material: feces | host: Papio cynocephalus | place: Kenya | collected 2012-08-06 ... | reverse complement strand
GTACAAGGTCGGCACCATGATCGAGATCCCGCGCGCCGCTCTGACCGCGGACGAGATCGCCAAGGAAGCGGACTTCTTCTCCTTCGGCACGAACGACCTGACCCAGATGACCTTCGGCTTCAGCCGTGACGACGCCGGCAAGTTCCTCGGCGCGTACTACGACAAGAAGATCTACGAGAACGATCCGTTCGCCCGCCTCGACCAGGTCGGCGTCGGCAAGCTGGTCAAGATGGCCGCCACTCTCGGCCGCCAGACCCGCCCCGACCTGCACCTCGGCATCTGCGGCGAGCACGGCGGCGATCCCTCCTCCGTGGAGTTCTGCCACAAGGTCGGTCTGGACTATGTGTCCTGCAGCCCGTTCCGCGTGCCCATCGCCCGCCTCGCTGCCGCCCAGGCCGCCATCAAGGACCAGAAGTAATTCAAAAAATTGCTTCGATAAACAGCAAATAAACGGTTTAACGGCCGCATTCTCTGATGGGAATGCGGCCGTTCTTCGTTTTAACAAAAAAGCTATTCGCGCTTTAATGCCGCTGGAAACAAATAACGCAAAGCGGCGTGAAGCGCCCGGCCAGGCAAAATCATGGTCTCCTCGCCGAGGAGCTGCCAAGCCTTCGTTTTTCCCCGCGGGATTTGTTTAAAGCGTGTTGCCGCGGCGGTGCGGCCGTGATATCATATACCCTGCATCGCTTTTTCTGCGCTGCCGCCGGGAGCGGCGCGCAAAGAAAGCAATGAAACCATAGATATAGGGGGCTCATCCATGAGAAAGTATTCCCTGCCGGTGCGCATCGCGGCGCTTTTGTGCGCGTTGTGCCTGCTGCTGACCGGCTGCGGCAACGTGACATCGCCGGACGGCCCCGGCGAGTCCAGCACTCCTGCGCCGACGGCGGAACCCGCCGCGACGACCGTGCCAGCGGCGGAAGAAACGCAGACGATCGCAGAAGATTCGGGGCTGACCGATGTAGAGATGAAGGCGGTGCAGCTCGCCGCGGAGCATCTTGGGGAAGACGCTGTGCTGACCGATGTGGTGGACTTCTCCGTGGAGGATTTTGAGGGAGAGCCCTGCCATGTTCTTTTGCTGAGGAGTGCAAATGACGAGTTCCTGGCATATAGTTACGATACGGAGACGGTATACTGCCCTTCTTCGGACGATGTCTGGACCGGTACGCAGGATTGGAGCACAGAGGAGGGCCGGTGCCTTTATCTTCTGTGGGTATTTGCCAGCCGCTCTGTGGAGCCCATGGACTCCAATAACTGCTATGTAAGCAGCACCGAAGCGCGGACAGAACTGACGCCGTCGGAGGTCGAAGAGGTAAACCAGGCGCTGAGCCGGGGTGAAGTCCTCCCGGACGTTACGAAAGAAGCAAAGGCAGCGCAGGAGGAACTGGAAGCGGCGCAGCATGCGGCGATCGGTGTGCAGGCGGCGCAGCTCGCCGCGGAGCATCTGGGGGAGGATGCCGCGCTGACCAACGTGGCGGATTTTTCTGCGGAGGATTTTGAGGGAGAGGCCTGTCATGTCCTTCTGGTGAGAAATGCAGACGACCGCTATCTGGCGTACAGCTACGATACGGGGACGGTATACTGCCCCTCTTCGGACGATGTCTGGAATGGTACGGAAGATTTCAACACGGAGGAGGGCCGGTGTCTCTACCTCCTGTCTGTATTGGCCTATCGTTCCATGGAGGCCATGGACGCCGGTGACTACTATCTGAACAACACCGAAACGCGCATAGAGCTGACGCCGTCGGAGGTCGAAGAGATAAACCGGGCGCTGACCGGGGAAAAAGCGCAGCCCGCTGTGGATGATGCTGCGCTGGCTGAATTGCAAAGAAAAGCAGAGCGGCTTACCGCGGCAGCGGTAAAAGCGCAGGCGGCACAGCTCGCCGCGGAGCATCTGGGAGAGAATACCGCGCTGACCAATGTGGTGGACTTCTCTGCGGGGGATTTTGAGGGTGAGCCCTGCCATGTTCTTCTGCTGAAGAGTGCAAACGACAAGTTCCTGGCATATAGCTACGATACGGAGACGGTATACTGCCCCTCTTCGGACGATGTCTGGAATGGTACGGAAGATTGGAGCACGGAGGAGGGCCGGTGCCTTTATCTTCTGTGGGTGTTTGCCAATCATTCCATGGACTCCGGTCCTTCCGAAAACTCCAATGACGCCTATTTGAACAGCACCGAAACACGGACGGAGCTGACGGCGGCAGAAGTCGCAAAGGTGAACCGGGCGCTGGCACAGGGCATTGTCTCTGCGTCTGCCGCGCAGGAAACACAGGAAAAACCGACGAGTGCGCCCGCTGCGACAGCCGCACCGGAAGTGACGACGGCCCTTCCGACGGACGAGGAACTGCCCAGGGGCAGTGGCGCGTACAAGGTTCTGGACGAGTGTCCGGAGGAGTTTGCCCGGCGGGAGCTGTCGGATAAAGAGATCCTTTCTCTCGCGCAGGAGGGAAATCTGGAAACGGCACGGGAACGCATCTCCACCGGCGGAGACTTTGCGGCATGGCTGATCGCCATGGGCGGCCAAATCTACTGTGACGTTACCAGCGACGGTGTGAAGCAAAAAACGATCGGGGCAGATTTTGCCTTTGAATGGGTTCGCCAGATGATCGATTCTACTATGTCCGCGGCTCTGGCGGTGCGCGTTCTGGGGAACGATCTGCCGGGGATCGGCATCGTTGCTGCCCAGGTGGCGGAAAACGACGGCACCTTCCTCTTCGGCAATCTGATCCCCGCAGACGGCGGCTACTATCTGATTTCTTTCGACGCTCTGACGGATGAGTGGAAAGCGGTCGTTGAAACGGATCGGATCCGTCCGGAAGCGTTTCTCCCGATCTGGGTGGACGGGTTCGCTGGCATCACCGCGTGGTGCCAAAGCGCGGACGATCCCCGCGGCAGCACGCTGACACAGGCTTTCTACATTCCGGGGGATCAGCAGGTCGTGCTGGATTATAAGGACGGACTTTATACGCCGCAAAGTCCGTCAACCGTTCAGGAATTTTTCCGGGACGAGGCGCTGGCGGCGGGTCTGGTCGAGCAGAAGGTCGCACACATCAAGCCGGAAAACATCGGAAGCTATGAGCTCTCCATGAAGCTCGGCGGCACTACGCTGACGCCGGAGGAGGCCTATGCCCTGCTGGATATGGAGCCGGAGCGGGTGAAAAAGCGGGTGCGAACCGCGGCCGACGTGCTGATGCTCATGCTGGCGGGACAGTACGGAGACTGCCACGGCGACAGGACGAAAGTGATCGACGGGCAGGAATGGCACTACAATCTGAACGCCTTCCAGGTGATGCAGACCCGCACGACCAACTGCGGCTCCGCCGCGAATCTCGCCAACTACCTGCTGGAGGGCGACTATGAGGAGATCGGGTTCATCCTTCATGCATACTATATCGGGGAAGGCGGCGGCCACGTCTACAACTACTTCAAGTATCAGGGAAAGTACTACATCATGGACTTCAGCTGGTATATGTTCGCAAATTACCAGCCGGATAACGACTTCCCCGTAATGGAACTAGACCGGCTGGAGGACTACGGCGACCGCATCCCGGAGCTGTACGGCGGCGTGTGTATGGCCCTCGCCCACACCTCTCCCGGACAGCATTATCCCAACGTGTTCGATGACCAGAATGCCGCGTACGCCATTCCGGAGGGCGTGGAGTATAAGCTGTTCCATCAGGAGACCGGCGATAACTGCTATATCCTGAAGGAGTACCCGCTGGACAGATCGCAGCTGGACTGGACGACCTTCGGGGAACCGTAATAGCACCCGCGGCAGCGTTTCAAAGAACGTTGCCGCGGGTGTGTTTTTTCTTCAGTTATCCGTCAGCCGTCGAGCTCGATGTCGCCGCTGACGGTCTCGATCTTGAGCGTCCGCGTACCCTCGCTGCCGCTGAGGACGCCGGAGATGTCGCCGCTCACGGTGGTGACTGTGCCGCCGAATTCGTCCACGTGCAGCAGCTCGCCGGAGACGCTGCCGCTCGTGGAGGTGAATGTGAGGCTCTGCGTATCGACCTCGTCCAGCTCCAGATCGCCGCTGGTCGTGTCGGTCCCGATGCTCCCGGCGGAAACGTCGTCCAGGTCGATGTATCCGCTTGTGGAGTGCAGCGTCAGCGCGCCGGTGAGCTCCGCGTTGCGCACGGAAATGCTTCCGCTCACGGACGAAAGGTTCCCGCTCTCCGCCTTCGCATCGGAAAGGCTCACATAACCGGAAGTCGTTGAAGCCGTCACCGCGCCGCCGCGGGTCGTGCTGACAAAAATATTTCCGCTTGTCGTATTGAGCTGCGTTTCCGCGGTCTTCAGCTCCGATACGCTGACAGTACCGGAAGTGCTCGAAGCGCGGAGCGTAAGCTGCGGGCTCACCAGACCGCTCGCGTACACATCGCCGGACTGCGTTGCCGCGTCCACCGTGCCGATCCATTTTTCCGGGATACGGATGATGACCGCGTCGTCGTCCGAGACGGCAAGCCGCTGGAAAAAGCCGATCTTTTTCTCCGTGATGCGGAGCACTCCGCCGTCAAGCACTGCGCTCACGCGGTCCGCCGTCTTTGCGCCCCGCGCGGACAGCGTGACCGTCTTATCCGTTGTGGAATAGATATTCACCGCAAGACCGCTGAGCTGCACGCTCACGAAGCTGCACTCGCCGGTCTCCGTATCGGCGGAGGTAAACTCAATGTCGTTGTAGGCATAGTTATTGGGGGAGTAGTCCCAGCCGAGCGTCACGCCGACAAACACGCCCGCCGCAATGAGCAGCGCGCCGAGGACAAGAAGCGCCTTTTCGCCTTTTTTCATCACGATTTCTCCTTTATCATCCGAGATCGTTTTTGAGTTCAAAGAGCAGCCGGAGCGCCTCCAGCGGGGAGAGCGTGTTGGGATCGACGGCGCGCAGCCTCTCGGCCACGGTGTCCGCGCCGACGTCGGCGAGACTCACCTGATCGCTCTCGGGCTTTGCCGGGGCCGTCACATTCACCGCTGCGCCCTGCGCGTTGAGCTCCTTGAGATGCGCGTCCGCGGCGCGGATGACGCTCTCCGGCACGCCGGCGAGCTTTGCTACCTCGATGCCGTAGCTCTCGTCTGCGGCGCCGGGCAGGATCTTGCGCAGGAAGAGGAGCTTGCCGTTCTGCCGCTTGGCGCTGATGTTATAGTTGCGCACGCCGGGGATCGTTCCCTCGAGCGCGGAGAGCTCATGGTAATGCGTGGCAAACATCGTTTTCGCGCCGAGCTTTCTCGGATCGGCGCAGTATTCGAGCACCGCGCGGGCGATGGCCATGCCGTCGTAGGTGGACGTGCCGCGCCCGATCTCGTCAAGGATGAGCAGGGAATCGGCGGTCGCGTTTTTCAATATGGAGGCGACCTCGCTCATCTCGACCATGAACGTCGATGCGCCGCCCGCAAGGTCGTCGCTCGCGCCGATGCGCGTGAACACACGGTCGCAGATGCCGACCGTCGCGCTGCGTGCCGGGACGAACGAGCCGATCTGCGCCATGAGCACGATGATCGCCGTCTGGCGCATGTACGTGCTTTTACCTGCCATATTCGGGCCGGTCACGATGGCGACGCGGTCGTCGGTATCGTTCAGGTGCGTGTCGTTCGGCACGAAGAGCGTATCGCGCTGCATCTGCTCAACGACCGGATGACGCCCCTCGACGATCGTGAGCGTGTGTGATACCTCGATCTCCGGGCAGACATAATTATTCCGCACCGCGACCTCGGCGAGCGAGCAGAGCGCGTCGAGATCCGCGAGCGCCGCGGAGAGCGTCTGCAGCTCGTCCACGCGGTCGCCCACCTGCCGGAGCACGTCGCGGAAGATATCGTATTCGAGCGTTTCGATCCGCTCGCGGGCGGACGAGATATCGTCCTCCAGCTTTTTGAGTTCGGGGGTGAAATACCGCTCGCCGTTTACGAGCGTCTGCTTGCGTATGTATTCCTCCGGCAGCTCGACCGCGCCGGCGGAGTTCGGCACGTCAATATAATACCCGAATACCTTGTTGTAGCCGACCTTGAGCTTCTTGATGCCGGTGCGCTCTTTTTCCCGCGCTTCCAGCTCCGCGACGCACTTTGCGCCGTTGTCGCGGATGTTGCGCAGGCGGTCTACTTCCTCGCTGTAGCCGGGGCGGAGAATGCCGCCCTCGCGCACGGAGAAGGGCGGTTCATCGCAGATGGCGCGGCGCAGGAGTTTGCAGAGATTTTCCAGCGGCTCTGTCGCGGCGATGGAGCGGAGCATCCCGCTTTGGTATTTGCCGAGCTGCGCGAAGATCTCCGGCACGGCGGAGAGATAATTCCCGAGCGCGAGCATGTCGCGGCCGTTCGCCGCGCCGTACACGGCGCGGGACGTGAGCCGCTGGATATCGCCGACGGTCTTGAGCTTTTCGGTGAGCTCGGCGCGGCCGACGTTATCGCGGAAGAGCTCCTCCACCGCGGCGAGCCGCCGCCGGATCGCCACCGGGGAGAGCAGAGGGCGCTCCACCCAGCTGCGGAGCATGCGCCCGCCCATTGGGGTCCTGGTCTTATCCAGCACCCAGAGAAGGCTGCCGCGCTTTTCGCCGGTGCGGAGATTTTCCGTCAGTTCGAGATTGCGCCGCGCCGCGGCGTCAAGCTCCATATACCGTCCGCGCGTGAAGATATCCGGCACGCGCAGCTGCGACATATCGCCGCGCGCCGCGTCCGTGAGATAGGCGAGCAGCGCACCGAGCGCGAGCGTCGTCATCTCGTCAAGCTCCGGGGCATTTTCGCCGTATTGGTTGATAATGGCCTTGCGCGCGTTTTCGGGGTCGAACCGCCCGGCAGCGGGCTCTACGCGGCTGCCGAGCCGCTTTTCGAGCGTATCGCGGATGTCGCGGCTGAGCATCGCCTCCGGCGCGAGCACGCATTCGCGCGGGCGGAAGCGGGAAATTTCGTTCTGAATATGCATCGCCGCATCCGAATCGAACGACGCCGCGCACACCTCGCCGGTGGACACGTCCGCAAAGGCGCACCCGCCCGCCTTGCCGCGCAGCATGACCGCGCCGAGATAGTTCGACTCGCCCTCGCGCAGCATGGAGGTCTCCATGATCGTGCCGGGGGAGATGATGCGCACGATATCGCGCGAGACGAGGCCCTTGCAGAGCTTCGGGTCCTCCATCTGCTCGCACACGGCGACCTTGTAGCCCTTGGCGATGAGCTTGGAGATGTACTGCTCCGCGCTGTGGTATGGCACGCCGCACATCGGCGTGCGCTCGTCCTCGGGCTTGCCGCGGTCGCGCGTCGTGAGCGCGAGATTCAGCTCGCGCGCGCCGAGGATGGCGTCATCGTCGAACATCTCGTAAAAATCGCCCAGCCGGTAAAAGAGCAGGCAGTCGGGATGCTCGGCTTTGATGGCGTTATACTGCATTTTCATGGGGGTGGTTTCTGCGGGCAATGTCTTTCTCCCCTTTACTCCGTGATCTCGCCAAAGAGCGCAAACGTGTTGCTCGAAACGATGCGGGCGTTGGCCCACGAGCCGATGAGCGATTCGTCCCCGTGCAGATGCACGAGCCGTCCCCCGGCGGTGCGCGCCGAGAGCGTGTAGTCGCCGTTTTTCGCCGTGCCGTCGATGAGCACGCGGAAGGTCTTTCCCTCCTGCGCGCGGTGCAGCTCGGCGGAGACGCGCCCCGCGCTCTCCACGAGCCGGTCGAACCGGTTCTGAATGACGGAGCGCGGCGTATCGTCCTCGATCTTCGCCGCCGGGGTCCCCGGACGGCGGGAATAGATGAACGTGAACATCGAATCAAAGCGCACCTTTTCCGTGAGCGCGAGCGTATCGAGGAAGTCCTCCTCCGTCTCGCCCGGGAAGCCGACGATCACGTCGGTCGTGAGGACGAGGTTCGGGATGTATTTCCGCGCAAGATCGACCTGCGCGAGATACTTTTCCGCCGTATAGCCGCGGTTCATGGCGCGCAGGATCCTGTCGCTGCCGGACTGCACGGGCAGGTGGATGTGCGGCGCGCACTTTTCGCACTCGGCCATGGCCGCGAAAAGGCGCTCGGTCGCGTCCTTGGGGTGGCTCGTCATAAACCGGATGCGGAAATCGCCCGGAATGGCGTTGACCTTGCGCAGGAGCTCCGCGAAATCGACATCCTCGTCCAGCCCCCGGCCATAGGAGTTCACATTCTGGCCGAGGAGCGTAATGTCCTTATACCCAGCAGCGACAAGGCTCTCCGCCTCGCGCACGACGTCCTCGCTCCGGCGGGAGCGTTCGCGCCCGCGCACGTAGGGGACGATGCAGTACGAACAGAAGTTGTTGCACCCGTTCATAATGGAGAGCCACGCCTTCACGCTGCCGTCCCGCTCGCGGGGGAGGCCTTCGGCAATGGACTCGGTGCTCTCGGCGTCGAACACGCGGCCCTTCGCGCCGGAGAGACCGTGGACCTGCAGCGTCCGCTCAAAAAGCTCCGGGAAGCGCCAGAGCTCGTGCGGGCCGAAGCAGAGATCGACCATCCGGTACGACTTTTTCACCTGCTCGCGGATCTCCTCGCTCTGCGCCATGCAGCCGCAGAGGATGACGATGCGCTCGGGGTGGACGCGCTTTAAATGCGTGAGCGCGCCGACGTTGCCGAACACGCGCATCGTCGCGTGCTCGCGCACGGCGCAGGTGTTCACGGCGATGACGTCCGCCTTGTCCTCGTCGTCGGTCATCGTATAGCCCATGCTGCGGAGATACCCGCGCAGCACCTCGCTGTCGGACTCATTCTGCTGGCAGCCGTAGGTGTCCACCATGGCAAAGCGCTCGCCGCCGCCGAGAGCGGAGCGGACGCGCGCGCATATCTCTTTCTGCCGTTCGATCTCCTGCGCGGAGACCTCGGTTCTCTCATAGGGCATAAATTTGTTTCCTTTCCGTGTATCCTTGTGAGCGGCCCCTTGTGCAAGGAGGCTGACCGGGGGATTGTAGCCTTCGGAAAACGACAATCCCTCCGTCACGGCGCTGCGCGCCGTGCCACCTCCCTTTACACAAGGGAGGCTTTTCTTCCGATAATAGAGTATTTTAACATTTTGCTCTGGATTCCGCAACGGCTTTGCTTTATAATCAGAATGAAATATTATCGATTCCCGTTCTGGAGGTACATATATCATGCCGGTCATCCACGTCCTTTCGCCGCACGTCGCCGATCTCATTGCCGCAGGCGAAGTCGTCGAGCGCCCCGCCTCGGCGGTCAAGGAGCTTTTGGAAAACGCGGTGGACGCCGGGGCGCGCACCGTTGTGCTGGAGCTCCGCGCCGGAGGGCGGGACTATATCCGCGTCACGGACGACGGCATCGGCATGGCGCCGGAGGACGCGGGCGTGTGCTTCCTGCGTCACGCGACGAGCAAGCTCTCCGATGAGCGCGGGCTGGAGGCCATCGGCACACTCGGCTTCCGCGGCGAAGCTCTTGCGGCGATCAGCGCCGTTTCGCGCATCACGCTCACGACGCGGCGACGCGGCGCTGCCATGGGCGTACGCATGGAGGTGGAGGCCGGGGAGATCGTCTCCATGGAGGAGACCGGCTGTCCGGAGGGCACGACGATCACCGTGCGCGATCTTTTCTACAACACCCCCGCGCGGCAGAAGTTCCTCGGCTCGGACCGGAGCGAGGGCGCGGCATGCGTGCAGAGCGCGCTGCGCACGGCGCTCGGCCGTCCGGACGTGAGCTTCCGCTGTCTGCGCGACGGGCAGGAGGAATTTTTCTCCCCCGGCGACGGCACGGCGAAGAGCGCCGTATACGCGCTGCTCGGGCGCGACGCCGCGGCGGGGCTGCTGCCGGTGGAGACCGAAAGCGACGGCGTTGGGGTAAAGGGCTTCGTCTCCGCGCCCGGCTACTGCCGCGGCAACCGCGGCGCGCAGTATTTCTTCTGCAACGGCCGCCCCATCCGCTCGCGCGCTCTGCAGGCCGCGCTCGAGCAGGCATACAAAAATACCGCCATGGTCGGCAAGTTCCCCGGGTGCGTGCTCTATATCACGCTGCCCAACGGTCTTGTGGACGTGAACGTCCATCCGACGAAGGCGGAAGTCAAATTTGCAAAAGAAAAACCCGTCTTTGACGGCGTTTATTACGGCACGCTCGCCGCGCTCGGCCAGAAGAGCGCGCCGCAGACGATGTCCAACGCGCCCCTCGCTCCGGAGGGAAAGAACGCCGCGCCCGCTTCTTCCCCGGCCCGTCCCGCGCCGGCCGCCGCGAACGCGCCGCGCAAGGACTTCTTCCGCACGATGGACGCGGACAGGTTCCGGCAGACATATTCCGCCGCGCCCGCCCGTCCGTCGGGTGCTTCCGGCGTGCGAGACAGCGCGCCCTACCGCGCCGCTTCTCCCGCTGCGCCGAAGCCGGTCTCTCCCGCGCCGGTCTCCGTACCGGTGCGCACCTATACGCCGGACATTCCGTCCGTGAGCGCGCCGCGCTCCCCCATCCCCGCGCCGGAAGCGCCGGTCTCCCCGGCTGTCCCCGCCGCGCCGCTCGAAAAGGACATCCCCGCCCCGGAGACGGCCGCGGAGTCCGTGCCGGAGCAGACGGTGCTGGACGAAGCCTTCCGCGCCGAGCCCGTGCGCTACATCGGCGAGGCGCTGAACGTTTACATTCTGCTCGAGCAGGGCAACAAGCTCCTGCTCATCGACAAGCACGCCGCGCACGAGCGCATCCTCTTTGACAAAATGCGTCTGAACGAAAAACCGCTCATGCCGCAGGAGCTTCTGGAGCCCCAGCCGTTCAACACCGATCCGGACGGCGCGGCGCTTCTCGAGGCGAATGCCGCGCTCCTTGCGCGGCTCGGCTTTGAGCTGGACGCATTCGGCGATACCGCGTTCCTCATCCGCGCCGTACCCGCGCAGCTCGACGCCGCCTCCGCTGTGCCGCTGCTCGAAGAGCTGCTGGAAAAGCTGCGGGAGGGCCGGTCGCTCTCGACCTCCGACGTATGGGAGCGTCTCGCCGCGACGGTCGCGTGCAAGGCCGCGATCAAGGGCGGCTGGGTCACGGAGCGGGAGGAGCTTTTGGCTCTCGCGGAAAAGGTGCTCGCCGGAGAGGTGACGCACTGTCCGCACGGCCGCCCGGTGATGACGGTATTCACCCGCGCCGAGCTGGACAAGCGCTTCGGAAGGATCATCTGACATGTACCGCGATCTGACGCGCGGGAGCATTCTCCGCTCGCTCCTTCTCTTCGCGCTGCCGATGCTCGCCGGGGACATTCTCCAGCAGCTCTACAACATTGCCGACACGCTCATCGTTTCGCGCGCCATCGGGCGCGACGCGCTCGCGCATCTCACATCCGGGACGCTCGGCGTCGCCGGCATCCGGGCCGCCATCCCCATCGGGTGGGTGCTCGCGGACGTCACCGGCGCCGTGTATTACTTCGGAAAGCGGAAGGCGCTGCTGCCGGAAATGGGGCAATAAAAAGCCTCCCCTGTGTAAGAGGAGGTAGCAAAAACGAAGTTTTTGACGGAGGGGTTGTCAAAACAATCCCTCAGTCAGCCTTACGGCTGACAGCTCCCTTTACACAAGGGAGCCAAAGAAAACGTCGAAAAATCACGCTGCACCCGTAGGGGCGGGGCTCTGCTCCGCCCATCTGTCGGGCACAGGCATTGGAATTTTACGTATTATAATAGAGTATCCCAAGGCACCCCGGACCGCAGTGGCCGGAGATGGTGCTGCCGGCGAGCGTGTGATGGATCTCTTCAAACCCGCCGTACTCGCGCAGGAGCTTATCGACATTCTCCACGATCTCCATATCCACGCCGGAGTCGGTGATGAAAACGCGCTTCGTATCCAGATCGTCGTGATCCTTGATGCGGTCGGTCACATAGTTTTCGATCGCCTTGGCGAGCGTGCCGCGGTATTTCTTCGCAACGCTCATCTTGCCCTCGTGCACTTCGATGCAGGGCTTGAGCTTCAAAAGATTCGCGCCCAGCGCCGCGACGGTCGAGCACCGGCCGCCCTTGCGCAGGTATTCGAGCGTATCGATCACGAAGCTGACATTCAGCTTCTCCCGGCGCTCGTCAAGGATCGCCTTGATCTCCTCGCCGGACTTGCCCTCGCGGGCGAGCAGCGCGCCGTCGATCACAAGATGGCCGATGCCGGTGGAGAGATTGCGCGAATCGACCACGAACACACGCCCCGGAAATTCCCGTGCGGCGTCGCAGGCGTTCTGGAAGCACGCGGACATATCCGAGGAGATCGTGAAATGCACGATCTGGTCGTGGGTCCGGAGCTCCTCGCCGAAGAAATCGAGATAGTCGGCAATGGACACCGCCGCCGTGCCACAGAGCTTTCCCGTGCGGCCTGTGTACGCGAAAATATCCTCGCGCGTGCACTCGATCCCGTCGCGCAGCGCACGGTCGTCCATGAGGATATAGAGCGGCGTGATCTTTACATCGTACTGCTCGATCAGCCCGCTCGCAAGATCGCAGGTGCTGTCGGCGGAAATACGGATCTTCATTGGCATTTATGGTCTCCTTTTCCGAAATAGTTCACATAGAGTTAACACGATGCTAAGGATTATAGCAGAGGTGTAAATATTTGTCTATGAACAATCGTACAGTCATTGTCATCACAGGACCCACGGCTTCGGGCAAAACGACGCTCGGCGCAAGTCTTGCGCTCGCGCTCGGCACCGAAGTCGTGAGCGCGGACTCCATGCAGCTCTACCGCGGCATGGACATCGGCTCGGCCAAGCCCACGCGGGAAGAAATGCGCGGCGTGCCGCACCATATGATCGACGTGGCCGACCCCGGCGAGGACTACAGCGTCAGCCGCTGGGTCGAAAACGCGGCGGCGTGCTGCGATGCGCTGCTTGCCGGGGGGAAAACGCCCGTCATCGTCGGCGGAACGGGGCTTTATATCGAATCCCTCCTCTCCGGGCGGGATTTCTCTGCCGCGCCGGGCGACTCCGGCGTGCGAGAAGCACTCGGCGCGGAGTATGACGCGCTTGGCGGCGCGGCGTTCCGCGAAAAGCTGCGGCTGATCGATCCCGAGCGGGCGGAAAAGCTCGCGCCCGGCGATAAAAAGCGGCTCGTGCGCGCGATGGAGGTATATACGCTCACCGGCGAGACGATCACCGCGCATGACGCTCGTACAAAAGCGCTCCCGCCGCGGTATGCTTCCCGCCGCTTTGCGCTCACGTGGAATGATCGGGAAACGCTCTACGCGCGCATCCGGCAGCGCGTAGATGAAATGGCCGCCGCGGGGCTTTTTGAAGAGGTCGAGCGTCTGCTCTCTGCCGGGCTTTCGGATTCCTGCACCGCGATGCAGGCCATCGGCTACAAGGAGATCGCCGCGGCGATCCGGGGCGAGTGCTCGCCGGAGGACGCGATCGAGACCGTGAAGCGCGAATCCTGCCGCTATGCCAAGCGCCAGCTCACCTGGCTGCGGCGCGACAGGGACCTCGTCTGGCTGCCGCGGGAGGACTACCCGGCGGAGGCTGACCTTCTCGCCGCCGTCCTTGACACAAAAACGCAATAGCCCCCCTACATTCGTCCGAAAAAGCCTCGCAGAGTTTGCGCCCGCAGGCGCAAATAAATGGGATCATTTTCTCCGGCGGCGTGTACGTCGGAGAAAATACCGCTCGGCTCGCAAACGTGCGAGCGAAGCGAGTGCGCTGCGGCGAGCCGCTATCCCCTCAAACAAACCCCTCAACGGAGTGGGGTTTGTTTGACTTGAGCGACGCCCTTCGACCGGCTTTTCGTACCGCTCTCTTTACAATAAGGGAACACGCACCCGTGTGCGTGAATACTTATCACAAAGCCGGAGACCCCGGCGAAAGGGAGCTTTTATCATGCAAAAAACACAGAATCTGCAGGACCTTTTCCTCAACCAGACCCGCAAAGACAGACAGAGCGTGACGCTCTTTCTCATGAACGGCTTTCAGATGCGCGGCATCGTGCGCGGCTTCGACAGCTTCACGGTCGTGCTGGAGACCGACGGAAAGCAGCAGCTCATCTACAAGCACGCGATCTCCACGCTCGTCCCGTCGCAGTCGGTCGATATGACCGGCGGCGCGAATACATAAGAGCGCGTGAAGCGCTCGGAGCTGCCGCTCCTGCTCCCCGGGATCGTGCTGCTGCTCGCGGCGGCGGCGTATGCCCTGCTCTTTTTCACCTCCCGCGCCGAGGAAGAGCCGATGGCGGTGTGCACCGCCGCGCTCTGGCGGGATACGCTGCCGCTCGAGGGCGCCGTCCGGCGCAGCGAAACACCCGTCCCCGTGCCGGCGGGACGCCTTGTCCCGCTCGTTCCGGCGGGGACGCGCGTCGCGGCCGGGGAGCCGGTCGCACTCGCGGGGGAGACCGGGGAGGACTATTTCCGCGCCGCGCTCCTCCTGCGCGTGCGCGCGGAGCTCGCCTCCGGCACGCTGCCCGGGCCGGACGGACAGGCTCTGCGCTCGCTTTCCGGATCGCTCGCCCGGCGGGACTTTTCCGCGCTCGGCGCAGCGTTGCCGGAAGCGCGGCGCTCGCTCGGCTATGCCGCGACGGGCGGCAACGCCCTCCGGCAGGAGGAAGAAGCGCTCGTCGCCGCCGGAGCGGAGAAGGCGGTCGTCCGCGCCCCGTGCGCAGGATATCTCTCCGCCGGGGCGGACGGCGCGATGGCCGTCGTGTCCGACAGCGGCTGGACGTTTACCGCGCCGCTCAATGAGAAGATCGCGGCGCGCCTGCCGGAGAGCGCCAGCGCCGTGCTTCTTCTGCCGGACGAAACGCGCGTCACCGCCGCGGTGCGCCGGACGGACGAGGGGGAGGCGGTCTTTTCCTGCGGTACGCACCTGGGGAGCGTTCTCTCCCTGAACGAATCCACGCTCACGGTGCTTCTGGCCGAGTGGGAGGGCTATTCGGTGCCGGAATCGGCCATTCTGCCGGGCGAGGACGGCGACATTATCTGCCGCGTGTCCGGCCCGGTGCGGGAATATGTCCCGGTCACGGTGCTCGCGCGGCGCGGCGGCGCGGCGCTCATCACATCGCCCATGCTGCGCAGCGGCAGCACCGTGCTGCTTTTCCCCGCGGCGGACGCCGCGCCACCCTGAAGTAAAATACCCTTATCCTTTTCAATACGTTTCGGGAGGACAGAAAGATATGAGCATCACCGAAAATGTGCGCATCGCCCGGCAGAAGATCAACGCCGCCGCCGAGAGCGCCGGGCGCTCCGGCAGCGAGGTGCGCCTTCTCGCCGCAACGAAGATGAACGGCCCGGAGGCCGTGCAGGAGGCGATCCGCGCCGGCGTGGACATCTGCGCGGAAAACCGCGTGCAGGAGTTTCTTTCCAAAAACGCCGTGAACGCATATGCCCCCTGCTGCGTCCATTTCATAGGGCATTTGCAGAAAAACAAGGTGAAATACCTCGTCGGCGCGGTGGAGCTGATCCACTCGGTCGATTCCCCGGAGCTGATGGACGCGATCTCGCGCCGTGCCGTCTCGCTCGGCACCGTGCAGGACGTGCTGCTGGAGGTGAACATCGGCGGCGAGGCGTCCAAAAGCGGCGTTTCGCCGGACGGACTCGAGGCGCTTCTCGCCCACGCCGCGCTCTGCCCCGGCCTTTGCGTGAAGGGACTGATGACGATCCCGCCCGCCGTGAGCGCCGGAGAAGAAAATCGTTGGTATTTCCGACGAATGTATGAGCTTTTTGTTGACATCCGCCGGAAAACATACGATAATGTAATAATGGCTGAGCTGTCGATGGGTATGAGCGGTGACTACGAAGAAGCCGTGCGCTGCGGCGCGACCATCGTCCGTCTGGGAACGGCGCTGTTCGGCCCCCGGAATTACGATTTGCAGGAGGCGCCCCCGTATGGGACTATTGGATGAGCTGAAAAAACTGACGAAACCCTACGACGACGAGGACTATCTTGAGGAAGATCTCGCCGAGCCGGTACGCGCGCCGAGCCGCGCGGCGGACGCGCGCTCCTACGCTTCCTATGCCGAAGCGCCGCGCAGCGCCGAACCCGTGCAGCCGACCCGCCGGCCGTATGTATTCTCTAACCAGCGCGCCGCGCGGCAGCAGCAGACCGCCGACCCTTACGCGCAGCAGGACTACGGCTACGCCCAGCAGGGCTATGCGCCGCAGGGCTACGCCCCCGACCCCTACGCCCGCTCCGGCTACGCGCCCGATCCCTACGCCCAGCAGGGCTATGCCGCGCCCGCCCGCCAGCAGAGCAGCGGCGCGCAGCCGAAGCTGCTGCTCGTGCATCCCGACCGGTTTGAGCAGGCCGCGGACATTGCCGACCGCATTGCCGAACGCAACGCGATCGTGCTCAATCTGGAGACCGCGCCGAAGGATCTGACCCGCCGCATGCTCGACTTCCTCTCGGGCGTTACGTATGCGCTCGGCGGCAAGGTCAAGAAGGTCTCCGGCAGCACCTACATCATCACCCCCGCCGGGATGGATTTTATGGGCGACAGCGGCGACGCCGTTGAGTCCAAGGAAAAGTATTTTTAATTTGAGCGTTTCCGCGCCCCACGGCGCTGACAGATAGTAAGCAGAATCCGGAAAGGAGTAGAAAGATATGATCACTGCCCAGGACATCCGCGAAAAATGTTTTGAGAAGGCCCGCATCGGCGGGTACGCCATGGACGAGGTCGATGATTTTCTCGATGAACTCGCCAACGACGCCGCCGCCTCCCAGAAGGAGATCGCCACGCTCAACGCGAAGATGAAATATCTTGCCGACAAGATCCGCGAGTATCAGGGTTCGGAAGAGGCCATGAACATGGCGCTCGTCTCCGCGCAAAAGCTCGCCAAGAACATCGAAGAGGACGCCCGCGCCAAGGCGGAAGCCCTCGTCGCCTCGGCGCAGAAGGAAGCCGACGAGATCCTCGCCGCCGCCAAAGCCGAGTCGGACCGCACCATCGGCGAGATCGAAACCAAGCGCAAGGCGGAAGAGCTGCGCTACCAGAAGGCGCACGCCGCCGCCGCGGAATACATTCAGAAGGTCCGCATGCTGCTCGACCGCGAGCAGACCTTCCTCACTACGCTCTCCGACGCCGATCTTACCGGCGCGGTCGTGACGCCCGCGCCCGCCGCGAAGAAGGCGATCGCCGCCCCCGCGGAAGAGGTCGAGGCTGAGCCCGTCGAGGAGGAAGTCCTCCCCGCCGCCGAGCCGGAAGCGGAGCCCAAGACCGAGCCGGAAGCGGAAGAAGAGGAGTCCCCTCTCTACCCGGACGCCGCCGAGGACGAGCAGGACTACGTCAAGGCGTTTGAAAACGCCGTGTATCAGAAGCCCGAGGACGCCGACGCCGACGCGCCGAAGATCAAGTTCTGATAATTTAAAAAGAAAAACCCACAGGGCGGGGCTATGACGGCCCCGCTCTGTCAGCGAATGGAGAGAATTGCACAGCTATGGACTACAATGCCACCGTAAATCTGCCGAAAACCGCTTTCCCCATGCGTGCCGGTCTGCCCGCGCGTGAGCCGGGCATGCTCAAATCCTGGTACGACATGGATCTTTACCACGAGACCCTCCGCCGCAACGAGGGCAAACCCCTCTTCATTCTGCACGACGGCCCTCCGTTCTCGAACGGCAATCTGCACATGGGCCACGCGCTGAACAAGTGCCTGAAGGACTTCATCTGCCGCTACAAATCCATGACCGGCTACAAAGTCCCCTACACCCCCGGCTGGGACAACCACGGCATGCCCATCGAGTCCGCCATCATCAAGGAGCAGCGGCTCAACCGCAAAGCCATGAGCGTGAGCGAGTTCCGCTCCGCCTGCCACCGCTATGCCGAAAAGTACGTCGGCATCCAGCGCGAGGGCTTCCAGCGCCTCGGCGTGCTCGGCGACTGGGATCATCCGTATCTCACCATGGACCCGAAGTTTGAAGCCGAAGAGGTCAAGGTGTTCGGGAAGATGTACGAGAAGGGCTACATCTACAAGGGCCTCAAGCCCGTGTACTGGTGCCCGAACGACGAGACCGCCCTCGCCGAGGCGGAGATCGAGTATCAGGACGATCCGTGCACCACGGTGTACGTCAAGTTCCCGATGCACGACGATCTCGGCAAGCTCTCCCACATCGACCACAGTAAGCTCTACTTCCTCATCTGGACGACGACGATCTGGACGCTGCCGGGCAACCTCGGCATCAGCCTGCACCCGAGAGAGAGCTACGCGCTCGTCAGGGCCGATAACGGCGAGATCTACATCGTCGCGGAAGCGCTCGCCGAGAAGGTCATGCGCGTCGGCGGCATCGAGAAGTATGAAATTCTCGAAACGCACCCCGGCTCGTTCTTTGAGAACATGCTCGCCGATCACCCGTTCCTGCCGAAGACGTCCCGCCTGCTCAACGCCGAGTATGTCACGATGGACTCCGGCACGGGCTGCGTCCACACCGCGCCCGGCTTCGGCGCGGACGACTACCAGACCTGCCGCCGCTACGGTATGGACATGATCGTCCCCGTGGACGACCAGGGCCGCCACACCGATTACGCCGGCAAGTACGCCGGCATGAAGACCGAGGAGTCCAACCCGGTCATTCTTGAGGATATGCGCGAGAGCGGCATGCTCTTTGCGAGCGAGGATATCGTCCACAGCTACCCGCACTGCTGGCGCTGCCACAAGCCCATCATCTTCCGCGCCACGCCGCAGTGGTTCTGCTCGGTCGATACGTTCAAGGACGACGCCTGCGCCGCCGCGGACAAGGTCATCTGGCACCCCGGCTGGGGCCATGACCGCATGCTCTCCATGATCCGCGAGCGCGCCGACTGGTGCATCTCCCGCCAGCGCCGCTGGGGTCTGCCCATCCCGGTGTTCTACTGCGCCGACTGCGGCAAGCCCGTATGCACCCCGGAGACTATCGAGAAGGTCTCCCGTCTCTTCGGCGAGCACGGCTCGAACATCTGGTTCGACGCCGAGGCGAAGGATCTCCTGCCGGACGGCTTCACCTGCCCGCACTGCGGCGGCAGCACCGGCTTCACCAAGGAGACCGACACGCTCGACGGCTGGTTTGATTCCGGCAGCACCCACATTGCCTCCATGCTGCTCGACGCCCCCGGCGTATGGCCGGCGGACGTGTATCTGGAGGGCGGCGATCAGTACCGCGGCTGGTTTCAGTCGTCGCTGCTGACCGGCGTTGCGGTGCGCGGCGACGCGCCCTACCGCGAGGTGCTCACCCACGGCTGGACCGTGGACGGTGAGGGCCGCGTCATGCACAAGTCTCTCGGCAACGGCATCGCCCCGGGCGACATCATCCCCAAGTACGGCGCGGACATCATCCGCCTCTGGGCGGCGAGCGCCGACTATACGCAGGACATGCGCTGCTCGGACAACATCTTCAAGCAGCTCTCCGATAAGTATCTCAAGATCCGCAACACCGCGCGCTACATTCTCGGCAACCTCGACGGGTTCGATCCCGCCGAGAGCGTCGCCTTTGCGGATATGCTGCCGCTCGACAAGTGGGCCGTCAGCCGTCTGCAGGATCTCATCGAGCGCGTCCGCACCGCTTACGACAACTACGAATTCCACACCGCCACCTACGCCATCCACAATTTCTGCGTGGTGGAAATGTCGAACTTCTATCTGGACGTTATCAAGGACCGCCTCTACTGCGACAGCCGCGAGAGCACCTCCCGCCGCAGCGCCCAGACCGCGATCTACCTGGTGCTCGACGCGATGACCCGTCTGCTCGCGCCGGTGCTCTGCTTCACCGCCGATGAGATCTGGCTCGCCATGCCGCACACCGAAACCGAGGACGCGCGCGCCGTCGCGCTCAACGACATGCACGAAGCCAACAATGCACTCCGTCTCTCCGAGAGCGAGGAAGCGCACTGGAGCAAGGTCATGCGCGTGCGCGCCGACGTGAACAAGGCGCTCGAGCTTGCCCGCGCGGAAAAGCTCATCGGCAAGCCGCTCGACGCGCGCGTGACGCTCTATGTGTCCGAGGCCGCGTCCGAGCCGTTCGCGGAGCTGGAGAGCGAGGATCTCGCGCCGCTTTGCATCGTGTCCGAGCTGAAGATCGTCCACGGCGCCGGGGAAGGCGTCCGCGGCGAGAACTTCGACGGGCTCACCGTCCACGTCGAGCCGAGCGCCCTGCCGCGCTGCGCGCGCTGCTGGACGCGCTCTGCGACCGTCGGCACGAACGAAAAGCACCCGACGCTCTGCGCAAGATGCGCCGGCGTTGTAGGCTAACGCCGTCAAACAAACCCCACTCCGTTGAGGAGTTTGTTTGAGGGGATAGCGGCTCGCCGCAGCGCATTCGCTTACGCTCGCACGTTTGCGAGCCGAGAAGTATTTTCCCCGACGCACATGTCGCCGGGGAAGATGATTCAAAATTTATTTGCGCCTGCGGGCGCAAACTCTGCGAGGCATTTCCTCCGTTTTGTACTTCCGATAGAGAAAGGAGAATCTGATTCATGGTTTATGGTATCATCGGGCTTCTGGCTCTGCTGGTCGATCAGTTCCTCAAATTCTGGACGGTGTCCAACGTTGCGCTGAACACCGGCATCCGGCCGCTGATCCCCGGCGTTCTCCACATTACGTACATCAAAAATTTCGGCGCCGTATTCGGCGTGATGTCCGGCTTCGGCGCGCTGCGCTGGATCCTGCTCGTTCTGCTGCTCGCTTTCACGGCGCTCATGGTGTTCGCCTTCATCAAGGGCTATTTCCGCACCGGCTTCATCAAGATCTCCGGCGCGCTGCTGCTCGCGGGGCTTCTCGGCAACGGTCTTGACCGCGCGATCTACGGCTACGTGCCCGACATCTTCGAGTTTGAGTTCGTGAACTTCGCCATTTTCAATCTGGCGGACGTGCTCGTGCTCGTCGGCGGCATTCTCTTCGTCGTGGCGATCCTGACCGGCGGTCTCCGCCGCGCGGACGAGTTTGACGATTACGAAGAGGAAGAAGCGCCCGTGCGCTCTTCCCGCCGCCGCGAATATGACGACGAGCCGGTTTCCCGCCGCGCATCCCATGCCGCAGAGGAAGCCCCCGTGCGCCGCACCGCGCCGCGTCCCGCCGCGCCCACAACGGCAGCTCCGTCCGCCCGCGGCACCGCCGCGCCTTCCCCGTCGCGTCAGCGCGCCGCCGGGAACGGTGTTCCGGCCGCACAGCCGCGCGTGAAACGCGTCATTGACGAGAACAGCGTTCCCGTGCCGGTCCGTCCGGCAGCGCGTACCGCCGTTCCGGTGCAGCGTACTGCCGAAACACAGCGCGCCGCCGAGACCGTCCGCCGCACAGCGGCCGCGCCCGCTGCGGCTCCGGCTGCCCCGGTAACGCGCGCCGATCTTGCCGCGCAGAACGAAGTCACGGTGCGCACCGTGGCGCGCCCGTCGGCAAGCGCGAAACCCGCCGCGCCCAAGACTGTCCCGGCTCCGGCTCCCGTAAGAGAGACGCCGAAGGCTGCCGCCGCGCCCGTGAAGGAAACGCCGAAGGCTGCTCCGGCGGAAGAGTTCGATCTCGACTCCATTCTCGCGGAGTTCAAATGAAAATCACAACCGTACAGGCGCAGGAGAGCGGCGAGAGGATCGACGCTCTCCTTGCGCGTTCGGGCTACACCCGCTCCGCCGCTGCGCGGCTCATCGCCGCCGGGCAGGTGACAAGAGAGGGAAAGGCCGTCAAAAAAAGCGAGCTTACCCGCGCGGGAGATGTGTTCCTCGTCACCGAAGACGATACGCCCGCCCCGGCGAGCGCCGTGGCGCAGGATATCCCGCTCGACATCGTCTATGAGGACGCGGATCTCATCGTGGTGAACAAGCCGCGCGGTCTCGTTGTGCATCCCGCGCCCGGCCACCCGGACGGGACGCTCGTGAACGCCCTGCTGCACCACTGCGGCGACTCGCTTTCCGGCATCGGCGGGGAGATGCGCCCCGGCATCGTCCACCGCATCGACCGCGACACGAGCGGTCTTCTGATCGTTGCGAAGAACGATTTCTCCCACCAGTCGCTCTCGGCGCAGCTTGCCGACCGGAGCCTTTCGCGCATGTATGAGGCCGTCGTTCACGGCGGCTTTCGCGCCGATTCCGGTACCGTGAACGCTCCCGTCGGCCGCCACCCGGTCGATCGGAAGCGCATGGCCGTCACGGAGAAAAACTCCCGCCACGCCGTGACGCACTGGGAGGTCATCGAGCGCTACGCCGGATTCACGCACATCCGCTGCAAGCTGGAGACCGGGCGCACGCACCAGATCCGCGTCCACATGGCGCACATCGGCCACCCGCTGCTCGGCGACATGGTCTACGGCGCGGGGAGACCGGAAAAGGGTCTGGAAGGGCAGTGCCTCCACGCGCGGACGCTCAAATTCATCCACCCGCGCACCGGAGAGCACATGGAGCTCACGTCGCCGCTGCCGGAGTATTTTACGGCCGTACTTGCGCGGCTCGGCCCGCCGCTGGATAACCAATAAAAACCGCCCCGCACGAGCCGTGCGCCGGGCGATAAAGAGAGGGAAAGGCTATGCAATACGATGTCCTTGTCGTGGGCGCCGGCGTTATCGGCTGCGCCACGGCGATGGAGCTGGGCAAATATTCGCTGCGCGCCGCCGTGATCGAGGCGGGTGAGGATGTATGTACCGGCACGTCCAAAGCAAACTCCGCCATCGTCCACGCGGGCTTTGACGCCCGCCCCGGCTCGCTCATGGCGCGGTTCAACGTGGAGGGAAGCCACGCGATGCCGAAGCTCTGCGAGCGGCTGCAGATCCCGTTCCGCCGCTGCGGGGCGCTTGTGCTCTGCTTTGGCGAGGCAGACCGCCCGGGGCTTGAAGAGCTTCTGCTCCGCGGCGTGAAAAACGGCGTGCACGGTCTTCGCATCGTGGAGCGCGAGGAACTGCACGAGCTGGAGCCGAACGTTTCCCCCGAGGCTGTCGCCGCGCTCTATGCGCCCACGAGCGGCATCGTCTGCCCCTTTGAGCTCACCTGCGCCATGGCGGAAAACGCCGCGCGCAACGGCGTGGAGTTTTTCTTCGATACCCGCGTGGAGAACATTTCCCGCGAGGGCGAGCTCTGGAAGCTCAAAACGGCAAAAGGGAGCTTTGATGCCCCGGTCGTCATCAACGCCGCGGGACTTCACAGCGCCGAGCTCAACAACATGGTGTCCGGTAAAAAGATCACGATCACGCCGCGCAAGGGCGAATATATGCTGCTGGACAAGAAGGTCGGCAGCATGCTCTCGCGCACCGTGTTCCATCTGCCCACCAAAATGGGCAAGGGCGTTCTCGTGACGCCGACCGTCCACGGCAACCTTCTTATGGGCCCGACCGCCGTGGATGTGGAGGATCCCGAAGCGACGAATACGACCGCCGCGGGGCTGGACAGTGTCATGCAGCGGGCGAGAAAGAGCGTCCCCTCGCTCCCCGGCAACCGCACGATCACGAGCTTTGCCGGGCTTCGCGCGCACGTGGAGAAGGACGAGCACGACTTCATTATCGGCGAAGCCGAGGGCGCGCCGGGCTTTCTGAACGCCGTCGGCATCGAGTCGCCCGGTCTCTCCGCCGCTCCCGCCGTCGGCGCGTTCCTTGCCGAGAGCGCGGCGTATCTCGTGAGCGCCCCGATCAACAAGAAATACGATTCCACCCGTCCGGAGGTCTGCCGCCCGAACGAGATGTCCGTGGAGGATCGCGCCGCGTTCGTCGCGGAGCACCCGCTTTACGGCAATATCATCTGCCGCTGCGAGCAGGTGACCGAGGGCGAGATCGTGGACGCCATCCACCGCGTCCCCGGCGCGCGCAGTCTCGACGGCGTAAAGCGCCGCACCCGCGCCGGCATGGGCCGCTGTCAGGCGGGCTTCTGCTCGCCGCGCGTGCTGGAGATCCTCTCGCGTGAGCTGGGCGTGCCGCAGGAGCGACTCACGAAGAGCGGCGGCGCATCGTTCCCGATCGTCGGCAAAACGAGAAAGGACGGCGAAAACGCATGAATACCTACGATATCATCATCATCGGCGCCGGCCCTGCCGGTCTCGCCGCCGCCATCGCCGCGAAGGAAGCGGGTGTGGAGGATGTGCTCGTCATCGAGCGCGACAGCGTCCCCGGCGGTATTTTAAACCAGTGCATCCACAACGGCTTCGGTCTGCACACGTTCCACGAGGAACTGACCGGCCCGGAGTACGCCGCGCGGTTCCTCCGCCGTGCCGAGGAGCTGGGCGTTGACATCCGCCTTTCCACGATGGTGCTCTCGCTCACGAACGAGCGCGTGCTCACCGTTACGAGCCGCGAGCGCGGCGTGGAGAAGCTCCGCGGCCGCGCCGTCATTCTCGCCATGGGCTGCCGCGAGCGCCCCCGCGGGGCGTTAAACATCCCCGGCTACCGTCCGGCGGGCATCTACTCCGCCGGTACAGCGCAGCGGCTCGTAAATCTCGAGGGCTTCATGCCCGGACGCGAGGTCGTCATCCTCGGCAGCGGCGACATTGGCCTCATCATGGCGCGCCGCATGACGCTCGAGGGTGCGCACGTCAGGTGTGTGGCCGAGCTTCTGCCGTACTCCGGCGGACTCAAGCGCAACATCGTACAGTGCCTGCACGATTACGACATTCCGCTCTTTCTGAGCCACACCGTTGTGGACATCCACGGCAGGGAACGGCTCGAGGGCGTCACGCTCGCCGAGGTCGGCGCAGACCGGAAGCCGGTGCCGGGTTCCGAGAAGTATATCCCGTGCGACACGCTCCTGCTCTCCGTCGGCCTTCTGCCGGAGAACGAGCTTTCCGAAGGCGCGGAGGTAGCGCTCGACCGCGTGACCGGCGGCCCGGCGGTGAACGAATCGCTCGAAACGAATGTGCCGGGCATCTTCGCCTGCGGCAACGTGCTGCACGTCCACGATCTCGTGGACTATGTGTCCGAAGAGGCCGCGCGCGCCGGAAAAGCGGCGGCGAAATTCGTCCGCGGCGGCACGCCGAAGAGTGCGCGCGTAGTGAAGCTCACCGGGCGCGACGGAGTGCGCTACACCGTGCCGCAGACCGTCCGGCCCGCCGCGATGGGCGAGAGCGTCGTTGTGCGCTTCCGCGTGGCAAATCCCTATTACGGCAAATATCTCTCCTGCTATGTGGACGGCGAGCGCATTTCCCACCGCAAGAAGCAGATCATGGCGCCCGGCGAGATGGAGTCGTTCACGCTCACGCGTGAGGCGCTCGGCGAGAGCGCCGAGGAAGTCGTATTCTGTGTGGAGGAGGAGTAAATCATGGATCTGACATGCATCCGCTGTCCGATGGGCTGCGCCATCCACGTGGAAATGGAAAACGGACAGGTCGTCTCCGTCATGGGCAACACCTGCCCGCGTGGTGCGGAGTACGCAAAGAGCGAAGCCACGGCGCCGGTGCGCACCGTGACGAGCACCGTGCGCGCGCTCGGCGGCGTGCGTCCGGTCGTCGCGGCAAAGACCGTGCCGGACGTGCCGAAGGGCAAGATCTTTGCCGTGATGGACACCGTCCGCGCGCTGGAGGTCAAAGCGCCGGTACGCATCGGCGATGTCCTCTGCGAGAACATTGCGGGGACAAACTCGAACCTCGTCGCCTCCGCCGACCTTGACGCGGAATAAAAGGGATATAGGGCAAAAAATCGGAGACGCTGCGCTTGCAGTGTCTCCGATTTTTTCATTCTTCGGTTCTGCTCTCCGGCGCGGAGAGATAGGGGTCCGGCTTCAGCAGGCGTTTCCAATAACCGTCAAGCAGGTACAGCGGCCCGAGGCTCGCGTGGCAGAGCAGGCGGTCCTTGGAGGAAAGCGTCGTGACCGGCGCTTCGGAATACTTATAAAACAGGCTGTCGTGCCCGACGCACAGGCCGAGCGCGATGTTGAGCTCCGTCTTTTCCCCATTGAGCACAAGCGCCTGCAAGACGGGGTTGCAGATGTTCGGCCCGACTTCGAGACAGCGCTCCGGGATGCCGAGCTCGGTCTTGTTCACCGTGCCGCACTTGCACGCGACGCCCGTGACCTCATATCCCTGCGCGCGCAGGACGCGCGCGAGCGCGTTCGCCTCGTGGATCAGCCCCGCGCAGGTGGCGATGCCGATCTTCTTCACGCCGAGAAGCTGCGCGAAATGCATCGTTTCCTCGATGCGGCTTTTCGTGCCGTAGCCGTCGCGCTCGTTGACCGCCGCGGCAACGGAAAAGGCGTTTTCCTCGCCCTTTAAAATTTCCAGTGAGCGCTCGAGCAGCGCCTCGTCCAGATGCTCCGTCCGGCAGAACGGCGGGAACCGCCCGCCCTTGCCGCGGCAGGGGGCGCTGCCGCAGTCGATGCAGGAGCGATTTTCGTTATCCATACCGGCGGTCTCCTTACTTTGCCTCGGCCCGGCGCTTTTCGAGCTCGGCGCACACCTCGGCGTATTTGTCCTCATCGAGAATGTAGTGCTTTTTATAGAGCACATAGCTTGCGTACATGAGCACGAACGGCAGCACCGTCATGCACAGCAGCAGCCCGCGGGACTGGCCCGGCTGAACGGAGGAGACGATCGTATCGATCTGCGCGAGCTTGTCGGCTTCGGCGATCTCACCGAGCGAGGCCGCGCGCTCGAGCGCGGAGATCTGGTTGGTGTAGCCTGTGACGCCGAAGATGAGATACGTCGCGGACGTGACCGCCACGACGATCGCGGAGGCGAGCTTTGTGAAGAACGGGCGCAGGGAGGTGATGATCGCCTCGTCGCGCTCGCCGCGGAGGTATTCGTTATACTCCACGGTGTTGATGAGCGAGATCATCATAATGAGATAGAAGCCGTACTGACCGAGGTTTGCGACCATGTAGCCCGCAGTGAGGATCCAGAACTTCACCATGCCGCCGGAGAGAGCCAGCCCGGAGACGATCATAACGGCGTAACCGATGGCGGAGAGCAGCATGAGCTTATCCATCATCTGCTTGCGGCGGAAGCGCTTGGCGAGCATCGGGTAGAAGATCATAAGAAGCGCCGTCGCCGCGAGACCGACGGTGTTGAAGAGCGAGTACAGCCCGCCCTCATACCCGAAGGCAAAGTACACATACGTCGAGCCGAGACCGCCCATAACAACGTCGTTTCCGATCTGCTGGAGCAGGAACACGAGCGAGATCCAGAGGATCTGCGGGTTGCCGGTGATGGTGTTCCAGATCTTTTTGAAGCTGACGGGCGGGACTTCCTTCGCATTGTAATCCCGGCGCTCGCGCACGCCGAAGATCGTGGCGCACAGGAAGAGCGGCGCGAGGATGCAGATGACGAGCGCAACGCAGCCATAGGCCGTCGCGGTGCTGCCGCCGAGCGTGCCGCTGCCGGTGGTGAACATGGGGATGAGGATGGAGGCGATCACGCCGCCGATACCGGCGAAGAGGTTCGTCCGGGAAGTGAGCGAATCGCGCACGTGCGGATCGGAGCTCAGCGCCGACACCATGCCCCAGTAGGAGATATCGTGCATCGTGTAGGTGATCGAATAGAGGAAATAGATCACACCGAAAAACGCGATAAAGCTCCAGCCCTGCAGATTCGTGTTGAACGCAAGATACACAACGACGGACGTGGAGAGGATGCCGATCACGAGCCACGGCTTGAATTTGCCGTAGCGCGAGCGGGTGCGCTCGATGATGTTGCCCATGACGGGGTCGTTGAGCGCGTCGAACACACGCGCGCCGACCATGATCGCCGTCACCGCGCCGAGCTGCGCGGCGGTGAGATGGCGCGTAAACAGGATATACGTGAATATGAAGTTGGTGAACAGGTTATAGATCATATCCCGTCCGACCGTGCCGAGAGGGAACATCCAGAGATTGCGCTTATCCGATGTCACGTTTTTCATGGCTCTTCCTCTTTCTCCCGCAGTGTGCGGTATTCCGGCGCGTTCAGCGCTCGTTATCGCGGATCTTGCCGAGCGCGCCGCCGGGATGGCGGCGGACATACTGCGCAGGCGTCTGCGCGACGTCCGCCTGCAAAATGGCCGAGAGCGCCTGCAGCACGAACATCTCCGCGAGCACGGAGTTGCGCGGCGCGCGGTTGAGCGGGCCGCCCTCTTCGTCCACATGCGCGAGCAGCAGCGCGTCGCTCTCCTTTGCGAGCCAGCTCTCCGCATTGCCGGTGATGCCGATGACGCGGCAGCCGTTGTTCTTCACGGCGAGCACCGTGGCCTTGAGCTCCACCGTCTCGCCGGAGTTGGAGATGGCGATGACAACATCGCCCTCCTCCAGCTGTCCGCAGGAGCCGTGCACCGCCTCCGTGCCGTGGAGGAAGTAGGACGGCGTGCCGGTGGAGGAGAGGAGCGAGGCTCCGTATCCCGCCACATGGCCGGGCTTTCCGATGCCGGTCACATGGACGCGGTGTCCCGCGGCGCGGCATTCCTCAATGAGCGCGACCGCGTCTTCGTACGCCTCCGGCGTCTGCTGCGCGAGAAACGCGCAGAATTCCTTTTCGGCGGACGCGGTCAGGTGCGCAAGCGCGGCTTTTCCTTCGTTTTTCATTTGCTTTTCTCCTCCAATTGTACCAGAAGGTCGTAATCCATATCCTCGTAGCCGCGCTCGCGCAGCAGCGCCGTTACCTCCGCAAGCGTCGGTAGGCTCGGGATCGCGCCGGGACGCGAAACGGTGATGGCCGCGGCGTGGCTCGCAAACGCCAACGCCTGCCGCGCCGGAAGCCCCGCGCACCAGAGCGTGCTGAACGACGCGACGAACGAATCGCCCGCCGCCGTGGTATCCGCCACAACGGGCATTTTTACGCTCTGCACGCGCGCGACGCCGTCTTTGTTCACCGCAACGGAGCCGTTCCCGCCGAGCGTCACGATGAGATTCTCCACGCCCTTTTCGCGGAAAATGTCCGCCACGGCGCGCAGATCGTCCTCGTTCGCGCCGTTCTCGTCCACGCGGATGGGGTGTCCCGCCATCGCGGCGGCCTCGTGCTCGTTCGGGGAGAAGAACGTGGCGCAGCGGAAGAGCTCCGGCGAAACGGGCGCGGCGGGGGCAGGATTCACCATGACCGGCACACCGGCCTCGTGCGCCCAGTGCGCCACGGTCTCGTTGATGAACATCGGCAGCTCAAACTGCAGCATGACGAGGTCATAGTTCTTTACTTCGTCTTTGATCCAGGAAATTTCCTCCACGGTCATCGCGCCGTTCGCGCCGGGGCAGACGACGATGCGGTTGTGCGCGCCGGTTTCGGTGATCTCGAGCGTGATGGCGGAAACGCCGGTCGGATTTTCGGCGTCCACGACAACGCGGGATACATCCACGCCGGAGGCGGCCGCCGCCGCGACGGTCTCGCGGCCGTAAGCATCGTCGCCGACGCGGCCGACCATCGTGACGTCCGCGCCGAGGCGCGCGCACTGCACGGCCTGGTTCGCGCCCTTGCCGCCCGGAGCCGTCTGGAATTTGAGACCGATCACGGTCTCGCCGCGGTTCGGGGCCTGTTTTGTGGAGGCGATCAGGTCCATGACGAAGATACCGACAACAAGAATACGGGGCTTGCGGATCATAACGACACTCCCTTTTGAAGTTTATTTTTGTCCGTAGTAGGCGTTCGCGCCGTGCTTACGGAAATAGTGCTTATCGAGAATGCACTGCGCCGCGGGGGCGGCAGAGGGGTCAAAGAGCCGCGTGAGCAGCGCCATATGCGCACACTCGTCGAGCACGAGCGCGTTTTCCACGGCCTTTTCCGGCGTCTTGCCCCAGGTGAAGGGGCCGTGGCTCTTTACGAGGACCGCCGGGACCGCCAGCGGGTCGATGCCGCGTTCGCGGAACGTCTCAGCAATGACGAGGCCTGTGTTGCGCTCGTAGGCTTCCTCTATCTCCTGCGCCGTGAGCTCCCGGGCGCAGGGGACCGCGCCGTAAAAGTAATCGGCGTGGGTCGTGCCGTAGCAGGGGATATCCAGCCCCGCCTGCGCCGCGGCGACGGCATAGCGCGAATGCGTGTGCACCGCGCCGCCGATGCCGGGGAAGGCGTCGTAGAGCGCGAGATGCGTCGCAAGGTCGGTGGACGGGCGGAGATCGCCCTCTACGATATGGCCCGCGCGGTCCGTGACGACCATATCCCCGGCCTTCATTTTGTCATACGATACGCCGCTCGGCTTGATGACGACGTATTTTCCGTCCTCCGAAAGGGCGGAGACGTTGCCCCACGTGAGCACGACGAGGCCGTATTTCACCAGTTCGAGATTCTGCTCGCAGACTCTTTCCTTCAGACTTTCAAGCATGATGTTCCTCCATAAAGCGCTGCATATCCGGCCAGAGAGCGTTCAGGCACTCGATCGTCTTCAAATACAGCGCGTATTTTTCCTCGTAGACCTTCGCGGCATCCGGCCGGGGCAAAACGCGGCTCACGCTCCGGCACATGTGTGCCGCGGCGTCCGCGGCGTCTTTATAATCGCCGAGCGCTGCCGCGACCGCCACGCAGCAGCCGAGCGCGCCGGTCTCCTCCGCCGAAACGGTCTCGACGGGCATATTCATCACGTCCGCAAACATCTGCGTCCACACCTTCGAGCGCGCCGCACCTCCGGCAAGACGGATCGTCCCGCTCCGGTCGGGCCGCGAGCGCATCAGACGGTCGAGATGGTACCGGTGCGAGAACGTGATGCCCTCGTACACCGCGCGGGCCATTTCCCGCCGCGAGTGCGCGGCGTTCAGCCCGACGAACGCCGCGCGTGCGCGCGGATCGACGTTGCTCGTCGTCAGAAACGGCAAAAACACCGGCACAAAGTCGCCGGGCGCGAACGAATCGACCCAGTCGTTCAGAATGTCGTAAATGCTCTTTCCCGCCGCCTTCGCCTCGGCTTTGAGTTCGGGCAGGAGCTGGTCGATGAACCACTGGTTGTTGCCCGCGGAGGTGGGGCTCGATTCCTCGATGAGGTAGTACCCCGGCAGGCAGAAGAGCGAATTCATAAGCACCGAGCCGTCCGTGATGGGTGCGCGGCGCGGGTATTCGTTGATGCTCCATGTTCCGGCGATCATGCAGATGTTCGTCTCGTCCGTGACGTTCACGGCGAGCGCGCAGGCGTCAATGTCGAACATGCCGCCGATGACCGGCGTGCCGGGCAGCAATCCCGTGAGCGCGGCGGCCTTCGGCGTGATGTGCCCCGCGATATCGAGCGAGGCGCAGAGCGGCGGCAGCGTGTCCCACACGCTCTCGATGCCGAAGAGGGAGAGAAGCTCCTTTGAGAAGCTCTTCGCATGCAGATCCATAAGACCGCTGCCGGAATAGTCGGTGATCTCGGCGCGCGCCTCGCCGGTCAGACGGAAGCGCACATAGTCCTTGCACTCAAACACCCAGCGGACGTTCTCCATCGTCTCCGGCTCGTTATCGCGCAGCCACGCGAGCAGGCTCACCGGCTGGCACGCCATGACGTGCTGGCAGGAGAGGGCGAACGCCTTTTCCTCCGTGCCGTCCTCCCGCCACTCGACCGGGTATTTCCACGCGCGGTTGTCCGCCGAGAGAATGCCGCGGCGTGCAGGTCTATCGTCTTTGCCCCAGAGATACAGCCCCTTGCCGTGGCCGCAGAGCCCGACGCCCGCGATCTCGTCGGCGCGCACGCCGCTCTTTTCGAGCGCGCTGCGGATGACGGCGCAGTTATCGCGCCACATGTCCTCCATATCGCGCTCGACAAAGCCGGGCGCGGGCGTGAGCGCGGCGGTGGCGACGCTCTCCACGGCCACCTGCGTGCCGTCCGGGGTAAAAAGGGCGGCCTTCGTGTTCGTTCCGCCGTTGTCCAATCCAAGGTAATAGCGCATAATCTTCCTCCGCGGCCGCGGTCATGCCGCGGTTTCTCTTTGTTCTATCATACCGCGTTCTGCCCATGGCCGCAAGGGTTTCCTTGCCTCTTTCCCGGCAGAAGCGCCAAAAGCGCCTGATGCGGGCAAAAAATATCCTCCCGAAAAATCCGGGAGGACATTTTGGGTATTTTTACCGCAGCTTCTTGAGCTCCTCGAGCACCGAGTACGGTATCGCAAGATTGCCGCAGCCCGTGCCCATGGAGATGTGCGTTTTGCGCGTGCCGTGGTAGTCGCTGCCGCCGGAAACGCCCATGCCGTATTTATCCGCCG
>ERZ808240.1260-NODE-1260-length-31874-cov-9.837267_pt1 | contig 31874 bp, 28 predicted proteins | sample MGYA00521084_ERZ808240 | MGnify/ENA primary metagenome ERZ808240 (study PRJEB31516, sample SAMN03275571) | gut metagenome | biome: mammalia-associated habitat; material: feces | host: Papio cynocephalus | place: Kenya | collected 2012-08-06 ... | reverse complement strand
TTTTCTCTTTAAGAATTTTCAGGGTTGCATTGCTGTTTATTTGTCAAGGTTCTGTTCGGCAATTTCCTTAAGAATAATCTCGGGAAGTTACCTGACGGAGAAGGAGGGATTTGAACCCTCGCGCCGCTATTAACGACCTGCACCCTTTCCAGGGGTGTCCCTTCGACCTCTTGGGTACTTCTCCAAATGAGGTTGAATCATCAACTCTTATTCTGTTTTTCACCGAAGGAGTAATGCTCCAACGGAGAGGGTGGGATTCGAACCCACGCGCCCTTTCGGACAAACGGTTTTCAAGACCGCCTCGTTATGACCGCTTCGATACCTCTCCAAACCGTCATGCCGCTTGCCTGACGCAAGACATATCTTAACAAAAAAGGGTTTTCTTGTCAACAACTTTTTTCAGAAATTTTTAATTCCTTTTTTTATGCTGGTTTTAGGGCATATTTCACTGATTTTTACCTCTTTTTTTGCAAATTGTTTATATTGTCTTTCCTTTTAATAACTGATACAATTATTTCATCGTTAATATATTATTTATAAGGGAGTTTTTTAACAAAGGGTGAGTTATTATGGCAGGAAAAAGATATAACATAGGTCTTGTCACCGGTAATGTAGAAGACGATTTTCCCAACCGGATCTGCGAAGGTGCCATCCAGGCAGCTGCTGAGCTGGACGACAATCTCTTTATCGTGCCGGTTAAATATTTCGACAGCTATGACTTTACGGACCCATTACAAAAATATGAATACCAATACAATACGTTAATCAGCTATGCGCAGGTGCATTCCCTGGATATTGTGCTATTGTGTCTGGGCAACATCTCCGCTATCCACGAAGCGCGTTCCACGGAAATCATGAACGGCTTCGGCAATATCCCCATTATTCTGATTGCTTCGGAACTGGAAGGATATTCGAGCGTGTGCTATTCCAACGACACCGGCCTTACGGAAGGCATCGAAGCGCTGGTTACCAGAGAAGGCAGGGAGCATATCGGCATCATCACCGGTTATACGACCAATAAAGATTCTTACGAAAGACTGGATGCCTACAAAAAGGTTTTGCAGGCGCACAATCTTCCGATTGATGAGTCGCTCATCTGCTGCACCTACTTTGATGAGAAATGCCGTGCCGATGCGGCGGACTTCATCGACCGCAATCCCGATTTGGATGCCATCGTCTGTGGCAACGACTCCATTGCCGCCGTTGTATACGATTTATTGCAGAAACGGGGAATCTTAGTCGGAAAGGATATTTCAGTTATCGGCTTTGACGACATTCCGGGCAGCAAATATCTGACACCACCTCTTGCCACCGTAAAGGCAAGTGCTTACGATTTGGGTTCCCGCGCCGTTATGCAGGCTCACCGCAAGCTGCTTACCGGCACCATGGGACAGGTGGAACAGTTCCACGTTTCCACCAAGTTTTTATACCGTTCCTCTTTAGGCTCCGGCTGTGGAGAGGAAATCAAACTGCAGAACCTTTTGGATGAGCAGGATAAACTGATTGAAAACGTACAGCAGGCGGAAAACAGCCGCAAGCTGATTATGACTAACCACAATATGAATATTTTTTCCCGTGATATGCTGATGCTTGCCGATGATAGTGATGACAGCTACCTGTGTATCATGAACAGTCTGACGGAAGCGGGTATCAAAAACAGCTATCTGTTCATATTAAAGGAGCCGGTTTCGTTCCATCCCGGTGACAGCTGGGCGCAACCGAACCAGATTTACCTGCGTGCCTGCTTAAACGACGGCAGGGCTTTCATTCCCCGTAAGACTGCCCAGCTCATTAACATCCAGAATATTTATGACCATCCGCATATGTCGGACACCCGCAATACTTACGTCATGATTGACCTGTATTCCCGTGATTTGCAGTACGGCTTCTTACTTTGCGACATCAGCTATGACAATCTGCACTATCTGGAGTACTTATGCTATCAGGTAAGCATTGCCATCAAGTTCATCAACATGTTTGCCAAACAGCACACTCTGCTTTTGGAAAAAGATGAAATGCTGCAGCGTCTGCAAAAAGAAAATTTACAGCTTGACTCCATTTCCGGAAAAGATGAGCTGACGGGTATCTTAAACCGCCGCGGCTTCTATAAAAAGGCCGATGCCTTTATCGAGTCTGCCGCAGCAACCGGTCAGTCCGTGGTATTTGCCTACGCTGACCTCAACTACTTAAAGCAGATTAACGATATTTACGGACATGCAGAAGGTGACTTTGCTTTAACTTCCTGTGCCACGGTTCTGGAAGAAGTCTTCCCGGGAAGCCTGGCGGGCCGTATCGGCGGTGATGAATTTGCCGTGCTTGCCCTTCGTCAGAATATTTCCACAGAAGCGGACTTAAAGAAGCAGATCAGCCAGAAGCTGGCGGAGTGTGCCGAAAAAGCCGGCAAGCCTTATTCCGTTACTCTTTCCGTGGGCATTTACGCGCAGCCTGCCAATTCCCGTTTCCTGTTAAATGATGCCATTGAAGCTGCCGATGCTCTTCTGTACGAGGAGAAGAAGAAAAAGCCTCCCTTTGTAACCGGGAAGCCTTAATGTTTGTTTGCAGGTTCATATATTATTTACTGAGATAAACCTTAGCCACCTCCATATCTTCGGGGGTGGTTATTTTTATGTTTTCATAAGAGCCTTGCAGCATTTTTACCTTTTTGCCGTAGACGCATTCCGCTACCATGGCGTCATCCGTGACAGTCACATTCCGGTAGGCGTCGGGATTTTGCAGGAGTTCTTCGTAGGCGCCTGTAATGAGCGGCAGGGAAAATACCTGGGGCGTCTGTACCGCGTACACCGTCTTTCGGTCGGGTGTCCTGACGGCAAAGCCCTCTTCGTCCACTATCTTTATGGTGTCCTTTACCGGTACTGCCGCACAGACTGCTTCGTAGGCGCAAACACCTTCATAGAGCCGTCCGATGATTTCTTCCGTCAGCATCGGTCTTGCTCCGTCGTGAATCATCACATAGCCGTCTTTTCCCTCCAGTTTTTTCAGGGCATTGCCAACGGAAAAATAACGTTCTTTTCCTCCGGCAAGAATGGCTGTTACTTTTTGAAAGCCGTATTTGTCCACAATTTCTTCTTTTACATAGGACAAATCGTCCGCTCCCGCCATCAGCAGTATCTCATCTATATAAGGAGAGTCCTCAAAGGCTTTCAGACTGTAATAAATCACCGGTCTGTCAAGCAAGGGCAGATACTGTTTGGGAACACTGCTGCCCATACGGCTGCCGGTTCCTGCAGAAAGCACAATGGCATAGCATTTTTTCGTTTTGTTTTCCTGCATAATGCCTCCCTATCTTTCTCCCAAGCGGAGATTTGGTACGGCATTTAAGGATAAATCGCTCCGGATGCCCTTGATAAAGTCATAGTAGCCTGCCGCTCCTATCATAGCCGCATTGTCCGTACATAAAATCGGGGACGGATGATAGAATGCGATGTTTTCTTTGGCGCATCTTTCTTCAAAGGCTTTGCGCAGTGCGGAATTGGAAGCGACGCCTCCGGCTATGGCAAATTTTTTATAGCCGTACTGGGATACCGCATGCATGGCGTGTTCTACCAGTACATCCACAACCGCTTTCTGGAAGGAGGCCGCCACATCCGGCACGCAGACCTCTTCTCCCTTCATCTGACAACTGTTGATGTAGTTAAGCACTGCCGACTTTAAGCCGCTGAAGCTGAAATCGTAGGCATTGTCTTCCACTTTTGCACGGGGAAAATGAATGGCTTCCGGGTTGCCTTCCTTTGCCACTAATTTATCAATCTTGGGGCCGCCGGGATAGCCTAAGCCGATAGCTCTTGCCACCTTGTCAAACGCTTCCCCTGCCGCATCATCCCTGGTGCGTCCGATAATTTCATATTCGCCGTAATCCTTTACCACAACCAGATGGGAATGTCCGCCGGAAACCACAAGGCAGATAAAGGGCGGCTCCAAATCCTTATTTTCAATATAATTGGCGCTGATATGTCCTTCAATATGATGCACACCGATAAGAGGAATACCGGTGGCAAAGCTGATAGCCTTCGCTGCGGAAACGCCTACCAAAAGAGAACCTACCAGCCCCGGGCCGTAGGTCACAGCAATGGCGTCCATCTGCCTTAAACTGTAGCCTGACTCCTTTAATGCTTCTTCGATTACCTGATTTATTTTTTCGATATGTTTACGGGATGCAATTTCCGGCACAACCCCGCCGTAGAGGGTGTGCAGCGCAATCTGTGTGAAAATGATGTTGGAGCACACCTCGCGTCCGTTTTTCACAACTGCCGCCGCTGTTTCGTCACAGGAGCTTTCGATTGCCAGAATTACAATATCTTTTTCCACCTTGGTTACCATACCTTTCTGAGAAGTTCTCAGTTTTCTTCCGTATTGCCGGCATCCTCATCCGCAAGCTGCCAGCCCAAAATCCGCCAGTGCCCTTCTTCGTCCTTGTGCAGCACAAAAATTTCATCCACCGTTCTTTTGTGGGAGCCGCTCTGGACAACATAGGAACAGGTCATTTTCGCATATTTTTCCTCGCCCCGGTTGTAATACACCACATCATCGCTGGAGGGCAGGAAATACCCGCTGATACGCATATTTTTTTCTTTATAGGCATTTATCTGCACCGTGAGATTGACCAGATAAGCGTTCCAGTCGTTCTCGTCTTTCAGCTTTTCGTCGTACAGACGGTAGGTCTGCTCGGCAAGTTGCTCCAGCTCGGCGCCGGAATAGGTTTCGTTATAAAAACATTTGGTAATATCACTGTAAAACTTAATCACTTCTCTGGGAGACGGCGGATAGGTGTAGGAAAGATTGCGATTAATCAGCTCCTGCGCCACGGTAAGTTTGACATTCTCCTCCGTTACCTTGGATGTGCGGTTGCTCAGATAATAGTAATATCCAAGCATCCCCACCACGAAAATCAGAATGACAATTCCGCTTTTAAATATATCCGTTTTCCCATTATGATGATTGCCGCTTTTACCCGGTGTTTTTCCGGTGGCTGTTCTTACCATGTGTGTTCCCTTCCTCACAATGTGTTTGGGTTTACTCGTCAAATTTCAATTCTACGCTTCTTCCGTCCTTGGCCGCAATGGCTGCGGGGAAAATCTTCCGCACCTCGGGCATGTATTCCTCCGGGTATGGAAGCGACGGACTGTAATGTGTCAGCCACATTTCCTTTACGCCTGCGCGCTTTGCCATATCTGCCGCTTCGTAGAATGTCATGTGCTTGTACTCTTTTGCTTTGCTGAGCTTGTCCGGCTCCCCGTACATGCCTTCGCAGATAAATAAATCCGACTCTTTCGCATGCTCCACAATCCCTTCCGTGGGACGGGTGTCCGTTGTATAGGTAAGCTTGATGCCCTTTCTTTTGGGACCGAGCACCATGTCCGGTGTCAGCACCCTGTCGGGAAGAACGATTTCTTCGCCCTTCTGCAGACGGTTCCAGTACTGCTTTTCAATGTTCTGGGAAAGTGCTCTTTCCACTTCAAATTTGCCGGTACGCTCCACCACTAAGCTATATCCATAGCATACCACATTATGATTTACCTTGAAAGCCTCGATATAAAATCCGTCAAAGGGAATTTGCATTTCATTTTCCATAATTTCCATGCAGACCACTTCAAAAGGAAGCTCCGGTGCAATGACGCGGAGCGCCGATACCACGCGGTTCAGTCCTTTGGGGCCGATTAACAGAAGCGGCTCCGTTCTCTCAGCATTTCCCATGGTGAGGAGCATGCCGGGCAGTCCGCTGATATGGTCTGCATGATAATGGGTAAAACAGATGATATCGATGGGTTTGGGACTCCAGCCTTTTTCCTTTAAGGCTATCTGGGTGCCTTCACCGCAGTCTATCAATATGCTTTTGCCGTTGTAACGCATCATGAGGGCTGTCAGCCATCTGTAGGGAAGGGGCATCATGCCGCCGGTTCCCAGTAAACATACATCTAACATAGTTCCGTTTCCTCTTGTACCGTTACCGGAATTGTAAACTGCCGTATCATCCGGTCATAGCACTCTTCACATAAATCAAATTCCTGACGGATACCGTCTTTTTTGCTGAAATATCCAAAGGAAACCTCGGCGCTGAAAATGCCTTCCCTGACGATTCCGTTTTCTATCTTCATGGGTCTTCCGCACTGGTTGCAGAAAATCTTCTGTACTTTTCTTTCCGTGGATGTTGTTTTTCCGTATACTTTCATACCTGCCTCCTGTTATGCCAAGCTTTCCGCGCATGGACAGTATAAAGTATAACATGCCCGTTTCCTTTTGCGTGCTGGTAATTTATGCATGCTCTTCCTTGCGTTTCCACATAATGAGGGCATCCTCTTTCGGCTTTTCGTAAAAGCCGGGGCGAATCCCTTCTCCCGCGAAGCCAAGCGCTTCGTAAAGCCTTATGGCAGGTTCGTTTCCCGCCCGTACTTCCAGCGTGTAATCCGCAATCCCCATGCGTTCTCCCTGCTCCATAAGAAGGGTCAGCATGCGTCTGCCGATACCCTGTTTCCGCTTCGCTGGCTCCACTGCCACATTGCAGATGTCGCCGTCCGTCCATGCCCGGAACACCCCGCAGTAACCGGCAAGCTGTCCTTCCTGCCACACGGTCAGAAAAAAAGCATCGGGATTGTCCACGGTGTCACAGAATGCCTGCTCCGACCAGGGTTCACTGAAGCATTCTTTTTCCAGCACCGCTACCCTGGCGGCATCTTCCTTCGTAAGCATCCGGAACAGCAGACCGTCCTCCGCTTCATAGGAAAATCTTTCTGGCTTTGCCGCCCTACTGTCCATCCTTTGCCGCCTCCGCAGGATTGCCTGCCTGTTTTGCCGCCTCTGCCTGCTTTTCTGCCGCCTCCTGCTCCATGCGTTCTCTCTCCGCCTGACTTAAACGCAGGTAAATGGGCTGATGGGCTGCCGCCGGTACGGTCTTTCCTTCTTTGAAATAAATTTCACCTAAAGCAGCTACCGAACCGGCACGCTGTCTGTTCATGTGGGCGGGAGCAAAGAAATACGGTACCTTCACACCGCTTTCCAGTTGTTCTTTGTAAATGGGAACACCGTCACCCAGAAAAATGACTTCCCTTCCCAATTCGTTTACGGCTGCTATAATATCCGCCACATCCACGGCACACTGGTCCTTTAACACCCGGATACCGTCCGAAACTTCATACAGACCGGTATACACCTGATTTCTGCGGGCGTCCATAAGCGGGCAGACCACCTTGTCCGTACCGTATAAATTGTATGCCAGTCCCTCCACGGTTTTCACTTCCACAATGGGACATTCCATGGCAAGCGCCAGTCCCTTGGCGGTAGCGGAGCCGATGCGAAGTCCGGTAAAGGAGCCGGGACCCGCTGCCACGGCAATGGCATCCACCGTGGACAAATCCAGTTCTATCATATCCTTCACAGCCTGCAGCATGGGCAGCAGTGTCTGGGAATGTGTTTTTTTATAATTGACGGTGTATTCCGCAGCGAGGACATCATCCTCCACAACCGCTACGGAAGCTACCAGTCCCGAACTGTCAAGCGCCAGTATTTTCACAATAATATTCCATCCTTTCCGTCCATTTCCTCGATGGTTATTTTCCGGTAATCAAAGCCCTTGTCCAGGCATTTTTCAATGGTAATGCGGGTGTACCCCTTCGGAAGGATTTCCTCTATCAGGTTTGCCCACTCTATGAGGCAGACTCCTTCTCCGTAAAAGCAGTCCTCATAACCGATTTCATCCATTTCCTCAATATCCCCGATACGGTATACATCAAAATGGTAAAACGGCATCCTGCCCTCGTCATATACCTGCACGATGGTAAACGTGGGGCTGCTTATGGGTTCGTCAATACCGAGGCCTTTGGCAAATCCCTGGGTGAATACGGTCTTGCCCACACCCAAATCGCCGATGAGGGTGTAAATCTGTCCCGGCTCTGCCGCTTTTCCCAGGCGCTCTCCCAGCGCCCTTGTTTCCTGTTCTCCGTTTGTTTCAAAAATACGACTCATGTACTGCCTTTCCTGTCTGCGTTACTGCTTGATTTTTACTTTGGATGCCGGCAGATGGGTTTCTATCACCTGAATCACCTGCGGGGTGTATTCGCCCATATCCCTTCTGGGGAAAATGCAGGCATTTACTTTGGATGTATAGACAATGATGCTGCGGTTCGTGGACACCGCCTTACGGATGTCCTCCCACTTCTGCATCTCCTCCGTGCCGTTCTGGGAGACATGGATGCCTTCATCGTCCAGCACATAGTGCAGAGGCTCCTTGAATGCCGGATTGGCAAGCGCCTGCTGCCTGCTTCTTAAAAATAAGGTCCATGGCAGGTAGACAAGCAAAATCACACCGGCTATCACCATCAGATACCCTTTCATATATACACCGGCTATCACCATCAGGGCTCCCACCACGCTGCCGAACAGGCCGGAAAATCCGTTGTAGGTATGACGGAGCATATAGTCGTACAAATCTCCCGCCTTCATATTTACATCAAATTCTATCATTCTTTCTTACCTTTCCTGCTGCCGGAGTACCGGGCGCCGTCTTTTTCCCGTAATCCCAGAAAAAGCACCTACTCAGTAGGTGCTTTCAAATCTGACGTACAATGTGGACACCTTGTAGCTTCAATGCTGATTTCAGATTGACAGTATGGACACTTTTTCGTGGTGGGCACCGCCGGCGCTTCTTCTTTGTGTGACAGCTTGTTCATAAGCTTGACAAACATAAACACCACAAATGCCATAATGATAAAGTTAATCACATTGGAGATAAAGGATCCGTAATTAAAGGTAGCGGCTCCGGCTGCCTGTGCAGCTTCCAGTGTCGGATAGTAGGAACCGTCCAGAGAAATAAACCAGTTGGTAAAATCTACTTTTCCGGTAAAGATACTTACGACCGGCATAATAATGTCGTTTACCAGGGAATTTACAATGCCGGTAAAGGCACTGCCGATAATCATGCCGACTGCCAGGTCAATCATGTTGCCGCGTAACGCAAATTTCTTAAACTCTTTTAACATGGTGCTTCCTCTCCTCTTACTCTCTTGTATCTTGCAAAAGCCATTTTTCTTTCTATATTATATGGAAAAAGGAGAGAAAAAGCAAGTCTTGATTATCTGTGGCCCGTCTTTAAAATGGGACTTAACGGCTTGTAAATCAGCATGGTAAGTAAGGATACCACTCCGCCCTTTATGAGGTTTATCGGCGCTACCGCAAAACATACATAAGTGGTCAGGTTGGTAATGGCGGGATTGACGGCGGTTCCGCCCGCAATCAGGGTGTCTAAAGGAATGCCGTACATTTCCGCATATTTCGGTAAAAGATACCAGGCATTCAGCGCCGTACCGAACAGGGTGATACAGACGGTTCCCAAGACGCAACCCAGAACGGCTCTTTTCTTGGTTTTCTTAAATTCATAAACAAGGCTCGCCGGCAGAAGCAGGCTGCAACCGATGGTAAAGTTGGCAAGGTCACCCACAAATGCGGTATCGGTGCCCTTGATAATAATTTTCAGAACCACTTTACAGAATTCCACAAACACGCCTGCTACCGGTCCGAACGCAAAGCTGCCTATCATAACCGGCAGTTCGCTGAAGTCCAGCTTGTAGTGTCCCGGTGCCAGAAAAGGAAGTGGGAAGTCCAGCATGTAAAGAATAACGGAGATGGCGGAAAGCATGCCCGTCACCGCCATCATACGGGTGGTGAAAATTTTCTGTGTCCTGCCGTTCTTCTTGTCCGCCATTTTCCGGATAATAAGCGCCGCTACGAAGATGAGCACCACGATGCCCAGAAACTCCAGGAAAAATACTAAATTATCTGCGATTGATTTTGCTAATCCATTCATAAATAAAACCTGCCTTTCCATTTCTTTCGGTCTAAGAGATTTCGTCTTTTTGTGTAACGGTACGCACCTTACTGTCTTTCCGACAATAAAAAACCCCGGCATAAAACCGGGGTCATTACATACCAAGGACAACTTTCCCATACTTGCCGCCGCAGATATGGAAAAGTTTTCTCTTCTTTCATCCAGACTGTAACTGTTGGTACCGGATTCTGACCGGTTCAGCCATGCATTGCATGGGTCGCAGACCTATCAGCTTTCGCTGCATCACTGCCAGTAGGGAATCTCACCCTGCCCCGAAGATTTATTTATTTTACGTGCACATAATAGCACAGGGAAAATCAAAATGCAATACTGATTTTGCTCCTACTTCTTATCCTTGGCAATTTTCATGGTAAGACCGATACGCTTCTTTGCCACATCCACGGAAAGTACCTGCACGTCCACTACATCTCCGACGCTGACTGCCTCTAAAGGATGCTTGATAAAGTGGTCGGTAATCTGGGAAATATGTACCAGACCGTCCTGATGCACGCCGATGTCCACGAACACACCGAAGTCAATGACGTTACGGACGGTTCCCTTTAAAATCATGCCTGGCTTTAAGTCCTTCATATCCAGAACATCACTGCGCAGTACCGGTGCGGGCATGTCCTCTCTGGGGTCACGCGCCGGCTTTTCCAGTTCTTTGATAATATCCGTCAGGGTGATTTCGCCGATGCCAAGCTCCACGGCAAGCTTTCCCTTGTCGGAAATCCGGCGTTCGATGCTGCCCAGTCTTTCTGCGGCATTGTCCTTCTTTGCGGGCGCTTCCTTTGTTTCCGTCAGGGTCACGCCGCCCATTGCCTGCGCCAGTGCCTTTCCCATGGCGGTGTTGGTGTTGTGTACCTGAATGGTTTTCTTTGCGGGTGCCTTGGCAAGCTTATTCTCTGTTTTAACAGAAGCGGTCTGTGCCGCCTTTTTCTGGAATTCCTTTACATCTTCCATGGTAAGTCCCAGTTTTGCCAAAAGCTTTTCCGCCGCTTCGTAGGATTCGGGATGCACACTGGTGGCATCCAGCGGATTGTCCCCGCCGGTAATGCGTAAGAAACCGGCGCACTGTTCAAATGCCTTGGGTCCTAACTTGGCTACCTTCAAAAGCTGCTTCCGGTTGGTAAAGCGGCCGTTCTGTTCCCGGTAATCCACGATATTTTTTGCAATCGCCTTGCTGATGCCGGAGATGTATTCCAGAAGGGAAACGGATGCGGTATTCAAATCCACACCTACCTTATTGACGCAGTCCTCTACGACACCGTTTAAGGTTTCGCCTAATTTTTTCTGGTTCATGTCATGCTGGTACTGACCGACACCGATGGATTTCGGGTCGATTTTTACAAGCTCGGCAAGCGGGTCCTGCAGTCTTCTGGCGATGGATGCCGCACTTCTCTGTCCCACATCGAAGTTGGGGAATTCCTCCGTTGCCAGCTTGCTTGCGGAATAGACGGAAGCACCTGCTTCGTTTACAATCACGTACTGCACCGGCTCTTTCAGTTCCTTAATCATTTCCACAATAACCTGCTCGGACTCACGGGATGCGGTTCCGTTTCCTACGGAAATCAGGGAAACACCGTATTTTTTAATAAGCTTCTTTACTTCTGCCTTGGCTTCTTCTACTTTGTTCTGAGGTGCTGTGGGATACACCACCTTGGTGTCCAGCACCTTTCCGGTAGCATCCACAACCGCTAATTTACAGCCGGTACGGAATGCCGGGTCCCAGCCCAGTACCACTTTGCCTGCAATGGGAGGCTGCATGAGAAGCTGCTTTAAGTTCTTGCCGAATACGCTGATGGCGCCGTCTTCCGCTTTTTCCGTCAGTTCGTTTCTGACTTCTCTTTCAATGGAAGGGGCAATCAGTCTGTCGTAGGCATCTTCCACTGCTTCTTTCAGTACGGGTGTGGTAAATTCGTTGTCCTTTGTAATGAGCTGTTTCTCCAGATAACGGAGAATTCTTTCTTCCGGTGCATTGACCTTTACGGTAAGCACCTTTTCCGCTTCTCCTCTGTTTAAGGCAAGAACTCTGTGACCGGCCACCTTTTTCACCGGCTCTTCAAAATGATAATACATTTCGTATACGCTCTCCGCCTTTTCATCCTTGGCTTCGGATGTAATCACGCCTTCTTCCATGGTGGCGTTGCGGATATAGGCGCGGTATTCTGCGGAGTCGGAAATGCTTTCGGCAATGATGTCCTTCGCTCCCTGCAGCGCTTCTTCTGCGGTCTTTACCTGCTTTCCTTCCTCTGCGTCCTCACCGGTTACATATTTCTTTGCTTCTTCCCAAACAGGCGCTTCCGCCGTCTGCGCCAGTATGTATTCCGCCAGTCCTTCCAGCCCTTTTTCCTTGGCAATGCTGGCTCTCGTTTTTCTCTTGGGACGGTACGGACGGTATAAATCCTCTACCACTACCAGTGTTTCCGCTGCCAGAATCTGCTTCTTTAACTCATCCGTCAGCTTTCCCTGTTCCTCTATGCTGCCCAGTACCTGCTCCTTTTTCTCCTCAAGGTTGCGAAGGTACAGCAGTCTTTCATGCAGATTGCGGAGCTGCTCGTCATTTAAGGAGCCGGTTGCCTCCTTCCGGTAACGGGAAATGAAGGGAATGGTGTTGCCTTCATCAATCAGTCCCACGGCTGCTTCCACCTGCCATTTTTTCACCTGAAGTTCTTCTGTGATTTTGCTTATAATGTCCATATTTCCTCACATTCTGCCTTAACGGCACCCCCTTGCGGGTTCTGTCTTGTAATTACTCTTGCTATTATACTGAAAAAGAGGACTTGTTTCAATTGTAAAAGAGTAAAAAAAATGCTACAATATCTGAAAAGTTTCAGAATTTTTATGATAAGGAGTACCCCTATGGATGACCGTTATACGGACGATGATTTTTATAACTATCCGTTTCCGTCCTTTACTGACAACCGCAATAAATTTGCCCGTGCTTCCCTGATTTTGGGAATGTGTTCCATTGTTTTAATCTGCACACTTTTTCTCCCCATTCCGTTGGGCACACTGGGACTTCTTTTTTATTTTCTGTCCAAAAGGCTTCATAAGCCGGTGGATTCCTCCGCAAAGGCAGGGCTTGTGACTTCCCTGATTGGTTTATGCGCAGGACTGATTTTCATGGGCTTTACCGTTTATTCCTCCGTACAGCTCTTAAAACCGGAAAACCGCGATGTGTTAAATGCACAGTTTGAATCCCTTTACGGCGTGGATTTTGACGAATATATCAACCGCATTTACGGTGATGAATAAAGGAGGGACTACTGTGAATTCTTATTTTTCCAATGCGGAACTGAAGGACAAAGCCAAGGAAAAGCTGACCGGGCATTTCGGTTTTTTAATCGGATGCACTCTGCTTTCTTCCTTCCTTACCTATATTGTTTCCGTCCTTTTTTCCAATGTTTATACTTACTCCAACATGGCGGAGTTTGCGCTGGGCGAGGCGATTTCCTTTCTGGTTTCCCTGTTTACCGGTGTCTTAAACGTAGGACTGACCCTGATTTATTTAAAAACTGCCTGCGGAGCGCCCTGCAGTTTTTCGGACCTTTTCTCCGGCTACCGGAACCGCTTCAATGTGTCCCTCGGCGTTTCCTTTTTCCGCAACCTGCTTTCCCTTTTGCCGGGACTTGCCTATGCCGTTCCGTTAAGTCTGTTCCAGCTTACGGGAAAGGTAACTTATCTGTATGTAAGCATCGGTCTTTTGCTTGTTTCTACCGTGATTTACCTGCCGTTTTACCTGATGCTTTCCCAGTGCCTGTTTATCATGCTGGATTTCCCTGATAAGTCCGTAAAAGAAGTTTTGCAGTTCAGTGCAGAAATCATGAAGGGGCAGAAAAAGCGGCTGTTTGTTTTGATTTTGAGCTTTATCCCCATTACGTTACTGGCATGTTTATCCCTGATTGGCGTTTTGTGGTTAATCCCTTACGTCAATATGACCTACACGATTTTCTATCTCAATGTCATGCAGAACTACCGGAAAGTATAAACCGGTATCTATAAAAAAGGAGGAGCAACGATGCTTTACGCATCCGCTGCTCCTTCTACCGTCTTAGCGCCTGTGCTAATCCATTTTAAGTATCCGTTTATAAAGTTGTCCAGATCACCGTCCAGCACCGCATCGGCGTTGCCGCTTTCCACTCCGGTACGATGATCCTTTACCAGCGTATAGGGCTGCAGCACGTAGGAACGTATCTGGTTGCCCCAGCCGATTTCCTTTACTTCACCGCGGATGTCGGACAATTTTTCCGCATTGGCTTCCTGCTTTAACAAATACAGCTTCGCCTTCAGCATCTGCATTGCCTTTTCCTTGTTCTGGAACTGGCTTCGTTCATTCTGGCACTGTACCACGGTTCCCGTAGGAATATGGGTGATACGGATGGCAGAAGATGTCTTGTTGATATGCTGACCGCCCGCGCCGCTGCTTCGGTAGGTATCAATGCGTAAATCCTCGTCGTTGATATCCACATCCAGGTCTTCTTCAATATCCGGCATAACATCCAGAGACACAAAGGATGTCTGGCGCTTGCCCTGCGCATTGAAGGGAGAAATACGCACCAATCTGTGCACGCCTTTTTCGGACTTTAAGTAACCGTAGGCATTTTCGCCGTTTACCTGGAACGTTACGGATTTGATACCGGCTTCGTCACCGTCCAGATAGTCCAGCACTTCAATGGAAAATCCTTTCCGCTCTGCCCATCTGGTATACATACGGTACAGCATGCCGCACCAGTCGCAGCTTTCCGTACCGCCCGCACCGGCATTGAGCTTTAAGATGGCATTGTTTTTGTCGTATTCTCCGGACAATAACGTACTGATACGCATCTGCTCAAATACGCTGATGAAGTGGTCCAGCTCTTCCTGGATTTCGGGAATAAGGCTTTCGTCGTTTTCCTCGTAGCCCATTTCAATCAGAGTCAGAATGTCATCGTAACCGGTCCGTAAATCCTTGTAGGTCTGACAGGTATCTTTTAAGTTTTTCAGCTCTTTCATGAGCTTGTTGGAACGGTCGGGATTGTCCCAGAATCCGGGCGCCTCCATTTCCCGTTCTAATTCTTCGATTCGCTTTTCCTTATTAGCTAAGTCAAAGTGAATCCCTCACTTCCGCCAAAGGGGTTTCATAGGTAAGCAATTTTGCTTTCATGTTATCCAATTCTACCACTTAAACGTCACCTCTTTCTTTTTATTGATAACAGGGCAGTGCGCTTTATTTATTTCTGCCGCAGCACTGTTTGTACTTTTTGCCGCTACCGCAGGGGCAGGGATCGTTGGGATAAATCTTGGTGCTTTCTCTCTTCTTCGGCGCCTTGGGACCGGAATCGTCCTTGTTGGTACTGGTTACCTTGGCAACCTGTTCTCTTTCCACCTTCTGCTCCAATTTCACACGAAGTAAAAGTCTGACGGTATCCTCACGGATGTTTTCCGTCATTTCATCGAACATTTCATAACCGCTTATCTTGTACTCGATAACAGGATCTCTCTGTCCGTAAGCCTGTAAGCCGATACCCTGACGCAGCTGGTCCATATCGTCGATATGTGCCATCCACTTCTTGTCGATTACCTTAAGCAGGATAACACGTTCTACCTCTCGCATCATTTCCGCTTCGGGGAACTCGGTTTCTTTGGCTTCGTAAAGCTTGACCGCCTCTTCTTTCAGCTGCTGCTTTAAGCCGTTTTTCCTGGTAGCGGTAATTCTTTCCTTTGTCACCGGCTTTAACGGAATAATGGGCAGCAACAGGGAATTCAGTTCGTTGAAATCCCATTCATCGGAGCTTGCATCCTCACCGATTGCCATATCCACGCAGTGCTCAACCACATCCGTAATCATCTTGTAGATGACATCGCGCATGCTTTCACCGTCCAGAACGCGGCGTCTTTCACTGTAAATAATCTCTCTCTGCTCGCTCATGACACGATCATATTCCAACAGATTTTTACGCACGCCGTAGTTGTTGTTTTCAATCTTCTTCTGTGCGGATTCAATGGCATTGCTCAGCATCTTGTGCTGGATTTCCTGGCCTTCGGGAATACCGAGGGTATTGAACATATTTATCAGTCTCTCGGAACCGAACAATCTCATAACGTCATCTTCCAAAGAGATGTAGAACTTGGATTCACCGGGGTCACCCTGACGTCCGGCACGGCCTCGCAGCTGGTTGTCAATACGTCTGGACTCATGACGCTCGGTACCGATAATCATAAGACCGCCGGCTGCCTTGGCTTCTTCATCCAGCTTGATATCCGTACCACGGCCTGCCATGTTGGTTGCAATGGTAACGGCTCCGTGAATACCTGCATCGGCTATGATTTCCGCTTCCAGTTCATGGAACTTTGCATTCAGGACTTTATGCTGAATGCCTCTTCTCTTTAACATATCACTGATTTCTTCGGAAGACTCGATGGTAATCGTGCCAACCAGTACCGGCTGTCCCTTGGCATGTGCTTCTTCCACTGCCTGTACGATGGCATGCAGTTTTTCCTTCTTGGTCTTGTAAACCGCATCCTGATGATCCACTCTGGCTACCGGCTTGTTCGTCGGGATTTCAATTACATCCATGCCGTAAATATCACGGAATTCTCTTTCTTCCGTAAGAGCCGTACCGGTCATACCGGCTTTCTTGGCAAACAGGTTGAAGAAGTTCTGGAAGGTAATGGTGGCAAGGGTTTTGCTTTCTCTCTTGACCTTTACATGCTCCTTGGCTTCAATCGCCTGATGCAGGCCGTCGGAATAACGGCGTCCCGGCATGATACGTCCGGTAAATTCGTCTACGATAAGTACCTGGTCGTCCTTTACCACATAGTCCTTGTCACGGAACATCAGGTTGTGGGCGCGGAGCGCCAGAATAATGTTATGCTGGATTTCCAGATTTTCCGGGTCTGCAAAGTTGTCAATCTGGAAGAATTTTTCTACTTTTTCCACACCGGCTTCGGTCAAGTTGATAACCTTGTCCTTTTCATTGACAATGAAATCACCGGTTTCTTCCTGTACCACGCCCATCATGGCATCAATCTTGGAAAGCTCTGCCACATCTTCCCCTCGCTTCATCTGGCGCGCTAAAATATCACAGGCTTCGTACAGTCTGGTGGACTTACCGCTCTGACCGGAAATAATCAGAGGGGTACGGGCTTCATCGATGAGAACGGAGTCCACTTCATCGATGATGGCATAGTGTAAATCACGGAGAACGAGCTGCTTTTTGTAAACTACCATGTTGTCACGCAGGTAGTCAAAGCCCAGTTCGTTGTTGGTAACATAGGTAATGTCGCAGTTATAAGCTTCGCGGCGTTCCTCTGGAGTCATGCTGTTTAATACCACACCGACCGTAAGACCTAAGAAACGGTGTACCTGTCCCATCCATTCCGCATCACGGTGCGCCAGATAATCGTTGACGGTAACGATGTGTACGCCCTTTCCTTCGAGGGCATTCAAGTATGCCGGAAGGGTGGAAACCAGGGTTTTGCCTTCACCGGTACGCATTTCCGCAATACGTCCCTGATGAAGAATGATACCGCCGATAAGCTGTACGCGGTAATGTTCCATATTTAAGGATCTCTTGGCGCCCTCTCTGACTACGGCATATGCTTCCGGCAGAAGGTCGTCCAGTGTCTCCCCATTCTGTAATCTCTTTTTAAATTCCTCCGTCTTGCCTCTCAGTTCCTCATCGGTAAGGGCCTGCATTTCCGGACGAAGGGACTCGATTTTATTTACAATCGGTTCGATTCTCTTTAGTTCTCTTTCGCTGTGTGTACCAAATATCTTTGAAACCAAACTCATAAATCTAATACTCCAATCTGCGTTCTTTCACAACATAAGTTTTATTTTAGCAGATTTCCATACCATATTCAACCAAAATACATGACTAAACCGTTAAAGTTTTATTAACAAAATAGCAATATTTCCGGTTTTCCGGGTACAAAAAACTGCCACGCCTCTATCCGGCATGGCAGCTTCGTATTTTTATTAGTATTCCATTGCCTTTTCTTCGCCTGTCAGTACACGAAGTCCGCCCTGGCAGAGAGCTAAGAGCTCATCTTCGCCGGGATATACGGTAAAGGGTGCAATCCATTCTGCTTTCTTCTTTAAGTTTTCAATTACTTCTGCGCCGTAAGCAATACCGCCGGTTACGATAATCCGGTCTACCTTGCCTTCCAGTACGCATGCCATGGAACCGATGTCCTTTGCTACCTGATAAAGGAATGCTTCCTTTACTTCGGCTGCGTGTGCATCGCCTTCGTTTGCCATCTTGGTAACGGTACGCATATCGTTGGTGCCAAGGTATGCATTCAAGCCGCCCTTCCCTACGATTTTGCTGTAAACTTCTTTTTCGGTATACTTACCGGAGAAGCACATTTTAACCAGTGCGCCGGAAGGAACCGCACCTGATCTTTCGGGAGAGAACGCGCCGTCGCCGTCAAGGGCGTTGAATACGTCTACTACACGGCCGCCGATGTGAGCGCCTACAGAAACACCGCCGCCCATATGGACCACAATCAGTCTTAAGGATTCATATGCTTTGCCGCATTCCTTTGCGTAGCGCTTTGCCACTGCTTTCTGGTTCAGTGCGTGGAACACACTGGTGCGGGGAAGTTCGGGTACGCCGGAGTACCTGGCTACGGTCTGCATCTCATCTACAACAACGGGATCTACAATATAGGAAGGAATTCCTAATTCATCACCAATCTCTCTTGCCAGGATACCGCCTAAGTTGGATGCATGCTGACCCTGTCTGCCAATCTTTAAGTCCTCAAGCAGTTCGTCGGTTACGGCATAGGTACCGCCGGGAATGGGCTTTAACATACCGCCGCGACCAACTACCATGTTCAGGGACTTCATATCGAAGTTCTTTTCTGCCAAAAGATCGGTAATGATTTTCTTTCGGAAATCCTTCTGGTCAAAAATGGTAGCATACTGACCGATTTCTTCGGTGCTGTGTCTTAAGGTTTCTTCAAATAACAGGGTCTCGTCTTCAAATACGCCGATTTTGGTGGAAGTGGAGCCCGGATTGATAATCAGACTTTTAATGGACATTTTATTTCTCCTTTTCCCGCAGCCTTCCTTTTAAGGGGCTGCTGCATTTTGTGCATTACTGCTGGTTTTTCTTCATTTCTTCCGCTACTACGGCTGCTAAGGCAATAGAGTTTACCTTGGTTTCAAAGGTATCGGAACGGCTGGTTAAGATAACGGGAACCTTGGTACCGGTCAGGATGCATCCGTTCTTTACCTTTACCAAATGTACAATTGCCTTGTATACCAGGTTGCCTGCATGAATATCCGGGAACAGAAGGATATCGGCATCGCCCTGGATTTTTCTGTTGGTTGCACCTTTATGCTTTGCGGCTTCGGGGTCAATCGCCAGGTCAAGGGACAGAGGTCCGTCGATAATACAACCGGTGATTTCACCGTTTTCATTCATTTTGGTAAGCTCTGCCGCATCAATGGTAACAGGCATCTTGGGATTTACCACTTCTACTGCAGCTAAAGGTGCTACCTTCGGGCATTCTACGCCGCATGCTCTCGCTACGGGAAGGGTATTCTTAATAATGTTTACCTTGTCTTCCAGAGTGGGATATGTCATAAATGCTACGTCAGTTAAGAACAGAAGTCTGTCGATACCGGGAATTTCAAATACGCATACGTGTGAAAGCACGCCGCCGGTACGAAGACCCACTTCTTTGTCCAGAACGCTTCTTAAGAAGTTCTTGGAGTCAATCAGTCCCTTCATATACATGTCTGCTTTTCCCTCATGGGCAAGCTTTACTGCCTTTAAGGATGCCTGAATCATATCCGGCTCGTCAATAATTTCATATCCATCCAGGTCCATGCCGATGGATGCTGCGATTTCTCTGATCTTCGCCTCATCACCTACTAAAATTGCATCTGCGATGCCTCTCTTTTTGGCTTCTCTTACGGCTTCCAGCACTGCTTCGTCCTGTGCTACGGAAACTGCTACTTTTTTCATTCCGCATTCGCCTACTTTAGCGATAATGTCATCAAAACCCTTGCTCATTTTGTCCTCCATTCCGAAACGCTTCATCTTTCTATCTTTTCACGTTTTCGCTTGTAAAATCATTCGTTAAAATAATATCACGTAGCATTTGAAAAATCAAGTTTAGAAAAGCAAGAGCAGAACGGTGCCTGCCGCCATGCCCAAAAGCAGGGGATACCCTATGGTCAGAACCGGTATCAGGATGCGGTGGTATTTATGCTGCCGCTTTGTCCGTTTATCCTGCACAAGCTGTAACACTCCCGTCAGGGTGCAGAGCACCACGCACAGTGCCGCCATGATACGAACCGGGTAAATACTTACGCCGGTTCTGGTGTGGCTCTCTTTTTGTCCATTGGAAAGATACAGAGTTTCCACCGTGAAGGTTTCGCCGGAGCGGATAATGGAATCGGTTATGTCTTTTGCACTGCCGGTCAACCCATCATCCGCTGCATCCTTTGCACTGTCTTCTCCGGCAAGACCTTTTTCTGCAAGATATCCTTCAAACCATGTGAGGGAGGTCTGATAGAATACTCTCTCAAAAAGTACCTCATTTACTAACTTTGTAAGGGTAGATGCCTCATTTTCGTAAACCGTGATGCTCCAGTTGCCGTTACCGTCCAGCAGTTCATTTTGCAAGTTATCCTGCAAAATATAGCCGCATTCCGCTTTTCCCTGCAGGACCTGTTTCTTCACTTCTTCTTCGGAGGTACAGGACTGAAATGTTATCAGTCCGGTCTTTTCCTGTAAAAGCTTTGCCAGTTCTTCCTCTGCTCCGTAAAACACCGCCGTTACCTGATTTTGCGATTTCTTTTCGATATTCCCTACGGCAAGTGAGCACACAAGCACCAAAAGCAGGCTTATCCAGAGCATTTTGTTGCAAAGTGTCCGCCTTAAAATTGCCGTAGGAAGCCCGGTATGGGGCATGGAATGTGTTTTTTGCCGCTGAATGCCGTGGAAATTTTCAGTTGCTCCTGCATGGCGGCTCTCCTTTTTATAGAGAACGGCAATCCCCATACACAATATGGCGGTGCCAAGCAGAATACCCGCCGTCTTCCCGGTTCCCTCCGTGTTTCCGGAAAGCAGGGACAAAAAAGCTTTTTTCAGATACCAGACCGGATTGTAGGCTGCAAGCTTCTGCATTGCACCGGGCATAAGCGCCATGGGCACCACACAGCCTGCGCCGTATCCTAAAAGGGCAGCAGTCAGAATAACCGGAAGTGGAAAGACCGATTTCTTCTCCGTAAAACAGGATAGCAGAATTGTCCATGCCGAAACCGCCAGCAGGCCGCAGATAAGGACACCCACTGTTTGTAAGGACAACTGCAGCGTAACCGTCCTTCCCGGCAACAGGAAAATCCCCGAAAGAATAAGTGTTCCCAGGCACAGCATACCGGTAAACAGGACAAGAAATCTCGCCGCAAGCTGCATTCCCACCGGTATTCCCGCCCGTCCGGCTATGATTTTTTCCAGCATGCCGTTCCGTAAAAGGTACGCGCTGAAAAACAGCCCCGTAAGCAGAAAATACAGTGTAAGCAGGCTGCTTCCGTAATAATTCACAGCTCCTTCGTTTTCCGTCCGGGAGAGCCTGCGTGTCCGGAAATACTGCTCTCTGTTTAAATAAAGTTTCAGGTTGGCGGTATCCACATCGTTATAAAGACTCTGTTTCTGCTCCTTTCCCAGTCCGTGAATGTCGGCAAGTCTGCTTATCGTATATATTTCTCCCTGTGCCGTCTGTAGGGAACCCACTCCCGCCTGCAAAAGGGTTTCCAGCACAAGTCCCTGTAAATCGGTTTTATCCGCAAGATAAAGCTTTGCCTGCACGTTGTTGCCGTTTAAAATTCCTTCCACCGTATTTTCCGGCAATACCAGAAGCGCCTGCAGGCTGCCGTCCTTTACCGCCTCTTTTCCTGCCTGTTCCTCCGTTTTGTCAAAGCTACAGTATTCCTTTACGGAGTCCATGCCTTCCACAAAACGCAGTCCGTAATCCATATAAGTGCTTTCTTCTGCGGAAAAGCCTATTTTTATTTTTTCTGTGGGGACATCCCGGAACCATTTCTGCATGCAAAAAACAGCCATACCCGCTATGCATACCGGTATCGCCGCTTTCAGCAAAATACCGGGCAGCCTTACCGCTGCCCGTTTGTATTCTGTTTGCAGAAATTTAGTAAACCGTCCCATTTTATTTTCCTACTCGACAAGGCTTGTCAGGGAACTTAAGCTTTGTTCCAGTTCCAGAACCAGAGAATAAATATCCATCTGTGACATTTCAAAAACATTGACCGCTCCCTCCGGGGCATTGATTTCTCCGTCATAGGGTGCAATCTTATAAGAACCGGTTGCTTTGAATATGGTCTTGCTGTCTTCTTCCAGAAGGATATTTCCGAATGTGATTTCAAAGCTTTCTCCCGCCTTATAGTCGGTAAAAGCACCGTCTATGTCTAAAGACAGATTTTCGGAACCATCCCCTATTTTTACAGAAACAGAAAACTCTTTGTCCGCTTTGGCAAAGGTGCTGTTGAATGTAAAATCTCCGGAACTTTTCTCTCCGTCCGCATCTGTGAAGTCTGCATGAAGCGTGTAGGTAATAACATCCTCTTCCTTAGTTCTCTCCGCCGTATAATACAGTTCACACTCCGTGGTTTCTCCTGTGGTCATTTCCACATTCCACTTGCCGGTAATATCCTCCGTGGAATTTTTCTCTCCGTTAAAGTTTAACGCAAAGCCAAGATTGGAAATGCCTGCATTGTCAAGAAGGATATCCTCTTCCGTTTCTATGCCGGTGAGTTTTCCACTCTTGTCGGTGCTGAAACGAATAACCGCGTCTTCCTTCAGGCTGATGTCAAACACTTCTGCTATGACATCGGTTATCTCTTCTTTGGCGTCATCCTTCATCTCCTGCAGTTCTTCACCGGAAACCTGCAGATAGCTGATAGCTGCGTACTGGCTGTCAATGTATTCATCTATAGCAGCATTTAAGGCCTCACTGTCTGTAAAAGCCCTGCCCAGGTCTTCCATGAAATCGTTGACGGCATCTTTATCGACGGTAACGGTAATATAGCCTTTTTGCTGCTTATAAACAGATGCCCTGCGCAGAGCCTCCTTATGCTGGCCGATAACTGCCAGCATTTCCTTTGCAAACTGAGTTCCCCTTGCAAGAGTTTCCTCTGCGGAGGCATTGTCCTCTTCCTTATCGCCGTAAACATCAATACTGAAATTTTCATCCAAGTCCACGCCCAGTAAGCTTTCCCATACGGAACCCTGATAGTCCTTACCTATGGTTTTTAAGTTCATTTCGTAGGTATCGGATAAAAGTCCCGGCAGCGCCATGTAAAAATTATCCCCAATGAGTGCCGTCTGCAGTCCTAAGAAATCCACATTTGCCATGCTGAACGTAAGCGTTGTTTCGCTTTTCTGTTCCGGCCTGTTCACATGGGATGTAAAATCAATGCCCACCGTATCAAACATACTGTTTTCATTCAGGTAAGGAACGGCAATATTGACGGAGCCTTCCATACCGGTCGGATTTTTCCGGGCATTTGCCAGAATGTCCTCTATCTTCAGTTCCTCTAAAAAGCTGCTTTCATTGTTGGCAAGTTCCCTGCCCAGCTTTTCAAAGGCTCTGGCCAGCTTCCGCTGCGGTGTATTGTATACAAATGTATATACCAAAGCGGCGGCTACTGCCAGAAGAACAGTGACAGCGGCAGCTACGCAAATGCCGATTACCACCCCCTTACGGCTCTTTTTCGTTTCCATGTTCTGGTTTTCAAAATCCATAATTTCCTCCCTCTTCCGGCTCCTGCCGGTTTTCTCTTTCCCTTGCTTCCTGTTCCATTTTTCCGTTGCGGATGGAATAAATTTTATCGCACAATTCCAGATCCGCTTCTTCGTGAGTTGCCAGAATAAGGCAGCCTCCCTGTGATTTGCATTTTCTTAAATAAGCACGCAATTCCTGTTTGGATGCCATATCCAGAGCCGTTCCGGGCTCATCCAGCAGTAAAACCGGTGCATTTTCCGCCATGGAACAGGCAATGCTGACTTTTTTCTTCATGCCTCCGGACAAATGGCTTACCCGCTTATGTAAAAATTCCTCAATTCCCAGACTTTGCAGAATACCTTCCTTCAATGCGTTTTGCAGACTCTTTTTGTCCGGATACCAGAACAGCAGGTTATCCCACACGGAAAGTTCTTCGTACAGAGTGTTATTCTGGGGAACATAAGCGGTAAATTTGCGGATATTTTCGGGTGTACCGGGTTCTTCATCAAAAAAGATGCTTCCCGCCGTCGGTTTATAAATGCCCGCCAGAATGTTTAAAAGCGTGCTTTTTCCGCAGCCGTTCCTGCCTACAATGCCAATGCACTCTCCCGCATGAGCCTCAAAGGTAATATCCTGCAGCACCTTTTTTCTTCCATATGCACTTTGCAGTCCCTCTACCCATACACAATTCATATACATGCTTCTTTCCGCCGGAAAAACATTTTATTACCGTCTGCTGCCTTTCAGCACCGGCAAAACACTTCCTTACCGTCCGCCGCTTTTCAACGTCTGCAAGGCTTTTGCCCCGTCCGGTAAACGGGTGCCTTTTATCGCATTATAACAGAGGTTTGCCTTTCTCACAAGAAAAATCAAAAAAGGCCCCGGAGCTTATGCTCCGAAGCCTCTTAGGAATTCATTGTCCGGTTATTACTGAACCTTTGCTGCCTTTGCTTCTTTAATCTTCTCGGTCAGCATGGGAACAATCTTGTTTAAGTCGCCTACGATGCCGTAGTCAGCTACGTCAAAGATAGGAGCGGTCTCATCTTTGTTAATAGCAATGATGAGGTCGGATTCTTCCATACCTGCCAGGTGCTGGATAGCACCGGAAATACCGATTGCAAAGTATACGTTGGGACGAACGGTCTTACCGGTCTGTCCAACCTGAAGGTCTTTGGACTTCCAGCCTGCATCTACAACTGCACGGGAGCAGCTTACGGTGCCGCCGATTGCTTCTGCAAGATCGTCCAAGAGTTTGAAGTTTTCAGCACTGCCAACGCCACGTCCGCCGGAAACCAAAATCTTAGCATCCATGATATCAGCTACGTCGTTTACAGTCTTAACAACTTTAAGGATTTCTACATACTTGTTGTCGGGAGTAAATCCGGGATTGAACTCTTCGATTACAGCTTTTCTGCCTGCTTCCTTGGGAAGCTTCTGCATAACACCGGGACGTACGGTTGCCATCTGAGGACGGAATTCCGGACATGCGATGGTTGCGATGGTGTTACCGCCAAATGCTGGACGGGTCATAAGGAGCTGATTGTGAAGCTGTTCCTTGCCGGGAATCGGGTTGATAGGGAAATCACCGATTTCAAGCTGTGTACAGTCTGCTGTCAGACCTGTATGAATTCTTGCTGATACACGGGGACCTAAGTCACGGCCGATTGCAGTTGCACCTACAAGGAATACATCGGGTTTGTACTTCTTAATAACGGATGCCAGTGCATGTGCATAAGGCTCTGTTCTGTATTCTTTTAATTCCGGATCGTCTACTACGATAACTCTGTCTGCGCCGTACTCGCCAAGTTCGTCTGCAAGGTTCTTTACATTGCTGCCGACAAGTACTGCAGTTACATCTGTACCTAAAGCATTTGCAAGGTCTTTGCCCTTTCCGATCAGTTCAAAAGCGATGTTGTTGATTTCGTTGTCAACCTGCTGAGCAAAGACATATACGCCTTTATATTCTTCTAAATTCATTGTCCACACCTCTTCCTGTTAGATAACATGTTTTTCTTTTAACTTGTTCATGATATACTCTACAGATTCTGTAGGATCCAGAGTAACCTTTTCGCCGGCACCCTTTCTTACCTTATCAGAAGCCTTTGCAATCTTGGTAGGGGAACCGTTCAGACCAAGGTTGGAGTCCTCAACATCAACTAAGTTTGCTCTGCCCCATACGGTAATGTCAGCTTTGCAAGCCTTGAAAATTCCGCCCGGAGTCATGTAACGGGGCTCATTTAATTCTGCAAGTGCAGTAATCAGACAAGGCATCTTAGCTTTCAGTACATGATATCTGTCATCGAACTGACGCTCTACGATAACGCTGTCGCCTTCTACGTCGATTTTCTGAGCATAGGAGATAACAGGAATGTTTAAGTGTTCGGAAATCTGAGGACCTACCTGAGCGGTATCGCCGTCGATTGCCTGACGTCCTGTGATAATTAAATCATAGTCTAAGTTGCGGATGGCACCTGCCAGTGTCTGACTGGTAGCCCAGGTATCAGCACCGCCGAGTACACGGTCGGTAACGAGGATACCCTTATCTGCGCCCATGGCGATTGCTTCGCGAAGTACATCTTCAGCCTTGGGAAGACCCATGGTGATAACAGTAACTTCTGCGCCGTATTTATCTTTTAATCTTAATGCTGCTTCCAGACCTGCTTTGTCATCAGGGTTCATGATTGTCAGCATGGCACCTCTGTCCAGTGTTCCGTCGGGATTGAACTTAACGCCGCCCTTGGTATCAGGTACCTGTTTTACACAAACAACGATTTTCATTGTATTTCACTCCTTATCCATTTTTATTTAAGCAGGGCACCAGAGATAACCATTCTCTGAACTTCGCTGGTACCTTCATAGATCTCGGTAATCTTAGCATCACGCATCATACGCTCTACATCGTACTCTCTGGTGTAGCCGTAACCGCCGTGAAGCTGAACAGCCTTGGTAGTAACTTCCATAGCAACTTCTGCAGCGTATAACTTAGCCATAGCTGCTTCTACAGAATAGCTTACCTTAGGATTGGTTGCATATTCTGCCTTCTTCATTGCTGCCTTGTAAACAAGCAGCTTAGCAGCTTCTACCTTGGTTGCCATATCTGCTAACTGGAACTGGGTGTTCTGGAAAGCGGAAATGGAACGTCCGAACTGCTTTCTTTCCTTGGTGTAAGCAACAGTTCTGTCAAGAGCGCCTTCTGCAATACCAAGTGCCTGAGCAGCGATACCGATACGTCCGCCGTCCAGAGTATGCATTGCAATCTTGAAGCCCTGTCCCTGCTTGCCAAGCATGTTCTCCTTGGGAATTCTGCAGTCTGTGAAAATCAGTTCATATGTGGATGAACCGCGGATACCCATCTTCTTTTCCTTGGTACCGAAAGTAAATCCGGGAGTTCCTTTTTCTACGATAAATGCGGAGATTTCCTTTAAGGTCTTGGTTCCCTTTGTAACGGTACCGGTTACAGCAAAAATTACATATACGTCTGCTTCTTTACCGTTGGTAATGAAAATCTTGGAGCCGTTTAATACATATTCATCGCCGTCAAGTACAGCCTTGGTCTGCTGACCCTGTGCATCGGTACCTGCGCCGGGCTCGGTAAGACCGAATGCGCCGAGCTTTTCACCCTTTGCAAGGGGAACTAAGTATTTCTGCTTCTGCTCTTCGGTACCGAAGGTCAGGATGGGGTCGCAGCAAAGAGAGGTATGTGCGGAAACGATAACGCCTGTGGTACCGCATACCTTAGAGAGCTCTTCTACGCAAAGTACATAGGTAAGAGCGTCTGTGCCCTGTCCGCCGTACTGTTCGGGAACGGGAATTCCGAGGAAACCGTTCTTTGCCATTTTTTCAACTGTTCCGCGAGGGAATGCTTCCGTTTCATCAACCTCCTGTGCAAGAGGCTTTACTTCTTTTTCTGCGAACTCTTTAAAAAGAGAACGCGCCATTTCATGTTCTTTTTTCAAAGTAAAATCCATGATTACTTTTCCTCCATACAATCTATTCTTTAATCATAAGCACTTTACGCTGCGGAAAGCTGCTTATTTTGCATAGTCATAGAAGCCCTTGCCGGTCTTCTTTCCAAGCTTGCCTGCACGAACCATCTTACGAAGAAGGGGATGAGGACGATACTTGGGATCTCCGGTTTCGTTCTGCAGTACTTCCATGATGGCAAGTACGATATCCAGACCTACTAAGTCACCCAGAGCAAGAGGTCCCATAGGATGGGATGCGCCAAGCTTCATAGCTTCATCGATGTCGGCTACGCTTGCGATACCGTCAGCATAGATACCGATTGCTTCGTTAATCATAGGGATTAAGATTCTGTTTACAACGAAACCGGGAGCTTCCTTAACTTCTACGGGAGTCTTGCCGATTTCGGTTGCGATTGCCTTAATCTTTTCTACTAATTCTACCGGAGTATTTTCACCGGCGATAACTTCTACCAGCTTCATTCTGTCTGCAGGATTGAAGAAGTGCATACCGATCATGGGTCTATCAAGACCTGCACCGATTTCGGTAATGGAAAGGGAAGATGTGTTGGTTGCAAAGATGCAGTCAGGCTTTACAATAGCTTCCAGTTCCTTGAATGTGGTCTTCTTAATCTGCATATTTTCAGGAGCAACTTCGATAACTAAGTCGCAGTCTGTGCAGATGTCCTTTAAGCCTGTTGTAATCTTGGCAGCGATAGCGTCTGCTTTCTCCTGTGTGATTTTTTCCTTGCCTACGAGGAAGTTCAGATTCCTTAAAATTCTGCCCTTTCCTCCATCAGCAAATTCCTGCTTGATGTCGCAAAGACATACTTCATAACCATCTGTCATTGCAAATGCCTGTGCAATTCCGGCACCCATGGTACCTGCACCAATAATACCTACTTTCATTGTAGTTCCTCCTTGTATGTGAATTGTTTTCCTTAACGGTTTTTGAACGGCTCTTTTATTTTTTCCTTATTCTTGTCAAGGAAAAATGCCATGCCGTACTTCTGGTCTTCGGATTCGAAGCAGTCACCGAACAGCTTCTCTTCCAGTGCTACTGCCGCATCCATGTCGAGGTCTAAGCCTTCATTGATTGCTTTCTTGCAGTTGCGGACAGCAATAGGCGCATTCTTTGCAATGCCTGCTGCCATTTTCTCTGCTGCGGGAAGAAGCTCTTCCTGTGTGTAAACAGCATTTACCAGACCGATTCTGTATGCTTCGTCAGCCTTAATGTTTCTTGCTGTGTAAATCATCTGCTTAGCCATGCCTGCGCCGACAAGTCTTGCCAGTCTCTGGGTACCGCCGAATCCGGGGGTAATGCCGAGACCTACTTCAGGCTGTCCGAATACAGCGTTGTCGGAACAGATTCTGATGTCACAGCTCATGGAAATCTCACATCCGCCGCCTAATGCAAAGCCGTTTACGGCTGCAATAACGGGAATGGGGAAAGTTTCGATTTTACGGAATACGTCGTTGCCCTTCTTGCCGAAAGCTTCGCCTTCTGCTTTGGTCAGGGTGCTCATTTCTCCGATATCTGCGCCTGCTACGAAGGACTTGGTGCCTGCGCCGGTTAAGATTAAACATCTTACTTCGTCAAGGTTTACGGCATCCAGAGTCGCATTTAATTCGTCGAGTACCTGGGAATTCAGAGCATTTAATGCCTTTTCGCGGTTGATGGTGATAATACCGGTCTGGCCTTTCTGTTCATATAAAATATAATCCATGATTGTCTCCTCTTTGTAACTGTCAAAACAGATACTCCGAAGCAGGATAGCCCCGCTCCGGAATGCTTTTTTTGATTCTTAATTAGTCTTCAATTTTAACAATGGTAGAGCATCCCATACCACCGCCGATACACAGGGTAGCAAGACCTGTCTTAGCGCCCTTTGCCTGCATCTCATGAAGCAGGGTAACAAGGATACGGGCACCGGAAGCACCGACGGGATGTCCGAGTGCGATAGCACCGCCGTTCGGGTTGAGCTGCTTGTCCACATCAATGCCGAGTTCCTTACCTACTGCTACGGATTGTGCTGCGAATGCTTCGTTTGCTTCGATGATGTCGAAGTCTTCAATCTTCATGCCGGTCTTAGCCATTACCTTCTTGGTGGAAGCTACGGGACCGATACCCATTACTTCGGGTCTTACACCTGCAAGTGCGCCTGCTACGAAAGTAGCCATGGGCTTAACACCTAATTCTTTTGCTTTTTCTTCGCTCATAACAACGATTGCTGCTGCACCGTCGTTGATACCGGAAGCATTACCTGCGGTAACGAATCCGTCTTTGTTGATGGTGCGGAGTTTTGCAAGAGCTTCCATGGTGGAGCCGTGACGAGGTCCTTCATCTACCTTGAACTCTACCATTTCTTTTTTCTTCTTAACCATAACGGGAACGATTTCTTTTTCAAATGCGCCGCTGTTCTGGGCTGCTTCTGCCTTCTGCTGGCTCTTTAATGCGAACTCATCCAGCTCTTCTCTGGTAAGTCCCCACTCTCTGCAGATATTGTCTGCAGTGGTAATCATATGGTAATTGTTGAATGCATCCCAAAGTGCATCGTTTACCATGGTATCTACTAAAGTACCGTTGTTCATACGGTAACCGAAACGAGCCTGGGGAACTGCATAAGGAGCCATGGACATGTTTTCCATACCGCCTGCAACTACTACATCAGCATCTCCTGCCATAATCATCTGTGCTGCCTGGTTTACACAGTTAAGACCGGAACCGCAGACAACGTTCATGGTAACTGCTGGTACTTCGATGGGAAGACCTGCTTTGATGGATGCCTGACGTGCTACGTTCTGACCCTGGCCTGCCTGGATTACACATCCCATGTAAACCTGGTCAACATCTTCCGGCTTTACTCCGGCTCTGTTTAATGCTTCTTTAATAACGATTGCACCCAATTCGGGTGCAGGTGTTGTGCTTAAAGAACCACCCATGGTACCGATTGCGGTACGGCATGCTCCAGCTAAAACTACTTTTCTTGCCATTGCTTTTCTCCTCCAAAACCTTTCATTTTATAGATTGTTATTTTTTTGTCATTTCTATCAAGTCCCATTTTATCATAGCATTTTAGGTTTTGCAATGGAAAAACAAAAAAACTCACTGGGAAATCTTTTCTTTTTGCAGGTAGAGTGTTACCGCCGGGTCGCGGATGTCCGAAACCCGTTTCCATTCCTTCGTTCCTTCCACTTTTGCAGCCTCACTTTGGTGTCTGCTTAAGAACATGGTAAGCGGATAAACGTTTATCCAGATTTCATGGTCGCTCTCTTTCTGGGACTCATCAAATACGAGTTCCATTCCCCAGTGCAGGTGGGTCACTTTGATGTTGTTGGTGTTTTCCGTGGTGCTGTAACCGGTGTGCCCCATATAGCCGATGACATCCCCCGCCGTCACCGCACTGCCTTCCTTTAAGTCTTCCGCATAGGGGTAGTTCTGACGCAGATGGGCGTAATAATAATAGCGTTTTTTGTCGAAGCTGCGGATGCCGATGCGCCAGCCTCCGTACTGATTCCAGCCGATTGCCTCCACGTAACCGGACTCAACGGCGATAATCGGTGTACCAACCTGTCCCATCATGTCATGGCCCAGATGCTGCCTTTTATAGCCGTAGCTTCTTCCCGCTCCGAAATCGTCATAGTGGCTGTATTCAAAGCCTTTTGCAATGGGGGAATAGGCTTTCAGTCCGTATACCTTTTCCCAGATGCTGCTTCCGTCCTCCGCCCTGACCTCTCTTTCAAATTCTCCCACCATGCCGCCTAAAACCGTACGGTAAGCTTCTTCATAATAAGAATAATATTCGTTGTCCTTCATCAGTTCTTTCATGGTAAGTCCTTTTTCCGCCGTGAGTTTTTCCGTGACCTTCGCGATATCTTTCTTTATGCTTTTCTCATGAGAGTCAAATTCCCCGCCGTATCTGGTCCCGAGATAGGCAAGCAGCTCCACCCAGTCAAAATGCACATCCTGTTCGTAGCTTTCCACATCCGTGCGGTAGGCTTCGCAGAGCGCCGTATAGCTGACATCAAAATCCACCCATTTGATATAACCGTCACTGACTGCCTCCACCATCCAGTCCTGCTGTTCCGCATTCTTCCTGCCTGTCCATATTCCCGCCAGCGCAATCAGGCACAGCACCAGCTCCGCTGCCACAGCAAACTGTAAAATGCGGATTTTCCGTTTCTTTTTTTCTTCCATATGCCACCCCCACACACAATTTTCTATGCATGTATATGTTGTAAGCTCTGCTAAATATGCCTCGCTTTCCCGCAATATAAGAGGGGCTGTCGCACTAATGTGCGGCAGTTCTTTTTTATCTCCAACACAAAACGCC